>Ga0137449_1000103_pt1 | contig 11381 bp, 12 predicted proteins | sample EasRivERMGT436_2_FD_104905 | JGI IMG/M metagenome (GOLD analysis project Ga0137449, IMG submission 104905) | Soil microbial communities from meander-bound floodplain in the East River, Colorado, USA - East River MetaG ERMGT436_2 | ecosystem: Environmental > Terrestrial > Soil > Floodplain ... | reverse complement strand
GCTGGCCGGGCTCGCGGCGGAAGGACTGCTGTGCTCCCAGGCCGGCATCCCGGTGTCCGCCGCCGACAAGGGCTTCCTCGACGCCTACAAGAAGAAATTCAACGTCGACCCGATCCTGTACGCGCCGTTCACCTACGACGCGGCGAACCTGCTCATCGCGGCGATGAAGAAGGCGGACTCCCCGGACCCGGCGAAGTACCTTCCCGAGCTGGCCAAGATCACGTACAAGGGCGCCACGGGGGAAATCTCCTTCGATGCGAAAGGCGACCGCAAGGACGCCGAGATGACGATCTTCACCTTGCAGGGCGGAAAGATCGTGCCCCTCGCGGTGATCAAGGGCGGCAAGACCATCCCGTTCGCGGAGTTCGGCAAGTAAGCGTCCCGGCAACGGCGGGAGAAGGCGGCACCCTCGGGTGCCGTTTTCATTTCTGCTAGGCTCTTCCGCGTGGACATCTTCCTGCAGCAGGTCGTGAACGGCCTGACGCTGGGCAGCGTGTACGCCGTGGTGGCGCTGGGCTACACCATGGTCTACGGCATCATCCAGCTGATCAACTTCGCGCATGGCGAGGTGGTGATGATCGGCGCAATGGTCGCCTTCTCGGTGATCACCAGCCTCGCCGCATCCGGCATGCCGCCGCTGGTGGTCGTGATGCTCGGCGTGAGCTGCGCGGTGCCGGTGTGCATGGCGGTCGGCTACGCCATGGAGCGGCTCGCCTACCGGCCGCTGCGGCGCGCGCCGCGCCTCGCGCCGCTGATCACCGCGATCGGCGTGTCCATCATCCTGCAGCACCTCGCGCTGCTGGTATGGACGCGCAACGTCATCGCCTTCCCGCAGATCATCAGCATCCAGACCTACACGGTGGCGGGCGCCATCATCACCAACGTGCAGCTCGCCATCCTGGCGCTGTGCCTCGCCATCATGGCGGGTCTCGCCTTCCTCGTGTACCGCACGCGCCTGGGCACCGCGATGCGCGCCACCGCGCAGAACCCGCAGGTGGCGGGCCTGATGGGCGTGGACGTGAACCGCGTGATCGCCGCCACCTTCGTCATCGGCGCGGGCCTCGGCGCGGTGGCGGGCGTGATGGTGGGCACCTACTACGGCATCGCGCAGTACACGATGGGCTCGGTGCTCGGCCTGAAGGCGTTCGCCGCGGCGGTGCTCGGCGGCATCGGCAACATCCCCGGGGCGATGCTTGGCGGCGTACTGCTCGGCATCGTCGAAGCGCTGGGCGCGGGTTACATCGGCGATCTCACGGACCTGTGCCGCTACGGCTGGCTGGCGTCGCTCCTCGGCGAGCGCTGCGCGGGAGGCGGGCATTTCATCCTGTTCGGCTCCAACTACCAGGATGTGTTCGCCTTCGTGGTGCTGATCCTGGTGCTGGTGTTCCGGCCTTCCGGACTGCTGGGCGAACGGGTCGGCGACCGGGCATGAACGCGCTGTTCGATACGCGCAACAACCCGCGGCTCGTCTGGGCCGGCATGGCCGTGGCGGCGCTCGCGCTGCTCGTGCTGCCATTCGCGCTCGCGCAGGTGGGCACCAGCTGGGTGCGCATCACCAACTACGCGATTCTCTATGTGTTGCTCGCGCTTGGCCTCAACATCGTCGTCGGCTTCGCCGGACTGCTCGACCTCGGCTACGTCGCGTTCTACGCGGTAGGCGCCTATACCTATGCACTGCTCGCCAGCCCGCAGTTTGGCCTGCACCTGCCGTTCTGGGCGATCCTGCCGATCGGCGCGCTGGTGGCGGCGTTGTTCGGCGTGCTGCTGGGCGCGCCCACGCTCAAGCTGCGCGGCGACTACCTGGCGATCGTGACCCTCGGCTTCGGCGAGATCGTGCGCATCTTCCTCAACAACCTCTCGCGCCCGGTCAACATCACCAACGGCCCGCAGGGCATCGCGCGCATCGACCCGTTCTCCCTCGGCGGCTTCGACTTCTCCAGGCCGGAGACTTTTCTCGGTGTGAACTTCAGCGGACCGATCAAGTACTACTACCTGCTGCTCGCGGTGATGGTCGCGATCCTGGTGGTGAACGTGCGCCTGCAGAACTCCCGCATCGGCCGCGCCTGGGAGGCGGTGCGCGAAGACGAAACCGCCGCGCGCGCCATGGGCATCAACACCACGCACATGAAGCTGCTCGCGTTCGCCATGGGCGCCACCTTCGGCGGTGTCGCCGGCGGCATGTTCTCCGCGATCCAGGGCTTCATCTCGCCGGAGAGCTTCGTGCTGGTCGAGTCCATCATGGTGGTGGCGATGGTGGTGCTGGGCGGGATGGGCAACATCTGGGGCGTGGTGCTGGGTGCGGTGCTGCTGTCCTTCGTGCCGGAGATCCTGCGCTGGACGGTGCAGCCGCTGCAGGAGGCGCTGTTCGGCCGCATGCTCGTCGAGCCCGAGGTGATCCGCATGCTGCTCTTCGGCCTGGCGCTGGTGCTGATCATGCTTTACCGGCCGGCGGGACTGCTGCCCTCGGCCGTGCGCAAGCGCGAGCTCGCCGATGAACGTCCTGCTTGAGGCGCGCGACCTCGGCAAGCGCTTCGGCGGCGTGCAGGCGCTCGCCGATGTCACGTTCTCGATTCGGCGCGGAGAGATCTACGGACTGATCGGGCCGAACGGCGCCGGCAAGACCACGCTGTTCAACGTCCTGACCGGCATCTACAGCCCGGACCAGGGCAGCTTCGAGTTCGACGGCTCGCCGCTGACAGGACTCGCCCCCCACCAGGTGGCCGCGCGCGGCATCGCGCGCACGTTCCAGAACATCCGCCTGTTCGCCAACCTCTCGGTGCTGGAGAACGTGATGATCGGCCGCCATGTGCGCACGCGCGCGGGGGTCGTCGGCGCCATCCTGAGGAATCGCGCCACGCTGGCGGAGGAGGCGGCGATCGAGCGGCGCGCGATCGAGCTGCTCGAGTACGTCGGCATCCGCGCGCGCGCCAACGATCAGGCGGGAAGCCTGCCCTACGGCGACCAGCGGCGCCTGGAGATCGCGCGCGCTCTGGCCACCGAGCCCAAGCTCCTCGCGCTCGACGAGCCCGCCGCGGGCATGAACCCTTCCGAAACGCTTGCGCTGCGCGGCTTGCTGGATCTCATCCGCCGCGACGGCGTTACTCTCCTGTTGATCGAGCACGACGTGCGCCTGGTGATGAATGTTTGCGACCGTGTGCTGGTGCTCGACTACGGCGAGAGGATTGCCGAGGGCACGCCGGCGCAAGTGCAGCGCGACCCGAAGGTCATCGAAGCCTATCTCGGCACCCCGCATGCTGCTTGAAGTGAAAGGCCTGGAAGTGCACTACGGCGGCATCCGCGCCGTGAAGGGCATCGACCTCGCGGTGGGCGAAGGCGAGCTCGTCTGCCTGATCGGCGCCAACGGCGCCGGCAAGAGCTCCGCACTGAAGGCGATCTGCGGACTGCACGCGCGCGGCGGCAAGGTCACGTACGCCGGACACGCGCTCGAGGGCCTGCCGGTGTTCGAGTTGCCGCGGCGCGGGCTGGTGATGGTGCCGGAAGGCCGCGGCGTGTTCCCGCAGCTCACGGTTGAGGAGAACCTCGTGATGGGCGCGTTCGCGCGCGGCAAGGCGGACGTGAAGGAGGATGTCGCACGCCAGTACGAGTCCTTCCCGCGGCTGAGGGAGCGCAGCAAACAGACCGCCGGCACGCTCTCCGGCGGAGAGCAGCAGATGCTCGCCATCGGCCGCGCGCTGATGAGCCGGCCGAAGCTGCTCCTGCTGGACGAGCCCTCCATGGGCCTCGCGCCGCTGATGGTGGCGAAGATATTCGACATCGTGCGCGAGGTGGCGGCGCGCGGCATGACCATCCTGCTGGTGGAGCAGAACGCGCGGCTCGCGCTAGAGCTCGCGAACCGCGGCTACGTCATGGAGTCGGGGTCAATCACGCTCGCCGACGCGGCGAGCAAGCTGCTCGCGAACCCGAAGGTGCGCGAAGCCTACCTTGGGGAAGGCGCGGGCTGAGCGGTATCGGCCTGCGTGGTGAAGCTGTCGGCGTAGAACTCGTCTTCCGGCAGTTTGCACAGGGCGATGAAATCGCGCCGCGCCGAGTCCACCATGATCGGCACGCCGCAGGCGTAGACCTGGAGCGCTGAAAGATCCGGGAAGTCCTGCATCACCGCGCGGTGCACGAAGCCCGTACGGCCCGTCCAGTGGTCCTCCGGCAATGCATCCGAAATCACCGGCACGTAGGTGATCCGGCCTTGCGCGGCCCACCCCTCGGCCAGCGCGTTCATGTAGAGGTCCTTGGGCCGCCGCCCGCCCCAGTAGAGGGTCATCGGCCGCGCAATGCCCTTGTGGATCGCGTGCTCGATGATCGACTTGATCGGCGCGAAGCCGGTGCCGGAGGCGACGAACACGATCGGCTTGGTGGAATCCTCGCGCAGGAAGAAGGTGCCCTGCGGACCCTCGAAGCGCAGGATGTCGCGCTCCTTCATCTTGCCGAACACGTGATCGGTGAACTGCCCACCCGCGACGTGGCGCACGTGCAGCTGGAGCAACTCGTCGTCGTGCGGCGCGTTGCCCATGGAGAAGCTGCGCCGTGAGCCGTCCTTCAGCAGGAACTCGAGGTACTGCCCCGCGAGGAACTGCAGCCGCTCGTTGGCCGGCAGCTTCAGGCCGAGGATGATCACGTCCTCCGCCACGCGCTCCATCTTCTGTACGCGGCAGGGCAGGGTCTTCACCTGGATGTCCTTCGCCGCGCCGATGGTGCGCGCCTCGATCACCAGGTCGGTGAGCGGCCTGGCCTGGCAGAAGAGCGCCTTGCCTAGCGCCTTTTCCTCGTCGGTCAGGGCTTTCGCCTGGTACACGCCATAGTCCACCGTGCCGGCGACGATCTTTCCCTTGCAGCTGCCGCAGGCGCCGTTCTTGCAGCCGTAGGGCAGCACAAAGCCCTGGCGCAGGGCCGCGGCGAGCACGGCCTCGCCTTCCTCCACCTGGAATTGGTGACCGCTCGGCTGGATCGTGACGCTATGCATGTCGCTAAAATGGCATCGATGAAGACGTTGCTGATCGCCGGCTATGGCGACATTGCGCGCCGCGCCGCGCCGCGGCTCGAGGCCCGCTACGCGGTGCAGCCGCTGTCGCGCCGCCACGGCTTCGACCTCGACCGGCCCGAGACCCTGGCGACCCTGCAGGGCGCGGACGCCCTGCTGCACTGCGCGCCGCCGCCGAACACGGGGGCGCAGGACACGCGCACCCGCAACCTGCTCGCGGCACTGGCGAAGGGGCGGATTCTACCGGCGCGCATCGTCTACGTCAGCACGAGCGGCGTGTATGGGGACTGCGGCGGGGCGCGCGTGGATGAATTGCGCGCGGTGCACCCCCAGACCGATCGCGCGCGGCGCCGCGTGGATGCCGAACGCCAGCTTGCACTATGGTGCAGCGAGCGCGGCGTGTCGCTCGCGATCCTGCGCGTGCCCGGCATCTACGCCGCCGACCGCCTGCCCCTCGAGCGGCTGCGCGCCGGCACGCCGGTGCTGCGCGTCGAGGACGACGTCTACACCAACCACATCCACGCGGAGGACCTGGCGGCGATCGTCGTGCGCGCGCTGGAAGAGGTGGTGCCCGCCGGCACCTACAATGCCAGCGACGACAGCGAGATCCGCATGGGCGACTGGCTGGACCTGGTGGCTGAACGTGCCGGCCTGGCGCGGCCGCCGCGCATCGCACGCGCGGACGCGGCGGGGCGCATCACGCCCGAGCTGCTCTCATTCATGAGCGAGTCCCGGCGCCTCGCCAACCGACGCCTCAAGGAGAACCTGGGTGTGCGGCTGCGCTACCCGACGGTTTACGAGGGCGTACCGCGTTTCCCGGGGACGGCATGAGCGCACTGCTGGTGATCACCAATCTGCCGGACCGCGCCGCCGCCGAGAAGCTCGCCGAAGCGCTGATCCACAAGCGCGTCGCCGCCTGCGTCAACATTCTCGCGCCTTGCCGCTCGGTTTACCGCTGGAATGGGGCGGTGCAGCATGATGAAGAGCACCCGGTGCTGATCAAGACGACGGGCGAGCGCTACGCGGCCCTTGAGGCCGCTATCCGCGAAATGCATCCCTACGAACTTCCCGAGATCGTGGCGGTCCCAATCGAGCGTGGCCTGCTCGCCTACCTGGATTGGGTGGCTGCGGAAACCACCCCTCCCCGATGACAAGGTTTCTCCTCCTGTGGCTCGCGCTTGCCGCGCCGCCAGCGCCTGCGGCGTCCCCCCAGGACCTGCTCGAGCCGGAACAGGCGTTCCGCTTCTCGGCGCGCGTGCTCGACGCCAAGGCGGTGGAAGTGCAGTTCGCCATCGCCGACGGCTATTACCTGTACCGCGAGCGCTTCAAATTCGCGGCCGACAATGCGCGCCTGGGCAAGCCCGAATTCCCCGCGGGCGTGCGCAAGACGGACCAGTTCTTCGGCGATACGGAGACCTACCGCAAGGAAGTCCGCATCCGCCTGCCGGTCGAGGCGGGCGCGGGCGATCCCCTGAAGCTGGTTGTCACTTCGCAGGGTTGCGCCGACATCGGCGTGTGCTACGTGCCGATGGAGTCCACGGCGATGCTGCGCCTTGCCTCGCTGCCGCTCGAGGCGCCGCCTGCGCGCGTGTCGCTTTCGGCAAGCGACGTCGACGTTGCCGCCATGTTCCGCGGCAGCACCTGGCTGGTGCTGGCGAGCTTCCTCGGCTTCGGCCTGCTGCTCGCCTTCACCCCCTGCATGCTGCCGATGATCCCGATTCTCTCCGGCATCATCGCGGGCGAAGGCAGCAGCGTGAACAAGAAGCGCGCCTTCGCGCTCTCCTCCTTCTACGTGCTCGGCATGGCGGTGGCCTATGCGCTCGCGGGCGTCGCGGCAGCCTACTCCGGCTCGCTCATCGCCGCGTCGCTGCAGAACGCCTGGGTGCTGACCGGCTTTGCGCTGGTGTTCGTGCTGCTCGCGCTTTCCATGTTCGGGCTCTACCAGCTGCAGCTGCCGGGCTTCCTGCGCCATCCGCTATCGGCCGCGCACCACCGCCTGCGGGGCGGCAAGCTCGCCTCGGTGGCCGGCATGGGCGTGCTCTCCGCGATCATCGTCAGCCCCTGCGTCGCGGCCCCGCTGGCCGGGGCGCTGCTCTACATCAGCCAGACGCGCGACGTGGCGCTGGGCGGCTCGGCGCTCTTCGCCATGGCGCTAGGCATGGGCATTCCGCTGCTCGCGATCGGCGTCTCGGGCGGCGCGCTGCTGCCCAGGGCGGGGCGCTGGATGAACGTGGTGAACAAGTTCTTCGGCGTGCTGCTGCTGGCGGTGGCCGCGTGGATCGTCTCGCCGCTGTTCCTCGACGGCAAGGGGGACACGAAGTTCGTGCGCGTGGACAACGCCGCAGAACTGGACGCGAGGCTAGTGGCGCCGGGCAAGCTGGTGATGCTGGATTTCTATGCCGACTGGTGCGTCTCGTGCAAGGAGATGGAGGCGTTCACGTTCAGCGATGCGCGCGTGAAGGCGAAGTTCGACCGGATGCTCCTGCTGCAGGTCGACGTGACGGCGAACACCGCGGAACACAAAGCGCTGCTGCAGCGCTTCGCCCTGTTCGGCCCGCCGGGCATCATCTTCTTCGACGCGCAGGGCAGGGAATTGCGCGGCCTGCGCGTGATTGGCTACCAGAACGCCGAGCGCTTCCTCAAGACGCTCGAGCTCGCCGAGCCGAGTTGAAGGCGCCGATGCGGCGTCACGTCCAAGGCATCGATCACGTCGTCGTCCTGGTACGCGACCTCGACAAGGCGCAGACGGCCTATGCGCGCATGGGTTTCACGCTCACGCCGCGCGGTTTCCACACGCTCGGCTCGCAGAACCATTGCCTGATGTTCGGCAGCGATTACGTGGAGCTGCTCGCCGTCCCCAAGCCGCACCCGGCAATGCAGTACTTCACCGATTTCCTCGCCAAGGGCGAGGGCCTCGGTGCGGTCGCACTGGCCACCGACGACGCGCACGGACTGCACGCCAGCTTCGCCGCGGACGGCATCGTGGCGGACGCGCCTCTCGATTTCTCGCGGCCAGTGGACGGCCTGGGCGAGGCGCGCTTTCGCATCGTGCAGTTGCCGCCCGATGCGTCGCCGGGCTGCCGCATGTTTGCGTGCCAGCATTTCACGCGCGAAGTCGTGTGGCGGCCGCAGTACCAGCGCCATGCGAATGGCGCGACGCATATCGCCGCAGTGGCGGTCGTCGCCGAGGATCCCGAGCCGGCGGCGGCGAGCTACGGCAGAGTGCTGGCGGCGAGGCCGCAGAAGATCGAAGAGGGCCTGCTGGTGCAGACGGGGAGTGCGCCGATCGCGCTCGCCTCGCGCTGGAAGCTGGGGCACCGCCTGCACGGCGTTGGCCTGCCACTGCGGCCGCGGCCGCTGGTCGCGGCGCTGTTCGTGCGTGTCGTGGATCGCGCGAGCGCGGCCGGCGTCTTGCGACGGAACGGATTGAACCCGGTCGCGCTCACGGATGGCTCCTTCGCCGTGAGCGCGCAGGACGCGCACGGCGTGGCCGTGGTCTTCGGGTAGGGTGGGCCCAGGCCCACCCTACAACTCGCGCGCGACCTCGCGCGCGAAGTAGGTCAGGATGCCGTCCGCGCCCGCGCGCTTCATGGCGAGCAGCGCCTCCATCACGCAGCTCTCCGGCAGCCATCCCCGGTCGATCGCGCCGCGCAGCATCGAGTACTCGCCCGACACCTGATACACGTAGGTCGGCGCCTTGAATTCGTCTTTCACGCGCCGCACGATGTCCAGGTAGGGCAGGCCAGGCTTCACCATCACCATGTCCGCGCCCTCGGCGAGGTCGAGGCCCACCTCCCACAGCGCTTCGTCGGAGTTCGCCGGGTCCATCTGGTAGGTTTTCTTGTCGCCCTTGCCTAGATTCTTCGCCGATCCCACTGCGTCGCGAAACGGGCCGTAGAAGCCGGAAGCGTACTTGGCGGAGTAGGCCAGGATCTTGGTGTGAATGTGCCCGGCCTTCTCCAGCGCAGCGCGGATGCGTCCGATTCTGCCGTCCATCATGTCCGAAGGCGCGACGATGTCCACCCCGGCCCGCGCCTGGCACAGCGCCTGTTTGACCAGGATGTCCAGCGTGACATCGTTGACGATGTAGCCGTCCCTGTCGATGACGCCGTCCTGCCCGTGCGAGGTGTAAGGATCGAGCGCCACGTCGGTCATGATGCCGAGTTGCGGAAACCGCTTCTTCAGCGCTGCCGCCGCGCGCGGCACCAGGCCTTTCGGGTTGAACGCCTCGCGTCCGTCCGGTGTCTTGAGCTTCTGCTCGATCACCGGGAACAGCGCCAGCACCGGGATGCGAAGCTTCATGCATTCCTCTGCCACCGGGAGCAGCCGGTCGATGCTCATGCGCTCGACACCCGGCATCGAAGCCACTATCTCGGTGCGGTCTTTCCCGTCGAGGATGAATACCGGGTAGATCAGGTCATCCGCGCTGAGCCGGTGCTCGCGCATCAGCCGCCTGGAAAAATCGTCGCGCCGCATGCGCCGCATGCGCACGGCGGGAAACTGGCCGTAGATCTTCATGGTGCTGATTTTCCTGAGGGTTTCGGCTCGAGGAACTTTTCCTGCGCGGGTCAATCTTACCTTCAGACGATCACATCGTCTCCCGCTTCTCCTCCCTGAGCGGGTTGCCTTAACTCCAATTAAGGCGTTTCGCCCCCGGTTGAATTCCCCTTTACCGGGGGTTTTTTATGCCCGTCGCCCGCTGCCCGAAGCCAAGCCTCAAGCAGCGTGCGCGCTTCATCCACCCCTTCGCCCGAGACGCTCGAGAACAGCCGCACCTCGACATTGTGCGCGCCACTCACCAATCGGGCACGGCTTTCGGCAAGGACCTTCGTCCGCTCCTGGCGGCTGAGCTTGTCCGCCTTCGACAGCAGCACGAGCAGGCGTTGCGCGACGGGACGGAGCCATTCCAGCAGATATTCGTCGTGCGCGGTAAAGGGATGCCTGGCATCCATCAGCACCACGACCCCGGCCAGTGAGCGGCGCGCGCCGAGGTAGCCGCCGACCAGCTGGTCCCACTGGGCGCGCACTGCCTGCGGCACGCGCGCGTAGCCGTAGCCCGGCAGATCGACGAGCCTGGCGTGGCCGCCGAGGTCAAAGAAATTGATGGTCTGCGTGCGCCCCGGCGTCTTCGACACGAATGCAAGTCGCTTGCGCCGTGCAAGCGCGTTGATCGCGCTCGATTTGCCCACGTTGGAGCGCCCGGCGAAGGCGAGTTCGGGCAGGCCCTCCGGCGGCAGTCCTCCGGTCACGCCTGCAGAAACCAGGAACTCCACCTTCGAAAAAAGGCTCGCGGGTTCCGGCATGCCCGAAATTCTAATAAAATGAGGCGTTTCCAAGCTATTCGGGGAGATTCGGAATGAACCGTGTGCTGGCGGCGCTTGCCGCCGTGGGGCTGTTGTGGGCGGCGCAGGCCGCTGCCCAGGGCGCTGCCCAGCCCGACGTTGCCAAGGGCGGGCAGGTCGCCAAGCAGATCTGCGCGGCCTGCCATGCGGCCGACGGCAACAGCGTCGCTGCTGCCAACCCGAAACTGGCGAGCCAGTTCCCCGAGTACCTGCACAAGCAGCTCGTCAACTTCAAGCCGCAGGGCGCGAAGAAGGCAGAGCGGGAGAACGCGATCATGGCGGGCATGGTGGCGAGTTTGTCCGATAGTGACATGCGAAACGTCGCCGCGTACTACGCGTCGCAGAAGCTGCGCCCCGCAGCGGCGGGCAGCAAGGAACTCGCAGCCCAGGGCCAGAAGCTGTGGCGCGGTGGCAATGCGGCGAACGGCGTCGCTGCCTGCGCCGGCTGCCACGGCCCGGACGGCGCCGGCATCCCGAGCCAGTTCCCGCGCCTTGCGGGCCAGTTCGCGGAGTACGTGGAAGCGCAGCTGAAGCTGTTCCGCGCGGGCGGCCGCGCCAACGACCCGAGCGGCATGATGCGCGGCGTCGCCGCGCGCATGAGCGACCAGGAGATCAAGGCGGTCGCCGAGTACGCGGCCGGGTTGCGATGAGCAGGGGGGCCCGGAATAAAGGCGCCGGCAGTCCTGTTCTAGACGGAATGCGGCGCGGACGCCGCGCAACGCAAATTTCGTCCAATCCCCAGGAGGAACGAATGAGAAAGAGCATTCTGGCAACCGGCCTTGTGTTCGCGCTGGGCACGGGTGTTTCGATGAACGCGCTGGCGCAGGCCAAGCCCGATGTGATGGTCAAGCAGCGCCAGGCGGTGATGACCCTGCAGGGCAAATACTTGGGGCCGCTCGTAGCCGTTGCGCAAGGCAAGGCTGCATACAACGCCGCGGCCGTTCAGCGCAATGCGGGATTTCTCGACAACCTGAGCAGAATGCCCTGGGATACCTTTGATCCCAGCACGAAAGGCGAGAAGACGCGCGCGCTGCCCGTGATCTACG
>Ga0137449_1000102_pt1 | contig 11438 bp, 10 predicted proteins | sample EasRivERMGT436_2_FD_104905 | JGI IMG/M metagenome (GOLD analysis project Ga0137449, IMG submission 104905) | Soil microbial communities from meander-bound floodplain in the East River, Colorado, USA - East River MetaG ERMGT436_2 | ecosystem: Environmental > Terrestrial > Soil > Floodplain ... | reverse complement strand
TCGTCAACCTGCAGAAGCTGCTCGGCACGCCGCGCGACGGCGCGCTGCTGCGCTACTCGCTCGGCACCGAGTACCTGAAGGCGGGCGAGCGCGAGCGCGGCATCGCCGAGCTGCGCGAGGCGGTGGTGCGCGACCCGCGCTACTCGGCGGCATGGAAGGCGCTCGGCCGCGCGCTGGCCGACGCCGGCCGCGAGGACGAGGCGCACGCCGCCTGGACGCAGGGTATCCAGGCCGCGCGCGCCGGGAACGGCTGCGCGACGTGCAGAGCCATGATCTCGTTGACCTTGGCGAAGTGCGCCAGGTCGGTGAGGTACACCGTCATGCGCACCGCACGGTCCAGGCCGAGTCCCGCAGCGCGCGCCACCGCGGCAAGGTTGGCGAACACGCACTGGATCTGCGCCTCGACGCCGTCTGCGAGCTGCATGGTGCGCGGGTCGAGGCCGATCTGGCCGGAGAGGTACACGGTGTCGCCGGCGCGGACCGCCTGCGAGTAGGCGCCGATCGCCGCCGGTGCGTCGGCAGTCTGGATCGCGGTTTTCATGGCCGGGCGGGGGATTAGAATGTCGCCGCCCATCTTAGCCGAAATGCCCTCCCCGCTGATCGCCAACCTGCAGAAGCTGCTCGGCACGCCGCGCGACGGCGCGCTGCTGCGCTACTCGCTCGGCACCGAGTACCTGAAGGCGGGCGAGAGCGAGCGCGGCATCGCCGAGCTGCGCGAGGCGGTGGCGCGCGACCCGCGCTACTCGGCGGCATGGAAGGCGCTGGGCCACGCGCTCGCCGGCGCGGGGCGCGAAGACGAGGCGCTTGCCGCCTGGACGCAGGGCATCGAGGCCGCGCACGCCAGGGGCGACATGCAGGCGGAGAAGGAAATGACGGTATTCGCGCGCCGCATGCGCAAGGGGCAGGGCAAATGAGCCTGTACCACGGCTTGCGCCAGTTCGTGCTCGGCGCGCCGCTTGACCCCCTGTCGCAGAAGACCCGGCACTCGATCGCGCTCGCTGCGTTCTTCGCCTGGGTCGGCCTGGGCGCGGACGGCATCTCGTCCTCGTCCTATGGCCCGGAAGAGGCGTTCCGCGCGCTCGAAGGGCATAACCATCTCGGCTTCTACATGGCGGTCGCGGTGGTGGTGACGGTGTTCGTGATCGCGTTGGCCTACAACCAGGTGATCGAACTGTTCCCCACCGGCGGCGGCGGCTACCGCGTCGCCACACAACTGGTCGGGCCGTACGCCGGGCTGGTTTCCGGCGCCGCATTGCTGGTGGACTATGTGCTGACCATCGCCATCTCGGTGGCGGCGGGCGTGGACGCGATGTTTTCGCTCTTGCCGGTGGACTGGCAGAAATGGAAGCTCGCCGCCGGACTCGCCCTGGTCGTGGTGCTGCTGCTGCTCAACCTGCGCGGCATGAAGGAAGCGATCAAGGTCCTGCTGCCGGTGTTCCTGGGTTTCATCGTCACCCACTTCGTGCTCATCGTCTACGGGATCCTCGCGCACGCGGGCAACTTCGCCGCGCTGTTGCCGGCCACGCTCGAGGAAACGCGCAGCCTGGGCCAGCAGATGGGCTGGACCTCGCTCGCCGCGTTCCTGCTCCTCGCCTACGCGCAGGGCGGGGGCACCTACACTGGCCTGGAGGCCGTGTCGAACAACGTCAACGTGCTCGCCGAGCCGCGCAAGCGCACCGGCAAGCTCACCATGCTGTACATGGCGGCGTCGCTCGCCTTCACCGCCGGCGGCATCATCCTGCTCTACCTCTTGTGGGACGTGCGGCACGTGGAAGGCCAGACCTACAACGCAGTGGCCTTTGGCGCGGTGCTGGCGGACATGGGTTTCGACGGGCCGCTGTCCAACGCAACCGCGCTGACGGTGGTGCTGGCGCTCGAAGCGGGACTGCTGTTCGTCGCGGCCAACACCGGCTTCCTCGGCGGCCCGGCGGTGCTCGCCAACATGGCGGCCGATTCCTGGGTGCCGCACAAGTTCAGGTACCTGTCCACCCGCCTGGTGACCGAGAACGGCATCCTGGTGATGGGGCTCGCCGCCTTTGCCGTGCTGTGGGCCACCTCCGGCAGCGTCACCCTGCTGGTGGTGCTCTACTCGATCAGCGTGTTCCTCACCTTCGCCGTGTCGCTGTGGGGGCTGTCGCTTTACTGGTGGGGAGCCCGGCGCGAGCCGCAGCGGCTCCGGCGCCTCGCGCTGTCGCTCACCGGCTTCGTAGTTTGCGCGGTGATCCTGCTGCTGCTGTCCTGGAACCGCTTCGATGACGGTGGCTGGGCGGCGCTGCTGATCATCGCGGTGATCTTCACGCTTTGCCTGGCGATCCGCCGCCACTACGACATCACCAAGGCGGCGCTGCGCAAGATCGACGCGCAGTTCGAGAACGTGCCCTTCGGCTCGATGGCAAAGCCCCCCGCCATCGACCCGCAGGCCCCGACCGCGGTGTTCATGGTCGGCTCTTCGCGCGGCGGGGGCCTGCACACGCTGCTGTGGGTGCAGCGCATGTTCCAGGGGCACTTCCGCAACTTCGTGTTCATCAACGCGCGCGCCGTGGACGCGCAGAGCTACGGCGGCGCCGAGGCGATGCAGGCCATGACGGTGCAGGCCAACGTGGCGCTGAAATTCTTCGTCAACTTCTGCCACTCCAACGGCCTGGCAGCCAAGTCCACCCTGTCGTTCGGCACCGACCCGGTCGAGGGCTTCGTCGAGCTGTGCGCCCGGGTGCAGGAAGAGTTTCCGCAGGCGATCTTCTTCACCTCCAAGCTGATCTTCCGGCAGGACAACTGGTTCACCCGCCTGCTGCACAACCAGGCGGCGCTGGTGCTGCAGCAGCGGCTGCACCTCGCCGGCATGCAACTGGTGATCCTGCCGATGCAGGTCGAGGCCTAGCCGCTCCAGCCGAGCGCCAGGCGTCTAGGGACGCGCAAGGCGCGGGGCGATCTGCTCCGGCGCCACCGGGCGTCCGAAGTAGTAGCCCTGCGCCTGTTCGCAGCCGTGCCGGCGCAGGAACGCCGCCTGCTGCTCGGTCTCGACGCCTTCGGCGATCACCGTGAGATGCAGGTTCTGCGCCATGTCGATGATGGCGCGCACGATCGAGGCCGACTCGGCGCTGCTGTCGACGTCGCGCACGAAGCTGCCATCGATCTTGAGCGCCGACAGCGGCAGCCGCGTCAGGTACGAGAGGCTCGAGTAGCCGGTGCCGAAATCGTCGATGGAGATGCGCAGGCCCGCGGCGCGCAGGTTGCGCATCACGCGCACCGCGTCCGCGGGGTTCTCCATCAGGCAGCTCTCGGTGATTTCCAGCTCGAGGAACTCGGCGGACACCCCGGAGCGCGACAGCGCGTCGCCGATCACCGCGTCGAGATCGCGCCGCCGGAACTGCTTCGGCGATAGGTTGACCGCCACCGGCACCGGCATGCATCCTGCCGCCTGCCAGCGGCGCAACTGGCGGCAGGCTTCCTCGACCACCCATTCGCCCACCGGGATGATCAGGCCGGAATCCTCGAGCGCCGGGATGAACTCGGCCGGAGACACCAGTCCGCGCACCGGGTGGTTCCAGCGTATCAGCGCTTCCATGCCGCGCAGCTTGCCCGAGGCGAGGTCCACCTTGGGCTGGTAGTGCAGCGCGAACTCGCCGCGCTCCAGCGCGCGCCGCAAGTCGGTGTTGAGCGCCGCCTTGGCGAGGGTACGCTCGTTCATCTCCGCAGTGAAGAAATGGTAGCTGTTGCGCGCCAGCTCCTTGGCGCGGTACATGGCCATGTCGGCGTTCTTCAGCAGTGTCTCGGCGTCGTCGCCATCGCCGGGGAACGCGGCGATGCCGATCGAGGCGGTGATGTACGCCTCGTTGCCGCCGAGGTCGAAGGACCTGGCCAGCGCCTCGAGCACCTTCTGCGCCACCAGCGCGGCGTCGTCCGGGTGCGCCATGTCGGCGAGCACCACGGCGAACTCGTCGCCGCTGATGCGACCCACCGTGTCGCCGGCGCGCACGCAGGCGAGCAGGCGCTGGCCCACCTGCCAGATCAGTGCGTCGCCCTGGTGGTGGCCCAGCGTGTCGTTGATCTGCTTGAAGCGGTCGAGGTCGACGAACAGCACGCCGACGTGGTTGTGCCGGCGGCGCGCCTGCACCAGGCTGTGCGCCAGGCGGTCGTGCAGCAGCGCGCGATTGGGCAGCCCGGTAAGCGCGTCGAACTGCGCCAGGTGCGCGAGGCGCTCCTCGGCCTTCTGCCGTTGCAGGGCGGCGGACAGTACGTGGCCGACGGCCTCGGCGAAGCGCACGTCCTCCGGGCCGAAGGCCTGCTCGCGCACCGCGAAGATGCACAGCATGGCGATGGGGTTCTCGTCGTCGCGCACCGGCGCGTACACGGCGCTGCCCATGCCGTGCAGCCAGGCGCGCCATGGCCGGTCGAGCGGTCGGCTGGCGAGGTACTCCCGGCCGGCGACGCGCGGCGCATTGTCCCGCAGAATATCCCGCCACACGCTGTCGGGCGACATCGTGCCCTTCTGGCCCAGCGACTCGTGCGGGCCTTCGCCCTGCGTCGCGCGCACCAGGTAATCGTTGCGCTCCGTGAACATCTCCAGCAGGCTGACCGCGTCCACGCCTTCGCAGCGCAGCGCTCGCGCTGCCTCGGTGTACAGCTCCTCCACGCTGCGCCGGCCGATGGCGAACTGGCCGAACTGCGCGATCGCCTCCTGGCGCTGCGCGTGCATGCGCAGCCGCCCGTCGGCGTACTTGCGCTCGGTGATTTCCTTGGCGATGCCGCGGTAGCCGCGGAATGCGCCGGCGGGGTCGATCACCGGGTAGCCGCTCGCACTGACGTAGCGCGGCTCGCCGTTCGCGCCCGCATAGCTGTACTCGAAATCGCGGAAGGTGCGATGTGCCTGCAGCGTCTCGCGGTGCACGTCCCAGGTGCAGCTGAGGGGCGTGAGCGGCAGCTCCCAGCGCGCCTTGCCGATCGGTTTCATCGGGTCGCCGAACACCGGCGAGCCCTGGTCCACGCTGGTGTGGGTGAAGCGGAACTCGGTGTCCTGCTCCCAATACCAGTCGGAAGACAGCCCGCTCAGGTTGCGGAAGCGCTCCTCGCTTTCGCGCACCGCCGCCTCGGCGCGCCGGCGCTCGGTGATGTCTTCGACGAAGCCTTCCAGCGCCACGATCGAGCCGTCCTGCGCGTAGACGCCTGCGCCACGCTCCCAGACCCGTTTTTCGCCGCCGTCCGCTGTGCGCAGGCGGTACTCGAGAATGAACGGCATGCGGCTGTGCAGCCCCTGCTGCGCCGTGTCCCAGGCGCGCTGGCGGTCCCCGGGGTGCATCAGCTGCCCGAAGGTGATGCGCCCGCTGGTGAACTCCTCGGGCGCATAGCCGGTGAGCGCCCGGGCGCCGTCGCTGACGAATTCCGAACTCCAGTTCGCGTCGTTGCGGCAGCGGTACGCCATGCCGGGCAGGTTGCTGAACAGCGCGGACAGGCGCCGCTCGCTTTCCTGCAGAGCGAGGACTGCCTCGTGACTTGCGGTCACGTCCTTGGCCACGCCGCGGTAGCCGCGAAATGCGCCAGCCTCGTCGAAAATGGGTTCGCCCGAAACCTTGACGTAGTGCAGCCCGCCGTCGGGAGCCGTGCGGCGCAGCATGAAGTCGCGGAACGGCAGCCGCGCGGCAAGCACGGCCTTGTGGTCGTCCCAGCTGCCAGTGAGCGCCTCGGTGCCCGGCAGTTCCCAGCGCCGCAAGGCGTTGTGCTGCGTGGCGCTGATGCCGCCGCGCGCGTCTTGCGAGCCTCCGGTGACGACGAAGCGCAGCTCGGCATCCTGCTCCCAGTACCAGTCGGAGGACAGCTCGGTCAGGCTGCGGAAGCGCGCCTCGCTCACGCGCAGTTCCCGCTCCCGCTGCCTGCGCTCGGTGGCGTCGCGCGCCACCACCTGCACCGCAGCGCGCCCGTCGTACTGAATGGGCGTCGCCGCCGCGTCGACGTACACCGTGACGCCGTCCTGGCGCACCAGGCGCAGTTCGGCAAACGGTTGGAGCACGCCTGCGGCCAGCTGCGCCAGGCGCGCGCGCAGCCGGTCGTGGTCGCGGGGGTCGGCGATGCTGTGGATCGAGCGCCCGACGATCTCCTGCGCCCTGGCGAAGCCGAGCAGCTTCAGGCAGGCGGGGTTCACGTAAAGCACTTCGCCGAACGCGTGCACCAGGATCGCGTCCGGCGAGCTCTCGGTCAGGTTGCGGTTGCGCGCCTCCACCGCCACCACCGAGTCGTCCTCCACCATCGGGATGCGAGGCGGCACCGGCACGACCTGCGCGATCATCGGCTCAGCGGCCATGCCCGATGCCCAGCAATGCTTGCGGCAGTTCGTCGGCGAAGGCTTCCTTGGATATCAGCGCATCGATTCCGGCGCGCCGCGCCTCCGCTGCCAGTTCCGGTGTCGGGAACAGCGCCAGCAGCACCACGGTGAGCGCCGGGTTGCCGGCCTTCAGGCGCCGCGCGAGTTCCAGCCCCGCCAGGCCCAGGTCGACGAGGATCACGTCGGCGGCTGCCGGCGCGCAGCCCGGCAGTCGCTCCACGAAGCGCTTCGCGGCGGCGACGAAGCCGGGATTGCCATCGAGGATCAGCACACGCGCGGGAGCGACGGAATCAGCCATGCTGCGCAGCATAGGTGCGCAGCCGCACGGCGGTAATCGGGAGGTTCCCTAAACGGCCTAGGGGAATCCCCGGGGCAATGCAACCTCCTGAAGACGCTTAACTTTCCGGTGGCACGAGGCGTGTGCGCATGGCATAGCGCACCAGCCCCGCGACATCGCGGATGCCCAGGCGCTCCATGATCTGCGCGCGGTGCGTCTCGATCGTCTTCACCGACAGGCCGAGATCGAACGCGATCTCCTTGGTGCTGCGGCCCTCGGCAACGCGCTTGAGCACCTCGCGCTGGCGCGGCGTCAGGGGATCGTCGCCGGCGCCCGCGCCGACGCGCTGCACGTAGCCCTCGACCACCTGGCGCGAGATAGCAGGGCTGAGGTAGGTCTCGCCGCGCACCACGCTTCTGAGCGCCAGCTCCAGTTCCGCGGTGGCCGAATCCTTGATCAGGTAACCGACGACGCCAGCGCGCAGTGCCTGCAGCACGTACTCCTCGCTCGCGTGCATCGACAGGATCAGCACCTTGACCCCTGGATGCAGTTCGCGGAACCGTGCCGCGGTCTCCAGCCCGCTCATGCCCTTCATGGCGATGTCCAGCAGTACTGCGTCGGGCCGCTCGCGCCCGGCGATCGCGAGCGCCTCTGCGCCGTCGGCCGCCTCGCCCACCACCTCGATGCCCTCGATGTCCCGCAGCAGCGATCGGATGCCCGCGCGCACCAGCGCGTGATCGTCGACCAGCAGCACGCGCAGGCTCGCCATTTACGCCTCCATCGGGACGCTGAACGATGCCACCACTACCGTGCCCTGGCCGGGCGCGGACTCGATCTGGAAGCTGCCGCCGGCCAGCGCGACGCGCTCCTCCATGCTCACCACGCCCAGGCTCCCGCCGGAAACCGCCCGGCGCTGCGCTGCCTCGACGTCGAAGCCCGCGCCATCGTCACGCACCGACAGCGCGAGGCGCTCGCCGGTGACGGACAGCCGCAGCCAGACGTTGCCCGCCTTGGCGTGGCGCACGATGTTGTTGATCGCCTCCTGCGCGACGCGGAAGCACGCCGTCTCGACCTCCGCCGGCAGCCTGGCGGGGACCTCCTGCATCTCGAAGTGCGGCGCGAAGCGGCCGAGCGCCGCCTGGCGGTCCAGATGCGAGCGCAGCGCGGCGGCCAGGCCGAGGTCGTCAAGCTGCAGCGGGCGCAGGTTGAGCGACAGCTGCCTGACTCGCTCGATGGTGTGGCGCGTGGTCTCCAGCGCCTCCTGCACGCGCGCGGCGAGCGCCGCGCCGTCGTGGCCGCGCTGCAGGGCCTCCAGGTTGAGCTTTAGCGCGGTCAGCCCCTGGCCGATGTCGTCGTGCAGTTCGCGCGCCAGGTGCATGCGCTCCGCCTCCTGCACTTCGAGCAGCCGGCGAGACAGGCGCTGCAGGCGCTCGCGCGCCGTCGCGAGCTGGTCCATTGCGCGCCGCAGTGCCGTGACGTCGCGGCCCACGGACTGGATCTCGGCCAGGGCGCCGCGGCCGTCGAAAATGCCGCGCCCCGACCAGTGCATCCAGCGCTCGGCGCCGGCCGCATCGCGCACCGGCGCATCGCGCTCGAAGGCGGGGGCCTGCGGCGACACGTGCGCCAGGTTTGCGCGCAGGGCCTCGCGGTTCTCCGGCGTCATGCTCTCGAGCACCGAGCGGCCGAGGACCTGGTCCTGCTGCATGCCGAAGTAGCGGCAGTAGGCGCGGTTGACGAAGGTCGCCGTGGAGTCCGGCAGCATGCGGATGATCAGCTCGGACTGGTCCTCGACGATGGCGCGGTAGCGCCGCTCGGAGAGTTCGAGCGCCTGCTGCGTGGCGAGGTGCTCGCGACGCGCGCGGCTTTCCTCCACCGCGCGCGACACCACGCCCGCCAGCCGCGCCAGGTTGCCCTTCAGCACGAAATCGGTCGCGCCGGCGCGCAGCGCGTCAACCGCCCGCTCATCGCCCAGCGCGCCGGAGAGCAGGATGAACGGCAGCAGCGCATCCGCTCGGCGCACCTGCGCCAGCGCCTCCAGTCCGGTGTAGCCTGGCAGGTTGTAGTCGGCGATCACCAGGTCATAGCGCTCCGCGTGGAACAGGCGCTCGAAGGCCTCGCGCCCGTCGGCCACCTGTGCCTCGCACTCGAACCCCGCCTTGCCGAGCGCGGCGAGCGCCAGCGCCGCGTCGGCCGGCGTGTCTTCCAGCAGCAGCAGGCGCAGCCGCGATCGGATTGCCATTGCAGCTATTTAACATCCGGCGCGCGGCAGGACAAAGAATAAAGGCCTGCGCGGGCAGGCCTTGGGAAACTGGTGGAGTGGAAGGGGATCGAACCCTCGACCTCCGCATTGCGAACGCGGCGCTCTCCCAGCTGAGCTACCACCCCTGGGGAAGCCGCGGATTTTACAGCAGAACCCGCGGTGCGCCCACCTTATGGCCGCGCATTGCGGCGACGCACGACGCCCCGTTATGATGGGCTTCGCCCATCAAGGGTTCACCGATGCAGATCAACCCGCCTTTTGGCTATGCCGAAGTAGTCGCGCTTCTCAAGACGCACCGCGTGCGCCTCCTGCAGCGCGGTGAAGTCCCCGCGTTCGCGCAGAAGCTCAATGCCATTCCGATCAGCTATACCGAGTTCGCCCTGGCAGCGCGCGACTATCCGATCGTGTTCACCTCAGGCGACGGCGGCAAGTCGTTCGCCCCGGTCGCCGTGCTCGGCATGGCCGCCGGCGAGAACCTCTACGTCAATGCGGACGGCTGGGCGCCGCACGTGTACGTGCCCGCGTACGCCAGGCGCTATCCTTTCTGCATGGCGAAGGTGACGCTGAACAACGTCGCGCAGCAGAACCGCATGATCTGCGTGGAGAAGGCGCGCCTCGACGACAGCGGCGGCGAGGCGATGTTCGACGCGCAAGGCGAGCCGAGCGCGATATGGCGGGACATGCAGCGCCTGCTCAGCGAATACGAAGCCGACCTCGAGCGCGGCCGCGAGTTGTGCACGATTCTCGCCGACTACGCGCTGCTCGAGCCGTTCACCATGCAGGCCAAGCCGGTCAAGGGGGACGCGCTGCAACTCACCGGCATGCATCGCGTCGACGAGAAGAAGATCGAGCACCTCGACGTCGGCAAATTCAAGAATCTGGCGAAGAAGGGGATCCTCGGGCGCATTTACGCGCACTTGCTGTCCCTGGAGAACTTCTCGCGCCTGCTCGAGCGCAGGGCGGGACGCGCCTAGGCCTTCTTCAAAGGCTGCGGTGCCATGGGGACGAAGACCCGCGCCGAGTTCAGCGCGGCGATCTGCAGTTGCACGTCCCAGTAGTAGAAATGCAGGTAGCTCAAGGCGAGCAGGCCGATCAAGGCCAACTCGCGCACCATGCGGCGCCGCTCGCGCATGTAGTGCGTCTGCGGCTGGGCACCCGCGACTTCCCCGAGGTAGTTGAGGACTTCGGCGTGCGATCCCAGCGGCTTGCCGGCCAATTCCTCGAGGTAGCGATGCAGGGAAGCCGGCGAGTTGTAGGTTTCGTCGCCGTCGGCGGCAGCGGCGGCGGGCGCCGCAAGCCCCGCACGGCGGCCGGCGTCCTTCAGCCACTGCGCGAGTTGTTCTCCGGCGCCGTCCCCGCTGTCGATCATGCACACCCTCCAAAGCGAGTCATCGCGTTCCGGACTCTTGCACAGACGCGGCGAGACGGCTTATCCGGGCGTCCTCCCGGGAGGCCATTACGCTGCAATGTCGTGCTTCAGCACGCGGCGGATGACGTCTGCCAGCAGGTTCTTGGTGTAGGGCTTGGTGACGTAACCATCGGCGCCCAGCAGCAGCCCCTTGCCGATATCCGCGGCATCGTTCCTCGCGGTGAGCAGGACGATCGGCAGCGATCCGAGCACCGGGTGGCGGCGCATCTTGGCCAGCACTTCGAAGCCGTCCCCGTCCGGCAGCACGACGTCCAGCAGCAGCAGGTCCGGCGCACCGTCATCCAGCATGCTGTGCAGGAACGCGTTGATCGAGTTGGCGACACGCACCTTGTATCCCGCCATGCTGACCCTGAGGTCCGCGAGCGCGAGCTGGTCGATGTCGTCCTCCACGATCAGCACCACGCTGTCGGCCGGCGCCTTGCCCGGCGAGGGCCGCCGGCCCACGCGGTCCGTCGCGACATACGCCCCAGTGCGCGCGAGGGTGACGCCGGCGGAATCGGCCTGCTTGCGCATGCCGGCCTCGTCCATCGCCAGCGTCCTGTCGGCATCGTGGCTGGAGAAGGCGGGCTCGCTTTCCTGCGAGTCCAGAGTCTGTTCGATGAGGCCGAGCTCCTCTATTTCCGCCAGCCACTCGTCGAGCACGTGCTTCGGATACTGGCGCAGCAGGTCGCGGATCACGCCCGCGTGGCCCTGGAAGTCCATCAGCCACAGCATGCGACGGTAATCCGCCGGGACGGCGACGTCCTGGCTCTCCCAGGCCTCGCGCCCGGCCTGGGTCAGTCGGTATACCCGCTCACTGTCGCTCATGAACCATATCCTAGTCCATTGCCACTGGGCGTTCATCCTCGGGATCGCGGCAGGCGAGTCGGTCAGCGCCGGCGGCAGACCATGAGCGTCGAACAGATGCCGAGCGTGCCGGTTACCCGCTCGATCTCCATGCCGGCGGACTCTGCCATGGCCGCGATGTCGGACGCCTTGTACATGCGGCTGCAGCCGTTCGCGAGGCAAGTGAAGTAAAGCGAGATGGCCTGCGGGCAGAAGGCCGAGATCTCGTGGTCCTGCCGGTCCCAGAAAGTATCCAGGATGTACAGGCGGCTCTCCGGCCCCATGGCCGCGGCGGCCCGCTCGAGCAGCTTTTGCACGTCCGCCTCGGCGA
>Ga0137449_1000101_pt1 | contig 11497 bp, 8 predicted proteins | sample EasRivERMGT436_2_FD_104905 | JGI IMG/M metagenome (GOLD analysis project Ga0137449, IMG submission 104905) | Soil microbial communities from meander-bound floodplain in the East River, Colorado, USA - East River MetaG ERMGT436_2 | ecosystem: Environmental > Terrestrial > Soil > Floodplain ... | reverse complement strand
GCCGTTTGGTGTCGGTGAGCTGCTGGCGCGGATCAGGGCTGCCTTGCGGCGCTCCCTGCAGCAGGCGCCTGAGCCGGTCTACCGGATTGAAGAGCTTGAAGTTGACCTGGCCCGGCGGAGGGTTTCTGCCAATGGCGAGGAGCTACAGCTCACCCCGACCGAATACGAGTTGTTGCGGCTGCTGGTGACCCATGCCGGAAAGGTCCTGACCCACAGCCAGATCCTCAAGCAGATTTGGGGTGTCGCCTACATGGAACAACCCCATGTGCTCAGGGTCAACATCAGCAACTTGCGGCGCAAGATAGAAAAAGACCCCTCCCGCCCCCGCTATATCCTGACCGAGCCAGGGGTAGGGTACCGGTTGCGGACGGAGTGATCCCTGTTATAAACCGATTGCCGCTATAGCCTCAGTATCTTTCCCTCAAAAAAATCTGATTTCCTTAGTATCACGGCCCGAAGTAAGCATTGATGTAATGGTCGGCCGAAACGTTCGTGATTGTATACGACGCTGCGCCCGGCAATAAGGTTCCGTCCACCACCAGGGCCGCTACAGTGAAACCGCCATTCGGGGTGATGGTATAGGTCTGATTGTCGCCACCCGGCACCGTGGTGGCGCCCGTCGGTGAGATGATGCCGTTCGGTCCTGCAGCCCCGGTGATGGTGAAGGTGATCGGAGCGAAATAGGCGTTGATATAATGGTCGGCGGTGACGTTTGTAAAGGTATAAGATGTCGCCTCCGGAAGTTGCGTCCCATCCACGACAAGTACCGCTACCGCGAACCCCGCGTTCGGGGTGATGGTATAGATCTGGTTGCTGCCTCCCGGCACAGTGGTGGCGCCAGCCGGAGAAATGGCGCCGTTCGGGCCGGCAGCCCCATTGATGGTAAAGGTTATCGGGGCAAAGTAGGCATTGATATAGTGGTCGGCGCTGACGTTTGTAAAAGTATACGACGTTGCGCCCGGCAGTAACGCGCCATCCACCACAAGTATAGATACCATATATCCCGCATTTGGGGTGATGGTATAGGTCTGATTGCTGCCACCCGTTACCGATGTGGCGCCCACCGGAGAGATGGCGCCGTTCGGTCCTGCTGCCCCGGAGACGGTGAAGGTGATCGGGGCGAAGTAGGCGTTGATATAATGGTCGGACATGATGTTGCTGAATGTGTAACTGGTGGCTCCCGGCAACATTGTCCCATCCACCACCAATGTAGACACCTTGAATCCCGCATTCGGGGTGATGGTATAAGTTTGATTGGAACCTGCTGTCACCGTAATGGCGCCCGCCGGAGAGACGGAACCATTTGAATCGGCAGCCGATGTAATGGTAAAGGAGGGCAGAGTTGTGGTGAACAGGAACGAGCGCCCGGCCAGGGTGTATGCGTTGCCGCACTGCGGGTCGGTGGTGAGGTTCAGGAAGTGCGTGCCGTCATCTTTTGAGATTCCCGAGCCTGAGTCGTTTCCGTTGGTAGTATCGAAAGTTTTGTAGTCGAACCTGATGGAGCCGGATTGGAAGAGTACCTCTTCCAAATCGTTTACCCGGTGTTCTCCCTCGACGGTGTAGCTCTCCGTCTTCCACTGGATTACGACGCGCTCAGGGTTGGTCTTGTGCTGGACGAATGCTCCGCCGTAATAATTGGAAGAGAGGTCATCGTTCCAGGCGGCGATGACCGGGCCGCGACCGGCTGAGGCCAGGCTGAATGAGCTGGCGGAGTCGGTGGCGGTGAACCAGATGTTGCCGTTGGTATCGACATTTATCCGGCTGTAGCTCTGGCCGTAGAAGATGAAGTTCCAGGGCAGGGTGAAGGCGAGGCTCGCTTCGTCGCCGTAGGTATGGTCGTAATCGGCGGTCGGCGTCTTCAGCCGGTTCGCGTCGGTGCCGTCCCAGTCGGCGGTCGTCTCTGCAAGAGTGTACACGCCGTCCGTGGCGGCGAATGACAATGATGAGCAAAATACCACAACGCCAAGTGCAAAAATTGCTGCCAGTAGAAGGGAAGTAATTCTCATTTGTGTCACTCCTTCACCATGATTTGTTTCTTGCCTGATTTACCGATTCTTCTCAACCAGTCGGTCCTTGATAATGTTCAATCAAGATTTAGAGGTTACTGTCAATGTGCAGACACTTCTGCTTGCCCCCTGATATTTGTTACAAATAGCCTACCTTACATTTTTCCCTTTTCAGGGCCTGACCCCTTCCTCTTCCTTTTCCTTCTTTTTCAATCGAGAAGGGCTACCTATTCGTATTTATTTTATATTTCATAAATCACCGATACCCGTTTACTATTTATTAACTTTTTAAGGTCGCTTGCTGATTTCACTTCCATTTGCGAATAAGTAATTTCTGTCCCATCAGTTGGTCTTTTTTCAAAGTCAGCACAACTCAACAACTTACGAATACCACCATAGACCCACATCGCAGGCCGCTTTTCCCAAGAGAATGAACCACTGTCATCGCCCTCATCCAAATGTCCACGCTCTTCAGCCTTACGTAAAGCTTCTTCTTCGCTATTTGCTTCAATTAAAACTATATTTTCCCATATCGGGTACTTTTCTTGTAACTTATCTTTGAATTCCACATACATTATTATACTCGCAGCGTACCACATAAAAGTGCTCTCCTATTTTCCTCTTCTGTTAATACCGCAGGGTTTGCATGCCAGATACTTCCTAGCCTTTTCGATATCCCTGATTCTACTATTATCCTTATTCCGTTTTGCTTGTTCAAGCATTTCAGCAAGAACATCGCATGGAGTTTTACACTCATTCTTTCCCCTTATTTTCGCTTCTTCTGTTGCCCAGTTAGTACCTTTGTCTTTTGTTCTACTAAATTGTATAATATTGTTCCATATCCAATCTCCAATCGTAGCACCTGCAATAGCAGTTCCCACATAGGCTGCCGCCTCACCAAGTGCGGCTAAAGCTGCAGGGATTGCAGGAAGCACAAGTGGGCATAATCCCTCAGGGTCAGCCAAATTAATCGGATTATTTTGGACGTAAGCATATATATTAACATCTCTTCCATCAAAGCCAATCGGGTCTTTAGAAATAAACCTCCCTTCCATCGGATCATAGTACCGTGCGCGGTAATAGTAAAGTCCAGTTTCCTTATCCCATTCCCTGGCGGTGAAGGTGTAACCGTTAGCAAATGAGTCATTAACCGGCTTCACCATACCAAAGGAATCGTAGGTGTAACTCTGCACGACGTTCTTACCGGCATCTGTGATCTTGACGATGCTCCCAAGCCCGTCAGCATGATAGCAATAGACACTGCCGCCTCGTTCAAGCGCCAGATGCTCATCAGTGCCGGAGCCGTGGGTGTAGAAGGTCTTGGTTATGGTATTGGCCGGGTCCGTGTATATCTCCATGACAATGTTATCATTATCGTACACATAAACCCATGAACTCGTCTTGGTAACGCCGTTTATGACGGTAACTAAATCCTTCCCGATCCTCCTTTCCATCGGATCGTACTTGAAGGTGACTGTCTTTCTTTCCGCTCCCTTGATCTTCTCCATCCTGGTCAGACGGTTCTCGTAATCCCAGGTGAGAGTCCAATCCTTGCCCGCATTGATCGCCACATCCCGAGCGGTCTGGTTGCCGTTGTTGTCGTAGGAATAACCTAGCTTTCGCCCCTGGGTCATCTGGTTTGCCGCGTTGTGGAGGTAACCGGTATCCTTTGCGCCGGGACCGGTCAGGCGGTTCCCGACCGCGTCGTAGCTGAAGTTCTCCGTGCCATATGGGGCGACAGTCTGGATAAGCCGGTAGACGACATCGTAATGGTAGCTCTCGCCGTTCTTCGCGGTGCGGTTACCCACATTGTCCAGGGAGTAAGTAAACGAGCCGGCCGTGCCTTGGGAGAGCCCGATGAGCCTCCCCGCATCGTCGTATGTGTATGTGGCAGTTATCTGGTTAGGATAAGCGAGTGATACACGTCTGCCCACGGCATCGTAGCCATAAGCGAAGGTACCGGCCGGAGCGGCTATTGTTGCTGGACGGTTAGCGTCGTCATAAGTGTAGTTGATGATTCTCTCGTCGGCCGTGCCGGGCAAAAGCTTCATCTGCGTCCGGTTCCCGGCAGGGTCGTACTGGTAGGTGATGTTGTATCCGCGGCTGTCGGTTGTGGAGATAAGGCGGTTGTCCGCATCGTAGGTGTTGGTGTAGGTAATGGCCGCGTTTGTTGCACTGAGGATGTTGTTCCTGCTGTCGTAAGTGAAAGTCGTGCTGGCGCCGCCGGGATAGGTCTTCGTGGTCAGCCGCTGCAAGGCGTCATAGGTGTAGTTTATCATGGCGTTGTTAGCATCGGTCTTGGAGGTGGGCGCCGTCAGGGGGCCATAGCCATAGTTTGTCGTCCTGTTCAATGGATCGGTCTCGGTTACGAGCCGGCCGATCTTGTCGTAACTCCAGCCCGTTTGCTGGTGCTTGGCGTCGGTCAGGGCGGTGAGCTGGTCAACGCCGCTGCAGGCGGGACAGCCGGATAAGCCGTAGGTAAAGCCGGTGATGTTGTTCAGGGCGTCCTTTATCTCCGTAAGGAGTCCCTCGTAGTTGTACCTGTAAGTCGTGGCGTTGTTGTTGGCGTCGGTCAGTGTCTTTAGGTTGCCGTTCTTGTCGTATGAGTATGTCGTGATGTTGTTCAAAGGATCGGTTACAGTTGACACACGGTTGTGCGTGTCAAAGGCAGAGGTCGTTACCTTGCCCGCAGCATCTGTCACTGTAAGAAGGTTGCCGTTTCCGTCGTAGGTAAACTGGGGAACCTCGCCGGTTGGGAAAGTTGTGGATGTCATGTTGTTCGCCGCGTCGTAGGCAAGGGTGGTTACCTTCCCCCTTGGGTCGGTGGTGCTAGTAAGGTTCCCCCTGGAGTCATAACTGTGCTGCGTGACTGCCCCGGCAGGACCCGTGGTGGAGGTGAGGTTACCCTTGGCATCGTATACGTTGGTAGTATTGCCTGGCGCGCCGGTTATGGTTAGCACCTCGCCGAAATTGTTGTAGGTGTAATTTGTGGTCTGGTTGAGGGGGTCCTTTATGGAGGTGGCGTTCCCCCTGGTGTCGTAGGTGTAGGTGGTCGTGCCTATCCCCGGCTCAGTTTTGCTGAGGAGGTTCTTGTCGAGATCATAAGTAAAGCTGTAGCTGTTGCCCATGGGGTCGGTCATTCCAGTTACATACTCAGTGCGGGTGTCGAAAACGTATGTCCAGTTGTTGCCGTCTTTCTCGGTGAAGGTGAGCTGTTTTTGCGGAAGAGTTACCACCTGGTAGGGGTCGGGTATCTTGCCCGGCGAGCCGGATACGGTGGGATAGCTGTATGAGCGGTTCTTACCGGCCGGGTCAAGGGCGCTCGCCAGCCGGTTGCTGGTGTCGTATGTGTAAGTGACGATGCTCCCTTCAGGGTCAGTCTTGGAAGCGAGGAGACCGTTCGAACCATATGCGTAAATCCACTGGCCGCCGTCAGGATTAACCAGCGCAACCAGCCTGCCGGAGGTGTAGGTGAAGGTGTAAAGATTACCCTTCGGGTCTGTGACGGTAGATAGCTTGCCGTTTCCGTCATAAGCAAATACGACGCTCCTGCCGTTGGGATCGGTAACGGAGGTGAGTTTTCCGGATGTGTAAGTGAAGGTGAGGATGTTGCCGTTTCTGTCTACAAGGGAGGTGATGGCGCCAGTGGTGTCGAAGTTGCGTTTCAGGCCATCCTTTTCGGTGATGGTGTAGGAGCTATCGGCGTTCTTGACCAAGGTGGACCAGTCCCCTCTGGGAGCCACAAATGGGCCTGTGGAGGTGTATCTATTGTAAATCCGGCGTTTCCCCTCGTTCCAGAAGACCATGTTGTAGCCGGTGCTGGCAATAAGTGAGATCTCATAGCTGTGGCTCCAGCCGTTACCCAGAGCGCTCGGAGCGAATTGAATGCTGCGGTAATAAAGGGATATGTTGAGAGATAAAGGCTGGCTGGCCTTAGTGGAAAAGAGTTTCTGATCATGGGAGAGCCTGCCGGTCCCCATGTTGGCGGTAGATCCGGCCTTCTTCTCCGGGCCGTTCACTGGGCAGGTTTGCGGCGGGTTGAAGTCGCCGCCTTTGCAGTCAGGAATGTTCGGCAGTGAGGACTGGTCGAATATCTTTGTAAACACATCAGGATATACTCCTCCTATAGGATATGAAGACATCGATTTCCCATCAATTATGCCACTATAATATTTATTTCCCTCAAGAAAGTAGGAACCCTCTTTGTTGCGAAAGTGTCGGTATTGACCCCCCATCCCATTTTCTGGATACATTATTCCATTTGGCGCGTTTACAACCGTATTGCCTTCGCTGGTCTTGGTGACCACTCCACCGATGCACTCATAGTCCCGGTACCTGTAATAAATCGCCATATTGTCATTCATGTTCTCCGGAATACACTGAATGGCAACAACTTCCTCGCCAATGATAGATACACCTGACTGTGGATTACAGGATACTGCCGCGAGAGTCGAGTCAGGAATTAACATCCCAATAAACAAAAAAACCGACAAAGCCGCAAAAAACCTGCTTACTGTCGAATACCGCCTGATGTCTTGTGCGTTTTCCATAATCAACATCCTCCGTTTGTTGGAACCGGCTCTTGAAAAGTCACGTTCAGCTTCGTCTATTTGAATTGGTCCTTGCTATTTTAAAGGATGGTTGTTGAATATCCCCTGATCATCAGCATTGTCAAGACAATTTTAGCAATATCAGGAAAAAGATTATTCAAGCCATTCCTTTTCCTGATAGGCGTTGTAAAAAACCCTTATAAAAGGAATTTTTTACTCAAAATACCCTACCTATGCCAATTTTTATATATAGCAATGTCAGGATACAACAAGGTTATTTGGATTTAATTGGGAAAATGGGGCGCGTGACTTAATTTACGTTTGCATCGATAGACTTCATTACCAGAGCATTATCAAGACAATCCCCCGATTATAAGGGAAACGATGAGTGGGACTAAGGAAGAATATTAAGGAGTGCTGGCAATATGTTGTTTCCTATAACTCACATCTCCACCCGCGTCACCACCCCCTGCAGCTTGCTGGCCGGGAGTTTGTTGAACTGGACGAAGTTGGGTGTGAGCCTCTTGATCACCGAGAAGATCCGCCAGGCGGGGTTCCCCGTGGCAATGTCCTCGACTCCGTAGAAGATGACCTTTTCATGGATATCATGTTTTTTCAGGAGCTTTTCTATGTCAACCACTTCCATGTAGCCGGCCCTGACCTCGAAGGCGTCCAGTCCCGGTCCAATGCCCATTTTCAGTTGGCTCTTGAGCCCGAAGGGCTCGTCGCTCCTGATTACCGAGATAAAAACATTCCGCTCGTAAATGATGTTGCTCCTGATGAAGCAATGCACCACATAGGGAGGGACAATGTTCCATTCCCTGGTGAAAAAAAGCCCTGTGCCCGGGATGTTCTTTCCTTTTGCGTAGATCTGTTCGTAGGAGAAAAGGAAGGTATCGATATCGAGCGGTTTCAGGGCGCGGTAAAGGGCACGCTGCCCTCTCGTCCAGATTATGATGGTAGTAAAGGGGATCGCGGCCAGGATGATCGACCAGTAACCGCCGTGAGGAATCTTGTTAGTGCAGGCCAGGAGGAAGACAATGTCGGCCAGGGTCACGACGACGGCGAACGGGACTTTCCATTTCTTGTTTGTCCGGCTGTAGATCATCACCATCATGATTCCGGTAATGGTCATGGTGCCGGTGACCGCCAGCCCGTAGGCCGCCGCCAGGTTCTCCGACCTGCGGAAGATCAGCATGATGAAGATGACAAGGCACATCATCAGCCAGTTGACCGAGCCGATGTAAATCTGCGATTTAAGGTGGCTCGATGTGTAGTCCACCTTCATGAGGGGCATGATTCGGGTGGTTATCCCCTGGTAGACGATGGAGAATACCCCGCTGATCATCGCCTGGGAAGCTATGATCGTGGCAAGGATTGTAAGGATGAGAAAGGGTATATAGAGGACCGGGGCTTCCCACAGGATCATGCCGAACAGGAGGTTCTTGCCGGTCCCGTGGGAAAGAAGATACGCCCCCTGGCCGAAGTAATTGATGATAAGCGCGCAGAATGTGAAGTACCAGGCGTGGATGATGGGTCTTCTCCCCAGGTGTCCCATGTCGGCGTAGAGAGCCTCCCCGCCGGTGGCGCAGAGGATCACCTCGGAGAGGACGAAAAATGCGGAAAAGCCGTTGTCTCTGAAGAATTTAACGGCGTACCAGGGACTGATCGCCTTGATAAGTTCGGGGTGGGTTGCAATGGAAACGAGCCCGGAGAGCGTGAGCGAGATGAACCAGACGACCATGATCGGTCCGAAGGCCACAGCCACCTTGTCGGTTCCCAGGAACTGGAAGATGAAGAGGACCACTGCGATGATAGCGGCAATCAGGATCAGGGTCCCCTGACTGAGGTTCTCCAGCCCCGGGATAAGCACCATCCCCTCAACGGCCGACAGAATGCTGATTGCGGGGGTGATTACGCCGTCGCCCAGGAGCAGGGAGACGCCGAGAAAGGAGAGGAATCCGACGAAGGCGATCTTGCGGCCCGGTTTGAGAAGCCTGACCAGTATCTCCTTGAGGACTATGGTACCCCCTTCCCCCTTGCGCCCCAGGTTCATGGCGAGCCAGGCATACTCGGCGGAGACCAGAATAGTCAGGGTCCAGAATACGAGGGAGAGGATTCCCAGGATATTGTCTACCGTTGGCCTGGTCAGGGCAAAGATGACCGTCAGGGTATAGATGGGGCTCGTGCCGATATCGCCGAAAACAAGCCCCATTGATTTTACAATGCCGCCCCAGAATGAATCCGCTCCGCCGGTTTTCATTTTGTTTATTCCTCTCTGGAAGATCAACCGGCCTCTTATAGCATTTCAACCAGGCAAATACAACAGAAATCCCTTTTTACACCCGTTTCACTAAAGTTGAAAGCCCGCTTTTAGCGGGCTTTTCAGCGTAATTACTTCTTCTTTTTCGTCTCAATTACAACTGTTTCTTTTCCCTTCTTCGGGCGGTTTTTGCCGGTAGTCCCCCGCCAGATCTTGCCACGCCGTGATTTTCTGTCTCCTTTTCCCATAACGCACCTCCTCTGAATGACGTTCAAGGTTATACGTTCTACGTTACAAAAACCAAACCTCGAACATTGGACTTGCTTTTCACCAGCCGGCTGCGCCGATAAGCGGCACAAACTGCACGGCCATGAGGTTTTCCTGTTTGTACTCGTCCGTTTTGACCCTGCGCACCCGGATGAGGTACTGCACGAAGTGATTGGGACCAACCGGCACGACCAGCCTTCCGCCGATGACCAGTTGTTCCAGGAGCGGCTCCGGCACCCGTGGCGCGCCGGCGGTCACAACGATGGCGTCATAGGGGGCATGCTCCAGCCAGCCGAGGGTCCCGTCCCCCACAAAGATCCGGACATTGTCATAGCCGAGCCTCCGCAGACGTTCACCGGCACTCGCTGCCAAGCCGGCAAAATGTTCGACAGTATAAACTTCGGAAACGAGCCTGCTCATTACTGCCGCCGCATACCCGGAGCCGGTGCCGATCTCCAGGACCCGGCAGGTTGGCGAAAGTTCCAGAGACTCAGCCATGTAGGCCACCATGAAGGGTTGGGAAATGGTCTGCCCTTCGTCGATGGGAAGCGGATGGTCCTCGTAGGCCTGTTCCATCAACTCCGGACGCACGAACTCCTCCCGGGGAATCTCCCGCATCGCGGCCAGGACCGCGGGATTGTGGATTCCCCGCCCTTTCAGGTCTCGCCCGATCATTGTTTCGCGGCGCAGGCTGAGGTCAATCATGCTCTTATCCCCATTTACACCTTTTCTGCAAGGCCCGCCAGCCTGACTAAATTGCCGACAAGCCGGCGGGATACTTCCAGGTAAGCCTGTTCCGTGCGGGCAAAGTCTGCCAGAAACCGTTCCGTGGCCGGCGCGGTTTCCTCCGTCCAGCGGGCCCAGCAGTCGACTATGGGACGCTCCACTTCGGGATGGAACTGTGTTCCCCAGGCGCATGTACCAAACCGGAAAGCCTGGCCGGGACAGGCCGCGGAAAAAGCAAGGTGGGTTCCGCCCGCGGGGATTTCGAACGAATCGTTGTGCCACTGGAAGGAGATAAATTCACGGGGAATGCCGGCGAAGAGAGGATCTTCCTCACCCGCGGCGGTCAGGCAAACCGGCAGGGAACCTTTTTCTCCGTATGGCGAGTTGGTGGTAACCCGTCCCCCGAGGATATCCGCGAGAAGCTGGCCGCCGAGGCAGACCCCGAGGAAAGGGGTTTCCTTCTGCACGCACTCCCGGATATATTCCTTTACCCCGGCAAGGAAAGGGTGTTTTGCCGTATCGTGCACACTCATGGCCCCGCCAAGGACAATCGCCGCGGAAATCTCATCGACCGGCGGGAGCGCTTCATTATTGTAAGGGTGGGCAACGCGGTATTGGACCTGCAACTCGCGGATGGCAGCGTTGATATTGCCGGGAGGGACTTCCGGGTCGTTTTGAATGATGAGCAGCATGGGCTGACCCCGGTGGAGAATCTGGCAAAGGTTGAGGTTGTCTTTTACCTTTACCTGATCTTTATCATACCACAATTCCTCAATTTTGAAATCCGTCCACTCACCCCATGCTCCCCATGCTGGCCAGGGCATATATGCGGCCCGGTTCATACGCGGGTTTATCTCCCAGAAACATGAGCAGGGCGCTTCCTCTCAGCGCGAATCTGCGGCTCAGCAAGAGCGGCGCCGCATCGACATTACGCGCCGGCACATCGAGGAAGAGCCGCGTTCCCTCGCCTGCCCTGGCTCGCGCGATATCGAGCAGCGCCCCTGCCGTTTCCGGACCGTCCGCTCCCCATGGCCCCAGCTGCACACCTTCTGCGCCCGGCTGGCTGATCAGGAAACCGCCGTCACGGGCAATCACGTTCCCCCGCGTCCGCGCCTCCGCGATGATTTTCGCCCGGTCGTCGCCCCAACCGGCCCGATCCAGCGCCAGCAGGTCGGTCCTGCAAAAATCAGTGGCTTCGCCGCCTACGCCGCAACTTCCGGACCCGTACCAGCGCTTGACCGCATCGATGGCGTCAAAGCCGAGCCGTTCATAAATGGATTTCCCTGCCTCGGACGCGGTCAGCCAGACCGTGCGCGCCCCGGCCTCCAAAAGGGCCTCCAGGGCTTTTCCCATGAGAGCGCTGCCGAACCCCTTCCCACGCAGATCCCTGCGGACGACAAGATTGCCAATCCAGCCGCTCGTCCCGTATTTTATGGCGGTGATGAAGGCAACCGGCGCATCGTCCATCCGCATGACCAGGCACCCCTGCGGAAAGTTGCTAAGAAGAAAATCGAACTCCCAACGGCCGCATATCCAATTCTCCGCTGCGGCAAGGGCGAGAAAATCGCTCAGCTCTTCATGTCTAAACCGGTCGATAAACATGTTCAAGGTTCAAGGTTCAAGGTTCAAGGTTCAAGGTTCGAGGTTCAAGGTTCAAGGTTCAAGGTTCAAGGTTCAAGGTTCAG
>Ga0137449_1000100_pt1 | contig 11546 bp, 12 predicted proteins | sample EasRivERMGT436_2_FD_104905 | JGI IMG/M metagenome (GOLD analysis project Ga0137449, IMG submission 104905) | Soil microbial communities from meander-bound floodplain in the East River, Colorado, USA - East River MetaG ERMGT436_2 | ecosystem: Environmental > Terrestrial > Soil > Floodplain ... | reverse complement strand
GCCAGCGCGAGGCAGGGCTATCCGTACCGCGTCAAGGCGTACCTCAACTACTACAACGATCCGGCCTACACCCAGCCGCTCAACTGGACGGTGATCGACACCATGCTCGATCTCAAGGCGATTCCGCTCACCTTCAGCATCGACGCGTACATGGGCGAGACGAGCCAACTGTGCGACTACGTCCTGCCGGACACCGAGTACCTGGAGCGTTTCGGCGGTTTCAAGACTTACCCGCCGATCAAAACGCGCGTCCAGGGTCTGCGCCAGCCGGTGGTGGGCACGCTTGACCCGAAGACCAAGGACTACCGGGGCATCCATCCCGACGTGCAGACGGCGGACGACACCCTGATGCAGATCGCCTTGCGCTGCGGCCTGCCCGGTTTCGGCAAGGACGCCGGCGGGCCGGGCGTGGACATCTTCAATTCCTGGCAGTTCTGGAACGAGTTTTACAAGAACGACGACTTCAAGGGCGAACCCGGTCTGGAGCCGAACAGCCGCCTGGTCAAGCTCGGCGGCAAGTTCGAGAACCCGGGCAAGCAGTATGAGGGCGACTACATCCGCTTCCCGGGCGGGCGCCAGGTGCGCGGCCTGTATGCCTACGCCGCGAACGTGGCCTCGAACAAGAACAGCATGACGGGCAAGTTCTTCGACGGGCTGCCGCAGTACCGCTTCATCATCGACTGCAAGGAGCAGCCGCTCGATCCCGCCATCTGGAAGGAGTATCCGTTCCAGCTTCACACGCACAAGGACGCCTGGCACACGCAGACCCGCACGATGAACAACCTGTGGCTCGCCGAGATCAAGCCGCAGAACTTTGCGGAGATCAACCCGGCCGATGCGCAGAAGCTCGGCGTCGTGACCGGCGACTGGGTGAAGGTCAAGTCGCCCTCGAGCAAGCACATCGTGTTCGTGGAGACCTCGATGGGCGACGGCTGGTACAAGATGCAGGTGCGCGCCACGGCCCGCATCCGTCCCGGGGTGTTCTCGGTAAGCAACTCCTACGGGCGCTGGGGCGCCGGCGGCAAGGCCTGGTCCGCGGACGGCAAACCGGAATTCCACGACAAGCGCATCGCAGCGGGCTTCAGCGTCAATCCGCTTTACATGGCCGATCCGGTCATGGGCGACCGCGTCTTCGTCGATCCGGTAGGGGGCGGCACCCAGAACTACGGCACGCCGCTCAGGGTGGAAAGGATCTAAGGAGAACATCATGTCTGAATACAACCCGGTACTTCCCCGCGAAGCCGTAGAGCGCTCCTTCGCCAAGAAAGGTCCGAAGCAGTACACGCTGTGGATCGACTTGGAGCACTGCATCGGCTGCAACGCCTGCACTGTCGCCTGCAAGGCGGAGAACAACACCCCGCTCGGCGTGAACTACACCACGGTGCTCGAGATCGAGGAAGGCGACTTCCGCGACGCGAAAAAGACCCCCAACGTCGGCGTGACCTTCGTGCCGATGCCCTGCATGCACTGCGGCCGGCCCGCCTGCCAGGCGGCCTGCCCGGTGGGCGCGATCACCAAGCGGCCGGACGGCATCGTCCTCATCAACAAGGACAAGTGCATCGGCTGCCGCTACTGCGCCTGGGCCTGCCCTTACGGCGCGCCGCAGTTCAACGCCGAGGCGAAAGTGATGGAGAAGTGCACCCTGTGCGTGCATCGCGTCGACAAGGGGCTGCTGCCCGCCTGCGTGACCACGTGCGTGGGCAAGGTGCGGTTCTTCGGCGAGCTGAACGAGCTGACGGCGGTGATGAAGGAGAAGCGCTCGCGCAGCGTGAGCATTACGGTCGCGGGTGCCAATACCAACCCAAGCGTGCAGTACACCAAGTAGCGCTTGTGGCGCGCGGCCCGAGAGCATGAACGATCTTGCGAATGTCCGGTTCGAGCGGCCGGTGGCCGTGGAGAACGAGCTCTGCTCCCGGTACCGCTGCACCAAGTCGGCCTGCTCGGCATGCGCCGACGTCTGTCCAGTCCCGGGCGCGGTGCGCTTCCTCGATCAGGGCGTGGAGATCGCAGACGCGTGCGTCGCCTGCGGGGCGTGCGCGTCGGCCTGCCCGAACGGCGCGCTGCGTCCGATCGAGGGCGACGCAGAGCTGGCGAGCAGAATCCGGAGCCGCGTGCGGCCCGGGACGGCGTTCCGCATTGCCTGCGGCCGCGCGAGCGGCCGCGTCGATCTGGTTCTGCCGTGCCTCAGCCGCCTCACCGAAGCGCTGGTGCTGGAGCCGGTTCGCGGCGGCGCGGAGCGCGTGGTGCTGCTCGATCCGGGATGCTCGGGCTGCGGGCTCGGAAAGGCCGCGCCGCAGTGGCAGCGCGTGCTCGCGTTTTCGCAGGCGCTTTGCGAATCGGCGGGATTGGGCGCGGATCGCATCGCGCGCGTAGACGCGCCGGCGGGAAAACCGGTCGAAGCCCAAGATTCCTCCGAGGGTGTGAGCTCCCGCCGCGCGCTGTTTCGCGCGATGGTCGAAAAGTGGACCACCAGCGGCACGCCCGAAAAGGCGGAAGAGCCGGAAACCGGAAAGACGCCGCCCGAAACCTTCCGCGAGGCCGTGCAACAGCGTCGCGAGAACCGCAAGCGCTCGGAGCTGCTGCAAGTGCTCGACGCGCTTCCGGCCGCAAAGCCCGCGCCGAGAGCGGTTGCCGCCGCCGGCGTGCCGCTCGCCAATCTCGAAATCAGCCGCCAGTGCGTCGGCTGCAACGTGTGCGAAACGCTTTGCCCGACGGGTGCGCTGCGGCATCGGGAGGGGGACGGTGCCTACGCGCTCGATTTCGAGCCCGCGCTGTGCACCGGCTGCCGGATCTGTGAAGTCGCGTGCTTTCACCAGGCGATTCGCATCGGCGACGCGGTGGACGTCTCGGTGCTGTACGCACGCCCGAAAGTCACGCTCGTCACAGCCCCGCGGCGCACGTGCCCGGCCTGCAGCGAGACGTTCCTTGGCGAATCGTCCGGACTCTGCCCGCTGTGCCAGGTGAGCGACCGGCGGCGCGCGCAGGTCGCGAGGCGCATGATTCTTGGAGGAACGCAAGCGTGAATGCTGAGCGGGAAATGCAAGTTGTCGCTGCCGGGCGCGCCACGACTTACGGCGTCCTGTCCGCCCTCTTCTTGGCCGCGCCCTCAAAGGCCGTTGCGGACGCCATCCGTGCGGGTGGGCTTCTTGGCGAAGAGGCAAGCACCGCGTTGCGCGCGGCGGCGAGCGAGTTGACCATCGCTTTCCAGGAAGCGGACCGGCCGGATCTTGAAAACGAACTAGCCGCGGAGCATACGCGGCTGTTCGTGCTGCCTTCCGGGCTGGTACCGCACGAGGCGGTCTTCGTCGACCAGAACAAGCGCCTGGGCGGGCGCATCACCGAAGGCGTAAGGCGCTACTACCATGATGCCGGCGCAGAGCTGAGCCAGGCCTGCCTCGAGCTGCCGGACCACATCGGCGTGGAGCTCGAGTTCATGCATTTTCTGTGCGGCATCGAGGCGCAATTGCGCGAGCGCAGCGACGCCGCCGGACTGCGCAAGTGCCTGCAATTCCAGAGCGACTTTCTCGGCGAGCACCTGCTGCGCTGGTACCGGCCGCTGTGCGAGAAGGTCATCGGCGAATCGCGCTCCGCCGCGTACCGGGCGCTCGCACGGCTCACGATCGCTTTTCTGGATGCCGAGCGGGACCTGGTGCCCCAATTGATCAACGAACTTGATTCCGAATCGAGGACCGTATGCGTACCCGAGACTTGACACTTGTGTTCGTGGGGTTTGGCTTGGCGGCGTGCGTGGCAACGGAGCAGCAGCCGGGCTCCGACGAGTCGGTGATCACCACCGGGCCACTCGCGGTCCAGTCGGCCGTGGCGTGGCCGCCGCAAGCGGTCGCCAATCAGGCCGAAGGCAGCGTTCCCGACTTCACCGCGAAGAACGAGAACTGCCTCGACTGCCACAAGGATGTCCTCAGCGTGAAGTCCGCGCGGCCGGATATCGCCAATCTGCACGTGCGCCACCTGCAGTCGAAGAAGACCGCCTACAAGGGCGGGAACCGCGACTGCCTCACCTGCCACGAGATGGTGATCCCCGTCGAGGGAAGGGCGGCAAAGAAAGAGGGCTGGTTCGCCAAGGGCGGCGTCTATCACCCGAACGTCTTGCTCGCGCCGCAAGGCGTGTGGAAAAAGCTGATCGTGCGCCCCGGCGTCCAGCCGACCTTCGGCACCGTGGAGGCGCTGCGCACGTCCGACCCTTATCCGTTCAAGCCGACGCTGAAGCGGCTGGTGTGCACCGAGTGCCATGGGGCGGATAGCAAGCTCAAGGCCTTCTACGGCGCACCGGATGCCGGCAGGTGAAATGGCTTTACGGTTCCTGACCGCCGCCCTGGCCGCAGGAGGCCTGGTCCTCGGCGGGAGCGGACACGCGCTCGCGCAGCAAGACAATCAAAGCCCGCCGCCAGCGCAGAAGCCGCAGGCGGTCGAGGATCAGGCGCTGAAACGGCTTGCGGAGCTGGAAGCGCAACTCGCCCAGCTCAGGGCCGAGGCCGCCCGCCTGCGCGAAGAGCTCGCGAAGAAGTCCGCCGCGCCGGTTGCGGCGCAGCCCGCCCCCGCGCCGGAGAAAAGCGGCGCCGCGGACAGCTGGGACGAGCCCGAGATCGCGAAGAAGGCCGAAGGCCGCGACGAGGAAGCGCGCCGCCGGCTGCTCGTCATCGAAACCCAGCTGCGCAAGGCCTCCGCCGAGGCCGCGAAGAAGGCGGAGGAGGAGAAGGACAAGTTCAAGTTCGAACTGTCGGGAAAGTACAAGGCCCAGGTCAACACGCGCAGGAACTTCGACCTGGAGAACCCGAACCAGCAGTGGACCTACGACAACGCGACGTACTTCGATCAGCGCTTCCAGCTCACGCTCGACGCGAGCTACGAATCGTTCCTCACCCGGTTGACTCTCGACCAGGGGAACTTCGTCTTCGACTGGAAGGAGGATAGCCAGGGAACGCTGTCGCGCTGGGGCGAGTTCCTGACCGTCAACAGCGCGCTCGTGCGCGAGCTGTTCGTCCAGTACACCGGCTCCGTCGTGTTGCGCATCGGCCGCCAGAATTGGGATGTGGGGCACTCGCTCGTCCTCGAGGGGCCGGTGGACGGGGTGCGCCTGCAGTATCCGCTGGGCCGGCTCGGCTGGGGGCTGACGACCGTCAACGCCGGCTTGCTGGCGGTGGGCGGGGGCTGGAGCAGCTACCAGGTTTTCCGCCAGACTGGCGGTCCGCCGGCGGGCAGCCGCACCGAGTTGCTCGGCGCCTCCAACGAGCTCTACGCCTATTACCTGGATCTGGACATCCGTCCTTCGCGGACCTGGCGCGTGCGCCCGTATCTTCTGAAGGCCCAGGATAGCGGCGGGTCCAGCAGTGCCGACCTGAACCTGGACAAGGATTTCGATGCCGCCACCAGCCCGCGGGACGGCAATTTCGTACCGCTCTGGGCAGGTCTCGCGGTGAGCGCGGATGCCAAGCCCTGGACGTTCGATTGGGAAGTCGTGTCGCTTTCAGGCGATATCACGCTCGGGCGCGAGGTGAGCGGCGGCGCCCTCTTCGCCAGGGTCGCACGCGATTTCGGCAGCTCGGAGTCGCTCGGCAACCTTACGCTGGCGCTCGAATTCGGACGCGGCTCGGGCAACGGCACGGCCGACGCTTCCCAAGGCACGCTGCGCAACTTCAACGGTCTATTCCTGTGCCGGGATCGGCACATGTTCGGCAACATCTTCAGCCAGGACATCCGGTCCGGTTACTTCCTGTGGGACAGCAACCTCTCCAACATCACTTACTTCCGGTTCGACGCCGCGCTGGAGCCGGTGAAAGGCCTGAAGACGACACCGTATGTCACGCGGATCTGGACCACGGAGGACGTATACGCCGGCCGCGGCCCGGTATTCGACTGGAGCACGGGTTTCGGATCCGCCGCGAGCACGGCGAGCACCACGCTCACGACCCGTGACGTGGGCTGGGAACTCGGTATCAACGTTAGTTATTCGCTGTTCCGCAATCTCGACACCTATTTTAGCTTGGCGTATTTCCGGCCGGGAGCCGTGTACGCCAAGCCGGACGGCAGCAACCCCAAGCGCGCCCTCGAAATGGTCATCGGCGCGGAGCTCAAGTTCTGACGATGAGGCTGCTTGCCGCCCTGGCGTTCCTGCTGTGCGCATGCTTCGTGGCCGCAGGCGCTGGCCACGCGAAGCAGCATGAGTCGGTTAGTATCGCCATGCACGGCGCGGCGGACGGCAAGCAGATGACGGTCACGTTCCGCGCCGAGACGCGTGGCATGACGCCGCCGCTGCGGTTTCGCTGGAGCTTCGGCAACGGCGAAGAGTGGGAAGGCGGCGAGCCGCCGCCTCAGCGCTACGACGGCGGCCGCTACGACGTCATTCTGACGGTAACGGATGCAGACGGTCGCGCCAGGGGAACCAGCCTCACCGTCGACGTCGAAGGCGAGCACGAACATTGAACGAGGCAGGTTTCTTCGAGCAAAGGACACAAGCATGCGCATGAAGCACGTCGTGGTTGTCGCGTTTTTGCTGTGGTCTGCCGCCGCGTGGGCCCAGGACCAGTCGAGCATTCGCATCGGCCAGAGCGACGGCAGCGTCGAAATCCGCAAGAGCGATGCGCAGGCCTGGCGGCCGGCGAAGGAAGGCGACACCCTCGAGCGAGGCGACAGGATTGCCGCCCGGGACAAGTCCGCGGCGCTGCTGCTGTGGTCCAACGGCAGCATGGTGAAGGTTTATCCCAACACCGAGATCGGGCTCGTCGGCGTCAACTTCGATCTGGAGAAGAAGATGGAGACGACGATCCTGGATCTGGAAAAGGGCCGGGTGTTCGTGAAGGCGCAGGTGCCCGACCACCTGTTCGCCGACTTCAAGGTCCGCATGGGCGCCCTCGACGTCCGCACCCCGGGAGCGGAGTTCGCCCTCACGCACGATCCGGACAAGAAGAGCTTCACGGCCTGGACCCTTCTCGGCCGCCTGCTCACGGACGCGGGAACCACACGGGTGCGCATCGACGGCGGACAGCATTGCACGATCGCCACGGGATCCCAGGTGGGCGCGGGCGACGTCAAGCCGATGGACGAGAAGATCCGGCAGTCCCTGACCAAGGTATCGAAGGACCTCGGCGGCAGCCTCCTTGTCGAAGAGGTGGCCGGCGCCGCAGGCGGCAAGCTTGGCACGAAGATCGGCGGGCTCGCCAGCCGGCGCGGCAATGCGCCCTACAAGGTGAACTTCAAGGCCCTGGTCGCAGGTGGCAGCGGAAAGGTGAAGTCCTACAGCTGGGATTTTGGCGACGGCGAATCCGCCACGGGAAGGGATGCGGAGCATACCTTCACCCAGGGGCTGTACGTCGTGATCCTGCGGGTCGAAGACGAGAATGGCCAGAAAGCGTCTGCCCAGACCGGCATCTCGGTCGAAGTGGACTGCGGCTGCTGACAGTTGCGGCGCTTTTTCCAATACTGAGTAAGGGAGAATGGAGATCATGAAACTCCTGCCTTGCGTGCTGCTCGCCGCCACCCTGGTCGGCGCACCGCTTCCGGCTTTGGCGGAGGACGCCGCCTATGTGGGCGTACGAACGTGCACCAAGTGCCACGACGTGCAGGGGGAGTCCTGGGAAACGACGGCGCACGCCAAGGCGTTCGAATCGCTGAAACCGAACGCGAAGTCGGAGGCGAAAACGAAGGCCAAGCTCGACCCGGCCAAGGATTACACGACGGACAAGGACTGCGTGGGCTGCCACAGCACCGGCTTCGGCAAGCCCGGAGGCTACGAAATCGGGATGGCGCCCGGAGGTCAGAAGGCGCTCGGCTCGGTCGGTTGCGAGTCCTGCCATGGGGCGGGCGGCGGCTATCGCGACGAGCATGGCAGCGCGGAGAAGCTGCTGAAAAAGGCGTCGCAAACGACGCCGCGCAAGACCCTCGCGGACCGCGGCCAGAATTTCGACTACGAGCGCGCGTGCGCGGTCTGCCACCTCAATTACCAGGGCTCGCCGTACAAGGAGGCAAGGCCTCCCCATACGCCTTTCACGCCCGCCGTCGATGCGAAATACCAGTTTCAGTTCGACAAGGCGGTGCGCAGCCAGGGGCTGCACGAGCACTACAAGCTGAAAGGCGTGTTCGACGGACCTCCGGTGCCGGCGGTGCGCGCCGAATTCCAGAAGAGCGCAAAAGATCTGCCGGAATGAATTGGCTGGCAGGTGGCTTTGACACCGCGATTGAATTCACCCAATGAAAGGAAGACCCAGGATGATAAAGAGTGCGGCACGTGCGGCGACGCGACAGAAGAAGCCGGTTCTGCCGGGCACCTTCAAGGCATTCATCGCGCGCTTTCCCGCGATCGGCAAGGCGCACGAATCCACGGCGCGCGCGGTGCAGAAAGCGGGCCCGCTCGACCGCAAGACCTGCGCGCTCATCAAGATCGGCATCAGCATCGGCGCCGGCCTGGAAAGCGCTACGCGCAGCCACGTGCGCCGCGCGGCGGAGCACGGTGCGACCGAGGCCGAAATCGAGCAGGCCATACTGCTCGCGGTGAATACCTGCGGATTTCCCCGTACCGTGGCCGCGTGGCAGTGGGCGCAACAGGCGCGCAACAAGGCTCGTCGCTAGCCAGCCCGCGCGACGCCTGCATCAGTTGGTTCGCGTAGCGTCCTGCCCATGAAACTCGCGGCAGTGTTCCTGCTCCTGGCGTGGGGAGCCGCTGCCTCGGCTCAGGAAGCATCGAGCGTTCGGCTCACCGAGAGCGACGGCAACGTCGTCGTGCGCAAGAGCGGCGCGCAAGGCTGGCGGGCGGCAAGGGAGGGCGACATTCTCGAGCGCGGCGATCGGGTCGCCGCCAAAGCCAAGTCCGCAGCGCTGCTGCTTTGGTCCAACGGCAGCATGGTAAAGCTCTATCCGGACAGCGAGATCGCGCTGGCGGGGGTGACCTTCGATCTCGAGAAGCGGATGGAAACGACGCTCCTCGAACTGGAGAAGGGGCGCTTGTTCGTCAAGGCGCAGGTGCCCGATCACCTGTTCACCGATTTCAAGATCCGCATGGGACCGCTCGAGGCGCGCACGCAGGGCGCCGAGTTCGCAATCGCGCCCGACGCGCAGAGCAAGAACTTCACCGCGTGGGTGGTCTACGGCCGCGTGACCTCGGACCTGACGGCGTGGGCGCGCGCGCGCATCGAGCAGGGCCGTCAGGGAACCATCGCGACAGGTTCCAGGCCGGTACTGGCCGATCTCAACAAGCCCATGGACGACAGGACCTGGCAGGCACTGGCGAAGGTCTCGCGGGACCTTGGTGGCAGTCTGCGCGCCGACGAGATCAACGCCCCGCCGGGGGGGAAGCTCGTCGCGAGGATCGGCGGCGCGACGAGCCGGCGCGGGAATACCCCTTACAAGGTGCATTTCAAGGCGCTGACGGCGGGCGGTAGCGGGAGGATCAATTCCTATGTCTGGGAGTTCGGCGACGGCGAGTCCGCCTCCGGACGGGAGGCGGAGCACACTTTCATTACCGGGCTCTACACGGTCGTGCTGCGCGTGCAAGATGCCGACGGCCAGAAGTCGTCGGCCCAGGTCGGCATCCTGGCGCAGGTCGACTGCGGCTGCTGAGCGCGCCTACATCTTCCAGCCGTAAGCGATTCCCAACGAGTTCTGGTACATCTTGAGCGTCTCGGTGCCGCCCACGCCGAGGAGCGCGGTCGCCGAAGGCCCGCTCACGGAATTGCTGAACGCGTGCATGAAGGAGACCGTCAGCTCGCTCTTGCTCGCGAGCGTCCACGTGGCGCCGAACGTGAGGTGGGTTTCCACCACTCCCGGCGCGATGATGTTGAAGCTCACATCGTCCATCGTGTTGCCCTCGATCGGCGACTGGCCGTAGTTGACCCCGGCGCGCAGCGTCAGGTCCTTGCGGTATTCGTATTCCATCCCGAGCTTGAACACCGACTGGTCGCGCCAGTTGAAGCCGGAGCCGTTCGCATCGCCGAGCCGGTTGGGCGCCACCGGCGGCATCACGACCAGGCTGTTGGTGACGCCATTGGCGATCGATTTGACGTCGTGATAGTTGATCTGCTGGTAGTCGAAAGCGATCAGGAGCTTTGGCGTCGCTTTGAAGGCGATGCCGACGTTGTAGTTCTCCGGGATGTCGAATCCCCCTTCCTCGGCGAACAGGCCCTTGTACATGTCGAACTTCGACATCTTCATCTTCGAGGCATAGGCGGCGCCGAGCGTGACGCTGTCGGACAGCTTGCCCATCCAGCCGATGCGCACCCCCCAGCCCGTAGAGTCGTCGTACCCCTTGTTGGTCACCTCGTTCGGGTTGCTGGAAAAGCCCAACTCCGCGAATGCCTGCAGGCCGTCCACCTTGAATCGCTGGTAAGCGAACAGCGGCGCGACCCCGATCGAGTGATTGGCATTGAGCTGGTACGCGACAGTCGGCGCGACGATGAGCTGCATCATGTCGACGCCCAAGTTCCCGCAGCCGAACAGCATGTTGGACTGCGCGCCGGCGCAGGAGGGCGCGAACGCGGGTCCGGCGAGATTCGGACGGAAATCCGTGTTCATGCCCCCGTTGCCGTACACCGTTACGCCCAACGACAGGTCGGGCCGGATCATCTTGTTGTAGCCGAATTCCGGAATCAGGAAGTAGTTCGAATCGCTCTCCACGGATCCGTTGTAGAAGCCTCCGAACCCGGTGCTTCCCTCCCTTGACACGGTCCGAATCGGGCTGAACAGCTCTGCGCCGAAATCGATGCGGTCGCCAACCCACACCATCTTCGCCGGATTGACCGCGCCGCCGAACGTGTCGCTCGCGGTTGCCGTGGCGGCGCCGCCCATGCCCTTGGCCTTCATGCCGTAGCCGTGCGAAAAGTAGCCGTTGGTGGCGAACGCGGCCAGCGGCGCCGCGAGCGCCACCGCAAGTGCGAGTCTGGACAGCCTCATATCTTCCCCCTTGATCGAAACCGGATCGTGCGTTAGATGAACAGGCTCACGTCTGCGTCGCGCGCCATCGGCAGGAAAGTCGCCGCGCCGCAGTATTCCTTCACTTCGACGATGAAATCCTCGGGCTTGTAGCCGAAGAGATCCACGGTCATCTGGCAGCCGATCAGGTTCACGCCGCCCTCGATGCACGCGGTGCGCAGCTCCTCGATGCCGGCCACGCCCTTGTTGTGGATGGTCTGCTTCATGAGCATGGTGGCCATGTTCTCGAAGCCCGGCACGATGCCCTGCACGGCGTTCGGGATGTTCCAGTTGATGGCCTTGAACCAGTCAGGGCCGAAGGGCATCTTCATCGGCATGCCCGGGTTGCCGAGCGGGCTGATCTTCAGGTCGCTGATGTCCTTCCTCAGCAGACCGAGGCCGTAGAAGGTGAAGAACATGGACACTTTCCAGCCCAGCGCCGCGGCGGTCGAGGCCAGGATGAAAGGCGGGTACGCCCAGTCGAGCGTGCCCTTGGTCGCGATGATGGTCATCGAAGGCGTCTGCTTCTCGCGCAGTTCGGCGAGTTTCTTCGGCAGCAGCGCGTCGAGCCGTTCGTTGATCAGGCGGTCCAGGTCGGATGCATCGGACATTGTTGACTCCTCGTCGGG
>Ga0137449_1000096_pt1 | contig 11597 bp, 8 predicted proteins | sample EasRivERMGT436_2_FD_104905 | JGI IMG/M metagenome (GOLD analysis project Ga0137449, IMG submission 104905) | Soil microbial communities from meander-bound floodplain in the East River, Colorado, USA - East River MetaG ERMGT436_2 | ecosystem: Environmental > Terrestrial > Soil > Floodplain ... | reverse complement strand
GTCGAAGCGACCGCCGCGCAGCACAGGAAGCTCGCTGTCCTGCTCGGCGTGGATACGCGCGATCTGCAGAAGAAGGTCGCCGACACCTCGCGCGACTTCGTCTACCTCAAGCGCCAGATTCCCCCGGAGCAGGCCGAGCAGGTGGCGCGCCTCGGCATTCCGGGCATCTACCAGCACCGCGAATTCCGGCGCTACTACCCGGGCGGTGAGCTCACCGCCCACCTGGTCGGGTTTACCGGCGTGGACGAGTCGGGCCAGGAGGGCATCGAGCTCGCGCACCAGGCGAGCCTGGGCGGTGTTCCCGGCAGCCGGCGCGTGATCAAGGACCGCCTCGGCCGCGTGGTGGAGGACATCGAATCGATCCGCGCGGCGCAGGCTGGCAAGGACCTGCAGCTGTCGATCGACGGCAAGATCCAGAGCCTCGCCTACAGCGCGCTGAAGGCGGCGGTCGCCGAGCATCGCGCCAAGGCAGGCGCGCTCGTGGCGCTTGACGTGCGCACCGGCGAAGTGCTGGCGCTCGTTAACCTGCCATCGTTCAATCCGAACAACCGCGCCAAGCTCTCTGGCGCGCAGCTGCGCAACCGCGCGCTCACCGACACCTTCGAGCCGGGCTCGACGCTCAAGCCCTTCACCGTTGCGCTCGCCCTGGAGCAGGGCAAGGTGACGGCGAAGAGCGTGGTCGCGTCCGGGCGCGAGTCGCTGCGCATCGCCAACTACACGATCCACGATTCGCACCCGGCGGGCGCCATCAACGTCGCGCAGGTGGTGCAGTTTTCCTCCAACGTCGGCGCGGCAAAGCTGGCGCTCTCCCTGGCGCGCGAGGACATGTGGGACCTGTTCAACCGCGCCGGCTTTGGCGCCGCGTCGCAGCTCGGCTTTCCCGGCGAGGCCGGCGGCCGGCTGCGCCCGGCGCGCACTTGGCGGCCAGTGGAGCAGGCCACCATGGCCTACGGCCACGGCATCTCGGTGAGCCTGATGCAGCTGGCGCGCGCCTACACCATGTTCGCGCGCGACGGGGAGATCGTGCCGCTCACGCTGGTGAAGTCGGATGCGCCGGCGGAGGGGACGCGCGTGCTGTCGGCGCGGACCGCGCGCGAGGTGCGCGCCATGCTGGAGCTCGCGGTGCAGCCCGGCGGCACCGCGCCGCGCGCGCGCGTCATGGGCTGGCGCGTCGCCGGCAAGACGGGCACCGCGCACAAGCAGGAGAACGGCAGCTACGCGCCGGACAAGTACATCTCGTCGTTCGTCGGCCTCGCGCCGGCGAGCGCTCCGCGCATCGTGGTCGCCGTGATGCTCGATGAGCCCTCCGCCGGCAAGTATTACGGCGGGGTGGTGGCGGCGCCGGTGTTCGCGCAGGTGGTGCAGGGGGCACTGCGCCTGCTCAACGTGCCGCACGATGCGCCGCTCGAACCCGTGCCATTGCCGGGCGAGGGCGAGGAAGCCCGGGAGAGCACCTGATTGGCGCCGGTCCCCTCGCCAGGCTCGCGGCCCAGGGCGCCGTGATCGAGCGGCTGAGTTCCGACAGCCGGCGCTGCGCGCCCGGCGTCGCCTTCTTCGCCTACCCGGGCGCCGCGGCGGACGGCCGCGCCCACATTGCCGATGCGATCGCGCGCGGCGCGACGGGCGTGGTGTGGGAGGCCGACGGTTTTGCGTGGCGCGACGAGTGGCGCGTGCCCAACGCGCCGGTGCGCGGGCTGAAGCAGCACGCGGGCAGTCTCGCGCACGAGTTCTACGGCCGGCCGAGCGAAGCGCTGTGGACCTGCGGGGTCACGGGCACCAACGGCAAGACCTCCTGCAGCCAGTGGCTCGCCGCGGCGCTCTGCCGCGCCGGCGCGAAATGCGGCGTGCTCGGCACGCTCGGCACGGGTTTTCCCGGTGCGCTCGCGGACTCCGCCAATACCACGCCCGACGCACTCGAGTTGCACCGCGTGCTGGCCGAACTGCGGCGCGACGGCGCCGCGGCGGTGGCCATGGAAGTCTCCTCGCACGGCCTCGAACAGGGGCGCGTCAGCGGCGTCGCCTTCGACTGCGCGCTGTTCACCAACCTGACGCACGACCACCTCGACTACCACGGCTCGATGGAAGCGTATGCCGCGGCGAAGGCACGCCTGTTCGAGACCGAAGGGCTGGCCTGCGCGGTGCTGAACCTCGATGACGCGTTCGGGGTCATGCTGGCGCAGCGCTGCGGCGCGCGCGGCCTGCGCACCATCGGCTACAGCCTGTCAAGCGCCGCGGTGGTGCCCGGCAGCGTGACCGAGTTCGTGGCGGCAGCGCGCATCGCACCGGAAACCCTGGAACTGACCAGCAATTGGGGCGAGGCGCGCACCGACTTCCACCAGGTCGGCCGCTTCAACGTGGCCAACGCGCTCGGCGTGGTGGGGTGCCTGCTTGCCTACGGCCTGCCGTTCCCGCAGGCGGTTGACGCGCTCGCCTCGCTGCCCGCGGTCCCCGGCCGCATGCAGCGCGTGGGCGACACGCCGCTCACTGTCATCGACTACGCGCACAGCCCGGACGCGCTCGACAAGGTGTTGCAGGCGCTAAGACACGTGGCGGACGCACGCGGCGGGCGCCTGGTCGTGGTGTTCGGTGCGGGCGGAGACCGCGACCGCAGCAAGCGCGCGCCGATGGGCATAGCGGCCTCGCGCCTTGCCGACCGCATCATGCTCACGTCGGACAACCCGCGCAGCGAGGACCCGCTCGCCATCATCCGCGACATCGCGGCCGGCATGAGCGCGCCGTACGCGGCAGAGGCGGATCGCGCGCGCGCCGTCGAGTCGGCGATCGGCGAGGCGGCGGACGCGGACGTGGTGCTCATCGCGGGCAAGGGCCACGAGTCCTGGCAGGAGGTCGCCGGGCGGCGCGAGCCGTTCTCGGACGCGCAAGTGGCGCGGGCTGCGCTCGATCGCAGGGCGGGAAGGCGATGATGAGCCTCGCCGAAGCCGCGGCCGCGATACAGGGAACGCTGGTGGGGCCGGACGTGCGCTTTCGCGGCGTGTCCACCGACTCGCGCAGCGTGGGCCGCGGCGAGTTGTTCGTCGCGATCCGCGGCGAGCATTTCGACGGTCATGCCTTCCTCGGCATGGCCAAAGAGCGCGGCGCGACCGCCGCGCTGGTGGAACGCGAATTCGCAAGCGCGCCGGCGCTGCCGGCAGTTGCGGTGGACGACACGCGCAAGGGTCTGGGGCGCCTCGGTCGCCACTGGCGCAGGCGCTTCTCGCCGGCGGTGATCGGCATCGCCGGGGCCAACGGCAAGACGACGACCAAGGAGATGCTCGCTGCGATCCTGCGCGCGCATGCGGGCGAAGCCGCTGTGCTCGCCACGCAGGGAAACCTGAACACCGACATCGGCGTGCCGACGACAGTACTGCGTATGGGCGAGGCCCATCGCTACTGCGCGATCGAGCTCGGGATGAATCATCCCGGCGAGATCGCATGGCTGGCGGACATCGCGCAGCCCACGATTGCCGTCGTGACCAACGCGCAGCGCGAGCACATGGAGTTCATGCACAGCGTCGAGGCCAGCGCGCAGGAGAATGCCAACGTGCTCCGCGCGCTGCCGCCCTCGGGCGTGGCGGTGGTGAACGCGGATGACGCCTGCCGCCCCATCTTCCTGGACGCTGCCGGGCAGCGGCCAGTCGTCGAGTTCGCGCTGGAGCGCAAGGCGACGGTGACCGGGGGCTATACGCTCAGGCAGCTGAGCAGCGAGATCGTGGTGCGCACGCCCGCGGGCGAAGCGCACGCCAGCCTCGCGATAGCCGGATTGCACAACGTGCGCAACGCGCTTGCCGCGGCGGCGTGCGCGCACGCCGCGGGCATTCCGGCCGCAACGATCGGCAGGGGCCTCGAGGCGTTCAGGCCCTATGCGGGGCGCCTGCAGGTGAGGCGCGCCGCGAGCGGCGCCACCGTCATCGACGACAGCTACAACGCCAATCCCGACTCGGTGCGCGCCGCGATCGACGTGCTGGCCGCGTGCCCGGCGCCGGCCGCCCTCGTCCTCGGCGACATGGGCGAGGTCGGCGAACACGGGCCCGCATTTCACCGCGAGATCGGCGAGTACGCGCGCAGCCGCGGCATCGGCGCGCTGTACGCGCTCGGCGAGGCGACCCGCGAGGCGGTCAAGGCGTTCGGCGCGGGCGCGCGGCACTTCGCCTCGCCCGAGGAGCTCGTCAAGGCGCTGCCGCGCGATGCCACGCTGCTGGTGAAGGGTTCGCGCTTCATGCGCATGGAGCGCGTGGTGGCGGCGCTGACCGGCGAAGCACAAGGAGGGCACTGATGCTGCTCGATTTCGCGCAGTGGCTGGCGCGCGACGTGCGCCTGTTCAACGTCTTCAACTACATCACGCTGCGCGCGGTGCTCGCCTGCCTCACGGCGCTCGCGATCTCGCTGATCCTCGGGCCCTACGTGATCCGCAAGCTGACCGCCTACAAGATCGGGCAGTCGGTGCGCGACGACGGCCCGCAGACGCATCTGGGCAAGGCCGGCACGCCGACCATGGGCGGCGCGCTGATCCTGCTGTCCATCGGCATCACCACGCTGTTGTGGGGCGACCTGCAGAACCGCTACCTGTGGGTGGTGCTGCTGGTGACGCTCGGCTTCGGCGCCATCGGCTGGGTGGACGACTACCGCAAGGTGGTGCACCGCAATCCGAAAGGGCTGTCGGCGCGCGCGAAGCTGTTCTGGCAGTCGGCGATCGGCCTGGGCGCCGCCGCCTACCTCGCCAGCATCTCGCAGGGCACCCCGGCGCTGAACGAACTGATCGTGCCGTTCTTCAAGTTCGTCGCCTATCCGCTCGGCCCGATCGGCTTCATCATCCTCACCTATTTCGTGATCGTCGGCACCTCCAACGCGGTCAACCTCACCGACGGGCTGGACGGCCTGGCCATCATGCCGACGGTGATGATCGGCAGCGCGCTCGGCATCTTCGCCTACGTGGCGGGGCACAGCGTGTTCAGCAAGTACCTCGGCCTGCCCCACATCCCGGGCGCAGGGGAGCTGACGGTGTTCTGCGGGGCGCTCGCCGGCGCCGGGCTCGGCTTCCTCTGGTTCAACGCCTACCCGGCAGAAGTGTTCATGGGCGACGTCGGCGCGCTCGCGCTCGGCGCGGCACTCGGCACCATGGCCGTGATCGTGCGCCAGGAAATCGTGCTGTTCATCATGGGCGGCGTGTTCGTCGCCGAGACGCTGTCGGTGATGCTGCAGGTGGCGTACTTCAAGGCCAGCGGCGGCAAGCGCATTTTCCGCATGGCGCCGCTGCACCACCATTACGAGCTGGAAGGCTGGAAAGAGTCCCAGGTGGTGGTGCGCTTCTGGATCATCACCATGATGCTGGTGCTGTTCGGGCTCTCGACGCTGAAGCTGCGGTGACCATGTCGATGCGCGAACCGCTCTTCAACCTGCTGCCGCGCCCCGAGCCGGTGGCGCTCGCCGGCCGGCGCGTGCTGGTGCTCGGGCTGGGCGACAGCGGCCTCTCGGCGGCGCGCTGGATCGAGCGTCAGGGCGGCGCGCCGAGAGTGGCGGACACGCGCGCCGAGCCGCCGCGCGCGAAGGATTTCGGCGGCGAGCTGCGCACGGGGCCGTTCAGCGAGGCGCTGCTGGAGGGCGTGAGCCTCGTGTGCCTCAGTCCGGGCCTGCCGCTGCGGGAAGCCGTCGTGCAGGCGGCGTTGGCGCGGGGTATCCCGGTAATCGGGGACATCGAGCTCTTCGCCTGGCACGTGCGCGCCGAGGCGGCAAGCCGGGTGCTCGCGGTCACGGGCACCAACGGCAAGACCACGGTCACCGCGCTCACCGGCCACCTGCTGCGCGCCGCCGGGATCGATTGCGAGGTCGCCGGGAACATCGGGCCCGCCGCGCTCGATGCGCTGATGCGGCGCCGCGCGCCGCCCGCGGCCTGGGTGCTGGAGCTCTCCAGCTACCAGCTGGAGACGACCTGGTCGCTCGCGCCGGACGCCGCGACGGTGCTCAACCTGAGCGAAGATCACCTGGACCGCTATGCGGGGATGGAGGACTACGCGGCGGCGAAGGCGCGCGTCTTCCTGGGCGAGGGCGTGCAGGTGCTCAACCGCGATGACCCGCGCTCGATGGCGTTTGCCCTCGAGGGCCGCGAGCAGGTGAGCTTCGGCCTCGGCGCGCCCGCCGCAGCCGGGCACTGGGGTGTCGTGGACGGCGTGCTGCACGAAGGCGCCCTGCCGGTGCTGCCGGTGGCTGAACTGCGGATCCACGGCGCCCACAATGTCGCCAACGCGCTCGCCGCCTGCGCACTCGCGCGGTCGCTGGGCGCATCGCGCGAGGCGCTGGCGCAGGGCCTGCCCAGCTTCAAGGGCCTGCCGCACCGGCTGCAGCGCCTCGCCGAGCGCGGCGCCGTGGCCTGGTACGACGACTCCAAGGGCACCAACGTCGGCGCCACGGTGGCCGCCCTCACCGGCCTGGGACGTCCGGCGCTGCTCATCGCGGGCGGCGAGGGCAAGGGGCAGGACTTCGCGCCGCTCGCGCCGGCCGTCGCCGCGCATGCGCGCCGCGTGCTGCTGATCGGGCGCGATGCGCCGCTCATCGAGCGCGCGCTCGCCGCCAGCGGCGTACCGCTCGAGCGCTGCGCGACGTTGGAGCAGGCAGTGGCGCGCGCGGCGCAGCTGGCGCAGCCCGGCGATGCCGTGCTGCTGTCGCCCGCCTGCGCCAGCTTCGACATGTTCCGCGACTACCGGCATCGTGGCGAAGCGTTCGCCGCGGCGCTGCACGCGCTGGGGGACTGAGGTGAGCGCCACCTTCGTCTTCGCCAAGGAGGCCGCAGCGCCCGAGTACGACCGCTCGCTCGCCTGGGCGGCGCTGCTCCTGATGGCGCTGGGCCTGGTGATGGTGTATTCGGCGTCCATCTCCACCGCCGAGTCGAGCCGCCACACCGGCAGCAACGCGGCCTATTACCTGGTGCGCCACACGGCGTTCCTCGGCGTGGCGCTCGCCGCCGCGCTGGCGGTGTTCCTCGTGCCGGTGCGCTACTGGCAGAAGGCGGCGCCGTGGCTGTTCCTCGGCGGCGTCGCGCTGCTGGTGCTGGTGCTGGTGCCCGGCATCGGCCGCGAGGTGAACGGCGCGCGCCGCTGGATCAACCTTGGCGCGGTCACCATGCAACCCTCGGAGCTGATGAAGCTCGCGGTGGTGCTGTATGCCGCCGACTACACGGTGCGCAAGCACGCGGTCATGAAGAGCTTCCGGCGCGGGCTGCTGCCGATGCTGGCGGTGATGATGTTCGTGTCCTGGCTGCTGCTGCGCGAGCCGGACTTCGGCGCGCTGGTAGTGATCGCCGTCACCACTTTCGGCGTCCTGTTCCTCGGCGCCATGAACGGCCGGCACTTCGCCGCGTTGGGGGCGATGCTGGCGCTCGGTTTCGTGCTGCTGGTGCTCACCTCCGAGTACCGCATGCAGCGCATCCTCGGTTTCATGGACCCGTGGACCGACCCCTTCGGCCGCGGCTACCAGCTGTCGCACGCGCTGATCGCTTTCGGCCGCGGCGAATGGCTGGGCGTGGGGCTGGGCGCGAGCGTGGAGAAGCTGTTCTACCTGCCCGAGGCGCACACCGATTTTCTCCTCGCGGTGATCGCCGAGGAGCTCGGCCTTGCCGGCGTGGCGCTGGTGATCGCGCTGTTCGTCTGGGTGGTGATGCGCGCATTCGCCATCGGCCGCCATGCGGCGCTGCGCGAGCGGCACTTCGCCTCGCTCGCCGCGCAGGGCATCGGCGTATGGATCGGCTTCCAGGCGCTCATCAACATGGGCGTGAACATGGGCCTGCTGCCGACCAAGGGCCTGACGCTGCCGCTGATGAGCTTCGGCGGCACGGGGCTGCTGGTGAACTGCGTGGCGCTGGCGATCCTGCTGCGCATCGACTGGGAGTGCCGCCAACTTGCGCGGGGGCTGAAGGCATGAGGACCGCGCTGATCATGGCGGGCGGCACCGGCGGCCACGTGTTCCCGGGTCTCGCGGTAGCCGACGTGCTGCGCGAGCGCGGCTGGCGCGTGGTGTGGATGGGTACGCGCGCCGGGATGGAAGCGCGGCTCGTCGCCGCGCGCGGCTACGAGCTGGCGGCGATCCGCGCCGCGGCGCTGCGCGGCAAGGGCCTCGCCGCAGCGCTGCTGCTGCCCCTCAATCTGCTCGTCGGCTTCTGGCAGGCCGCGAGAACGATCTTCCGCCTGCGACCCGACGTGGTGCTCGGCATGGGCGGCTACGTCGCGTTCCCGGGCGGCATGATGGCCTCGCTTCTCGCGCGTCCGCTCGCGGTGCACGAGCAGAACGCGATCGCCGGGCTCACCAACCGCATTCTGGCCGGCGTCGCCGACAAGACCATGTCCGCTTTCCCGCAGGCGCTGAAAGGGGCGGAATGGACCGGCAACCCGGTGCGCGGCGAGATCGCCGCGCTCCCCGATCCCGCGCAGCGCTATGGGCGGCGCAGCGGCCCGCTGCGGCTGCTGGTGGTGGGCGGCTCGGGCGGCGCGCAGGCGCTCAACGAGTGCGTGCCGCGCGCGATCGCCCTGCTCGAATCGAAGCCCGCGGTGGTGCACCAGTCGGGCGAGAAAAACTATGCGGCGCTGCGCGCGGCCTATGCGGCGGCCGGCGTGCAGGGCGAACTCACGCCCTTCATCGACGACATCGCGCGCCGCTACGCGGAGGCCGACCTCGTCATCTGCCGCGCGGGTGCGATGACCGTGGCCGAACTCTGCGCCGGCGGCGTGGCGAGCGTGCTGGTGCCCTTCCCGCACGCGGTGGACGACCACCAGACCGCCAACGCGCGCTTCCTCGCAGACCAGGGCGCCGCGATCCTGCTGCCGCAGGCGGAGCTCTCGCCCGAGACGCTCGCCGCGCTGCTGCGCGCGCTCGACCGGCCCAAGCTGCTCGAGATGGCGCGCAAGGCCCGCGCGCTGGGCAAGCCCGACGCGGCGCGCGTCGTCGCCGAGCGCTGCATGGAGCTGGCGAAATGAAGCACAAGGTCCGGCATATCCATTTCGTCGGGATCGGGGGCGCGGGGATGAGCGGCATCGCGGAGGTGCTGCTCAACCTCGGCTACCAGGTGAGCGGCTCGGACCTGGCGGAGAACGTGGCGACGCGGCGCCTGAAGGAGCTCGGCGCGCGCGTCGCGCTCGCCCATGCCGCGCAGAACGTCGACGGCGCCGACGCCGTGGTGGTGTCAAGCGCCGTGCGCGCGGACAACCCGGAAGTGGTGGCGGCGCGCACGCGTCGCGTGCCGGTGGTGCCGCGCGCGCTGATGCTGGCGGAACTGATGCGCCTCAAGCGCGGGGTGGCGATCGCCGGGGCGCACGGCAAGACCACCACCACCAGCCTCGCGGCGAGCGTGCTCGCCGAGGGCGGGCTCGATCCCACCTTCGTCATCGGCGGGCGGCTGAACGCTGCGGGATCCAACGCGCGCCTCGGCCAGGGCGAGTACATCGTGGTCGAGGCGGACGAGTCTGACGCCTCGTTCCTGCACCTGCAGCCGGTGCTGGCGGTGGTGACCAACATCGACGCCGACCACATGGAGACCTACCAGCACGACTTCGCGCGCCTGAAGCAGGCGTTCGTGCAGTTCCTGCAGAACCTGCCCTTCTACGGCAGCGCCATCCTGTGCGTCGACGACGCCAACGTGCGCGAGATCCTGCCGTTCGTCTCCAAGCCGCTGATCACCTACGGCTTCGCCGCCGACGCCGTATTGCGCGCGGAAAAGGTGGTCCACGCCGGCGGCCGCATGCGCTTCACCGCGCGGCGCGAGAAACGGCCGGCGCTCGAAGTGACCCTCAACCTGCCGGGCGAGCACAACGTGCGCAACGCGCTCGCGGCGATCGCCGTCGGCACCGAGCTGGGCGTTGCGGACGCGGCGATCCTCAAGGCGCTGGCGGAGTTCCGCGGCGTTGGCCGGCGCTTCCAGCGCTATGGTGACGTGCCCCTCGAGGGCGGCGGCAGCTTCGCGCTCATCGACGACTACGGGCACCACCCGGCGGAAATGGCGGCGACCCTGGGCGCCGCGCGCGGCGCGTTCCCCGGGCGGCGCATCCTGCTTGCCTTCCAGCCGCACCGCTACACGCGCACGCGCGACCTGTTCGAGGACTTCGTGCGCGAGCTCTCGACCGCGGACGCGGTGCTGCTGGCGGAGGTCTACCCGGCGGGCGAGACGCCCATCGTCGCCGCGGACGGCCGTTCGCTCGCGCGCGCCGTGCGGGTGGCGGGCAGGGTCGAGCCGCTGTTCGTCGAAGACATCGCGCAGATGGCCGCGGCGATCCGGCGCGTGGCGCAGGACGGCGACGTGGTGCTGACCATGGGCGCCGGCTCGATCAGCGGCGTTGCCGCGCAACTGACATGAACATGGCGGACGCACTGCGACTCGAAGGGTTGCGCGGCGAGCTGAAGGCCAACGAGCCGATGGCGCGGCACGTCAGCTGGCGCGCCGGCGGCCCAGCCGCGCGCTGCTATGCGCCTGCCGATCTCGACGACCTGTCGGCATTCCTGCGCCAGCTGCCGGCGGCGGAGCCGTTGCTGTTCGTGGGCCTCGGCTCCAACCTGCTGGTGCGCGACGGGGGCTTCGCCGGCACGGTGGTGCTGACCCATGGCGCGGCCCGGCATCCTGAGCTGGTCGCCGGTCGCGTGTACGCCGAGGCGGGCGTGGCGAGCCCGAAAGTGGCGCGCTTTGCGGCGCGCCACGATCTCGCGGGGGCGGAATTTCTCGCGGGCGTGCCCGGCACCGTGGGCGGCGCGCTGGCGATGAACGCGGGCTGCTACGGCGGCGAGACCTGGGAGATCGTCTGGCGCGCGCTCACCATCGACCGGCGCGGGCAGGTGCGCACGCGAGCGCGCGAGGAATTCGAAACCGGCTATCGCCATTGCGCGCTGAGCGGCGGCGGCCGTCTCGGCGCGGACGAATGGTTCGTCGGCGCCTGGTTCGACCTGCGCAAGGGCGACGGTGCGGCGTCGCGCGCGCGCATCAGGGAGCTGCTCGAGAAACGCATCGCCTCGCAGCCGCTCTCGTTGCCCAACGCCGGCAGCGTGTTCCGCAACCCCCCCGGCGACCATGCGGCCCGGCTGATCGAGTCCTGCGGGCTGAAGGGCCTCGCGCGCGGCGGCGCGCGGGTGTCCGAGAAGCACGCCAATTTCATCGTCAATCAGAAGGGCGCGGCGCGCGCTTCGGACATCGAGTGGCTGATCGGGGAAGTGCGCGCGCGGGTGCTCGAGCGGACCGCAGTGGCGCTGCAACCCGAGGTGCGCATCGTGGGCGACGCCGCATGACTCATGGCAAAGTCGCCGTGCTGATGGGCGGCCGCTCCGCGGAGCGGGAAATCTCCCTTATGAGCGGGTCCGGCGTGCTCAAGGCACTGCGCGCGAGAGGCGTCGACGCGCATGCCTTTGATCCGGGGCAGCGCGACCTGGCGGACCTCAAGGCCGAAGGCTTCGAGCGCTGCTTCATCGCGCTGCACGGCCGCGGCGGCGAGGACGGCACGATGCAGGGCGCCCTGGAAGTCATGGGTATTCCCTACACCGGTAGCGGCGTGCTCGGCTCGGCCATCGCCATGGACAAGTGGCGCACCAAGATGGTGTGGATCGCCAACGGCCTGCCAACACCGCGCTATCGC
>Ga0137449_1000095_pt1 | contig 11598 bp, 9 predicted proteins | sample EasRivERMGT436_2_FD_104905 | JGI IMG/M metagenome (GOLD analysis project Ga0137449, IMG submission 104905) | Soil microbial communities from meander-bound floodplain in the East River, Colorado, USA - East River MetaG ERMGT436_2 | ecosystem: Environmental > Terrestrial > Soil > Floodplain ... | reverse complement strand
CGTCGAGCATATCTCATATGACCTCGAGGCGAACTGGGGTCTGTCCCCATTTTTCTCATCTGCGCCCCCTCGCCGACGTCAAGGTCGGACAGCGGCGCGATGTGCAGCGCTACCGCTACATCGCCGTCGAGGGCCCGATCGGCTCGGGCAAGACCAGCCTCGCGCGGCGCCTCGCGGCGAGCCTGGGCACGGACCTGCTGCTCGAGCAGCCGGCCGAGAACCCCTTCCTCGCGCGCTTCTACCAGGACATGGCGCGCTACGCCCTGCCCACGCAGCTGTTCTTCCTCTTCCAGCGCGCGCGCCAGCTCGAGCCGCTCGCCCAGCCGGACATGTTCGGCCGCGCCACGGTGGCCGATTTCCTGCTCGACAAGGACCCGCTGTTCGCGCGCATCACGCTCTCGGGCGACGAGCTGGCGCTGTACCAGCGCATCTACGAAGCGCTCAAGGTGCGCGCGCCCGTGCCCGACCTGGTGATCTACCTGCAGGCGGCGCCGCAGGTGCTCATCGAGCGCGTGCGGCGGCGCGCGGCGGACTTCGAGCGCGGCATCGGCGAGGAGTACCTGGCGCTGCTGGCGGAAGGCTACGCGCGCTTCTTCTACCACTACGCCGCGGCGCCCGTGTTGATCGTGAACTCGGAGAACCTGAACTTCGTGGAGCGCGATGCCGATTTCGACCTGCTGGTGGCGCGCATGCGCGCCATGAAGAGCCGGCGCGAGTACTTCAACCTCGGATGATGGTCGTTCGCGAGATCGACGAACTGCGGCGCGCAGCGCGCGGCGCGCCGCTTGCCTTCGTGCCGACCATGGGCAACCTGCACGCCGGGCACCTGGCGCTGGTGCGCCTCGCGCGCGAGCGCGCGCCGCGCGTCGCGGCCAGCATTTTCGTCAACCGCCTGCAGTTCGCGCCGAGCGACGATTTCGACCAGTACCCGCGCACCTTCGAAGCGGACTGCGAGAGGCTCGCCGCCGCCGGCGTCGAGCTGGTGTTCGCGCCCGACGAGCGCGTGCTCTACCCGCAGCCGCAGCAGTTTATCGTCGAGCCCGGGCCGCTCGGCGAGGAGCTCGAGGGGCGCTTCCGCCCGCGCTTCTTCCACGGCGTGGCCACCGTCGTGCTGAAGCTGTTCAACTGCGTGCAGCCGCGCGTCGCGGTATTCGGCAAGAAGGACTTCCAGCAGCTGATGATCGTGCGTCAGATGGTGCGCCAATTCGACCTGCCGCTCGACATCGTCGGCGGCGAGACGGTGCGCGAGCCCGACGGCCTCGCCATGAGCTCGCGCAACGCGTACCTCTCGGCCGCCGAGCGCACCGAGGCGCCGCGCCTGCAGCGCACCCTGCGCGAAATCGCCGGCGACCGGCTGACAGGGCCGCAGGCGATGCGCATGCTGCAGGAGGCGGGGTGGAAACCGGACTACGTCGAGGTGCGCCGCCGCTCGGATCTCGCGGCGCCGGATGCGCAGGACCGCGAGCGTGTGGTACTCGCGGCAGCGCGGCTCGGCGCCACGCGCCTGATCGACAACCTGGAGTTCTAGCCGGGGTAGGGATCGAAAGTGATCGACTCGACGGGGCAGCCCATCGAGGCGGCCATCTTGTCCATCGCCTCGTCGGTCAGCGCCACCGGCTGGAAGTCCTTCTCACCTCCCTTGGCCGAGATGAACGCCTTCGCCGCCGCTTCGGTGTTCCAGGTCACCACGGGGTCGGGACTCACGCCTGCAACCTGCCGGCAGATCGGGAAACCGTCAGACTTGTAGACGATCGCGTACATGCTGGCCCCTTCTGCATCCGCTGCGCTGCGACCATGGCTTTATAACCGATTCCTCCGGCCTGCGCCAAGCCAACTGCGCCGCATCCTGCGTTAGCATTTGTGCATGGGATCGCTGCTGTCCGACGACGAGAAGTTTTTCACCTCGGAGATTTTCCGCGGCGACAACGAAGTGCGCGCTCCGGCGCCCAATCTCGGCACCTGGCGTGAAGCGGCGCGCGAGTTGCCGGTGCACGCGCGCTGCGACGTGCTGGTGGCGGGCGGCGGACCGTCGGGCACGGCGGCAGCGGTGGCGGCGGCGCGCCTGGGCGCCGACGTGATCCTGCTCGAGCGCTACAACCATCTCGGCGGCCTGTCCACCGGCGGACTGGTGATCTGGATCGACCGCATGACCGACTGGGACGGCAACAGCGTGATCCGCGGCTTCGCCGAGGAGATCTTCGCGCGGCTGCCAAAGGACGCGGTGGCGGGGCCGCCGCGCGAGGACTGGGGCTCGCGCGATCCGGCGCGCGCCGCCTACTGGGCGTTGCGCACCAGCGCGTTCCACGGCATCGTCACCTGGGCGCCCACCATCGATCCCGAGCGCCTCAAGCTGCTGTCGCAGCAGATGGTGCTCGAGCGCAAGGTGCGCCTCGCGTTTCACAGCTGGGCGGCGCAGCCGATCGTGGAAGGCGGCGCCGTGCGCGGCGTAGTGTTCGAAAGCAAGGCCGGGCGGCGCGCGATCTTCGCGCAGGTGACCGTGGACGCGACCGGCGACGGCGACCTGTTCGCGCGCGCCGGCGCGGCCGGCGAGACCGACATCGAGGAATCCGACATCCACCACTGCATGAACACGTCGTGGCTGTTCGGCGGCGTGGACATGGCGCGCTGGCTGGAATTCAAGGCGACGCAGCCGCAGCAGTTCGCGCAGTTCATGCAGCGCGGGCGCGAGCGCCTGCGCTTTTTCGACAAGCCCTTCGTCGCGTGGCGCGACGACATCGCGCTGTTCATGGGCCCGCGCCAGGCCGGCTACTCCGCGCTCGACGTTGCCGACCTCACCGCGGTGGAAGTGCGCTCGCACGAGCTGATGGCGGCGCACCTGGAGCTCTACCGGCGCGAGGCGCCGGGCTTCGAGCGCGCCTACCTGCTGCTCAGCGCGCCGCAACTGGGCGTGCGCCACAGCCGGCGCCTGGTGGGCGCGAAGAAAGTGCTGCGCGCGCAATGGCCGACGGGCGTGCCGCACGCCGACGAGATCGGCGTGTCGCCGAGCCTCTCGCCGAAATTCCCGAACATCTCAATCCCTTACGGCTGCCTCGTGCCCGTCGAGCTGGAGGGGCTGCTCGCCTGCGGGCGGCACGTCTCGTGCGACGCAAACTCGCATTCCTTCCTGCGCGAAATCCCGCAGTGCTGGGTCACTGGACAGGCGGCCGGCACGGCCGCCGCCCTGGCGGTCGCCCGTGGGCGGCCGCCCCGACGCCTGGAAGTCGCGGAATTGCAACAAACCCTGATAAAACAAGGGGTCTACCTGCGTCAGCAGGCCCGCCAGGCGCAATCCGCCTGAATTCTCCACTCTCCGCCAAGTGTGGAGAAATGCACATCAGGAACTTCCCGAGGAATACACCCGGATAACCCTGATTTGCATATTGAATGTCAAAGAGCGTTAAATGATTCCCGGGAGGCACGGCATGGTTGACGGAACGTCCGCGCCTTGGGCAACGGCTCCCGCCGAGGGGGTCTCTTCTTTACGGGGAAGGAACATCAAATGAGCAACATGCGCGACGTAATCGGCCTGCGCGTGCCTTACGGCAAGGCCTCTACGCAATACCTCACGGAGTTCGAACCAGCCACCAGCACGATCTGGGGCTATTTCCAGCCGAAGGGCACGCCCTGCTTCAGCCTGGGCCTGCTCAAGGACATCCGCAGGCACGACGAGGCGCTCGCGGCGAACGGCGGCAAGGTCGAGGTGGGCAGCGAGTTGCAGAAGGCGAACTATTACGTGTGCGGGTCGCGCGTGGCGCGGGTGTTCAACCTCGGCGGCGACCTGGCCCTGTTCGTGCTGCTGATCAAGGCGCGCGATCGCGACGCCCTGGCGCACTATGCGCGCCTGTGCATCGACAACATGTACCCGCGCATCCAGAACTACGCCTGCCCGACGCTCACCACCATTTCTCTGGTGCAGGGCGACGCGCTGGGCGGCGGCTTCGAGTGCGCGATGTCCTCCGACGTGCTGGTGGCCGAGGAGTCGGCGCAGCTCGGCCTGCCTGAGATCCTGTTCAACCTGTTCCCCGGCATGGGCGCCGTGAGCCTGCTCACGCGCCGCATCGGCCTGCGCGCGGCAGAGGAGCTGATCCTCTCCGGCAAAGTGCTGCCAGCGGCAAAGCTGCACGAGATGGGCATCGTCGACGTCCTGGCGAAGGACGGCCAAGGCGAGGCTGCGGTCAGCGAGTGGATCATGCGCAACGACCGCCGGCGCAACGGCCTGCAAGCCATGCACCGCGCACGCCGGCAAGTTGCGCCGATCACGCGCGAGGAGCTGGACGCGGTGACCGAGACCTGGGTCGACGCGGCGCTGCGCCTGGAGGACCGCGACCTCAAGATGATGAGCCGCATCGTGCGCTCGCAGATGCGGCGCATGGAATACGGCGACGTCGCCGACATCACCGCCGAGCCCGCGGTCGAGGCCATGGCGGCCACGGCCTGACGCCTAGGCCGGCGCGAGCGAACCGCCCGGCCGGAAGATCTGGCCGAACTGGTGGAAGTTGACGTTGGTGGAGCGGATGATCGCCGCCTGCGCGGCGGGATCCGCCACTGTCTTTATCAGGCGGTTGAGGCTCGCCATGTGGTCGACGTCCATCGTCGCGTGCGAGGTGAGGAACTTGAAGCCGCCCGCGGCCACGTCCCTGCCCAGGGCGCGTGCGATCGAGTCCGACACCCGGCCGCCGTACACAGAGGAGATCACCTCGAGCATGTAGAGCATGCCAAGTACCGAGCAAGGGTGCAGCCGTTCGGCCGCGTAATAGTTGTACGCGATCATCACTTGCACCGGAATGCTCGGCGGCACGGAGTAGGCGCCGGAGACATCCCCCCCCATCGCCCCGATGTCCTCCAGCACCCAGGTTTCGTGCCCTTTCTCCTCCTCGATGCGCTCGTACAGCGCGTAGCGCACGTCGCGGAACTCGTCGCCGCAGCGTGCCGCCGCCGCCGCCATCACCGGGCAGAAATGCCAGACGATGTGGTAAAGGTCGTGCAAGAACGCGCGGTACTCCTCCAGCTGCAGGCCGTGATGGATCATCGCGTGCACGCGCGGCTCGTCCTCCAGCGCTCGCCGGCCCGCGTCGCTGTCTTCGACCAAAGTGATGAAGAACGACATCAATTGCTCCACCCTCGAAAAAGCGGAATTGTAGAGGAAACACAGCCATGAATAGCCTATCTGTGTTGAAACTCAACCTGGAGTCGCTATACGGGCTGTTTCGGCTTGCCCGCGACCCCGGCGCGACGCGCTACGTCTTCATGATCGGCGACGCCCAGGACACGCTCGCGGAAAGCGCGCGGCTGGGCGGCGAAATGCGCGACCCGTTCAGCGATGCGGACCTCGAGACCCTGTGGCAGGAACGCTACTGCCCTCCGCCCTATCCGGTGGAGCAGCTCTTGCAGCTCGATCCGGCCACGTTGGGCGGCACCTATGCGCGGCACATGACGACGCGAGGACTGCGTCCCGACTACTATGCGAAGGAGACGCCGCGCCACAAGCTTCACTACCTGCGGCTGCGCATCCACCAGACGCACGACATCTGGCACACGCTCACCGGCTTCGGCACTGACCCGGCAGGCGAGGTGGGCTTGCAGGGCTTCTATTTCGCCCAGTTCACCAATGGCCAGGCCGCCATGATCTTTGCGGGGGCAATCCTCAAGAGCATCCTGCGTCGGCGCTACGGCGAGTTGGAGCGGTTCGTGGAGGTCTTCTGCGAGGGCTTCAGCAACGGGCGACGTGCACGACCGATGCTGGGCGTGACGTGGGAGCTCCTGTGGCACGAGCGGGTCGACGCACTGCGCCGCCGGTTCGACATCGACGCCGCACGCTAGCTCGCCGAGCGGCTGCGCTTTTCCTGCACGAAGCGCTCCAGCGCCGCGCGTCCCAGCTCGAACTCCTCGTTCAGCGAACGCATCAGGCCCGCCCCCTGCAAGCGCAGCTCGGCGTCGGAGTACTTGCCGAGCGTCGCGCACAGGCGCGTGAGCCGCTCTGTGCCGATGCTCGCCGCCGAGCCTTTCATGGCGTGCAGATGGGCGCGGAACTCGCCGAAGTTGCGCGCCGCGACCGACGCTTCCATCTTCCCGAGCAGCGACCGGCTGTCGGCGATGAATACCGCGATCAGGCGCTCGAGGAAGTCGGGCGTCGAGCCCAGTTCCTCCAGGTGCGAGAGCGTCTCGGCGTTGGCCGCCTCGGCCTGCGCCGGCAACTGCGCCGGCGCGTACACCGGGCTCGCGGCGGCGGCCGGACGCTCCGCCTCCTTGCCCTTGCCCGAGGTCAGGTTGCGCAGCTCGTCGAGCAGCCGCAGCGCCTCCACCGGTTTCGGGATGAAGCTGTCCGCGCCCGCCTCCAGGCATTCCTTCTTCGCTTCCAGCGTCACGTCGGCCGACAGCATCACCACCGGAAGGCGCTCGCGGCCGCGCGTCATCAGGCGGATCGCCTGCAGCGTCTCCAGGCCGCTCAGTCCGGGCATGTTGCGGTCGAGCAGCACGATGTCGAACTGGCCTGCTTCCATGGCGTCGAGCGCGAGGTCGCCGTCGGCGACCAGCGTCGTGGCGTGCCCGGCGCGCTCCAGGATCCTGCCCAGCACTTCGCGGTTGGTCGGGTTGTCGTCGGCCACCAGCACCGACAGGCGCCGCGCGCCCTGGTCGCGCTTGGCGTAGTCCCTGAGCCGCACCACGCCTTCGCGCACCTCGTCGCCCGAGGAGATCGAGTGCAGCACGTTGAACAGCTGGCGCTTCTCGAAGGGCAGCTCGAGCACTGCGCCGAAACCGGCCGAGAGCGCGTCGAAGCGCTGCACCTCGGCCTCGCGCGGGGCGGCCAGCACCAGCGGCGGCACCGGGTCCGGCGCCACGCGGCGGAAGCGCCGCGCCAGCAGTGCGTCGCCGCGCTCTGAGTAGAGCAGTACGCTGTGGTAGGGCTTGGCGAGCGCGATGTCGGCGACGATGCGGTCGCCGCCCTCCTCCAGTGTGGCGGCGCGCACCGGCACCGCGCCCCAGGCCTCGAGCGACGTCGCGACGGGCTGCGCGCGCAGGTCGGGAAAGCCCACCAGCAGGACGCGTGCGCCGGAGAGCTCGCCGGCCCCGGTGCCCGCGCGCTCGGGCTGCTTGTCGAGCGCAACCTCGAACCAGAACGTGCTGCCGAGGCCGACGGCGCTCTCCAGGCCGATCTTGCCGCCCATCAGCTCCACCAGCTGCTTGGCGATGGTGGTGCCCAGGCCCGTGCCGCCGAAGCGCCGCGTGGTTGACTGGTCGGCCTGTGTGAAGCTCTCGAAGATGCGCGGCTGCGCCTCGGGCGGGATGCCCACGCCCGTGTCGCGCACCGTGAACTTCAGGCGCACCGCGGTCTCGCTCTCCTCCTGCAACGACACGTGCATCGTGACGCCGCCACGCTCGGTGAACTTGACCGCGTTGCCGGCGAGGTTGATCAGCACCTGGCGCAGGTGGTGCGCGTCGCCGCGCAGCGCCGGTGGCACCTCCGGCATGATCGACACCACGAATTCGACGCTCTTCGCCTGGGCCTGGGCCTGCAGGATGCGGCTGGTGCTGTTGACGAGCGCGTGCAGGTCGAAGTCGGTGCGCTCCAGCACCAGCTTGCCGGCCTCGATCTTGGAGAAATCGAGCACGTCCTCGACCAGGCCCAGCATCAGCTGGCTCGAGCTGCGCAGCGTCTGCAGCATGTCTGCCTGCTCGCGCGACAGCGTGGTGTCGCGCATCAGGTCAGCCATGCCGATGATGGCGTTCAGCGGCGTGCGCATCTCGTGGCTCACCACCGAGATGAAGCGGCGTTTGGCCTGGTTGGCGGCCTCGGCGCGCGCTACCGCGTCGAACATGCGCGTCACCAGGGACAACACGTAGAAGCTGAGCGCAATGAAGGCCGCCGTGAGCCCGATGCCCTCCGTGCGGTGCTGCGCCCAGAATTCATCCACCCACAGCACCACGCCGAACCCGGCCACGGCCAGCACCAGCGAAAACAGCAGGTAGCGCTGGCCGAAGCGAAAGCCGTTGGCCAGGGTCACCCAGATGTAGAACATGAACATCGGCACGCCGTGCACGCCCGACTGCGCCATGAAGAAGGTCACGGCGCCAAGGTCGACGACGACGCTGATCAGCCGGCGTGCAGGCGAGGCACCCGGCCGCAGGAGGATGCCCGCGAAGTTGACCATCGCATAGGCCACGTAGCCGACCATCACCGCCAGGTACACGTGCCTGATGGTCAACGCGCCCGTGGCATCGCCCAGCGCGCCCGGCAGCAGATACAGGAACAGCACCGCGCCCAGGAGCACACGCACGATCGCCTGCTCGTGCTCCGTGTCGGGCCGCTCGGCAAGCCGCGTGCGGATCCAGCGCAGGTGGCGGGCGCCCGGGATCATGCGCGGTTCGCCTCAGGGTCGCGCAGCTCGGCCTGGATGCGCTCGACCGAGTCCTTCACCCCGTCGAAGGCGTCCACCAGGTGCGGGTCGAAGTGCCTGCCCCGCTGCTGGCGCAGGAAATCGAAAGCCTCCTCGGCGGGCCACGCCTTCTTGTAGGGCCGCGCCGAGGTGAGCGCGTCGTACACGTCGGCCACCGCCACGATGCGCGCGCACAGCGCGATGTGGTCGCTCACCAGCCCGTTGGGATAGCCCGAGCCGTCGTACTTCTCGTGGTGGCCGAGCGCGATGAGCGAGCCCATGCGCACGTACTTGGAGGCGCTGCCCTTCAGGATCTCGTGGCCGATGACCGGGTGGCTGCGCATGGTGTCCCACTCCACGCCGTCGAGCTTGTCCTTCTTCAGCAGGATCTGGTCGGGGATGCCGATCTTGCCGATGTCGTGCAGCGGCGCGGCGAGCTCGATGGTCTCCGCCTCTTCGCGCTCCAGGCCGATCGTGTCGGCGATCAGGCGCGAGTAGCGCGCCATGCGCACGAGGTGGTAGCCGGTCTCTTCGTCGCGGAACTCGCCGGCGCGCGCCAGGCGCATCAGCGTCTCCTTCTCGCGGTCGCGCACCTCGCGCGTCGCCTCCTCCACCATGCCCTCGAGGAGCCGCCGCTTGTCCTCCAGCGCGAGCTGCTGGCGGCGCAGGGTGAGCAGGTTCCTGCAGCGCGCCATGCACTCGCGCGCGTCCACCGGCTTGATGAGGAAATCCGTGACCCCCGCGTCCAGCGCGTCGTAGCGCACCTTGCGGTCGTCGTGCGCAGTGACCATCATGATCGGCACGTGCTCGTAGCCGGGCAGCGCGCGCAGGCGCGTGGCGAGCTCGATGCCGTTCATCTCCGGCATCATGTAGTCGATCAGCACCAGGTCGGCGATGTGGCGCGTGGCCCACACCACCGCGTCCACCGGCCGGCCGAAGCCCTCCACCGACACCCGCTCGTCGAGCGAGCGCACCACCTGCTCCAGGATGGCGCGACCGGTCGACTGGTCGTCGACCACCATCGCGGTGTTGCGCGCTGCCGGCAGCACGAGAAGCTGCGCTTTCGCCATGCACTTCCCATGGAAAATGGACGGCTTAGCCTACCCCGCGCTGCCCCCAATGTCCAGTTAACTGGCTGATACGAAAGGCAAGAAAGCGTGATCTATTCGAGGCTTGGTGCCGGAAGAGAGACTCGAACTCTCATGACCTCGCGGTCGGCGGATTTTGAGTCCGCTGCGTCTACCGATTCCGCCATTCCGGCGCGGGGAGCGGAATTATAGAACCCTATAATGCCGCCGCATGCGCCTCGCGGAGTTTGACTATGCGCTGCCCGAGGAGCTGATCGCCCAGCACCCGGCGGTCGCGCGCGCGGGGAGCCGGCTGCTGCGCCTGGACGCGGCCAGCGGCCGCATCGAGGACCTCGCGTTCGCCGACCTGCCCTCGCTGGTGGACAAGCGCGACACGCTGGTGGTGAACGACACGCGCGTGATCAAGGCGCGCCTCGCGGGCGCCAAGGCAAGCGGCGGCCGGATCGAACTTTTCATCGAGCGCGTCACCGGGGCGCGCGAGGCGCTGGCGCTCATCCGCTCGAGCCACCACCCGCGCGAGGGCAGCGAGCTCGTGGTGGGCGACGGCGCGCGCGTCACCGTGCTCGGCCGCGAGGGGGACCTGTACCGCGTGCGCTTCGCCGAGGACGTGCTCGCGCTGCTCGAGCGCTGCGGCGCGGTGCCCCTGCCGCCCTACATCCGGCACGCGCCCGGCGCGCAGGACGCCGAGCGCTACCAGACCGTGTATGCCGCGCAGCCGGGCGCGGTGGCCGCGCCCACCGCGGGATTGCACTTCGACCGTGACCTGCTCGGTCGCATCGAGGCGCGCGGCGCGCGCCTCGCGCGCCTCACCCTGCACGTCGGCGCCGGCACATTCCAGCCGGTGCGCAGCGACCCCATCGAGTCGCACCGCATGCACCGCGAGCGCTACGAGGTTCCGCGCGAGACCATGGACGCGATCGCCGGGCGGCGCGTCCTGGCGGTCGGCACCACGTCGCTGCGCGCGCTGGAGGGCGCGGCGCTCACCGGGCAGCTGCGCGGCGAGACGGACCTCTTCGTGCGCCCCGGGTTCCAGTTCCTGCTGGTGGACCGCCTGCTCACCAATTTTCACCTGCCCCGGTCGAGCCTGCTGATGCTGGCGGCCGCGTTCGGTGGGCTGGAGAACGTCCGCCGCGCCTACGCGCATGCCGTCGCCAGGCGCTACCGGTTCTTCTCCTACGGCGACGCCATGCTGATCGAGCGCGCACCATGAAATTCGGACTCAGCCACCGCGACGGCGCCGCGCGCCGCGGCTGCCTCGAGCTCGCGCACGGCGCGGTGGACACGCCCGCCTTCATGCCGGTGGGCACCTACGGCACGGTGAAGGCCATGTCGCCCGCCGAGCTGAGGGAGGTCGGCGCGCAGATCGTGCTCGGCAACACCTTCCACCTGTGGCTGCGCCCGGGCACCGAGGTGATCGCCAGGCACGGCGGGCTGCACCGCTTCATGGGCTGGGACGGCCCCATCCTCACCGACTCGGGCGGCTTCCAGGTGTTCAGCCTCGGCGCGCTGCGCAAGATCACCGAGGAGGGCGTGAAGTTCGCCTCGCCCATCAACGGCGACCGGCTGCTGCTCACCCCCGAGGAGTCGATGCGCGTGCAGCGCGTGCTCGACTCCGATATCGCCATGATCTTCGACGATTGCACGCCGCACCCGGCGACGCACAAGCAGGCGGAGAAATCGATGCAACTGAGCCTGCGCTGGGCCGAGCGCTCCAAGCGCGCGTTCGCAGGCAGCCGCAATGCCCTGTTCGGCATCGTGCAGGGCAGCACCTACGAGGCCCTGCGCGAGGAATCCCTCGCCGGCCTCAAGGACATCGGTTTCGACGGCTACGCCATCGGCGGCCTGGCGGTGGGCGAGCCGAAGGAGGAGCGCAACCGCATTCTCGCGCACACCGCGCCGCGCCTGCCCGCGGACCGGCCGCGCTACCTGATGGGCATGGGCACGCCCGAGGACCTCGTCGAGGCGGTGCTCGCCGGCATGGACATGTTCGATTGCGTGCTGCCGACGCGCAACGCGCGCAACGGCTGGCTCTACACGCGCACCGGCGACGTCAAGATCCGCAACGCGCGCTGGCGCGACGACCCGGCGCCGCTGGATGCGCAATGCGCCTGCTACGCGTGCCGCAATTTCAGCCG
>Ga0137449_1000094_pt1 | contig 11648 bp, 13 predicted proteins | sample EasRivERMGT436_2_FD_104905 | JGI IMG/M metagenome (GOLD analysis project Ga0137449, IMG submission 104905) | Soil microbial communities from meander-bound floodplain in the East River, Colorado, USA - East River MetaG ERMGT436_2 | ecosystem: Environmental > Terrestrial > Soil > Floodplain ... | reverse complement strand
TTTCACCATTTCCAGATGTTTCCGGGTCTTCTCGATCTCCGCTTCCGCTGTTTTCCTGTCCTTCGCCTTCTCAACCCGCTCGATATTACCCTTCAACTCGGCCAGGTTATCGTCGTAGTGCTTTATGAACTTACGATGACGCTCAAGTATCTCGGCGGGGAGCTTCGAGTCTCTAAGCCGCTTTTCCGTTGCCGCGAACTCCTTCCGTATCTCCGGGTCGGCCGCTTCGATGGCGGCCTTCTGCAGTTTCAGTTGCTCCTTCTTTTTCTCCAGGTCCGCTTTATTATCGGCAAGTGTCGCCCGCAGTTCCTCGGTGGCCTTCCCGAACCGCTCCTCCGCCCCCTCGGATTTCTTCTGAAGCTGTTGCTGCTCCTCTTTTGCCTTCCCCTTCTTCACGGCATCGACCGCCGCATGGGCAACGGTGAACACCCCGCCAGAGGTCCAGGTAAAGAAACCAAGCGCAATCGCCGCGATTATCCTTGAGTGTTTACGAAACATTTACCCCTCCATAAACAATGTGATCATAATTATTTCAAAACCTTTTTTGGGACGCAGATTAAGGCCGATGTACGCAGATCAGGCAAAACCAAAATCCTGGTCTTCGTTTAATCCGCTTTTTCTGCGTAAATCTGCGTCCTATTCAAAAGACTTTGACCTTATTCTTTTGATTGCGTGAAAAGAATAAACCCCGATCCTGATGCCGAGGATGGGGGTTTATGAGGTTGTTTTCTTCGGCAGCCCGGCTGTCCACTTTACGGACCCTTTAGGACCTGTCAGGAAATAGCTGCTACATTCTTGCATCTCATCTTCCGGCCATCTTTACCCGGTCTTCAATCGCCAAATCCTCAGCGTAGCCCTGCTACGCCTGCGGTTTGACTCAATCAGCCCGGCCAAATCTGACCCAAATCTGAGCGCCATACTGTTACAGCTATTTCCCGACAGGTCCTTAGGCTTTGCGTCACCGGGTTACCCCGGCTTTGCTATTATCGGAAAAACATTTTTATTAAATTGTGCTCGTGCGATTAATTTAGCAGCTATTAATTATAAGAGTTTGTTTTGTTAACACTAACCGTAAGTGTTGTCAAGAAAATCCATGACATATCGGGAAAAGGCTTACTAACGCCGCAAATTACCCTTAGAGACTATACACCAAATCCTTACATCGCTTCATTTCTTCAGCGCGTCACCCTGAATTCACCCAGCAGCTCCTTCAACGACCCGCGATAGCACCATATAATCCCGCAGATAAAATAAAGCGCCATCGATGTCTTGAAGTTTTCCCATCGCAACATGCGGTTGCCGAGGGCTGCATGATAGAGCCAGTAAACCCAGTCAACGGTGAACATCGCCGGAACCAGCGCCGCCACCGCGCGCAGCGGCCAGGCATGGGGCCTGTATCGGATCGAGGTGTAGATGGTGCTCACGCTCCAGGGTGCGCAAATGTAGGCAAGGCCGCCCATGATCAGGCTGATTCCGACATCCCAGTCGCATATGTCGTAGCATACAGCGCCGTACAGAAGCCAGAGCATGCCCGCGCCGAAGCTGGCGAGCTTCCATGGGCGCAGCAGCTCCAGGAAGTATTGCCGGTCAGGCAGGAAGGGTATCGACACATGTTTTTCCGTCATTTGTCGCGCCGTCACGCTACCTGGTCATGAAATAACTGCAGAGGAGGAAAATCGCCGCAAGGAGCAGCAGTATTGCCCATGACAACATACTCGTGCTCTTGCTTCTGTCAGGGACGAGGGCTTCCGCTTTGTTCACCGGCTGGCGCTTCTCCATAAGCCTCGATGACAGCAGGAAAATGGCGACGCCGCTCACTCCCAGCAAAAGTGATAACGGCAGGTATGCAAAAGGCAAACCCGGTTTTCTGGTAACAATCACCACCGCCGCCGTGAAACCGAAAACCGTCACAAAGCCGCCCAGAAGCTTCACCAGCATGAACGGCAACAGCTTGAGTTCGGATTTGACCTGACCGTCAGTTTTATCCATAAGACCTCCTGTCTATTTCGTATTCGTCAACTCAAGCCATTCCTTGCGCGTCTCCTGAAAGCGGCAGACGCCGCCGACAAAAAACATGATGATCAGATAAAGTCCGAGTATTATCTTGTACCCTTCGCGAAACAGAATTTTCGGGTCATGAAATGCGGAAAGAATAAGCCCGTAAATATATTCCGTTCGCGAAAACAGATATGAAAAGAGATAGAGTGAAAAAGCGGAAAAAGCGATTATGTACAAATAGTGGAAGGAATCGGTAAATCTATTCTTCGTGAGACCTTTTCTGACATCCTTATAAGGCCAGTATCCGTCAGTGCGGAGAAAAGGATTCATATTGAAGGCCATGATTACGGATATCCAGCGCACGGTTTCGAGAAAGATCAGATGTTTCGTGGAAATCCATAAAAACAGCAGAAGAAAAAGATACGCCGATTGCGAAAAGAACCCGCCACAGTCTATCGCGGCCTTTTCCGTCAATGAAAGCCTATCGATCCCGGAAACGTTCGTATAGAAAACCGGATAAATAAGATAAACCGAAAAGCCTATGGGCCTGAGACCTATGCCGCAGGCGGCCGCTGTGAAAGAATGTCCCAACTCGTGAATAAAGCTGCCGAGCAGAACCAGCGCGACCATATGCAAAGTTTCGGGACGGCCGGCGGACATTGCCGCAAGCCGCGGGTATATGCTCGTATAGGAAATAACAAGACTTAAAGCTATTCCAGAAGCGGATATGAAGAAAAATGTCTTGAGGTTGCCCAGAAGCCGGCTGCGTGAAAGTGTTACGCCGGCCTTTTTTAAGATATTTTCCTGCCACGCGGCAGGGAAGAGGGTGATGTCCGGTTTTATTATATTTCGGATTATCTTCTTAAACAGCGGTGTTGTTATCTTCAGGCGCAAAACGCCCGTGCCCACGAGCCTATCGAATATTGCGGGCGCTTTTTCTATGCCGATGGAAGAAATGGTTTCCACATAGTTCTCCCGGCTTCCTTCGCGCGGTAGATTGTCTATGAGAAAGAGCGTCTCCTCTTTCATCCTGTAGCAGGAAGTGGAGGTAATTATGAGCGAATTGTCTCCAGTTGCAATGGAGTATTCACCTTTAAGATGATTTTCATATATCATTTCCGGCATTATCCCTCGGAATCCCGGAACGGTACCTGCTGTTGCATTTATCCATGCACGGACACTTCTTCCGCGCCGGTCACATTTTCCGGCAAGGGTTTTCCCGCGGCTTTATACTTTTTATATGCCAGCTTGAGCCCCATCAGCATGACCTTTTTCATGTCACTGCAATAAGGCTTGAACAAATCTCCTGTTTTGGCCCGGCACATGACTCCGCACTGCCCGCCGCAGGTAAGGGCTATTGAACAGGCCAGGCAGTCCGGCATATTCGCAATATGCCTGGTCTTGTAAACTTCGTGGAGCGGGAAAAATTCAACCCCGTTTTCGCCGATATGGCCCACCCGCATATCCGTATAACCGGCTTCTTCAAAGCAGGCGTACAGGTCGCCGAACGGGTCTATGACAAGGGTGTTCTGCATTGTCTGCATGCAGAATGAGGTGCGGAGAAGCCCGGTTCCTTGTTGCAGGCTGAAGAGATAGCTTAAATCGTTGGCCCTGAGACTGATTGGATGTTCAAGGTCTATGCCGAATTTAAATACCTTTTCAGCAAGCCCGTCGATATCGATAAAATCGGTGGCGTCAACCTCGCACAGATTGTCATGCAGAGGAGAGGCGTATATGTTCACGTTCTCATGACCCGCTATCTGTTTCGCTTTTAAATATTCTAAAAGAGCCGGCGTGGTCTCCACCTTCTTTTTATCAAGATTGAGCCTTATCGCCACCTTGACCCCTTTATTGATAAGCAGTTGTATGTTATTTATGATTTTATCAAAAGTGCCTTCCCCGGAAATGGACATTCTTGAAATGTCATGCAACTCCCTCCAGCCGTCGATGGAAACCTGGACCCAGTCGACTTGACCCGGTTCCGCTCCGAAAATGTCGGGCATGGCGTCAAGCAAAGTCGCGTTTGAAATGGCCCTGGTTGATATCTCCAGCCTCTTGGCATGCTCAAGCACCCTGCGTATGGAAGGGACATTTGCCGGGAGGAAAGGCTCGCCCCCGTACAAAAACAACTGTTTCTTTTTAATGCCGGGAAGCAATGCAGGGAGATGTTCTGTAAATATTCGATCCACCATTTCGGGCGTCATAACCGCCGCGGATTTATGCGGCCGGTGTTTCTGTTGATAACAGTATTCGCAGGCGAGATTGCAGTTATAGCTCAAAAGGAGAAGAAGTCCGCCGGATGAGACATCAGTGCATCTTTTGTGATGCATGGCGCTTACAAATTCCCGGAACCTTTCCATTTCTTCTTTGGGTCCGAGCGTTGTCAGATGTCCCCTTTTGGCCAGGAAATCCAGATTCTCTTTTGCCAATGAATTTACGGCAGCGTCATCACCGGATGCAAGTATGGCCGCGAGAGCATCAGGGATCTCGTCCATACAGCCGTTGACTCCGTTGAAAAGAAGGCTTGTCCGTTGGTCGTCCAGGTCTATAATGTTCAGGTAGCGGCTTACATGGTAGCGGATTGTTTTCATATTTTGGATTACGCCTGAGAACTGAGAGATTGCCCGTAAATAACGCGGATGTATTCGCCCCGCGTTACGCTGTCAGCATTTAACCCGGCCGGTACGAACCCGGCCGGGTTATATCTATTCCTGATTAGCGCTGATCTTCCGCTGACCCTTCTCCCTTAAGGGAGAAGCTGGCCGAAGGCCGGATGTGGGGGCAGCAGAGCACAAAAATCCAACTTTCCCCCCTCACCCTGACCCTCTCCCTCATGGAGAGGGGACTGTCTGAAGCCTTAGCGGAAGATTGATGCTAATCAGATATCTATTTGACCTGCTATTCCAATGCCGGACAAGGAACCGGTGTCGGAGCCGGAACCGGCGGCGGTTCAGGCGTCGGCATCGGATTGCAGCTGGGGCCGTCGCCAAAACCGCCGCAGACAACGGTGCAGTCGCTAACGGCGCTGGCCAGAGAGATCAGAGCCTCGAACTCGACCCTGTCTTCCGCTTTCTCAAGAGTAATGGCTTCGCCGTTGCTCAAATTCAACGACTTTATCAGGAATTCTTTTTTCATTTTTCCCTCCATTGGTTATTTGCGGTTAACTACAACGGCCAATACTCTGCTTGACTGCAGGCGCCGTTTTCGAAAAAATTCAGCTATCACCTCCCTTGGTCCCGTGAAACGTGATGGTTACCGGTTAAATGGCGGGGACAAAGACATTTCATAGATCTTTAGTTCATCCATTGCTCCGGCATAACCGCCATATCCCGCCAGCCAGGAATATATAACACCGTTGCTTCCCCGCGCGCAATAAGATTCTATTTCAGCGCCCACCCGGTCGTTTTCCAGGTCTAATCATTGAAGTTCAGATATGTTTTCACAACCCGTTTCCCATCATGTTCAATTACACAGACATACCGCCCCATGACACCGGCGGCCGTAACAAAGGCCTTGTGGTCTGCGGAGGAATAGTTCAAGAAATGGAAACTGGACTGTTTCGCCATTTCTTTGGCATCGACCAGCGAGGTCCCAGCAGTCGTCTCGCGACAGTAGCGAGCCAGACTCTTTTTAGTTTGATACCAGGTTGCAATACTAACCACCACAATCAGGACAACAATCAGGGCAATAACGATCACAACAATTCTAACGAGCTTCCTTATCATATATAATTTCCTTTGGGTAACCCCCGCCTCAGGTGGGGGACTCCCAGAGTTTGACAGTTCCAGGAATATGCCTTTAAAAACTACCGCTGCTGGAAGATGTCAGTTGGTTTTACGGTTTTGACTTTGCCTTTCCGATTGCGATCAGACCCTTTGAGGGGCCAGCAATCGTAAAGCCCCCGGCTCTTCCGGGGGATACTTACTTTGGTACCAGCTTGTCAAACATAATATTGTAATCAAAACCGTGATGCCGAAAACCTACTTATAACATACAACGCTCCATTCCGATATTCTGCGCTTAATCAGTCAAAGATCACATGCGGGTTCAATTCTCCCGGCGAGCGCCAATCGATGCCGTACTTCTGCTTGAGCAGGTTCTTTTTGGTTCTCCAGTAAATATTGACAAAACCTTCGCTACCGCGTTGCGGATGGTCAGCCAACAACTCTTTCACTTCATCGTCGATTGTCTTGAAAACTTCAGCATAGCGGGGATCGTCCTCCACCGGGTCGTAGTTCAGGCCGGACCTCTTTTTGCCGCCGGATTTACTCACCGGCGCTTCCGCCCGGTTGCCGTTTGATATGACGCTTTCACAAAGAGCCCGGCATTCGTCGAGCGTGTCAAAAGGGACGACCGGCCCGCAGCCATCGTAGAAGTATTGCGTGCACCGGCCGGTTTTCCGGTCAAAATAATACTTCTCTATCATCGCCTTGCACGATCCGTTAACCGGAACGAGCAGACATTTTCCGGGAAGGGTTTCGCCAAATACAATGTTGGTAGAAGAACAGAGGAGAACGAGAAAGATGATCCGGGAAAGGATATGGGCATAGTTACGCTTACTCATAAAGAACTCTCCTTCTCCCGGCGGTGCAATAAACGCAATCCGCCGCTGACAACCTGCCGGCACCCGAACAACAGATATGCAATGTTGGCGAAAGGCACAATGAATATAACGAGCAGCCATACAAATCCGTAGTATGCACGAGGGAATTTGCTGATTGCCGCATCTATTACGGCGATCAACCAGAGCAGTAAATATCCGACCGCCAGCGCTTCAGGAAATCCCATGGTCGTCTTGCCTCATAAATGCTCACTCAGTGACATGCCCGCTAACTCCCGGTTTCTTGCCGCCAATCAGTTCCGTCATTTCCACCAGCCTGATGAATTCGGCGCGATAACCCTCGTTATCGGCGCCCTTTGCCTTGCGGGCGATTTCCAGAACCTGGCTGTAGTTTGCGCCGCCTTTATGTTCCGAGTTGCGCAGCAGCATGCCCCATTCCGCTACCGCTGCCGCAAAGCGGATATTCCCGCCCGCTTTATCGAGGCTTGCCGCAACCGCGGGTATTTTCCGCACGAGCTCGGTGCTGGTCTCTCCCTGCGGTTTTTTATAGCGGAAGCGGATAGTCGCCAGTTCGGCGCTCTTGAGGGCGCTCGCCTTCACCTCGGTAGTCTGGTAAGTCAACTCCTGCTTCCCTCCGGATGCCCCTTCAGCGGGAACTATTTCATACAGCGCGGTCACCGTGTGCCCGGAACCGAGTTCGCCGGCATCCTTCTTGTCATCGGCAAAATCCTCGGCCCTCAGCATCCGTTTCTCATAGCCGATCAGGCGGTACGATTTGACCTTCGCCGGATTGAATTCGACCTGCATCTTTACATCCTTGGCGATGGTCATTAAAGTCCCGCCGAATTGGGTAAGCAGCACTTTTTTTGCCTCCAGCAGGTTATCGATATAGGCGTAGTTGCCGTTGCCCCTGTCCGCCAGCTTCTGCATCTTGGAGTCCTTATAGTTGCCCATGCCGTAGCCGAGCACGCTAAGGAAGATCCCATCCTTGCGCTTTTCCTCGATCAGCCGCTCCATATCGCCATCGCTGGATGCTCCCACGTTGAAGTCGCCATCCGTCGCCAGTATTACCCGGTTGTTGCCATTCTTCATATAGTTTTCCCTGGCGATCCGGTAGGCCAGTTGAATTCCCTCGCCTCCCGCGGTGCTCCCTCCGGCCTGAAGAGTATCGAGCGCCGCCAGTATCTTCTGCTTCTCCATGCCGCTTGTTGAGGGGAGCACCTGCCCGGCCTGCCCGGCATACACGACGATCGCCACCCTGTCCTGTTGCCGCAGCTGGCCGATAAGCAGCTTGAATGACTTGACCAGCAGCGGCAGTTTATTTTCCTGGGCCATGGAACCTGAAACGTCGATGAGGAAGACCAGGTTGGCGGGCGGCAGCTTGTCCACCGGAATCCGCACCCCCTGAAGCCCGACGAGAAGCAGCCTGTTGCCGGATTTCCAGGGAGTATCGGTCAACTCGGTGGTAAAGGAGAAAGGGGCCTCGCCCATGGGTTGAGGATAGTCGTAGGTGAAATAGTTGATCAACTCCTCGATGCGCACGGCATCGGGCGGAGGATATGCGCCGCTGTTGATGAAGCGGCGGACGTTGGTGTACGACGCGGTGTCGACATCTATGGAGAAGGTAGAGAGCGGGTTCTTGATTACATCCAGAAAGCCGTTTTCATTGACCCGGTCATAACCTTCGGTGTTGTAGTCGGCCGGGTTATCGGGCTGGCGAGGCGGCATTGCCCCCATCACGGCTGATACTGAATGGCCATTTGACTTGCCCATCTTATATCGAGACATATCCATTTTTTCGTAAGTTATTTGCGGAGGTGCCGGAACTTCAGTAATCGGAATTAAAGGTTTTTCTTCAGCCTTAACCAGCTCGTTACCTGCGCACCCGGCAAGGAAAACAGCCGCTAACAACAGGCAAACCGCCAAAAACCCTGACTTGAAGCCCCGTCTAACGTTAATTATGCCTTCAATCTGCAACCTGTTCATATTCCCTCCTTGTTGACGGCAATGTAAATCAATACCTTCTCCGGGCGTAACAAAAAAGCGCCGGTTATGGAAATGAATAGTTCAATTACGCAGCAGGGCATTTGCCAGAAGGCCAAAGGCCAGGGCCGACGCAATAAGGCAACTCCCGCCCGCGGCCAGTTGCCCGCTGAAAAGACCGACGATTCCGGCAACGAAACTGATAAAACCGGTAAGGCTCACTCCAACAACGGCCAGTCCCACCATTGAATCAACTTTTCGGCCACCTTCCTTCATCTGCGCTCTCCATTTTTATTTCTTACGTGCTAATACGCCAACCTTCATTTAATTTGTTTGACAAGGTTCGGAGCGGAAAAGTTCCCGCTTGCTAAAAATATTAATTCCCCTGAATTTGCCTCATTACCATTTCGCCGCCATGATCTCAGCCCGTTTCCTATTGTATTCGTCGTCAGTAATAAGCCCTTCCTTTTTCAGGGACTCCAACTTTCTTAATCTTGCGTCAAAGTCGGCTGAACCAGCTTCTGCATTTCCCTCGGGCGTCGGTTGGACTGTTTCAAACTCGATCGTACAGAGTGACGCGGGCTTGCGATTTGTCAAGCAGTAGACGCCATAGCCGGCTATTGCCCCGCAGGCGATAACCCAGACTATCCCGAATAGAATCAGAAGAATTTTGAGATCGAGCTCACTCGCATCCGCTGCCTGGGGAAAAACAAAAACTGCGCCGAAGATGAGAAAGACAGAACCCATGATGATTTGTATCACCGATCCAGCCTTGCCGGGCATGACCCTGATTTTTTGACTTGTCCCGTCTTCTCCTATCTTCATCTGGTACGCACCTCCCCTTTATCCTGTTTCTACCCGCGTTTCGCGGAAATGGCGTTGACCTTCTTCTTCAGTCCGAGCTTTATCCTGGTCAGAGGGTTTTTCAGTTCCTCGCCGAAAAGTTTCTTTTCAATTGAATAAAAGCAGTAAGGATCGTTATGCAGCCGTCCTGTCTTCATAAGAGACATTTCATTGCACCCCCCCTTGCACTTGTCGAGATGGTCGCAGCCCGCGCAGTTTTCGCCAGCATCGTCCGCCATGAATCCCCGGGCATAAGAAAAAGCCGACTCGCTGTTCCACATGTCAAAAATATCCGTCTCCCTGACATTACCTTCTATGGTCGAGTCATCCATCGAGAGGCATCCCTTTATATTTCCATTGCTCTGAATGCCGAGAACCGAAATGCCCGCCTGGCAACCGGTCCACTCGGGGGCAAGGGATATGTTATTAAGCAGCATTGAATTGAAGCCGAGATCGTGCGCGCCAATGACAGGCATCTGTTTGAGAGTATATTCCTTTCTCGTGGACGCGATGAACATCCCCACGGAATAAAAATCCTCTTCATCAAGCAGGAGTTCTTTCGAAAACCTCCTCCCCTCGGAACCTGCAACCTGTATCTGCCACGCAACATGCCTGCCCAGCAGCAGCTCTCTTATTGCGGGAAGTTCCTTTATATTCAACTTATGGACAGTAGTGATGACACTTACCGGCAGCCCCTCTTTGAGAGCCAACTCCATAAATTCGCATGTTTTTTCGAAGGCGCCCTTGCGGTCCCTTATCTGGTCATGGAGTTCGGGCTTTGAGGCATCGAGACTTACTCCGATAGTTCTCGGACCCAGCGATCTGAGTTTTGAAAAGGTATTCCGGTCATAGATAGTCCCGTTTGTTATGACGGTAAGTTCCATGCCAAGATTTCCTATCAGCGCTGCTATATGCCAGAAGTCCTTACGCAACAAAGGCTCGCCACCCATTAGCGTAACGCCGAGGCAACCGGTTTTTTTCAGGTCATGGCAAATCCTTTCGGCTTCGGCAGTCGTCAGTTCATCGCCTCGTTTCTTGCCGGCGCTGGATCCGCAATGCATACAGTTGAGATTGCAGTCAAGGGTGAATTCCCAGACAACGCTTGCCAAAGTATATTTATTTTGCATCTTTAAAATCGTCAATGCTTATGACGCCATATTTTGAGACTGGAAAATCCGGCCGCTCAGTTATCGGGCCCATACATGCCGTTTCGCACTCCTCTTTGGTATCAAAAACGGAAGTAACACAGCCCATTGCCTCTTCGCATTGCTTCGTGGCCTGATCGTAATAATAGGTAGTAAACATGGCCTTGCAGTCAGATGATTTCGGGACTTCGCTGCATTTTTGCGGCCTTTCCTTTACCGCTCTGCCTTTCGTGGGCATCTCCCTCTCCTGGGCGGCAGCGTCACTGCCCAGGCCCGTTAATCCGGCCACAGCAAGCGCCAAAAGGCCTGAAACTCCTATCCTTGTCAGTTTCTTAACATTCTCTTCCGTGAGGTTCGTCTTTTCTCCCAGTTTTGCAATTTTTTTGTTCATGACTTCCTCCTTTATATGGCAAATTCATTTCCGGACACATCTGACATTTCCCGGGCCGCAATTAATTCGTTAGACAATCGGTTGCAAAGAAAAGTTCCCTTTAAGCACAAACAAATTATTATTCCACCAAGATAAACGAAATTGCGGGCAGGCAAATCTGACTCACTTGAATGTTACTTTCGTGATAGTTCTTCTATATTTTGTAATATACACCCTTCAATACCGGTTTCAAGAAAAATGTAAAAACCGGCGAATCATGTCAAGGAAAATCGAATGTTTTCCTGATACAGGAGCAATCAATTGATTGCGTGGTTATTCCCTAGCCGGAACCTTTCGGGTTACTCGTGGGAGTATACTGGAGCTTCAGTTTGCATATATTCCCGTTAATACAAGAAGTTGTAATAAAAGAGTGCTGCCCATATAAACCATAGGTCAAAGAGGATCGTGTCTCTGCTTAAAACGGGCGGAATACTTGTGTTGCATAATTTCAACACAGCTTGTTACATATTTAACACAGTTCATCCAATCCACTTTACAAATCCATTTTAATTAGCCATCTAACCGGTTAAAATATTTCGCTTTTTAAAATATATACCAATTTGCGCCTACTTGGTCTGTGTATTGCTTAGACTTGTAAGGATACAGTTATTACTCCGGCAATTAAACATCGCAACCCTTTTGTAGGGGCACGGCGCGCCGTGCCCCGATTGGGCGAGGCAAGCCTAGC
>Ga0137449_1000093_pt1 | contig 11757 bp, 12 predicted proteins | sample EasRivERMGT436_2_FD_104905 | JGI IMG/M metagenome (GOLD analysis project Ga0137449, IMG submission 104905) | Soil microbial communities from meander-bound floodplain in the East River, Colorado, USA - East River MetaG ERMGT436_2 | ecosystem: Environmental > Terrestrial > Soil > Floodplain ... | reverse complement strand
GGAAAAGAGCGATAGTATCCGCTGAGCCGCTATGGCCGCGCTTTCCTGGCAGGTTACGGAAGTCAGGATTACGACGAATTCATCTCCGCCGAGCCTGGCCAGGGTGTCGGATTCCCGCATGTCGATGCCAAGCCGTTCAGCTACTTCCGTTAACAATTTATCTCCGAAATCATGTCCCCGGGAGTCGTTGATCCCTTTGAAATTGTCCAGATCCAGGAAGAGAAGACCGGCCTGCCGACCTTCGCGGTTGGCCAGCGCCAACGCCTGCTGCAGACGGTCCAGGAAAGTCCGCCGGTTGGGAAGCCCCGTAAGGCAGTCATAATAAGCGAGACGCTGGATTTTATTCTCTGCCTCTTTGCGCGCGGTGATATCTTCACAGGCGGTAACCATTCCCAGGCATTTTCCTTTGGCGTTCATGATAGGAATTGAGGAGAGTTGAACCGGGAACTCTTCACCGGTTTTCCGGATGTTTATGCTCTCACGCCGCCAAGGCACGGCGGCTTGCATTTTTCCCGTCAGGAAAGGCTTCTTGAGAAAACCGGGGGCAAATTGGCGGGCAACACTGCCGATAAGTTCTTCCGGCGTATAACCGTGCATTACCGCTTCGGCCGGATTTGAGTATATTATCTTGCCGTTGACGTCGCTTAAGGTTATCCCTATCGGCAGACAATCAACCGCTTCCCTGAGCATCGTGAGATGCTCTTCGCTTTCCGAGAGTCGTTTAAAACTCCTGCTTATATTCAGCATGCTGTGGACCCGGTAAACCAGGAGATCGGGATCGAGAGGCTTAATGATGGAATCTGTAGCCCCGGCCTTGAAGGAACGATAGATTGACTCCGTATCGGCCGGCTCTGTTACCATAAGAATCGGTGTGTATTGCCCCTTGCGCATGGCGCGGATATCCCGGCAGATCGTGAAGCCATCCGTGCCGGGCATGATCCGTTCGATAAGGATCAAGTCCGGCGACAATTTCCCGAAATCGGCTACTGCCGATACCCCATCAGCGGAAAGAGCCGTCATGAAACCTGACCTTCCCAGGAGATTCCGTAAAGTTAATCGCAGACAGGGATCATTTGCTACAATGAGAATCAGCGCTCCGTTGTTTATACTCGCCGTATCGGTCATGCGAAACAACTCCTTGGGGATCTTCCATTTGCCTATTCATTAATCCTGAATGTATCTTCGATCACTTCCATCGCTTCCGTCTCGTCACTGGGCCAGATATGGTCGGGAACCTGATCCGGCGTAACAATCCGGAAAAGGCAGAATCTTGCGCACCCATATTTGTCCGACTTGCAGTAACTTTGCTCAATAACACCGGCAGTCACGGGGTCCGTTCTTGTTTTGTGCTGGATAAATACGCATCTGTCATAATATTCGCAAATCATTGCCATGCTCCAATATTCGGGGTTTATGCACAAGATTAGAACCGTACAACGGTGTCCACCCTTTAATTCAAAGATTATACCAATTTATTATGTGCCGTGATTACAACAAGTTATCTCCACAAAAACGAAAGTATCAAATCCGTAACGTAAACTAAGTTTACGGCTTAATGGGGTTATATGGTGCGAAAGCACGACTGATATGGTTCTACTAGACTGTAAACTTAGTTTACAGTGTAAACAAAGTTTACAAAGGGATGGAAGCTTCGGCCGCGCCACGCAGGTTACTTGTTGATTTTGCTCCCGGATAAGGACAGGGGCGGAGTTAAGTGCGGATAAGGCGCGATAGTCAAATCTAACGCAGCGATTTACAATATTCTTTTTCAATCTTCATGCCAAATCCACAATTTCCAGCCAGAAAGCGCTTTACACCTATTTTTTTAGATGTTATACTTTGCCCCTGATTATGATAAAGTCTAATAAAATCAGGCAGCTGCTTGCTTTGTTTGTCGTCGCGGCAACTCTTTCCGTTGTGGCCGCTATAGCTGTGAAATTGTACCGTGGAAGGATGACCGCGGAATTACTCCGCAAACTTCCCAAAAATATTGAAGTCTCTCTACAGAAAATCCACTTCACCGAGACCAGGGACGGAATGAAGAAATGGGATCTCGTTGCCGACAAGGCGGATTATGACAAAAAGGGTGAAATCACCCATCTTACCGGGGTCCGGCTGGTCGTCACAGGCGACCACGCCACAGGTGACATTGTCCTGACCGCACCCAAGGCCGACTTTCACAATATTTCGAAAGATGTCAAAATGAACGGGAATATATTGGCTAAAAGCGCTTCAGGAATGGAATTCACTGCCACCGATGCAACATATGTCGCAGCCCGCGCCTTGATCATGTCATCCGGTCCGGTCAGCTTTACTGACGGGAAACTGAAACTGGAAGGGATCGGCATGGAGTTTATCCCGAAAACAAAAAATGTCCGGATATTAAACAGAGTGACGGCCAATATAATGCCGAGGAGCGGCAAATGATGATGCGCGGCCTCTTGATTTTCGTTATCCTGCTTATCTTTACCGGCGGGTTGTATGCCGCTGATATTGCCGGCGGGGAGAGAAACGACCAGCCGATCCAGATAAAATCGACTGAACTTACGACCGACAGCGCCAAACGGACCGCAACTTTTGTCGGCAAGGTATCGGCCAGGCAGGGTGATGTCAACATATACTGCGACCGGATGATTATCTTCTATTCCGACAAAGATAAGGACGTAGAAAAAGTCGAGGCATTCGGCAATGTGCGCATCATCCAGGGGGGCCGGACGGCGCAGGCCGGGCACGCGGTCTATCACAACAAGGCGGCAAAGATTATCCTGACCGAAAATCCAAAAGTTTACGAAGGGAAGAATATCGTTGCCGGCATGGAGATCACCTATTATCTCGATAGCCAGAGCAGTAAAGTGATCAGTGCGCCTGGAGAACGCGTGATGGTGATAATTTATCCCGGGGAGAAGAGGAAAGATGGCAGCGCGAAACGCTGAATCTACTCTTTCCTGCAAAGGGTTAAAAAAGAGTTTCCACAAACGGCAGGTGGTCAACGGTGTCGATCTGGAGTTGCCCGCCGGCGAGGTGGTGGGTCTACTGGGACCAAACGGTGCGGGTAAGACCACTACGTTCTATATGGTGGTCGGGCTTTGCCGTCCGGATGAAGGTCATGTTTACATTGACGGTGAGGACATCACCGAACTTCCCATGTACCTGAGGGCTCGCAAGGGCTTAAGTTATCTGCCCCAGGAACCGTCGGTTTTCCGCAAGCTGACTGTAGAGGAAAACCTGCTGGCCGTGCTGGAAACAATGGATTTATCCTCAATCGAGCGGCGGACGCGGGCGGATCAACTGATGGAAGAGTTTCGCATAACCCACATCGCCCGGAGCAAGGGATACGCCCTTTCCGGGGGCGAACGCCGGCGGGTGGAGATTGCCCGGGCGCTGGTCACCAGCCCCCGCTTTATTCTGCTGGATGAGCCGTTCGCCGGTATCGACCCGATAGCGGTGATAGATATCCAGAACACTATCACCGACCTGAAGGAACGCGGGATCGGGGTAATGATTTCCGATCATAATGTGCGCGAAACACTCGGAGTTTGCGACATGGCCTATATCCTCAACGCCGGCGAACTCCTTGAATACGGAGACCCGGTACAGATTGCACAAAGTAAGAAGGCGAAAGAGATTTACCTCGGAGAGAAGTTCAAACTGTAACTTGAGACAAGGTGTAGAGATTTATGGCCATTGAAATGCGCCAACAGATGAAACTGACCCAGCAGCTGGTGATGACCCCCCAGTTGCAGCAGGCGATCAAGCTTCTCCAGCTTTCCCGTATCGAGCTGCAGGATGTCGTGCGCCAGGAGCTGGAGGAGAACCCGGTACTCGAGGAGACTCCGGAGCTTGAGGAGACCAGGGAGGTCGAACTGGCCGAATCCGAACAAATGCCTTTGACCGAAGCCGCGGAGTTCAAAGAGGTGGTTGCCGGCGAAGGGACCCTGAGCGAGACGGACTGGGACTCATATATCGAAGGATACCACTATAGCGCCGGCGAGCACAATTTTGATGATGATGAACGTCCTTCCTATGAAAATATCCTGACCAAGAAAGGGACCTTGTCGGATCATCTCATGTGGCAGTTGAACCTGACCAGAATGAGCGACCTCGAAAGCCGGGTCGGTACGGAGATAATCGGCAATATCGACGAGGATGGTTATTTCCGCGCGTCTCTTGAGGATGTGGCGACCGCCTGCCAGGTGGACGAACAGCTTGTCGAGTCGGTCTTAAAAAGGATCCAGGAGTTCGATCCGGTAGGGGTCGCGGCCCGGGATCTGCAGGAAACTCTGCTCCTCCAGGCGCGCTATCTCGGCATGGGAGAGAGCCTGGTTGAATCTATCCTCAAAAGCCATCTTAAGGATCTTGAAATCCGTAACTACAAACATATGGCACGGGCATTGGGGGTCGAAGTAACCGACATCCTTATGGCGGCAAAGATCATCGCCGGCCTTGACCCGAAGCCGGGTCGCGTCATCGGACAGGAAGACGTGCAGTATATCTCAGCCGATATCTTCATCTATAAGATCAGTGAGGAATACGTGGTGGTATTGAACGATGAAGGCCTGCCGAACCTGCGGATCAGTCCGTTTTATGCAGCCGATGTAAAAAGCGGCCGGCACTTCGACGCCAAGGCGGAAGAGTATGTCAGCGACAAGATCCGCTCCGCCATGTGGCTTATTAAAAGTATCCATCAGCGGCAGCGGACCATTTACAAAGTGGCCAAAAGCATCGTCAAATTCCAGCGCAATTTTCTCGACCACGGGATCGAATTTCTGAAACCGCTGGTTCTGAGGGATATTGCCGAGGATATCGGCATGCACGAGTCAACCATCAGTCGCGTCACAACCAACAAATACATCCAGACCCCCCAGGGTTTGTTCGAACTCAAATATTTCTTCAACAGCGGCATTTCCACCAATGAAGGCGATTTCATCGCCTCGGAGAGCGTCAAGAACAAGATAAAAGAGATCGTTGACGCCGAAGACCAGCGTAAACCATACAGTGATCAGCGGCTGGCCGAAATTCTGTCGACGCACAATATCAACATAGCCCGGCGCACCGTCACGAAATACCGGGAGATGTTGCGCATCGGCTCTTCATCGGAACGGAAAAGACTATTTTAAATTTCGAGTTGCAAGTTGGCCCGGGATTCAAAATCTTCCGGTTTGCGATTTGAACTTTTACCTTTAAACTTGAAACAGGAAACTCGTAACTGATTACAAAGGAGGTTTTACCATGCAGATAACAACAACATTCAGGCATCTGGAACCAAGCGATGCCTTGAAGAGCTACGCGGATGAAAAACTGGAACGGGTAAAAAAATATATCGACGAGCCGGTCGTCGCCCAGGTTTTCATGACTGTGGAGAAGATCCGTCACTGCGCCGAGGTCACCATCATCGCCAAGGGTATTACCATCAAGGCATCCGAGGAGACCAACGATATGTATTCGGCGGTTGATGCGGTTGTGGACAAGATCGAGCGGCAGCTCAGACGCTACAAGGAACGGATCAAGGCGCACAAGCCCGCCAGTGAAAGCCGCGACCGCCAGGTCAAAAAGAGTATCGTGGCGGCCGAAAGCATCGAGCAGCAGCAGGAGCCTGTCGTCATCAGAACCAAGACCTTTTCCATAAAACCTATGTCCGTGGATGAAGCGGTTATGCAGATGGACTTGCTCCACAAGGACTTCCTGGTATTCACCGATGCCGTCACCGACGCCATCAGCGTGATTTATCGCCGCAAAGACGGCAATTACGGGCTAATAGAGCCTTCCAAAAGCTGAAAAAGACTGTGACTCGTGACCGGTGACGGGTAAAAGGGCGAGTTACCGGTCACACGTCATTTGTCACGGGTTTTTCAATGAAGATTGACGGGCTGTTGCAGCCGGAAGACATAATTCCCAGCCTTGCTGCTGAAACAAAAGAAGAGGCCCTTCTTGAGCTGGCGGCAAAAGTTGCGGAACGCCACCCCCGGTTGGATCGCACGGATATTTTCCGGGTCCTCCAGGATCGGGAAAAATTGGGGAGCACCGGCGTCGGCGATGGTGTCGCCATTCCCCACGGCAAGCTGAAACGGGCAGGAGATCTCGTACTGGTTTTTGGCAGGAGTAAAACCGGGGTGAATTTTGATGCGCTTGACGGCCACAAGGTGCACATTTTTTTTCTCCTGATCGCCCCTGAAGAGGCTTTCGGCCTGCACCTGAAGATGCTGGGCCGGATCTCACGCATCCTCAAAGATCCGAAGGTACGCAAGGAACTTCTGGAAGCACCGGACGCAGCGGCGATTCATGGCATTATCCAGGAACAGGACAGCCGTTATTGAATACCATCAGCCTTGCCATTGAAGAACTCCTCAAGGACGAGGAATACGGCCTGGGACTCCGCCTGATCGCGGGAGCACGGGGGCTGGCCAACCTTATTCGCAGCCCGCGCCTGCAGAAGCCCGGACTGGCTCTGACCGGCTATACGGAATACCTGCATTCGGACCGGGTGCAGATCCTCGGGAAAACGGAAATAACATATCTGCGCCAGCTGGATGAGCAACAGGCCATTGCCAATATCGACAAGCTCTGTTCCTTCCCGCTCTGTTGCATCATCGTCACCAAGGAGCTTGATCCCCCCGGCTTTCTTAAAACGGCAACGGAAAAGGCCGGCATACCGCTTCTTCTGACTCCTTTGCAATCTTCCACTTTTATTTCGCTGATCACAAAATTTCTCGAGGAAAGGCTGCTGCCGACCACCCATATCCATGGGGTGCTGGTGGATGTGCTCGGCGTCGGAGTCCTCCTGTTGGGGAAGAGCGGCATCGGCAAGAGCGAATGCGCTCTCGACCTCGTGATCCGCGGCCACAGGCTGGTGGCTGACGACATTGTCTATATAAAGAAAAAGATGCCGGCGGCGCTGGTCGGCCAGGCCGGCGAATCTATCCATTATCATATGGAGATCCGCGGCCTCGGCATCATCAATATCAAGGACCTGTATGGTGTTTCGTCCATCCGCGAGAAGAAGATCGTTGACATGGTGCTGGAACTGGTCGAATGGGACCCGGCCCATGAATACGACCGTCTCGGCATCGATGACCTGGTTTACACGATTCTCGGCGTAGATCTGCCGCATTTGCGGATTCCGGTCAGCCCGGGGCGGAACCTGACCTCGATAATAGAAGTAGCCGCCAGGAATTTCCTCTTGAAGGGTATGGGCTTTCACTCGGCACGGGAGTTTCATGAAAAACTCCTGGCGCGCCTGGAAGTCCGCCCGCTCGGCGCAGAGGTGGAATAGGATGCGCATCCTTATCATAAGCGGACTTTCCGGGTCGGGGAAATCTACGGCGGTGCGCGCCCTTGAGGACGAGGGTTTCTTTTGCCTCGACAATCTGCCGGTTACTCTCTTTCCGACATTTATTGATCTGGTGGACAACTCCAAGAACCGGGTGCGTGACGTTGCCCTGGTCATGGACATTCGTGGCCGGGATTTCCTCAAAGGCTACGAAAAGGTCATCCAGGAAATCAGGGAATTAGGGCACTCGGTCGAAATATATTTTTTTGACGCCACCGATGAAGTGTTGATCCGGCGTTTTTCTGAAACCCGCCGGCGTCATCCTGCGCTGGAAAGCGAATCGGTGCCGGACGGCATCCGCTTCGAGAGGGAGCAGCTGGCCGGGTTGCGCCGGATCGCCACGACAATCATCGATACCTCCGAACTTAACGTCCATCAATTAAAAGAGCTGATCATCACCCGCATCAAGGGGAAACAAGGTTCCAGAGAAATGACCGTGCATCTGCAGTCGTTCGGCTACCGGTTCGGCATTCCTCTGGAGGCAGATATGGTGATGGACGTGCGATTTTTGCCTAACCCGCATTTTATACCGGATCTCAAGGAGTTCTGCGGACTTGATCCGAAGATCAGCAGTTTTGTCCTGGAGAAACCCGCGACCGCCATTTTCCTGGATAAATTCACGGCTTTGTTGGGGTTTCTTCTCCCCTGTTATCGTCACGAAGGGAAGTCCTATTTGACTGTATCTATCGGCTGCACCGGCGGCAGACACCGGTCGGTGGTCATCGTCGAGGCATTGCGGGATTTCTTCGCCGGGGAAAATATAAAGCTCAAAATTACCCACCGCGACATCGAAAAGGGAGTAGCATAATGATCGGACTGGTACTGGTGGCGCATGCCGGGATTGCCCGGGAACTTCTGGAAGCTGCCGAGATCATCATGGGTAAAATAGAGTTCGCCGAGGCTGTCGGCATTAAGCCGGACGACCCGGTGGACAGTATTCGTGACTCCATTACCGCTGCCATAAATAAGGTGGCCGGCGATGGGGTCATCATTATGACCGACATGTTCGGCGGAACGCCTTCCAACATGAGCCTCTCTTTCCTCCAGGAAAACAGCGTTGAAGTGCTCACGGGCGTCAACCTGCCGATGATGATAAAGTTCGTCGCGGACCGCGCGAAATTCAGCGTCGCCGAGCTGGCGGAAAAGCTTAAGCAATGTGGTCGGGAAAGCATTATTGTGGCCGGCGAGTACCTGAAAAAATAGACGACGAGTCTCATGCGGCGCAAATGAAAATCATTTATCGGAGGTTTTGCCGTTGCACGTTGCACGTCGCACGGATAACGAAAATATGCTCGAACAGGAATTTACAATCGTCAACAGGTTGGGACTGCATGCGCGCGCTTCGGCCCTTCTGGTCAAAACCGCCATCCGTTTCACTTCCGATATCCGGATCGAACGGGAAGAGATAGAAGTCAACGGCAAGAGCATCATGGGGATAATGATGCTTGCAGCCGCCAAGGGGAGTATCATCAAGTTGAAGATCAAAGGAGAAGACGAAGCGGAAGCGATGTCTACTCTGAAGGAATTGATCAATAATGGGTTCGGTGAAGATTAAAAACGGGATTATGCAGGGAATCGGCGCTTCCCCCGGGATTGCCATCGGCCAGGCCAGAATTGCCGACCGCAGCCGGGTCAAGGTGGTCGAGGAGCCGGTGACAAAGGAGCAGATCCCTGTCGAGGCCGGGCGATTCAAAAGTGCTCTGCAAAGCGCGAAGCATGAACTGAACGCCTTGAAGCAGCAGATTGCCGCCGAGAAGGGGGAAGAGCATCTTTACGTAATTGACACCCATCTCCTGATTCTGGATGACAGCATGCTGCTCAAGGAAACCCTCGGTTTCATCGAGAACGAGGGGATCAATGCGGAAGCCGCCCTGAAAAGGACCCTCCTTAAATTCCGGCAATTTTTCTCCACAATTGAAGATGACTATCTGCGCGAGCGTTACAGTGACGTGGAGACAGTGATCGAACGGATTCTCCGCAATATGGTCGGCAAAAACCAGGAATCGCTGAACGACGGGAATGGACAGACGATTATCGTTGCCCATGATCTGTCGCCGGCTGATGTCCTGCTAATTGACAAGGGGAAGGTAATCGGTTTTGTAACCGACCTGGGGGGGAAGACCTCTCACTCGGCCATTCTTTCCAGGGCTCTTGATATCCCGGCGGTAGTCGGACTGGAGCGGGTTACGACGGAAATCGCCAATGGCGACGTGCTCATTATCGACGGCGCAACCGGGGTTGTTGTGATAAACCCCGACAGTGCAACCTTCCACGAATATCTGCGGCGCAAGCAGCATTACGAATATCTGGAACGGGAGCTTTTGAAACTCAGGGACCTCCCCGCTGAAACGACCGACGGACACCGGATCGTTCTCAAGGGAAATGTCGAGTTCCCAGAGGAGATTCAATCCCTGAAGGATCATGGCGCTGAAGGAATCGGTCTTTACCGGACCGAGATGCTCTTCTTCAATCGCAAGGAGCTTCCGGATGAAGAGGAGCAGTTTGCCGCATACTCCGCCGTGGTCAAGGCGATTGCCCCCCATCCGGTAACCATCCGTACTCTGGATGTGGGCGGAGACAAATTCGTCGCCGATCTCAACCTGTCCGACGAGTTGAATCCCGCCCTGGGCCTGCGGGCTATCCGACTGTCGCTCCGCCGGCCCGAAACCTTCAAGCCGCAACTCCGGGCAATCCTCCGCGCAAGCGCCTTGGGCAGGGTGCGCATCTTTTTCCCGATGGTGTCGGGAGTGGGTGAGATCCGGGCGGTCAAGGCCCATCTCGAAGACGCCAAACAGGAACTCAGGAATGAATCGATCCCCTTTGACGAGGGGATCGAGATCGGGATAATGATCGAAATTCCCTCAGCAGTCATCATCGCCGATCTCCTGGCCCGCGAGGTCGATTTCTTCAGCGTCGGCACCAACGATCTGATCCAGTATTCACTTGCCATCGACCGGACCAACGAGCACCTTTCGCACCTCTACGAGCCGCTCCATCCCGCAGTGCTCCGCTCGCTGAAGATTGTCGTCGATGCCGCCCATGCCGCCGGGATTGAAGCCTGCATGTGCGGTGAAATGGCGGGCGAGGCCGAGTACCTGCCGATCCTTCTCGGACTCGGGTTTGACGAACTTTCCATGAATGCCGTATCCCTTCTCCGGGTCAAGAAAATTCTCCGCCGCTGCTCCAGGAGCGAGGCGGAGAAGCTCATGGAGCACGCCCTCACCTTTGTCACAGCGCAGGAAGTGGAAACATTTCTCAAGGGCGAGATCGTGGCCCGCTTTGCCGAGAGCTGCGACTAACTGTCAATCCCTTATCTCCATTTCTTTCTTGACAAAACTGTTATCCAGACGCTATAAATTTAGTTTCGCGAAAAAAATTCCACAACTCCAATCAACAATCAGGAGGAGCTGCAAATGGAGATGTCAGACTATATTTTTACTTCCGAATCGGTTTCCGAGGGGCATCCCGACAAGGTTGCCGATCAGATTTCGGACGCCATTCTCGATGCGATCATCACTCAGGACCCCAAGTCCCGCGTTGCGTGTGAAACCATGGTAACCACGGGAATGGCTATTGTCGCCGGGGAGATAACCACGCGCGCCGTCGTCGATTATCCGAAGGTGGTGCGTGAAACCATCAGGGATATCGGCTATAACGATTCGGCGATGGGCTTCGATTGGGAAACCTGCGCGGTCCTGGTCTCCATAGACAGGCAGTCGCCCGACATTTCCCAGGGAGTGACCGAAGGGGAAGGGTTGTTCAAAGAGCAGGGAGCGGGCGACCAGGGGCTGATGTTCGGTTATGCCTGTAATGAAACTCCCGAACTGATGCCGATGACCATCATGTATGCCCACAGACTGACCCAGAAGCTTGCCGAGGTCCGGAAAAACGGGGTGCTGAACTTCCTCCGGCCCGATTCAAAGTCCCAGGTTTCCATCCAGTATGTGAATGACAAGCCGGTCCGGGTCGATACGGTGGTGATCTCCTCCCAGCATATCCCCGTAGTCTCCTATGAAACGATTAAGGAAGGAATTATTGAAGAAGTCGTAAAAAAGATAATCCCCGCGGAGATGATGGATGACAAGACCCGTTTTCTGATCAATCCCACCGGCCGCTTCGTTATCGGCGGGCCGATGGGGGATTGCGGCCTGACCGGCCGCAAGATCATAGTTGACAGCTACGGCGGCCACGGCGCTCACGGCGGCGGCGCCTTTTCCGGCAAGGACCCTTCCAAGGTCGATCGTTCCGCGGCATACATGGGGCGCTATGTGGCGAAAAATCTAGTTGCCGCCGGCCTTTGTGAAAAATGCGAAGTGCAGGTAGCTTATGCCATCGGTGTGGCCGAGCCGGTTTCGGTCATGGTCGATACCTCGGGCACCGGTAAAATACCTTCCGCCCGGATTGCGCAAATCATTCGGGAAGTCTTCGAT
>Ga0137449_1000092_pt1 | contig 11788 bp, 11 predicted proteins | sample EasRivERMGT436_2_FD_104905 | JGI IMG/M metagenome (GOLD analysis project Ga0137449, IMG submission 104905) | Soil microbial communities from meander-bound floodplain in the East River, Colorado, USA - East River MetaG ERMGT436_2 | ecosystem: Environmental > Terrestrial > Soil > Floodplain ... | reverse complement strand
GATGCGCTTCTCCAGGCCGAAGGTGATCACCACCACCGACAGGCCGGGCGAGGAAGTCGACTGGATGTGCTCGATGCCGGGCACGCTGTTCACCGAGGTCTCGATCAGGTTGGTGATCGAGGAGTCGATGACGTCCGGGTTGGCGCCTTTTTGCACCGTGGTGATCGAGATGATCGGAAACTCGATGTATGGCAGCTTGTCGACGCCGACACGCTGGTAGGCGATCGCGCCGAACAGCACCAGCACCGCGCTCAGCATGTAGGCGAATACGTGGCGCTTGATCGACAGCTCGGAGAGCGTCATCGCCTCAGCTCTTCTTCGCGGCCTTGTCGCCGCGCTCCAAACTGCGGCGATCCTTTTCGGCGGCGGCGCGCGGCTTGGGCAGCGTCACCGCCGCGCCGTCGGTCAGGAAGCCGGCGCCGTCGGCGGCGATGGTCTCGCCGGCGGTCAGGCCCTTGACGATCTCCTGGAAGCCGTCCTGCCGCAGGCCGGTCTCGACCACGCGCTGGCGGGCGATGCCCTCCTGTACCGAGTACACCACCTTTCCGGCGGGGCGCAGGATCACGCTCTGCTCGGGAACCATCAGCGCGCCGTCGAGCGTGCGCGTGACAATGCGCGCGTTCACCGTGCCGCCGCCGCGGAACAGGTTGCCATCGCCGCGGAACTTGACGATCGCGTCGAGCGCGCGGTTGTTCGCGCCGACCGTCGGCTTGATCTCGTCGATGCGCGCCTCGATCGGCCGCTCGGGCGCGGCCGGCGAGGACATCACCACCTTGAGCCCGACATGGATGCGCGTCGCGGCGGATTCGGGCAGCAGCAGGTGCGCGCGCATCTCCTGCACGCCGACCAGCTTGAACAGAGGGTCGCCCAGCTTGACGTAGTCGCCCACCGCGACTATCTGAGTCTCGATCTCGCCGTCGACCGGCGCCACCACCTTCGACTTGGTCAGGCTGCGGCCGGTGGCCTCGGCGCGCGTCCTGGCCGCGACGAGCTGCTCGCGCAGGGCGTTGCGCTGCGCGATGGCGTCGTCCGCCGCGTTCTGCGAGATGAAGCCCTGGCCGACCAGCTTCTGCTGGCGCTCGACCACGCGCTGCTGCTGGTCGAGGAGGCTGTTCAGCCGCCCGATCTCCGCCTTGTCGCCGCGCGACTGGATCTCGAAGTCGACGGCGTCGATCTCCGCCAGCACTTCGCCCTTCGCCACCTTCTTCCCGGTGAACCCGAATACGCGCGTCACGCGCCCCGCTACCTCGGCGCCGACGGTGGGGTCGATGATGTTCTCGAGCGTGCCGACCACCTCTTCGTAGATCTCGAGCGAGCGCGGCTGCACCGTGGTGGCGGTGATCAGGACAGCTTGCGGCCCCTTGCCTGCACCCTTGGCGGCTTCCTTCGGCCGGCCGTTGGCGGCGACGAAATAGGTCCCCAAGCCCAGCGCGGCGAGCAGGGCGAGGATCACTCCGGCGAGGGCGAAGCGGCGGCTGGACGTGGTCATAAACAGACGATTGTCAGCCCGGAATGCGTTCCAGGGCAAACAGCTGTTCGACGGTTTCCCGGCTGCGCACCAGGTGGGCAGAAGCCCCGTCGACCAGCACCTCGGCGGCCCGCGGCCGGGAGTTGTAGTTCGAGCTCATGGCCATGCCGTACGCGCCGGCCGACATCAGCGCGAGCAGGTCGCCTTCGCGGGGGGCAGACAGGCTGCGCTCCTTGGCGAGGAAGTCGGCGCTCTCGCACACCGGGCCGACGACGTCGTAGACCGCCGTGCGCGCGCCGGATTCGGGCTCGCGCACCGCTCGCACCTCGTGCCAGGCGCCATAGAGCGCCGGGCGCGGCAAGTCGTTCATCGCCGCGTCGACGACGACGAAATTGCGCGCCGTGCCTGGCTTGACGTATTCGACCCGGCCTAGCAGCACGCCGGCGTTGCCGACGATCGAGCGGCCCGGATCGACGATCAGGGTTTCGCTGCGCCCGGCGAGCATGCCGAGCGCGCCGTCGAGAAAGGCGCCGATCGGCTCGGGCGTCTCGTCGCGGTAGCGGATGCCGATACCGCCGCCGATATCGATGTGCTTGAGGGCGGTGCCGGCGCGCGCCAGCCGGTCGGCCAGCGCGGCGATGCGCCCGGCGGCGTCGACGAAGGGCGCCGCGCTGGTCATCTGCGAGCCGATGTGGCAGCCGATACCGACGAGCTCGACCTCGGGCAGGCGCGCCGCGGCCGCGTAGATGCGCTCGGCCTCGTCGTACGCGATGCCGAACTTGGTCTCGCGCAGGCCGGTCGAGATGTACGGATGCGTGCGCGCGTCGATGTCGGGATTGACGCGGAAGGCCACAGGTGCGCGCCGTCTCAGCCGCCGCGCCACCGCAGCAACACGCGAGAGCTCGCTCTCGGACTCGAGGTTGAGGCAAAGGACATTTTCTTGCAGCGCGAGCTCGATCTCGGCCTCGGTCTTGCCAACGCCCGAGAACAGCGTCTTGCGCGCGTCGCCGCCGGCCGCGAGCACCCGCGCGAGCTCGCCCCCCGAAACGATGTCGAAACCGGCGCCGAGCCGCGCGAGCAGCGCAAGCACGGCGAGATTCGAGTTGGCCTTCACCGAGTAGCAGACCAGCGAATCGCGTCCCCGCAGGGCGCTCTCGTACTCGCGGTAGGCGCTCTCGATGGCGGCGCGCGAGTAGACGTAGCACGGCGTGCCGAAGCGCCGCGCGATGTCGTCCAGCGGCACCTCTTCGGCGCATAGCACGCCGTTGCGATAGGCGAAGCCCATGCTCACTCTGTTTCTTCTGCTTTCTACTTCTACTGTTTGTCGGTTTCTTCCGGGTACGGCGCCGGCTTCACCGGCACCGGCTTGGCGGGCTTGTACCCGGGAGGGGGGTTGTCGCGCAGGAAGAGCACTCCCTTCTGGCCGCATCCGGCACTGAGCGCGAGCACGAGTCCGCAAGCGACCAAAAGCGGGAGGAAACGCATAGAATCCGCATGTTAGCACCCATGAACGATGCGGAATTCGAGTCGCTGGCCGAGGCAGCCCTGCGCGCGGTCGAACAGGCCCTGGAAGCGAGCGGCCTCGACGCCGATTTCGAGCTCAAGGCAGGCGGCGTGCTGGAGATCGAATTCGCCGACGGCTCGAAGGTGATCGTCAACCGCCACGGCGCGGCGCGCGAGATCTGGGTGGCCGCGCGCTCGGGTGGCTTCCACTACCGCTGGGACGGTGCGGCATGGCGCGACACGCGCGACGGAACCGAGCTTTTTGCGACCCTCTCCCGCATCGCCTCGGCGCAGGCCGGCGAGCCGGTGCGGCTCGCTCCCTATCCCTAGGTCGGCGGCTGAGCCGGAGGTGAAGGCGGCAGCGGCACGCCGGGAGTGAAAAGCGGCTCTTGCGGCCGCAGCACTTCCGGCGGCGGCACCGACTCCTGGTAGAAGAACTCGGGCACCATCTTGGGCTCGGTGTGCGGCAACGCCGTATCGGATCCGGGAGCGAGGACCGCCATCGGCACCGCCACCACGCCCTCTGGTACGTCGCGCTGCGAGTCGGGCAGGTCCTTCAGGATCTTTTCCATGTAGCCGAGCCAGATCGGCAGCGCCACCACCCCCCCGGTCTGGTTCCTGCCCAGCGTTTTCGGCTGGTCGAATCCCACCCACGATATGCCGACGAGATGGGGCTGGTAGCCGGCGAACCAGGCATCGACGAACTCGTTGGTGGTGCCGGTCTTGCCGGCCAGGTCGCTGCGGCCCAGGCGCGCGGCGCGCGCCGCGGTGCCGGTGCGCGTCGTGTCCTGCATCATGCTGTCCATGATGAAGGCGTTGCGCGGGTCGATCACGCGCAGGCTTTCCTCCCCCGCGCGCGGCGGGTTGGCGAGGGCGAGCGGGTTGCCGCGGTCGTCGACGATCTTCAGGATGAAGTACGGCTGGATCAGGAAGCCGCCGTTCGCGAACACCGAGTAGGCGCGCGCCATCTGCCACGCAGTCACGGAGCCCGCGCCCAGCGCCATGGTGAGGTAGGGCGGGTGCTTCTCGGGCTCGAAGCCGAAGCGCGTTACGTAGTCCTGCGCGTACTTCGGGCCGATGGCATCCAGGATGCGGATCGAAACCATGTTCTTCGACTTGGCGAGCGCGGTGCGCATGCGCATCGGGCCTTCGTACTTGCCGTCGTAGTTCTTCGGCTCCCAGCGCTGGCTGCCGGTCTGCTCCGCTTCCAGCACCACCGGCTCGTCGGCGATCACGGTGGCGGCGGTGAAGCCCTTCTCAAGCGACGCCGAATAGATGAACGGCTTGAACGACGAGCCGGGCTGGCGCCAGGCCTGCGTGACGTGGTTGAACTTGTTGCGGCCGAAGTCAAAGCCGCCCACCAGGGCGCGAATCGCGCCATCCTGCGGGTCGAGGGCGATGAATCCCGCCTCGACCTCGGGCAGCTGCGCGATCTGCCAGTTCTTGCCCTCGCGCTGCACGCGGATGATGGCGCCGCGGCGGATGCGCCGCTGCGGCGCGGTCTTCAGGTCGAGCGGCCGGCCGCCGAACTTGAGTGCCTCGGCATTGAGCGTGACCTTCTCGCCGCTGCGCAGCGCGGCCTCCACCTCGCCCGGCTTCACGCTCAGCACGACCGCGGCGAGCAGGGGATCGTTGTCGGGATGGTCGGCGAGTGCCTCGTCGAAATCCTCGTCGTCGGGCGAAGCCGGCAGCTCGGCGTAGCCTTCGGCGCCGCGGTAGCCGTGGTTGCGGTCGTACTCCATGACGCCGCGGCGCAGGGCGGCGTAGGCCGTCTCCTGGTCGGCCTGCCGGATCGTCGTATAGACACGGAAGCCGCGCGTGTACACCTCCTCCGGGTAGTGCTCGGCGATCGCCTGCCGCACCATCTCGGCGACGTACTCGGCGTGCACGGAGTATTCCCTCACTTCGCGCCGCGTCCGCAGCGGCGCTTGGTAAGCCTGGTCGTGCTCTTCCTGGGTGATGTACCCCAGCTCGGTCATGCGGCGCAGGACGTACTGCTGGCGCTGCTTCGCGCGCTGGGGATTGGCGACCGGGTTGTAGGTCGAGGGCGCCTTGGGCAGCCCGGCGAGCATCGCCATCTCGGCGAGGCTGAGCTGCTCGAGCGCCTTGCCGTAGTAGATCTGGGACGCCGCGCCGAAGCCATAGGCGCGCTGCCCCAGGTAGATCTGGTTCACGTACAGCTCGAGGATCTGGTCCTTGGTGAGGCTGTGCTCGATCTTGAATGCAAGCAGCGCTTCGTAGAGCTTGCGCGTCAGGGTCTTCTCCGACGAGAGGAAGAAATTGCGCGCTACCTGCATGGTGATCGTGCTGGCGCCCTGGCGGGCGCCGCGGGCGGCAAGGTTGGCGTAGGCGGCGCGCAACACCCCGATGTAGTCGATCCCGGCGTGCTCGTAGAAGCGCTCGTCCTCGGCGGCGATGATGGCGTTCTTAAGCTGGGGCGGGACCTCGGCGATCGAGACTACCGCCCGGCGCTCTTCGCCGAACTCCCCGATCATCACCCCCTCTGCGGTGTAGATGCGCAGCGGGATCTTCGGCTGATACTCGGTAAGTGATTGAAGAGACGGGAGATTTGGGTAAGCGAGCGCGACGACCAGACCAACCAGCAGGAGCCCGGCGACGACCAGGCTTGCGGCTCCAGCCAGCGGGTACAAAAGGTAGCGGGGTAGCTTCACGCAGGGCTTAGACCGTTGCCGGGGCGAATTTGCACGAGCTGTGGGGCGAGAGCATGATACCCCCCCTTCCGGCCGTGGAAAATTGACTAGACACTCGGGGGGCTTGTTGCTAGCATTTAAGATGATTTCTACGTATCGCGCCTAAGAGCCGATATGCAAAGGGAAATCGTAAGGGACGGAGAAAATGGCACTTGACCTGTTCAAGCCGAAAGCGCCGCCGTTGTTCGGGCTGGATATCAGTTCGTCCTCGGTGAAGATGCTGGAAATCGTCGAGGCCGGCAAGGGCGCTTACCGCGTCGAGCGCTATTCGATCGAGCCGCTGCCGCGCGACGCGGTGGTGGACGGCAACATAAACAACCTTGAAGCGGTCGCCGAGTCGGTGAAGCGCGCGCACAAGCGCCTTGCCACCCGCACCAAGCATGTGGCGATGGCGGTGCCGACCGGCGCGGTGATCACCAAGAAGATCCAGGTCGCCGCCAGCCTGACCGAGAGCGAGCTCGAGATCCAGGTCGAGAGCGAGGCGAACCAGTACATCCCGTTCTCCCTCGAGGAGGTCAACCTCGACTTCCAGTCGCTCGGGCCGGCGCCGAGCAACCCCGACGAGCAGGAAGTGATGATTGCCGCCACGCGCAAGGAAAAGGTCGAGGACCGCGTCGCGGTAGCCGAGTCCGCCGGCCTCAAGGCGCTGGTGATGGACGTCGAGTCGTTCGCGCAGCAGATGGCGCTTTCGCTGGTGGTGGCGAGCCTGCCGGGCGGCGGCAAGGACCAGAACATCGCGGTGGTCGACGTCGGCGCCAACGTCATGAACGTGACGGTGCTGCGCAACGACCAGTCGGTCTACACCCGTGAGCAGGCGTTCGGCGGCAACCAGCTTACCCAGGACATCGTGAGCCGCTACGGCATGAGCGCGGAGGAGGCGGAAAACGCCAAGCGCTCCGGCGGCCTGCCCGACGATTTCGAGGCGGAAGTGCTGCGCCCGTTCATGGAGAACCTGTCCATGGAGGTGCAGCGGGCGCTGCAATTCTTCTTCACTTCGACGCAGTACCACGCGGTCGACCATATCCTGCTCGCCGGCGGTTCGGCGGTGATCCCCGGCCTCGAAGAGGTGGTGAACACGCGCGCCCAGGTGCCGTGCACCGTGGGCAACCCGTTCGCCGCCATGCAGACCTCGCCGCGCATCCAGCTCAAGCGGCTGATGGTCGATGCGCCGTCGCTGATCGTCGCCTGCGGCCTCGCCATGCGGAGATTCGATCCGGTATGAGCGCCCGCATAAACCTACTGCCGCACCGCGAGGAGCGGCGCAAGCGCGCACGCCAGCATTTCTACGTCCTGGCCGGCGGCACCTCCATCGTCGGCATCCTGATCGTGGTGGCGGTGCACGGCTTCTATGCCGCGCGCATCGAGACGCAGATCGACCGCAACCGGTTCCTGAAGAACGAGAACACCAAGCTCGACAAGGAGATCGCCGAGATCCAGAAGCTGAAGGACGAGATCCAGGCGCTGCTCGCGCGCAAGCAGGTTATCGAGACGCTGCAGACCGACCGCGCCACCACGGTGCACATGCTGGAGCAGTTGGTGCGACAGATGCCCGAGGGCGTGTACCTGAGGTCGGTGGCGCAGAAGGGCATGCGCGTCAACCTGCTCGGCTACGCGCAATCGAACGCCCGCGTGTCCACGCTGATGCGCAACATCGAGGCCTCCCCCTGGCTCAGCAACCCGGGCCTGATCGAGGTGAGGGCGGTTAGCGTCGACAAGCGCCGGGTATCGGAATTCACGATGAACCTGACCCTGAAGCGTCCGGCTCCCGAGAAGGATGGGGCGAAGGACGCGCCGAAAGCCGCGCCCGCGGCGGCGAAAAAGGGCTGAGCCATGGCGATCAACTTCAACGCGTTAGTCGAGGAATTCAAGCGCACCAACTGGCAGGACCCGGGCACCTGGCACGCGGCGCCCAAGTCGCTCGTGCTGGTGGCGATCCTGGTGGCGATCCCGGTGGGCGGCTTCTTCGCCGACACCCAGGGGCAGATCGAGGAGCTCGAGCGCGGCCAGGCCGACGAGATCAAGCTGAAGGAGGAGTATCTCAAGAAGAAGCAGCAGGCCATCAACCTCGACCTGCACCGCCAGCAGCTGCGCGAGATCGACACCCAGTTCGGCGCGCTGCTCAGGCAACTGCCGAACCGCTCGCAGATGGACGCGCTGCTGGTCGACATCAACCAGGCCGGCCTCGGCCGCGGGCTGCAGTTCGAGCTGTTCCGGCCCGCCGGCGCCGAGATCACGCGCGAGTTCTACGCCGAGCTGCCGATCCAGGTGAAAGTCACCGGCACCTATCACGACATGGGCGCCTTCGCGAGCGACGTCGGCCAGCTGTCGCGCATCGTTACGCTCAACGATGTCATCATCCAGACCGGCAAGGACGGCATCCTCACCATGGACGCCACCGCGCGCACCTTCCGCTACCTCGACGACGACGAGGTGTCGGCGCAGCGCAAGGCCGCCTCGAAGAAGGGCGGCAAGCGATGAGCCGCTTCAACCTGCGCCCGCTCGCGCCGCTCGCCGCCGCGTTGCTGCTCGCCGCGTGCGAGGGGGAGCAGTACAGCGACCTGAAAGCCGAGCTGAACGAGAAGACCAAGGACTTCCGCGGCCGCGTCGAGCCGCTGCCGCAGGTGAAGCCCTACGAGCCGGTGCCCTATACCGCGGAGGGCGTCGTCGACCCGTTCCGGCCGGACCGCATCGACGTCGCCGGCGGGGCGCGCGTGCCGCGCGCCGATCCGAACAAGCCGGCGCCCGACCTCAACCGGCCGAAGGAGCCGCTCGAAGCCTTCCCGCTCGAGTCGATCCAGCTGCTGGGCACCATCACGCAGAACCGGGAGACCTTCGCGCTGGTAAAGGCGGGGCCGAACCTGTACCGCATCAAGAAGGGGAACTACCTGGGGCTGAACTTCGGCGTCGTCACGGCGATCGACGAGGCGCAGATCAATCTGAAGGAACTGGTGCAGGACGGGCAGGGAGAGTGGGTAGAGCGCACCAGCGCGCTGCAACTGTTGGAGGTCAAAAAATGAACCAAGCCATGACGATCCTTAGCGGCGTTGTGCTGTGGCTGGCCGGCATCGGGCTGGCCGCCGCGCAGAGCAACGCGATCGAGGGGTTCGAGGTCACCGAGCAGGCCGGCAAGGTGGTGGTGCGCATCACCACCAAGGAGCCGCTGCGCAGCGTGCCGCCGAACTTCGCCACCGCCACGCCGGCGCGCATCGCCTTCGACTTTCCCAACACCGCCAACGCGCTCGGCCGCGCCAACCAGGACATCGGCCAGGGCGAGCTGCGCAGCATGAACGTGGTGCAGGGCACCGAGCGCACGCGGCTGGTGCTCAACCTGCGCCGCTCGGTGGTGCACGAGGCGAGCCTCGACGGCCGCGTGCTGGTGGTCACGCTGGCGGCGCCGGCGCTCGCCGAGACCGGCCCCGGCGGCCGGGTGGAGCACTTCGCCGAGGGCCGCGGCGAAACCAAGCACGCCGTGCGCGACATCGATTTCCGCCGCGGGCGCGCCGGCGAGGGCCGCATCGTGGTCGACCTGACCGACACCACGACCGGCATCGACATCCGCGTCCAGGGCCAGAACATCGTCGTCGACTTCCTCAAGACCACGCTGCCGGAGAGCCTGCGCCGGCGCCTCGACGTGGTCGATTTCGCCACGCCGGTGAGCACCGTGAGCACCTTCCAGCAGGGCGAGAACGTGCGCATGGTGATCGAGCCGAAGGGGCAGTGGGAGCACAACGCCTACCAGTCCGACACCCAGTTCGTGGTGGAGGTGAAGCCGGTGGCGGCCGACCCGTCGCGCTCGGCGCAGCGCGGCCGCTACACGGGCGAGAAGCTGTCGCTCAACTTCCAGAACGTGGAAGTGCGCGCGGTGCTCAACGTCATCGCCGACTTCACCGACCTCAACATCATCACCAGCGACACGGTGGGCGGCAACCTGACGCTGCGGCTGAAGGACGTGCCCTGGGACCAGGCGCTCGACATCATCCTGCAGACCCGCGGCCTCGACAGCCGCAGGAGCGGCAACGTGATCTGGATCGCGCCGCGCGACGAGCTCGCGACGCGCGAGAAGCTGCAGCTCGAGTCCGCGCAGCAGATCACCGACCTGGAGCAGACGCGCACCGAGTCGTTCCAGATGAACTACCAGAAGGCGGCCGACGTGCAGAAGCTGCTGTCCGACCCGGCGCAGCGCATTCTCTCCAAGCGCGGCAGCGCCGTGGTGGACGCGCGCACCAACACGCTGTTCGTGCAGGACACGCCCAGCCGCCTGGAGGACGTGCGGAAGCTGATCGCCAAGATCGACGTGCCGGTGCGCCAGGTCATGATCGAGGCGCGCATCGTGGAGGCCAACGACGTCTTCAGCAAGAACCTCGGCGTACGCCTTGGCTTGCTCGAAGCGGGGCTCTCCAACCGCACGGCGGGCGGCGGCATCCTCGGGCCGAACGTCGGCGCGGAGCTGGTCAACACCGGACAAGCGATGGGCATCGTCCAGGGCACGGCGGTGATCAACGGCCCGGGCCTCAACTCCAACCTGCCGGCGTCGGGCCTCAATGGCTTCAGTCCCGGGCAGATCTCGTTCATCCTGTTCAATAGCGCGCTCACGCGTTTCCTGAACATGGAGATCTCGGCGATGGAGGCCGACGGCAAAGGCAAGATCATCGCCAGCCCGCGCGTGCTGACCGCCGACCAGGTCGAGGCGATCATCGAGCAGGGCACGGAGATCCCCTACCAGCAGGCGTCGTCTTCGGGCGCCACCGCGGTGTCGTTCCGCAAGGCGAGCCTGTCGCTCAAGGTGAAGCCGCAGATCACGCCCGACGGCAACGTGATCATGACTCTCGACGTGAACAAGGATCAGCCGGGCGCTACTACGCCGGCGGGAGTGCAGATCAGCACCAAGCACGTCAAGACCGAGGTGCTGGTGGAAAACGGCGGTACGGTGGTGATCGGCGGCATCTATGAGCAGAACGACCGCACCGACATCACCAAGGTGCCTTTCCTCGGCGACCTGCCGTTCGTCGGCTTCTTCTTCAGGAACACCACCACAACCAGCAACAAGACCGAGCTGCTCGTGTTCATCACCCCGCGCGTAGTCACCGAGCGGCTCACGGTTCGCTGATCGCCGCGTCTCCTGCTGTTTTCACCCTGACAACGGCCGGGCCCTCCCGGCCGTTTTTGTTTCTACAATGCCGGTGATGAAGGGCGGCGGAAACATCTTTCTCGTCGGCATGATGGGCGCCGGCAAGACCACCGTGGGGCGAATGCTCGCGCGGCGCCTCAGGCTGCGTTTCGTCGACTCCGACCGCGAGATCGAAGGCCGCTGCGGCGTCAAGATCCCGGTCATCTTCGAGATCGAGGGCGAGGCCGGATTCCGCGCGCGCGAGGCGCTCGCCATCGACGCGCTTACCGCGCTGCAGGGGATCGTGCTCGCCACCGGCGGCGGCGCGGTGCTCGCCGAGCAGAACCGCCGCCACCTCGCCGCGCGCGGCACGGTGGTGTACCTGAGCGCCAGGCCCGAGGACCTGTACGAGCGAGTGCGCCACGACCGCAACCGGCCGCTGCTCGCCGGCGGCGAGCCGCTCGAGCGGCTGCGCGAGCTGCACGGGCAGCGCGACAACCTCTATCGCGCGGTCGCCGACATCGTGCTCGAGACCGGCGCGCAGAGCGTGCAGGCTCTCGCCCGGCAGCTCCTGGACCGCCTGGAAACCGAATGGAAAGCCTCAGCGTAGCCCTCGGCAGCCGCTCCTATCCGATCCACATCGGCGCGGAGCTGCTCGCGCGCGCCGACCTGTACCGCCCGTACCTTGCCGGCGGCAGCGTCGCCATCGTGACCAGCCAGACCGTCGCGCCGCTCTACCTTTCGAAGGTCAGGCAGGGACTGCAGGGCGCGCGCGTCACCGAGGTCGTCGTTCCCGACGGCGAGCAGGCGAAGGGATGGCAGACGCTCGAACGGGTGTTCGACGCCCTGCTTGCGGCGCGGCTCGGCCGCGACGGCCTGATCGTCGCGCTGGGCGGCGGCGTGGTCGGCGATCTCGCCGGCTTCGCCGCGGCGGTCTACCAGCGCGGCATGCCGTTCGTGCAGGTGCCGACCACGCTCCTTGCGCAAGTCGACTCGTCG
>Ga0137449_1000091_pt1 | contig 11797 bp, 12 predicted proteins | sample EasRivERMGT436_2_FD_104905 | JGI IMG/M metagenome (GOLD analysis project Ga0137449, IMG submission 104905) | Soil microbial communities from meander-bound floodplain in the East River, Colorado, USA - East River MetaG ERMGT436_2 | ecosystem: Environmental > Terrestrial > Soil > Floodplain ... | reverse complement strand
CTGACAGCCGCCGCCGAATTGCGCGACAAGGTTACAGGGTTGCACATCGCCCGAATCGGCTTATACTCCTGCCTGATTTCCCGTTCGCTCGGCCTGTCGGAAGATTTCACCGATACTCTGACCATCGCGAGCGCAATGCATGACGTCGGCAAAATCGGCATTCCGGATGCCATCCTTTTGAAACCTGGTCCCCTTACCCCCGAGGAGTTGAAAATTATAGAATCCCATACCACTATCGGCGCCAAGATACTGAAAGGCACCAGCTTCCCGCTGCTGCAGATGGCCGCTTCCATAGCCATGACCCATCATGAACGATGGGACGGTTCGGGATATCCAAAAAAACTTAAGGGTAAGGCAATACCTGTTGAAGGCAGGATCGTCATGATGGCGGACCAGTACGATGCGCTACGCAGTCCCAGAGCCTATAAATCCTCCCTCGACCACAAGACTGCATACGGAATTCTGACCCAGGGGGACGCAATGACAAGTCCGGAGCACTTCGATCCTGATGTAATGCGGGCTTTTAAGGATACGGCGTCAATGTTCGAGGAGATTTACGACAATCAGGCGAACCTTTTGAAAATAGATTAGTCGTGACATCAAAAGGAATATTGTTTGCTATAAACCGAATATTTTCCGGATAACAGCCATGGAGAAAAAAAAGATACTACTCGTTAATGATGTTCAGCATTTCCTGGAACAGGAAAAGACATTTTTTAACAGAGACCAGTTCAATCTGCTGCTGGCAAACAGTGGTGTCGATGCGCTCGCCATTATCCGGGAAGAGAAGCCTGATCTTGTATTTATGGACCTCCATATGTCCGAAATGGACGGCGACAAATGCTGCAAGATAATTAAATCGGATCAGGAGCTGCACAAGATCCCGGTAATAATGGTGACAAGAGGTGTAAATGAGGAAGATTTCGATAGAAGCTGGCAATCAGGTTGTGACGATATTATAGTCAAGCCGATCAACCGCCTTTATTTTATGGCAATAACCAAGAAATACCTCAATATCCAGTTCAGAAAAACCCCGAGGCACATTGCCCGGCTGCGCATGCACTTCGGCACTAATCAGGAGACGCTCCTCACGGAATTTTCCTTAAACGTGAGCACAGGGGGGGTCTTTGTCGAAACGGAAAACCTTCTCCCGATCGATACCATACTGGCCTTGGAATTCATCCTGCCGCAGAATGTGGAGACCATCAGGTGCAATGGCAGAGTGGCCTGGGTTAACCGTCCGGAACTGATGGTCAACCCGAATCTCCCGGTGGGAATGGGGCTTCAATTTATAAATATTGCAATCAATGACATGAATGCCATCCGGGAGTATATAAAAAAAGAAGCCCTCATGCCTTTCTGGTAAAAGGGGATACACCGCACTCAACGCCTATTTTCGATGAAGTTGTTACATTCTGGCGGCCAGGGCCTTTTCATACCCCAACTGAAACGCCTTTTTGTTCAGTTCCACGAATGCTTCAGGCACCCGGGCAAGCACAGCCTTTTCGGCGTTTGCCCTGGAAACCACGCCGGTGAGTGCTACCATGGCGCCAAGCGCCACGATATTTGCGACTATCTCGCGTCCCACTTCATTTTTTGCGGTATTTATTATGGGAAACATCGTTACATTGAAGTTCCCCTCGGGCATTCTCTTAACCATGTCGGAATCGAGGAGGAGTACCCCCCCCTCCTTCAGGTCATGGACATATTTGTCGCACGCCTCCTGTGTCAGGGCAAGCAGGGCGTCTACACTTGTCGCCTTCGGGTAGTCGATCGGAACGTCGGAGATTATAACCTCCGACTTGGAGGCGCCGCCGCGCGCCTCTGGACCGTAACTCTGGGACTGCACAGCCTGTTTACCCTCATATATGGAGGCGGCCTCGGCCATAATGACGCCGGCAAGGATCAATCCCTGCCCCCCAGCCCCGGAAAATCTCATTTCATATCTTCCAGACATCTTTAACTCCTTTGCCGGGGCATTTATTTAATGCCTCCCTGGGCTCGCTCTATCACCTTCTGATACTGTTCGCAATACTCAGGCTTATCTTCCTTGTAGAGTACACCTGTAAGAACCTTCCCCTGAAGCAGCTCAGGGGCCATCTTTTCGGCGGCCTTGACCGGCACGGCGACCTCTTTCAGGTGGTTCATCATCTCGATGACAGACTTGTACTTGTTGCGCCGTCCATAGGTGGTTGGGCAGTCATCGAGTATCTCCACGACCGAGAAGCCCTTGTGCCTGACCGCCTCGACGATCAATTTGTCGATCTGGACCGCGTGGTAGGCTGTTCCGCGAGCGACGAAGGTGGCGCCCGCGCCAATGGCGAGCTTGGCTATGTCGAAGGGGGGGTCGGGATTGCCGTAGGGGGTCGTGGATGCCTTGGCGCCGGTCGGTGTAGCGGGCGAGAATTGGCCGCCGGTCATGCCGTATATATGATTGTTCATGAGGATATAGGTTATGTCGATATTTCTGCGGCAGGCATGAATGAAATGATTGCCGCCGATGGCCACTCCGTCGCCATCCCCACCCACGCAGAAAACGGTCATCTCGGGTCGGGCCATCTTAACGCCGGTGGCGAATGCCGCGGCGCGGCCGTGGGCGGTGTGAAGGGTGCAGCAATCCATGTATCCGGGAAGGCGAGACGCGCAGCCGATGCCGGAGACAATGCAGGTGTTGTTTTTCTCCAGTTTGAGGGTGTCGATGGCCCTGATGAGCCCCTTCATGACTATCCCGTGGCCGCAGCCCGGACACCAGATGTGCGGTAGTTTGCCGGGGCGGATATATTTGTCATAGTCAAAAGCCATGTTTAATTGACCTCCTTGATCTTTCCGAGGATCTCACCCGGATTTACCGGCTCCCCATCCACACGGTAAATGCCGTGTACCGGCGCATTCCCTTCGATGCATCCCCTGACAACGCCGTTGCACATGCCCAGACTCATCTCCGGGGTTACAAACGCCTTGACCCGTCTGGAAATTTCAAGGAGCCGCTCCTCCGGAAAGGGCCAGAAGGTAATGAGACGAAAAAGACCCGCCTTTATCCCCTCCTTGCGCGCCTCGTTAACGGCAAAGCGAGCGGAACGGGAGGTGGAGCCGAAGGCAACAATGACCACATCGGCATCATCGACAAGGTACTCTTCCCACTTCATGATGTCGGCCTTGTTAGCCTCCACCTTGCGAATCTGGCGCTCCTCCTCGGCCTGAACAACTGAGGCCTTGGTGGTGGGGAAGCCGTCCTGCATCTTGTTCAGGCCGGTCACATGGAAACGGTAATCGGAGCCGAAGGCTGCCAGGGGTGGGACATCGCCGAAAGAGGTGTCATAGGGCATGTACTGCTCTGGTGGCACACTGGGGGGGGTGCGGTCGATGACCTCGAGTTCTCCCTGGTCGGGGAACTCTATCCTCTCCCGCATGTGGCCGACTATCTCGTCCGGCATTACCAATACCGGCATGCGGTATTTCTCAGCCAGATTGAAGGCCCTGACGGTCTCCTCAAAGATCTCCTGCACTGATGCGGGGACCAGGGTTATTGCTGCATGGTCGCCATGGGTCCCCCATTTGGCGCACATTATATCGGATTGGCTGGGGCCGGTCGGCATTCCCGTTGAAGGCCCCCCCCTCATGACATTGAATATAACGCATGGAACCTCGGTAATACAGGCATAACCAATGAGTTCCTGTTTCAGGGAGAGGCCCGGGCCGGAAGTGGATGTCAACGATTTTACCCCTGCCAGGGAGGCGCCGATGATTGCGGACATGGCGCCGATTTCGTCTTCCATCTGGATGAATTTACCGCCGATTTTAGGAAGCTCAACGGACATGACCTCGGCCACTTCAGTGGACGGAGTGATCGGGTAACCGGCAAAAAACCTGCAACCGGCATAGAGCGCACCATGAGCAGCAGCTTCGTTACCCTGTAAAAATCCTACTTTCTTTGCCACTTGCACTACCTCCTAAAATTCAGGTGTATAGGCTGAAGACTGAAGGTCATTAGTAAAAGATTTTATTGAATATTGCGTGGCGATTTTGATGATTTGCCTTCAGCCTTCAGCCTTTTTACCTGAGTTTCTTTTATTATGGTGTTACCTTGATTGCAAAATCGGGGCAACGGAGTTCGCACTGCATGCACTTTATGCAGGCCTCCAGATCCTTGACTCCCGCGATGAAGCCCTGCATCTCCAGGACCTTGGTAGGGCAGAACTCCACGCAGATGTGGCATCCCTTGCAGTACTTCTCGATGATTTCAATAGTAGGAAGCGTTTTGTCCATCTACTTTAACTCCTTTGCGGTAAATAGGGCGAAGCAGGGAAACAGGGTATTATTCCCTCAGTGTATTAAGTGTAAACTATTCCATGCAAAAATACAAAAGAAGGGCTGATGGCCCTTCTCCTGTTCCCGGCAATTCCTTACATCAAAAACTCAAATTGATCATGCCATCCACTAGACCCTTTACGGATGCCACAGATTTATCCATCATTGCCTGCTCTTCTTCGGTCAACTTGAATTCAACTACCTTTTCAACTCCCCTCTCTCCAAGTATGCAGGGGACGCCCATATAGTAACCTTTCACGCCAAACTCTCCGTTCAGGTATGCGCAGGTGGGAAGGATGCGCTTCTGGTCCTTGAGGATCGACTCTGCCATGGCAATGGCGCTGAATGCCGGACTGTAAAAGGCGCTGCCGTTCTTGAGTAGCGCGACGATCTCGCCCCCCGCCCCGCGCGTGCGCTTTACCAGGGCTTCCATTACCTCCCTGGCCCTCTCCTCGCTCCCGTATTTCTGCTCCAACAGTTCCATGACAGGGATTCCGCTGACCGTGGCGAAACGGACCAGGGGAACCATGTCGTCCCCGTGACCTCCTAGTATCATGGCGTTGACGTCCTTAACCGAAACCTCCAGTTCCCAGGCGATGAATGCGGCGAACCGCGCGGAATCGAGCACTCCGCTCTGACCGAAGACACGGTCATGGGGGAATCCGGTAATTCTCTGGCAGAGAGTAACCATGGCGTCCAGAGGGTTGGACAGAACAATGACATAAGCCCTGGGGGCGTATACCCTGATCGCCTCGGCGACCGACTTCATGATCTTGGCGTTGACTTCGATCAGGTCTTCGCGGCTCATACCAGGTTTGCGCGGGAGACCGGCAGTGACGATGACCAGGTCAGCGCCGGCGATATCCCTGTAGTCGTTTGTCCCGGTTACCCTTGGGTCGAACCCTTGAATGGATGCAGCCTCGGCGATATCCAGACACTTCCCCTGGGGTAAACCATCGACAACGTCGTACAGCACAATGGCGCCCAGTTCGCGCGTGGCTGCAAGCTGGGCCAATGCACCCCCGATCTGTCCGCCGCCGATTAATGCGATCTTCTTTCTTTCCATGATTTCCTCCTTTAAAGCAGTAGCTAGCAGCTGGTAGCTAGTAGTTGGATCTGCTGGCTGGTTGCCGTTCAGTTGCTTTAGCCAGCTACCAGTGACCAGCAACCAGCAACTTGTTACATGTTCTCAATCAGGGCATCCGCAAACTCGGAACACTTCAACAAAGTGGAGCCGGGCATAAGCCTCTCGAAATCATAGGTGACCCGCTTCTGGCCTATTGTCTTGTCAATGGAGCCGACAATCAAGTCGGCCGCTTCCTGCCATCCCATGAATTCAAGCATCATGACGCCCGAGAGGATGACCGAACCGGGGTTGACCTTGTCGAGATTGGCATACTTGGGCGCAGTGCCGTGGGTTGCCTCGAAAATGGCGTGGCCGGTCACGTAATTTATATTGGCGCCGGGAGCGATCCCGATCCCGCCGACCTGGGCTGCCAGGGCATCGGAAAGGAAATCTCCTTCCAGGTTCATGGTGGCGATTACATCGAACTCTTTGGCCCGTGTCAGGACCTGCTGCAGGGTGATATCGGCTATTGTGTCCCTGACCATGACGAGCTTCTTCCATTTTCCGTTGCCGTGAGTCGGCAGGAGCTTGACAGCCGTTTCGACTTCGTCACAGATCTCCTTCTTCTGGGATGGGGTCATCATGTCATAGCCGGGATCGATCATTTTGGAGTTATCCTCTATGGAGAGTTCGGGATTCCTGTCCTTGTTGCCGATGATCCAGCTCTCTCGCTCCGTCACGATCCTGTCGCGGAATTCCACTTTGGCAATATTGTACCCCCAGTCCTTGAAGGCCCCTTCGGTAAACTTCATGATATTACCCTTATGGACCAGTGTTACGGATCGGCGGTTCTGTTTTACGGCATAAAGAATCGCAGCACGGACCAGTCGCTCGCTCCCCTCCCTGGAGATCGGCTTGATTCCGATGGAACAGGTATCGGGAAAACGTATCTTGGTAACTTTCATCTCTTCGATGAGAAATTTCTTTATCTTCTCGCACTCCGGGGTACCGGTCATCCACTCAATACCAGCATAAATATCTTCGGTATTCTCCCGAAAGATGACCATGTCCACATCCTCGGGCTTCTTCACCGGAGATGGAACTCCATTAAAATATTTGACAGGACGGAGACAGACATAGAGGTCCAGCAACTGGCGCAGGGCCACGTTCAGGGAGCGGATGCCGCCGCCGATGGGTGTCGTCAGAGGCCCCTTGATTCCTACGAGAAATTCATTATACGCCTCAACCGTTTCATCAGGGAGCCAGCCGAGCCCCATATTAAAAGGCTTTTCACCGGCATATACTTCCATCCAGCTGATCTTCTTCTTTCCTGAATAAGCCTTCTGAACAGCGGCTTCAAAAACTCGTACGGCTGCCTTCCAAATGTCAGGGCCGGTGCCGTCTCCTTCAATAAAGGGTATTATGGGATTGTCGGGTACCCGGAGCTTGCCGTCAGCTCCCATGATTATCTTTTCACCCATGGGAACTTTTACATGCTGGTAAGTCATTTTCTCCCCTTTCTTCTGTCGGCAACAGACGACACCATGACCAATAATTACCGGGATAATCCTTGATCAGTGATGCTGATATTATTATAACATGTGAATTAATTGGAGTTATTACTTCATGTGGATATGTATACAGTATACATATTTATTTTCACTGTCAAGTATAAACATGGAAATATTTGGAGGCATGTAAAAGTTCCCTCGGGCGCCTTCTTCTCAAAGGAGAGGTAGTTGCTGTGGATTGGAAAAATTGTAACTAATGGGCTTTTGAAAAGATCACGTACGTCGCAACAAAGAGAAGGTATTGTATGGGAAATCGGATTAGCGGAGCGGTTTTTCCTGGCTGTAGCGGCGCGCTTCGCCGATTTCTTCACTATTCAGATTCCTGGGTATGCGGATCAGCTGTCCCGGCCAGATATGGGCGGGATCGCGAATCTGATCGCGGTTTGCGCGGTATAGCAGGGGCCATAGCATCTGGTCGCCGTAAACGTCGGAGTGCCCGGCAATCTGCGGCAGTGTCTCGCCGCGCACGACAGAATGGTAAGCCGGTAACTGCTTATCCATTCCCTGTCTGGGGGTATAGACTTTTTCCCCGTTTTCAGCAGGATGTGCAGTTCTCGGCTGTTCCGACAGAAGGGTGTTTTGCCTTTCCCGCAGCAGCCTCCGACTCTTGAGTTCACTTTTCCCGGCTTCTTCCTTGAGTCTTGCGGACTCGGCCATGTGCAACCTCTCCGCGTCAAGCCCCTTCTCCAGCACTTTCCCTTTTGTCCACGCCAGATGGAAGAAGACGTCCGCTTCCTCGCCTTCGTCTGCCCGTAAAAGCGCTTCTCCCCTTGCCAGGGTATCCGATGTGTTTCTGAATTCATCGGGAAAAACAGTATCACCCCCCATGACCCTGATCTGGTCAACAACAGCTATGGCATCCTGGCGCCAGGGGGATAAGGTCTTCGAGCAGCCAGGCGTAATCAATGCCGCTGTCAAGGTCATGAGAAATATGCATCTGATGTCAAACACATGCAATCCGTTACTTAACGGCTATTCTTAATCCCAGATCCTTCAGCTGCTTGGCGTCAACGGACGAAGGAGCTTCGGACATGAGGCATGTCCCCTTCTGGGTCTTGGGAAATGCTATAACGTCGCGGATGGAATCGCTGCCGGTCAAAAGCATTATAAGCCGGTCCATGCCGAATGCTATGCCGCCATGAGGAGGAGTGCCGTACTCCAGGGCATCCAGCAGAAAGCCGAATTTCAGCCTGGCGTCGTCATCCGACAGGCCAAGCATCTTGAACATCTTTGACTGGACCTTTTCCTGGTGGATCCTGATGCTCCCCCCGCCAATCTCATTGCCGTTAAGTACAAGATCGTAGGCCTTGGCGCGACAGCGTCCAGGATCGGAATCGAGATGATCCAGGTCTTCATCCATGGGAGCGGTAAATGGATGGTGAACCGCCGACCATCTTTTCTCCTCATCATCCCATTCCAGAAGAGGGAAATCGGTAATCCAGACGAAATTGAAGGTCTCCTTGTCCAAAAAACCGAGTATTGACGCCAGATGGTTGCGCAGCTTGCCCAGCGAATCATTGACAATCTTCGGCTTGTCAGCCACGAACAGTAGCAGGTCACCTTCCTCTGAGGAGAACGCCTTGTCCATTGCAGCGATTTCATCAGTGGTAAAGAACTTGGCTATGGGAGACTGCCATCCCTCGGCGGTAACTTTGACATACGCCAGCCCCTTCGCCCCGTATATCTTCGTGAATTCGGTAAGATCATCGATCTCTTTCCTTGAGAACCTTGCGCATCCCTTGGCGTTGAGCCCCTTGACTATCCCGCCGCCTGCAACCGCATCGGCAAAAACCTTGAAACCGGCATCTTTTACAATCTCGGACAACTCCACCAGCTCAAGACCGAAACGGAGATCCGGATTGTCCACTCCGAACCTGGCGATCGCCTCCCCATAGGTCATTCGCGGCATGGGAAGATCGACCTTCGTTCCCTTCGACTCCTCGAATATCCGGGCGATGAGTCCTTCCATGATCGTGATGATATCTTCACGGTCAATGAACGACATCTCGCAATCGATCTGGGTGAATTCAGGCTGGCGGTCGGCGCGCAGGTCCTCGTCGCGGAAGCAGCGGACGATCTGAAAGTAGCGGTCAAATCCGGAGATCATGAGAATCTGTTTGAATAGCTGCGGTGATTGGGGAAGGGCATAGAAATCCCCCTGGTGGATACGGGACGGAACGAGAAAATCCCTGGCCCCCTCCGGAGTAGACTTGGTCAGATATGGGGTCTCCAGTTCGAGGAAGCCGTTGGCTGCAAGATACTGGCGAGTGTTTTGGGTAACCTTTGAGCGGAGGATAAGGTTCTGCTGAAGGACAGGACGGCGCAGATCCAGGTATCGGTGCTTCAAGCGCAGATTTTCCGAGACTTCCACATAATCGTCCAGGGTAAAGGGAAGCGGCTTGGAGCGGTTCAGTATCCTGCACTCTGAAACGATTATCTCTATCCCGCCAGTCTTCAGATTTGGATTCACCGTCCCTTCCGGCCGCGGAGCAACTGTCCCCTTGACCGCAACCACGAACTCGTTGCGGATAGTCCCGGCCTTATGGTGCGCTTCAATGTTAAGTTCGGGATCGAAGACTATCTGGGCAATACCCTCCCGATCACGCAGGTCGACAAAAATGAGCCCGCCATGGTCTCGCCGCCGGAGCGCCCACCCCATCAGGAAGACTTCCCTCCCTGCATCGGCAACCGTCAGAGACCCGCAGTAATCGGTGCGCTTCCAATCCCCAAGAAAATCTATCACGATGACATCCCCCTAAATTGATCCAAGTATTGTTAAACTTTGCAAGTATACTCAAAAAGGGGACGGGCATCAAGGAATAATGCCCGTTCGCAATTTGAGCCATTGAAACCCGCACCCCTAATCTTCGTCCCCGGAAGAGCGAAGTTGTTTTGTCCGGGAACGCTGTTTTTTCTCGTTCAGCCTCTTATTCTTTTCACCGGAGGGGACTTTTGTCGGGACCCTTTTCTTGATTCTCCGCTCCCTCCTGGCAAGGGCCTCCGCAAGCCTCTTCATGGCCGTTTCACGGTTCCGGACCTGGGAGCGGTTCTCCGAGGCCTGGGCGACTATCCCTGTCGGAAGGTGGCGGATCCTCACAGCGGAATCGGTGACGTTTCTGTGTTGTCCGCCGGGGCCGGAGCCCCGATAAAATTCGAACTTCAGATCGGACTCTTTAATCTCAATAGTCATTTTATCCCTGAATGATTTCCATGGTGTCTTTTGTTCACGCTTTTAATTGACTTAAAAGGCTGTCCGTATAAATATACCCGTATTATCAATCGAGGTAAACTAATGAATGCCGTCGCGCTTCTGGAAAAGTATTTTCATGATCCTTATGCCTTCAGGATTATCCTGGAACATAGCCGCATGGTGGCTGCAAAAGCCCTTCAGACCGCCCGCAATCTGGAGGAGATGGGACTCGATCTGAATTTCCTGGAAGAGGCGGCCATGCTCCACGATATAGGCGTTTGCCGAACTGCGGCGCCTAAATACCACTGTCACGGTATCGAGCCGTATATCCGGCACGGCATTATTGGCAAGGAGATTCTCGAAGCAGAAGGATTCCCTCGGCATGCACTGGTATGTGAGCGTCACATCGGAGTTGGTCTGTCTGCGGCCGATATCAGGTCACAAAGGCTGCCGTTGCCTGAAAAGGATATGACCCCGCAGACACTTGAAGAGAAGATCGTTTGTTTCGCCGATTTGTTCTATTCGAAAAGTCCGGGAAAATCCGGGAAAGAAAAATCCATCGACAAGGTAAAAACCGGGCTGGAAATATTCGGAGAACATAAGGTGATGATTTTTGAAGGTTGGCTTAAGGACTTCAAAATTTAACGTAATCCTCCGCCGAATAATCACCCAATACGTTTTCCAAAATCATCATCTTTATAGCTTTCAAATAATTTTGGAATCCTGTATAAATTTAAACAGGCGTTGTGTTACGCAAGAACCTCACCGGTTCAACACGAGATTAGACTGATGTTATTACAAGCCGTAATATGGATGAACCTGGCCCTGGTTTTCTATACCTGGGCTGTTTTCAGCGGGCGCAAGCAGGGTTTACATCGGAAGCACCTGATAATTTTCGGTATTGGCCTTATCTGCGATTACCTGGGGACCCATCAGATGAACCTGTTTGCCCAAGCCTATGGCAAACCGCCTGAATGGCACACAATCACAGGCATTGCCTCGCTGGGAGGGATGGGGTTCCATTTCCTGCTGGCGCTGGCCGCCTCACTGGCCCACCGGGCCGAGGCGGTCAACCGCGTTTTCCATCGCGTCAGTTTGAGCATTTACAGCTGCTGGCTGATCGCTTTTTTCAGCGGTGCGATCTCCGGCATGATGCGGATGCGGTGATACCTCATGAAACTCATAATCCAGATTCCCTGTTACAATGAAGCTGAGACGCTCCCCATAACCCTGAAAGAGCTCCCCCGTGAAGTGCCGGGATTCAGCAAAGTGGAATGGCTCGTCATCAATGACGGGAGTACGGATAATACCGAGGAAATCTCAAGGATATGCGGCGTCGACCATATCGTCAGTTTCACCGCGAACCAGGGGCTCGCCAGGGCCTTCCTCGCCGGTCTGGATGCGGCCGTCCGTCTCGGCGCGGACGTCATCGTCAACACCGACGCCGATAATCAATATGTATCAGCCGACATTCCGCTTCTCACTGCCCCCATTCTTGCCGGTGAAGCAGATACTGTCATCGGCGCCAGGCCCATCGACGAAATATCATCCTTTTCCACGGCAAAGAAAATCCTTCAGAAGGTCGGCAGCGCCGTGGTCCGCTTTGTCAGCAAAACGGACATTCCCGATGCGCCGAGCGGCTTTCGGGCAATGAGCCGGGAG
>Ga0137449_1000090_pt1 | contig 11808 bp, 12 predicted proteins | sample EasRivERMGT436_2_FD_104905 | JGI IMG/M metagenome (GOLD analysis project Ga0137449, IMG submission 104905) | Soil microbial communities from meander-bound floodplain in the East River, Colorado, USA - East River MetaG ERMGT436_2 | ecosystem: Environmental > Terrestrial > Soil > Floodplain ... | reverse complement strand
GGCGCCTACCTCGGGCCGGACGCGCTGGAGAAGGGCATCCGCGTGAAGACCTCGTCCTACGCGCGCCACCACGTCAACGTGACGATGGCGCGCTCGAAGATGTCGGGCACCTATCCCAACTCGGTGCTGGCGACGCTGGAGGCGACCATGCACGGTTACGACGAGGGGCTGCTGCTCGACGTGGACGGCTTCGTCGCCGAGGGCGCGGGCGAGAACATCTTCATCGTCAAGGACGGGGTGATCTACGAGCCGGAGCTCACCTCGGCGCTCACCGGCATCACGCGCGCCTCGGTCATCGAGCTCGCCGCGGGCCTCGGCTACCAGGTCGAGGCGCGCCGCCTGACGCGCGACGACATCTACATCGCCGACGAGTGCTTCTTCACCGGCACTGCGGCCGAGGTGACGCCGATCCGCGAGCTCGACAGCCGCGTCATCGGCGCCGGCAAGGCCGGCCCGGTGACCAAGAAGCTGCAGAAGGCGTTCTTCGACGTGGTCACCGGCAAGGACCGCAAGCACAAGCACTGGCTGACGCCCGTGCCGATGAAAAAGGGCAAGGCGTGAGCACGGATCCCGCGCGCCAGGTGGATGTGACGGAGAAGGACCTGCCGCTGCACTGCCCGGTGCCCGGCGCGCCGCTGTGGTCGCGCCACCCGCGCGTGTTCCTTGACGTGGTGAAGGAGGGTGCGGCGCTGTGCCCCTATTGCGGCACCAGGTTCGTCTACAAGGGCACGTCGGGCAAGGGTCACTGATTGCCCCGGCTCCTCGTCGTCGCCCCGAACTGGATCGGCGACGCGCTGATGGCGCAGCCCTTGCTCGCGCAGCTGCGCGAAGCGCTGCCGCAGCCGCGCATCGACGTCCTCGCGCCTGCCTGGGTGGCGCCCGTGGTACGCCGCATGCCCGAGGTGGCGGGTGTCATCGAAACCGCGTTCGAGCACGGCAAGCTCCGGCTGCGCGAGCGCTGGAAGCTCGGCCGCACGCTGAAGGCGCTGGGCTACGCCCGGGCGATCGTGCTGCCCAACACGTGGAAATCGGCGCTGGTGCCTTTTTTTGCCGGCATTCCGATCCGCAGCGGCTACCTCGGCGAGTCCAGATACGGGCTCCTTAACCTGATCTACAGGAAACAGCGCGAGCGCGAGCCCATGGCGGTGCACTACGCCCGGCTTGCGCACAAGCCGGGCACTGAGCCCGGGGAGCCGCTGCCGACGCCGCGGCTCACGACCGATCCGGCTGCGATCGACGCGACGCGTCGCCGTTTCGGCATTGCGGGGCGCTACGCGGTGTTCTGCCCGGGGGCCGAATACGGACCCGCCAAGCGCTGGCCCTATTTCAAGGAGCTCGCCGAGCGCGTGGGGATGCCGGTGTTGCTGCTCGGTTCCGCGAAGGATCGCCAGCAGTGCGCTGAGATCAAGGGCAAGAACCTCGCCGGCGAGACTACCCTGGACGAGGCCATCGAGTTGATCGCCGGCGCGCAGCTGGTGGTGGCAAACGACTCCGGCCTGATGCACGTCACGGCGGCGCTCGACCGCCCTCAGGTCGCGCTGTTCGGTTCCTCCAGCCCGAAGCACACGCCGCCGCTCTCGCCCAGGGCGCGCGTGCTGTGGCTCGGCATCGAGTGCAGCCCCTGCTACGCGCGGGAATGCCCGCTCAAGCATTTTCGCTGCATGCGGGAGTTGAGCGTGGAGATGGTGGAGGAAAAACTGGGGTCTGACCCTATTTTCCGGGAAGCGGGAAAATAGGGTCAGACCCCATGCGCATCTTCCCCACACCGCAGGATGCCGAAGCCGCCTTCTACGAGGCGCTGGAGCGCGCCGACCTCGAGCTGATGATGGCGGTGTGGTCGGAGGACGAAGACATCCTCTGCGTGCATCCCGGCGGCGCGCGCCTCACCGGGCAGGACCAGGTACGCGAGAGCTGGCGCCAGATTCTCGCCGGCGGCGCGCGCGCGCGCGTGCACCTCAGCCAGCAGGTGGCGATCACCGGGCCGATGGTCGCCGTGCATGGCGTGCACGAGAACTTCTCGGTGCCGGGGGAGAAGCGGCCGCTTCAGGCGGTGATCGCGACCAACGTCTACCTGCGCACCGCCGCCGGCTGGCGCATGATCGTGCACCATGGCTCTCCCGCGCCGGGTCCGGCGGAACCGCCGCGCGAAACGCCGATGATCCTGCATTGATCCCGTACCAGGCACCCTGGTGGCTGCCCGGCGGCCACCTGCAGACCATCTACGGCGCACTCGCGCCGGTGCCGCGCGTCGCCTGGCGGCGCGAGCGCTGGGACACGCCCGACGGCGATTTCATCGAACTCGATTGGGCCGGCGCCGGCGGCCCGCTGCTGGCGCTGTTCCATGGGCTGGAAGGCGGCTCCGCCAGCCACTATGCGCGCGCGATCGCCACCGAAGCGCTGCGCCTCGGCTGGCACTGCGTGGTGCCGCATTTCCGCGGTTGCTCCGGGGCGATCAACCGCCTGCCGCGCGCCTACCACTCGGGCGACAGCGACGAGCTCGACTGGATCCTGCGCCGGCTGCGGCCGGATTGTGCCGCCGGCGTTTCGCTGGGCGGCAATGTGCTGCTCAAGTGGCTGGGCGAACGCGGCGCGCAGGCCACGGGCCTGGTGCGCCGCGCCGCGGCGGTATCAGCGCCGCTCGACCTCGCGGCCTCCGGCGGCGCGCTCGACCACGGCGTCAACCGCACGCTGTACACGCGCCTGTTCCTGCTGACGATGAAGGCCAAGGCCCATGCGCGCATCACGCTGCACCGCTCGCCGATCGACGAGCGGCGCCTGGGGCGCGCGCGCACGCTGCGCGAGTTCGACGACCTCGTCACGGCGCCATTGCACGGTTTTCGCGACGCCGACGACTATTGGGCGCGCGCTTCGAGCGCGCCCTGGCTCGAGCACATCCGCGTGCCGACCCTGGTGCTCAATGCGCGCAACGATCCGTTCCTGCCGCGCGCCGCGCTGCAGGCCGCCACGTGCAAGGCGTCCGCCGACGTGGTGCTAGAATTTCCCGAGACCGGCGGTCATGCCGGCTTTCCCGGGCGCGGCCGCTGGCTGGCGCGCCGGCTGCTCGAATATTTTTCCGCGCCATGAACCTGCCCGCCGAAATCTTCCGCGCCTACGACATCCGCGGCATTGCCGGGCGCACGCTCACGCCGGAAGTGGTGCGTGCCATCGGCCGCGCGCTGGGTTCGATGGCGCCGGAGTTCGCGCTCGGCCGTGATGGCCGGCACTCGGGCCCCGCGCTGGCCGAAGCGCTGGCGCAAGGCATGAACGCTTCCGGCGCCGCCGTGATCGACATCGGCATGGCGCCGACGCCGGTCACCTACTTCGCCGCGCACCATCTGGGCTGCGGCAGCTGCGTCTCGGTGACCGGCAGCCACAATCCCCCGGATTACAACGGCCTCAAGATGGTGGTCGACGGGCACACGCTCTCGGGGGACGAGATCCAGGACGTGCGCCGGCGCATCGAGCGCGGCGAATTCCGCTCCGGCAGCGGCGCGCGCCGGCGCGCCGACATCCTCGACGCCTACCTCGAGCGCATCGCCGGCGACGTGAAGCTCGCCCGCCCCATGCGCATCGCCGTGGATTGCGGCAATGGCGTTGCCGGGATGATTGCGCCGCGCCTGTTCCGGCGCCTGGGCTGCGAGGTGGAGGAGCTTTTCTGCGGGGTCGACGGTTCCTTCCCCAACCACCACCCGGATCCGTCCCGACCCGAGAACCTCGCGGACCTGATACGCACGCTCCGCGAAGGCACTGCCGAGATCGGCCTCGCCTTCGACGGCGACGGCGACCGCCTCGGCGTGGTGACCAAGGACGGCGAGATCATCTTCCCGGACCGGCAGCTGATGCTGTTCGCCGCTGACGTGCTGTCGCGCAACCCCGGCGCGCAGATCATCTACGACGTGAAGTCCACGCGCCTGCTGGCGCCCTGGATCGAGCACCACGGCGGGCGGCCGCTGATCTGGAAGACGGGGCATTCCCTCATCAAGGCCAAGCTCAGGGAAACCGGCGCGCCGCTCGCGGGGGAGATGTCCGGCCACACATTTTTCCAGGAGCGCTGGTACGGTTTCGACGACGCGATGTACGCCGGGGCGCGGCTGCTGGAAATCCTTTCGCGCTCCGCCGACGCAGGCGCGGCGCTGAAGCAGCTGCCGAATGCCCCGTCCACGCCGGAGCTGAACTGGAAGCTCGCCGAGGGCGAGCCGCACGCGCTGGTGGCGCGTTTGCAGGCCTCCCGGCCTTTCCCCCGCGCGAAAAGCATCCTCGCCATCGACGGCGTGCGCGCCGAGTACGCAGACGGCTTCGGCCTGGCGCGCGCCTCCAACACCACGCCGGTGATCGTGCTACGCTTCGAAGGAGATACTGTCGCCGCGCTGGCGCGCATCCAGCAGGAGTTCCGCGCCGCGCTGCAGCCCCTGAAACCCGATGCGCCGCTGCCTTTTTAGCTTCGTTCTGCTCGCGACCTGCGCCATGCCCGCTGCCGCCGCCTGCCCCGCCCTGCTCGATCGCAGCATGACCGACATCCTAGAAAGACCGCGCTCGCTGTGCGAGTTCGCGGGCAAAGTCGTGCTGGTGGTGAACACCGCGAGCCAGTGCGGCTACACGCCGCAGTACGAGGGGCTGGAGGGGCTTTATCGCAAGTACCGCGGCCGCGGGCTGGTAGTGCTTGGCTTTCCGTCCAACGATTTCGGCGGCCAGGAGCCCGGCAGCAACAAGGAGATCGCCGCGTTCTGCGTCAACCAGTACGCGGTCGAATTCCCGATGTTCGGCAAGTCGAGCGTGCGCGGCGCGCAGGCCAACCCGCTCTTTGCCGAGCTGGCACGCGCCAGCGGTGCCGAGCCGCGCTGGAACTTCCACAAGTACCTGGTGGACCGCGGCGGCAGGCAGGTGATGAGCTTCGACACGAAGGTCGCGCCCGGCGACCCGAAACTCGTCGCCGCGATTGAGCGTCTGCTCGAGGCGCGTTAGCCGAATTCCGGCCCGATGCGGGCCAGCGCGTCGGTCACCAGGCAGTCCACGCCCCAACCCAGGAGCTTGCGCGCCGCGCGCCTGTCGTTCACCGTCCACGCCAGCACCGCGGCCCCTGCGCGATGCGCTTCCTCGACGACGCGCGCGCTGAGCGCCCGGTAATTCGCGTGCAGCGCGATGCATTCGAGGTCTTGCAGCATCTCGCGCCAGCGCGGCGGGACGCGCCCGACCAGCAAGCCGCGCGGCAACTGCGGCTCGGCCTGTCGCGCCGCCAGCAGCGCGGCCGGGGAGAATGAGGACAGCACCGGCTGCAACGGCACGCCGCGCCAGTGCTCCGCCGCCATGCGCGCCACGGCATCGCCGGTGCGCCGCTCGTGGCCCTGCGCCGGCTTGATCTCGACGTTGGCCCACAGACCCAGTTCGCGGCACAGGCGCGCCGCATCCTCGAAACGCGGGATGCGCTCGCCTTTGCCCGCGTCGAATCTCCCCAACTGCGCGTGGCTCAGCTCCGCCACGCGGCCTCGGCCGCTGGTGGTGCGCTGCAGCGTTTCGTCATGCATCAGCACGGGCGTGCCGTCTCCGGCCAGCATCACGTCGAACTCGACGCCCTTGAAGCCCATGTGCGCGCCGAGCCGGATCGCGCCGAGCGTGTTCTCCGGCGCGAGCTTGCCGCCGCCGCGGTGGGCGACGATCCCGGGGTAGGGCCACAGACTCATGCGGGACGGTGCCTAGGCTTGAGGCGGACGTAGAGCGTCTTGTGCACCTTCGCGACGACCTCGCCCGCTTCGCTGGTCACGTCGACCTCGAATTCGGGCAGCAGCCTGTCGCCGCTTGACGCCTGCGCGCGGATCGCCGCGATGCGCGCTTCGCTCAGCGTGAAATGGGCGCTGACCGTGCCGCGGCCTGGCGCGACGTACTCGATGCGCCCTTCCTTGTCCCACACCAGGTAGTCGCCGCCGAGGTTGTGCATCAGCATGATCATGTAGAAAGCGTCGCACATGGCGTACAGGCTGCCGCCAAAGTGTGTGCCGACAAAGTTGCGGTTGAGACGCCCGAGCTTCAATTCCACCACCACGTCGCGGAAGTCGTCGGTGAAGCGCTTCACGCGAATGCCCGCGCCGAGGAACGGCGGCCACCAGCCCATGCCCCGGCGCAGCCACCGGGCGTTCATGCTTCGATTCGCTTGCCGCTTTCCCGGTCGAACAGGTGCATGTGCGGCGCGGCGAAACGCAGCGGCAGGTGCCCTGCCTTCGCCACCACCGAAGTGTGCAGGCGCGCGGCAACACGCGCGCCGGTCTTGTCGGCGCCGATGTGCCCGTAGACCAGGGAATCCGAGCCGAGCAGCTCGATGAAATCGATGTCGGGGCTGAGCAGCGCGGCACCGGCCTCGCAGGTCTCCAGGTGCTCCGGCCGCACCCCGAGCAGCACGCTGCGGCCCTCGAGCGCCGGCCGCGCCTCGGGCAGGCGCACGCTGCCCGACCCGTCGCCGGCCAGCATCTTGCCGGCTTCGGCGATGCGGCCCGGGATCAGGTTCATCGGCGGCGAGCCGATGAAGGCGGCGACGAAAGTGGTGGCGGGCTTGCCGTAGACCTCCAGCGGCGCGCCGATCTGCTCGCTCTTGCCGGCGTTCATCACCATCATGCGATGCGCAAGCGTCATCGCCTCGACCTGGTCGTGCGTGACGTAGAGCGTGGTGGTCCCCAGGCGCTGGTGCAGCGCCTGCAGTTCGCTGCGCATCTGCACCCTGAGCTTGGCGTCGAGGTTCGACAGCGGCTCGTCGAACAGGAACACCTTGGGCTCGCGCACGATGGCGCGCCCCATCGCCACGCGCTGGCGCTGCCCGCCGGAGAGCTCGCGCGGCCGGCGCGCCAGGAATTTCGTCAGCTCGAGGATTTCCGCCGCGCGCTGCACGCGCTTGTCGATGTCCGCTTTCGAGCGGCCCTGGATGCGCAGACCGTAGGCCATGTTGCCGTACACGCTCATATGCGGATACAGCGCGTAATTCTGGAACACCATGGCGATGTCGCGGTCCTTCGGCTCGAGGTCGTTCACCACGCGGTCGCCGATGGCGATCTCGCCGGAGGTGATCGTCTCCAGCCCCGCCACCATGCGCAGCAGCGTGGACTTGCCGCAGCCCGAGGGCCCGACCATGACCACGAACTCGCCGTCCTGGACGTCCATGGAGATGCCCTGGATCACCTTGACCGCGTTGAAGGACTTGAAAACGTTCCGAATGGATACGCCGGCCATTATTTTTCGGTCTCCACCAGCCCCTTGACGAACCACTTCTGCATCAGCAGCACCACCAGCGCCGGCGGCAGCATGGCGAGGATGGCCGTGGCCATCACCAATTGCCACTCGTTGGCCGCGTCGCCTCCGACGATCATGCGCTTGATGCCGATCACCACCGTGTACATGGATTCGTCGCTCGTGATGAGCAGCGGCCACAGATACTGGTTCCAGCCGTAGATGAACTGGATCACGAACAGTGCCGCCATCGTGGTCTTCGACAGCGGAATCACGACATCCCAGAAGAAGCGCACCGGCCCCGCGCCGTCCATGCGCGCCGCTTCGGCAAGTTCGTCCGGAATGGTCATGAAGAACTGGCGGAAGAGGAACGTGGCCGTCGCCGAGGCGATGAGCGGCAGCGTCAGCCCGGCGTAGGTGTTGAGCAGGCCGAGGTCGGCCATCACCTTGAAGGTCGGGATGATGCGCACTTCCACCGGCAGCATCAGGGTGACGAAGATCATCCAGAAGAAGAAATTGCGCAGCGGAAAGCGGAAGTAGACGATGGCGAACGACGACAAGATCGAAATGGTGATCTTGCCTACCGGCACCGCCAGCGCCATGACGGTGCTGTTGATGAGCATGTCCCATACCGCCGCCCGCGAACCGGTGGTCGTGCCGGCGAACAGCACCTGCGTGTAGTTCTCCAGGAACCGGCCGCCCGGCAGCAGCGGCATCGGCATGCGCATGACGTCCTCGAGCGAATGCGTCGAGGCGACGAAGGCGACGTAGAGCGGAAACGCGATCACCAACGCGCCGCCGATGAGCACGGCGTGCGAGATGACATCGAGGACCGGCCGGCGCTCGATCATCAGTAGTGCACCTTGCGCTCGATGAAGCGGAACTGAATCGCCGTCAGCGCGATGACGATGATCATCAGGATCACCGACTGCGCGGACGAGCCGCCGATGTCGGCCGACTTCACGCCGTCGTGGTAGACCTTGTAGACGAGGATCTGCGTGGCCTGCGCCGGCCCGCCCATCGTGGTGGCGTCGATCACGCCGAAGGTCTCGAAGAAGGCATAAACGAGGTCCACCACCAGGAGGAAGAAGGTGGTGGGCGACAGGAGCGGCACGACGATGGACCAGAAGCGCCGCGCCGGACCTGCGCCGTCGATCGCCGCCGCCTCGATCAGCGACTTGGGAATCGACTGCAGCCCGGCGAGGAAGAAGAGGAAGTTGTGCGGGATCTGCTTCCACACCGACGCAATCACTACTAGCAACATCGCCTGGTCGCCCTTGAGGATCCAGTTCCAGTCCACGCCCATGGCCTTCAGCACGAAGGTCACGATGCCGATCGAGGGCGCGAACATGAACGACCACAGCACGCCGGCGACGGCGGCCGCCACCGCGTAGGGCCAGATGAGGATGGTCTTGTAGACGAGCGCGAAGCGCACGACGCGGTCGGCCATGACGGCGAGCAGCAGCGAGATGCAGATGCTGAGCGCAGCGACCGAGAAGGTGAAAATCGCCGTGGTCCTGAACGAGGCGTAGTAGTGCGGATCGCGGAACAGCGCGATGAAGTTGTCGAACCAGACGAACTGGGTCGAGAGCCCGAAGGGGTCCTGCAGCTGGAAGGAATACCAGACCGCCTGCCCGGCGGGCCAGAAGAAGAACACCACCGTGATGGCGAGCTGCGGCGCCAGCAGGGCATACGGCAGCCACGCCGAGCGGAAGGTGACGCGTTTTTCCATTCCGCCCGGGGCCGAAAGTGCTGCGCTAGCTTACTTGTTCGCCGCCTGGAACTTGCGCAGGATCTCGTTGCCGCGCTTCACCGCGTCGTTCATCGCGGTCTTGGCGTCCTTCTTGCCCACGAACACAGCTTCCATCTCCTCCTCGATCACCTCGCGGCCCTGCACGAAGTTGCCGAAACGCAGGCCCTTGGAGTTCTCGGTCGGCGTGTGCAGGGTCAGCTGCTTGACGGCCGTGTCCCGTCCCGGGTTCTTGTCGTAGAACCCGGAGGAGCGCGTCAGCTCGTAGGCTGCCTTGGTGATCGGCACATAGCCGGTGCTCGTGTGCCAACCCATCTGGATCTCCGGCTTCGAAAGGAAGGACAGGAACTTCGCGACGCCCTTGTACTCCACGGGCTTGCGGCCAGCCATCACCCAGAGGGAAGCCCCGCCGATGATCGAGTTCTGCGGTGCGCCTTTCACGTCGTCGTGGTACGGCAGGAAGCTCAGTTCCCAGTCGGTCTTGCCCGCCTTGATGGCGCCTGCCAGCGCGCCGGCGCTGATGGTGGCCATCGCGCACTCCCCGGACTGGAATTTGGCGTCCGCCTGGTTGCCGCGCCCTGCGTAGGTGAACAGGCCCTTCTTCACCATGTCGCCGAGCATCGCCACATGGCGCACGTGCAGCGGGGAGTTGATCTTGAACTCGGTGTCGAAGCCTCCCATGCCGTTCTGCTTGGTGCCGATCGGCACGTTGTGCCAGGCGCTGAAGTTCTCGATGTGCACCCAGGACGGCCAGCCGCTCGTGTACACGCAGTCCTGGCCTGCGGCCTTTAGCTTCTCCGCCGTCGCGATTAGTTCCTTCCAGGTCTTGGGCGGCACCGGCGGCAGACCCGCCGCCTTGAACTTGTTGCGGTCGATGTAAAACAGCGCCGTCGAACTGTTGAACGGAAACGACAGCATGTTGCCCTTGAGGTCGCTGTAGTAGCCAGTCACCGTGGGCAGGTAATCCTTGGGATTGAACGACTCCTTTGCGTCCGCCATCAACTTGCTGATGGGAATGATCGCACCCTTGGCCGCCATCATCGTCGCGGTACCTACCTCGAAGACCTGCAAGATGTGCGGCGGGTTCTTGGCACGGTAGGCGGCGATCGCCGCGGTCATCGACTCGGGATACTGTCCCTTGTAAATGGCGGTGACTTTGTATTCCTTCTGGCTCTCGTTGAATTTGGAGGCGAGTCCGTTTACCGCCTCGCCCAGCGCGCCGCCCATCGAGTGCCACCACTGGATTTCTGTCTGCGCCTGGGCCGGTGCAGCGAATGCCGCCGCGACTGCAACCGTCGCGGCTAGGATGTTGATGCGCATTGGCTCTCCTCTCGTTATCGGGAGTGGCGATTCTGTCGCCGCCACATGACGGAAATACTACCGAATTATCTCGCCGTGCGGTGGGTGGATTCGAATTGGCGCAGCATTTCGTTGCCCCGCTCCACGGCGCGCTCGAGCGCCTCCTTGGGGGTGTCGCGCCTGCTCCCAGACGGCCTCCGGTGCCTCTTGCAGGATCGGCGGGAGGCTGGCAGCCGGTGCGCTGGTGCCTGCGTGCCTGCACCCCCCTCTGCAGGAGGAATGAGAAGAATTTCGCCACCGCCCGGTACTCGTCCGGCTGCTTGCCGCCGACCACCGTGTTCTGCGCCACGAAGTATATAGTCGGCGCATCATGGCCTCCATCCACGAACTGAGCGCTGCGGAAATTTCTTCCCAGTACGAGGGCGGCACGCTCTCGCCGGTCGAAGTGACGCGCGCGCTGCTCGAGCGCATCGAAGCCTGGGAACCGCGGCTGAATGCCATGTACCTCGTCGATCGCGAGGGCGCGCTGAAGCAGGCGCGCGACGCCGAAGGGCGCTGGCGCGTGCAGGCGCCGCTCTCGCCGCTGGACGGAGTTCCGGTGACGCTCAAGGAGAACATCCATACCCGGGGCCACCCTGCTCCGATCGGCACCGCCGCCAACCTGCCCGCCGCGGCGCAGGCGGCGGACGCGCCGCCGGCCGCGCGCTTGCGCGAGGCCGGCTGCGTGTTCCTGGGCAAGACCACCATGCCCGACTACGGCATGCTCTCCTCGGGTGTGTCGAGCGTGCACGGCGTGACGCGCAATCCGTGGAACACGGCAATGAACACTTCGGGCTCCAGCTCGGGCGCAGGCGCTGCGGCGGCCGCCGGCTATGCCCCGCTGCACCTGGGTACCGACATCGGCGGCTCGGTGCGCCTGCCCGCCACGCATTGCGGCATCTTCGCGTTGAAGCCGAGCCTTGGCCGCGTGCCGGTTTACCCGCCCTACCTGGGTCGCGTCACTGGACCGATGACGCGCGACGTCGAAGGCGCGGCGCTGATGATGAACTGGCTGTCGCTACCCGATGCGCGCGACTTCATGAGCCTGCCGTACCGGGCGCTGGATTTCGCGGCGGGCCTGGAGGATTTCGATCTGAGGAAACTGAAAATAGGCTTCCTGCCGGACATGCGCGCGGGGCTGCCAGTGCACCCGGAAGTGCGTGGCGCGGCGCAAAGTGCCACGAAGGCACTGGAGCGCGCGGGCGCGAATGTCGAAGAGATGAAGACTTTCCTCACGCCAGAGATGCTCGACGGGATGGGACGGTTCTTCGAGGCGCGCTCGTATAACGACTTCGTGCAATTGACGCCCGAGCGGCAGCACAAGGTGCTGCCGTTCATCGCCGAATGGTGCACCTGGCGCGCGAAGGAGTTCAGCGGCCGCGACGTTATCCAGGCCTACGCACAGGTGATGGCGATGCGCGAAGCCGCGGTTGCGGCGTGCCAGCCCTACGACTACGTGATCTCGCCCACGTCGCCAATTCTTCCCTACGAAGCGGAGCTTGCCTGCCCCG
>Ga0137449_1000089_pt1 | contig 11930 bp, 8 predicted proteins | sample EasRivERMGT436_2_FD_104905 | JGI IMG/M metagenome (GOLD analysis project Ga0137449, IMG submission 104905) | Soil microbial communities from meander-bound floodplain in the East River, Colorado, USA - East River MetaG ERMGT436_2 | ecosystem: Environmental > Terrestrial > Soil > Floodplain ... | reverse complement strand
GATCCAGTTGTTGGAAAAGCAAAAGGGGGTGTAGCCCGTGCAGCTAGTTTAACCCCAGAAAAGCGAAAAGAAATTTCGCAGAAAGCATTGCAAGCTAAAGCTGATGCCGCATTACTTCCTAGAGTTACTCATGGTTCAGCTGATCATCCGCTAAAAATTGGAGATATTGAAATCCCATGCTATGTAATCGAGGGGGAGCGGAGAGTACTTTCGCTCACTGGATTAGTTGGGGGATTGGGGATGAAATTCGGATCGGGCGCAGGGAGTGGTGCTGATCGACTCACCGCGTTTACGGGTGGCAAAGGGATTTCTCCTTTTATTTCCGATGATTTATCCGACCTGATCACGAACCCTATAAAGTTCAGAACGCCAAATGGTAATCTGGCCTATGGCTATGATGCTCAGATATTGGCCGAACTATGTGATGCCGTTTTGGCTGCACGGAAAGCTAAGGCACTACAAAAGCAACAACTTCACATCGCGGTGCGGTGCGAGACTTTAATGAGGGGCTTTGCAAGAGTCGGGATCATAGCTCTTGTTGATGAAACGACTGGATACCAAAAAGATCGGGCAAAAGATTCTCTTGCTAAAATACTCGAAGCGTTTATTGCTAAAGAACTTCGGCCATGGGTTCTAACCTTCGAAAATGACTATTATCAAGAGTTATTCAGACTTCGTGGTTTGAGTTTTCCCACAGATAGCGTCCAGAAACCACAATACTTTGGGATACTGACAAATGATATTGTTTACAAGAGATTAGCGCCTGGGGTTTTAGAAGAATTGAAAAAAGTAGTTGAAAAAAACGCGAAAGGTCGTCCTAAAAATAAGCTTTTCCAGAGGCTCACTGAAAATATCGGATATAAGAAACTAAGAGAACATTTAATAAAAGTTACAACAATTATGCAATTAAGCGTTGATTACAAAGATTTTATATTAAAGTTAGATAGGTTACATCCAAGATATGACAGGAACATGTTGCTTCCATTTATGGAAGAATATGAAGCATCTAGGGATAGTGGGAAGGGACTTTAACTCTACTTCCACCGCGCCTGTGCCGCCTTTTGCGCTATGACTTGCGCTCCTCAGGCGTAAGTTTCTCCGCCCTGGCCTTTTCAAACTGACCCACTACCGGCGCATTTCCTGAAACGAGGATTTTTTCGCAAGATCAAGGCTGTCGAGGGATTCCGCGGAGGCGTAGCAGCGCTACGCCGCACAAGAAATCCCGAAGACTTACGCAGATATTGCGGAAAAGGACCGTTTCGCTTACACCCTTTCCAGCCCTGCGAACCTGACCAGCAGCTTCTTCGGCCCGACAGTATTGAACCAGACGATCACCTTCTGTTCGTCGCCAATCCCCTCGATCTTGCGGATCGTGCCGACCCCGAACTTGGCATGCCGCACTTTCAAGCCGAGGGCGACCTCCGCGTCCTCATCCGGCACCACCCGCACCTCGTTGCCGAACTCCGGCTCCCCCATCTCCAGCACAGCCGCCAGGTTGTGAAGGGAAGGAGCTTCTTTGGGCCGTGGTTTTCCCGGTCCCCGGTCACCAGCCCCCAGTCCCCAGTCCCTAGTCCCTGTCCCAGTTCCCGATCGCCGGTCGCCGAACCCGAGCGCCGGCTGGAATTCCTCCTCCTGGTCGAGATAATCATCAGGGATGTCGGCAATGAAGCGTGACGGGGTGTTGTACTGTTCCTGGCCGAAGATCCGGCGGCGGCGGGCATTGGTGATGAAGAGCCGTTCCCTGGCGCGGGTCATTCCCACGTAACAGAGGCGGCGCTCTTCCTCCATCTGGTCGCGGTCCTCCAGCGCCCGGACATGGGGAAAGAGCCTTTCCTCCATGCCGATGATGAAGACGAGCGGGAACTCCAGCCCCTTGGCTGAATGGAGGGTCATCAGGGTAGTCGCCTCGCGCCCGCTCTCACCCCGTTCCAGATCGGAAACCAGCGCCACCTGTTCGAGAAAGGCCGACAGGGTGTGTTCCTCACTGGTCCGTTCGAACTCTTCAAGCGCCGCCAGAAGTTCCTGGAGGTTTGCCAGGCGGTCGTCCGCCTCGTCGCTGCGCTCTCCCTTGAGCTTGTCCGCGTAGCCGGTTTCCCGGATAATAGCCGAGGCAAGTTCCGTAAGCGGCATCGTCTCCGCCGCCTCTTTGAACCGCCCCAGCATTGCCGTGAAAGCAGCGACCTTCCCCCGCGGTCCCGCGGCCAAAAGCCCGCCCTGCGCGGCCTCGGCCAGGGCGTCGTAAAAGAGTATCCGCTTTTGCGCCGCAAGCTCCGCGATCTTGTCCACCGTGGCCAGCCCGATACCGCGAGGCGGGGTGTTGATGATCCGCTTCAGGGCGATTTCGTCGGCCGGGTTGGCGAGCGCCTTCAGATAGGCAAGGATGTCCTTGATCTCCATCCGTTCGTAAAACCGCATCCCTCCCACCATCCGGTAGGGAATTCCTTCGGCGACCAGGGCATCTTCCACCACCCGGGACTGGGCGTTGGTCCGGTAGAAGACCGCCGTGTCCCGCACATCCCCTCCGCGCCGCGCAAAAAGCTCGATCTCCCGGCAGACGAAGCGGGCCTCTTCCCTTTCATCTTCCAGCCGCCGGTAGACGATCCGCTCACCTCCGGGGTTCTCGGTCCAGAGGGTCTTTTCCTTTCTGCCGCGATTCTTCTCCACCACTTTCCCCGCGGCGGAAAGGATCGTCCGGGTGGAGCGGTAGTTCTGCTCCAGCTTCACCACCTTCACCCCGGAAAACTCTTTCTCGAAGTCGAGGATATTGCGGATGCTGGCGCCGCGCCAGCGGTAGATCGACTGGTCGTCATCCCCCACCACACAGAGATTTTGCCGCGTTCCGGCGAGAAGCCTGATGAGCCGGTACTGGATCGGGTTGGTGTCCTGGTACTCATCGACGAGAAGCCACCGGTACCTCTCGCGGTAGCGCTCCAGCACCTCCGGAACGGTCTCCAGAAGCCGGACGGTAAGGAGCACCAGATCGCCGAAATCAAGGGCGTTGCACTTCTTCAGCCGCTCCTGATAGTTTGCATAGACCCTGGCGACCTTTTCCGTGAAATAATCGCCGGAAGAAAGATCCGCCGGCATTTGCCCGGCGTTCTTGGCTTCGTCTATTGCCGCGGCGAACATCTTGGCGGGAAAGCGCTTCTCGTCCAGATTCAGCTCCGCGACTATCTCCTTGAGAAGCTTTTCCGAGTCCCGGTCGTCATAGATGGCAAAGTTCCCTTCATACCCCAGGTGCCGGATCTCCCGCCTCAGGATGCGGGCGCAGGCCGAGTGAAAGGTGGCGATCAGCGGGACCTCGCCGCCGCCGAGGAGTTTCTCCACCCGTTCGCGCATCTCTCCGGCAGCCTTGTTGGTAAAAGTGACCGCCAGGATCTGCCAGGGTGGGACAGCTTTTTCCCTGATCAGCCAGGCGATCCGGTGAACGATCACCCGGGTCTTGCCGGACCCGGCCCCGGCCAGGATCAGGAGCGGCCCCTCGCCATGAAGCACGGCTTCCTTTTGAGGAGGATTTAGGTTATGGAGAAGATTCATGGGAATTCCATTGGGGAGAACAAAGGGGGAATAAAGTTAATTCAGCAGATCCTCGGCAACTGCTCTCCTGCCAGCATCTCCACGGCCCTCATGCCGCCGACGACCGTCTCCATCTGCACCCGCCCCGCTGTTTCGGCGGTTACTTCGCCGATGATCGCCGACTCGCGGCCGAGCGGGTGCGCCCGCATCCGCTCCAGCACGGCTTCCGCTTTCTCCGGCGCGATTATCGCCAGAAGCTTTCCCTCGTTCGCCACATAGAGGGGATCGAGACCAAGGATGGCGCAGACCCCCTTGACTGGCCCGTTGAGCGGCAGCGCCGTCTCGAACAGGGTAATGCCGACCTGCGACTGGAGAGCGATCTCCTTGATGGTTGTGGCAACTCCGCCGCGGGTCGGGTCGCGCAGTACATGCACCGCTTCTCCCTCTTTGAGGATTTCCGCAACCATCCCGTTAAGCGCCGCGCAGTCGCTGCGGATGTCGCTTTCCAGGTCAAGCCCTTCCCGCTGCGCCATCACCGCGATGCCATGGTCGCCGATCGAGCCGTTGATGATGACCTTGTCGCCCGGCCGGGCGCCGTTGCCGGCGATGACCAGGCCATGTTCGATAATGCCGACCCCCGAGGTGTTGATGAAGATGCGGTCGGCCTTCCCCCTCGGCACCACCTTGGTATCGCCGGTGACAATGGCGATCCCCGCGGCGTCGGCCTCCTTGCGCATGGTGGCGAGGATCTCCGCCAGTTCGTGCCTGGCGAACCCCTCTTCGAGGATCAGGCCGACGCTCATGTAAAGCGGCCGCGCCCCCATCATGGCGAGATCGTTGACCGTGCCGTTCACTGCCAGGCTGCCGATGTTGCCGCCGGGGAAGAAGATCGGATCGACGACATAGGAGTCGGTGGTAAAGGCAAACCGCTGGCCGTTATGCGTAACAATCGCCGCATCGTTCTGCCCCTCGGCAGGAATCCCGGAAAGGGTCGGGATGATAAGGTCGGAGAGGAGCTGATGAGAAAGCCTGCCGCCGCTGCCATGGCCCAACAGGATAAGGTCTTTGTCCACTTGATGCTCCTTAAAGTCAGCGGTTAGCCGCTATCAAAAAAGTGATTGAATCCATGGGGAACGTCGATTTTTCGTCCCGGCAAGGCTGTCGAGGGAGTGCGCGGAAACGTAGCAGCGCTACGTCGCACAAGCGCTCCCGAAGACTTACGCAGCCGGGGCGGAAAAGCGGCGTTCCCTACCGGCCGTATTTATAGGCCGCGGCGCAAGTCCCTTCCGACGACACCATACACGCCCCCACTGGCGATTCCGGCATGCATACGGTGGCAAAGAGGGGGCAATCGAAGGGGGATGTCTTACCTTTGAGGACTTCGCCGCAAAGACACCCCTTATGCTCCCGCGGCTCCTCCACAGCGACTTCCACATTCTTTTCCGCGTTAAACGCCGCGTATTTGCCGTTGATCTCCAGGCCGCTGCCGGGAATGACGCCGATACCGCGCCACTCGGAGTCACAGACGCTGAAGACCTCGGCAAGCACCTCCTGCGCCTTCCTGTTCCCTTCCCACTTCACCACCCTGCCGTACTGGATCTCCACCGAGCTTCGTCCCTCCACTACCTGGCGGACCAGCATCTCCACCCCCTGCATGACATCGACCGGCTCGAAGCCGGTCACCACGCAGGGGACGCCGCGCTTTTCAGCCAGTGAGCGATAGGCCTCCGCGCCGATGATGGCGCTGACATGCGCCGGGCAGATATAGCCGTCGATGGAAAGTTCCGAGTCGCTGGAAAGTATCTCCATCGGTATCGGGATGGTCTTGTGCGCAGCCAGCACCAGGTAATTGCCAATCCCCCTGGCGGAGGCGGCGAGGATGCTCCCGGCAATGGCGGGGGCGGTGGTCTCGAAACCGACACCGAGAAAGATCACCCTTTTGTCGGGGTTCCTTTCCGCAATGGTCACCGCATCGAGCGGCGAATAGACGATCCGGATATCCGCTCCACGGGCGCGTTCCTCCATGAGGGAAGAGGAAGAACCGGGTACCCGCACCATATCCCCGAATGTTGCGATAATCGTGGCGGGGAGCCGGCTGTAAGCGATGGCCCTGTCGATGTAGCCATTGGGGGTAACGCAGACAGGGCAGCCGGGGCCGGAGATCAGCCGCACCCCGGCCGGGAGCAGGCTCCTCAAGCCGTACTGGTAGATGGCCATGGTGTGCGTGCCGCAGACCTCCATGAAGGTCATGGGTCTTTCCCGTCCCGCGGCCAGCTCTTTTATCCGCTCCGCAAGACCCTGCACCACCCGGCGGTCGCGGAATTCGTTCATGTAGTTCACAATAACCTCGTTATTCGTGCGACGTGCGTCGTGCAAAATCTATCGTTTTTTACGTCGCACGTTGAACGTCGCACGGCTTAATGTATATCTTCAATCGGAAACGCCTGGCGCATCAGGTCCAGCGTCTCCAGCGCATCTGCCTCATCCAGCTTCGAGATGGCAAAACCGGCGTGGACGATGACATAATCCCCGACCTGCACTTCCACGTCGAGAATCATGAGACTCGCCTCGCGCCTCACCCCATCGGTCTCCGCAACTATCTCCATACCGTCAATACTTTTTACCTGCATCGGAATGCCAAGACACATATTATGTTCTCCTTTGGAAAATCAGGTCATCACTCATCACTCTTCACTCTTCACCATTCACCTATTTTGCATCCCCGCCACCACCGCCTGCCCCAGGGCAAGCCCCCCGTCATTGGGAGGAACCAGGCGGTGGGTGAAAACTTCGAAGCCCTTATCGCTAAGACCGCTGAAAATACCTTCGGCCAGAAGTTTGTTCTGGAAGGAGCCTCCGGAGAGGACCACCCGGTTGACGCCGTTTGTTTCGCGGATTTTTTCACAGAGGTCCGTGGCCGCATGGGCAACGGTGTTATGAAAGCGCCTGGCGATGACGGAACGCGGCTCTTCGGCCTGCAGGTCATCGACCACACTGTGCAGCATGTGACGCATGTCGAGGACCATGTTGTCATCTGCAGTGGCTATGCTGTAGGGATAAATCGCGTTCGTATCGGCCTCTTCAGCCAGCGCCTCCAGCTCTATCGCCGCCTGTCCCTCGTAGGAAATCCTGCTCCTGACGCCGACCATTGCCGCCACGGCATCGAACAGCCTGCCGCAACTCGAAGTGAGAGGGGAGTTGATCCCGCGCTCCAGCATCTTCAGGTAGAGCTGCCGGTCCCGCTCGCCAACCTCCGCCAGACAGGGAAGTTGCAGGTCATAGAGGGCGTTTCCGTAGATATCGTAGAGGTAGGAAATCACCATGCGGAGCGGTTCTTTCACCGCCGCGTCCCCTCCAGGCATCGGCACGGCGCGGAAATGTCCGCAGCGGCGAAAAGCCCGGTAGTCGCCAAGCAAAAATTCACCACCCCAGATGGTGCCGTCGAGGCCGTAGCCGGTGCCGTCGAAGACCACCCCCAGGGTTTCCCCCTCCAGGCCGTTTTCCGCCATGCAGGAGGCCATGTGGGCGTGATGGTGCTGCACCGGCACCTGCGGCAATCCTTCCAGGCCGGCGGCATATATGGATGAGAGGTAGTCGGGATGGAGGTCGTGCGCCACCACTTCCGGCTTGATTTCCAGTATCCGCTCAAGATGCGCCACTGCTTCCTCCAGCGAGTGGAGGGTGGCGGCATTTTTCAGGTCGCCGATATGCTGGCTCATAAAGCCCCGGTCTTCCCGAGTGAGGCAGACAACCGCCTTGAGCTCTCCGCCCACGGCAAGTACGCTCCGCTGAGTTGCCGGCAGCTTGACCGAGCGCGGCACGTATCCCCGGGAGCGGCGCAGAAAGAGCGGATTGCCGTGGAAAACCCTTATCACCGAATCGTCTGCACTGGTATGGATCTCCCGGTTATGGACCAGGAACAGGTCGGCAATCTCCTTGAGCCGTTCCCGCGCCTCATCGTCGCGAAAAGCGATCGGTTCGTCGGAGATGTTGCCGCTCGTCATGATCAGTGCAATGAAATTGTTCCGCAGAAGAAGGTGATGGAGAGGGGCGCCCGGCAGCATCACCCCGAAATAGCCGTTGGCCGGGGCGACCAGCGGGGCAATGGGATTGCAGTCCTGTTTCGGCAGCAGCACGATGGGACGCTCCGGCCCGGCCAGAATGCGTTGTTCGATATCGTCAACGCAGGCGAACCGGGCAATCGCCTGGAGATCGGGCGCCATCAGGGCAAAGGGTTTTTCGTCGCGCTGCTTGCGTCTCCTCAGTTCCCGCACCGCATCATCGTTGCAGGCGTCAACCGCCAGATGATAGCCGCCGATCCCCTTCACCGCCAGTATCCCCCCCGCAGTCAGAAGCCGCAGCGCCTCCCGCAAGGGGTCGCCGCTGACGGTCTCTCCCTTTGCGTCGACCAGCCCGAGCCGGGGTCCGCAATCCGGGCAGGCGACAGGCTGGGCATGGAAGCGGCGGTCCGCGGGATTCTCGTACTCGGCGCGGCAGGCGTCACACATGGGGAATGCCGCCATGGTGGTAAAGGGCCGGTCATAAGGGATGCCGGTGATTATGGAATACCTGGGGCCGCAGTTTGTGCAATTGATGAAGGGGTAGAGATAGCGCCGGTCGTTCGGGTCGAAAAGTTCCCGCAGACAGTCCGCGCAGACATCGCAGTCCGGGGAGATCTGGGCCTTGTTCGTCCCTCCGGCGCTCGGCCTGATTACAAAGCCCCGCTCCCCCTGGGAAGCGATCTTCTCACTACTGACCGAGGTTATGGCGGCCAGTGGGGGCGCTTCCGCGCTGATATCCCGCAAAAATGCAGAGACTTTCGCCGGCTCCCCTTCCGCCTCGATAATGACCCCGCCGGAATTGTTCAGCACCCAGCCGTTGATGGCATGCGTCCCGGCCAGTCTGAAGATAAAGGGACGAAAACCTACCCCTTGGACGATCCCTTCGATTTCGATGCGTATTCTATTGATGGCCATATTTGCCTTGCAGGAGTGAGCAGCACTTTGACACCGCTCCTAGCTCCTGACCCGTTCAGCCAGCCAGCCGTACCAGTCGGCCATCCCCGCGCCGGTCCTGGCGGAAACCTCGAAAATGGTAATGCCGGGGTTGACCCTGCGGGCCATTGCCAGACATTTCGCCACGTCGAAATCGAGATGGGGGAGGAGGTCGGTCTTGTTGAGGAGCATTACATCGGCGGCATGAAACATATGTGGATACTTGAGCGGCTTGTCCTCCCCTTCGGTTACCGAGAGGACCACCACCTTGTGGTGCTCCCCGAGGTCGAAGGAGGAGGGGCAGACCAGGTTGCCGACATTCTCGATAAAGAGGAGATCGATATTATCCAGATCAAACTCCTCGGCGGCGTGCCCGACCATGTGGGCATCCAGGTGACAGCCGGCTCCGGTGTTGATCTGCTTGACCGGCACACCGGTCGCCGCGATCCTTACCGCATCGTTATCGGTCTGCTGATCCCCTTCGATGACCGCTGAACGGGTTGAAGCCGAAAGGTCTTTCAAGGTCTTTTCCAGCAGGGTGGTCTTTCCGGAACCGGGCGAACTGACCAGGTTCAGGACAAAGACCTTCCTGGCGGCGAACATCTCCCTGTTACCGGCAGCCAGCCGGTTGTTCCGCGCGAGGATATCTGTTTCAATCGAGATTTTTTTTCCCACAGCCGCGCCAATTGATTCATGGTCGTGGCCGTGATCATGATGGTGATGGCCGTCACCGTGGTCATGATGGAGATCTTCAGGACTGCAACCGCATGTGGTGCACATGATTATTCTACCTCCAATTCTTTTACCCGCAGCTCTTCACCGCGCAGAAGCTCCACCGTAAAACCGCCGCACGACGGGCAGGAGTCGTAATAGGCGCTGACCGGGAACTCCGTCTTGCAGCCAAGACAGAGACCTTTCGGCTCAACCCGTTCGATAATGAGCTTTGCCCCTTCGAGCAGAGTCCCCTTTGTGCACGCCTCAAAACAGAACTCCAATGCATCAGGGACGCAACCGGAAAGAGCGCCCAACTCCAGGGTGACCGCGAGCACACGGCGCCCGCCGGCATTCTGTTCACATATTTCGACCACGCTCTGGGTTATCGACAACTCATGCATAGAAATCCCGACCGGCCGCAACTCGGCAATTATTGTAACTATTTTGTTAATATAGCATATCGCCGGAAACAGTGGGAAGCTTTATCTGGAAAGCCCGCACCAATTCTTCCAACTTTCTAATAAGCCATAAAGTGACCATTGAAGTCAACCCCTTTCCATATTCCGCAGTCACTTTCCTTGTTGGGGGCAGCAAACATGCAAACCGCGCGGCGCAGAGTTGTATAGATTGGACACGCCTTGTCAATACTTAATCTTGCATGTCCGGAACCGTCTGTGAGGTATTCCGTGAATAAATTCGAGAGCTACGTTGAGGCTTTCACGATTGAAGTTCGGCCGAAGATGGCCTGACCTGCCCGCCGTACACCTTTGGCAGGCGGGATATGAGATGCAAGACACCCATGTTATTTGTTTTTAACTGTCAGGTTTCTACCCCTTGCCTGCGGGGATGGACGTCCCTGCGAATGGTTGCGGATTCCCCAGACTTTTGAAATAACGGCTGCGGGTGGAGAGGTTGAGCCCGGCGTAAACCTGGCAACCGAACAGGGTTCGTTTCCATGGGGTCATGCCGAAGAATCGTTTTGCCATTGCGCCGATAGAGTAGGCTTCCCTGTTCACGCGGGCGAAACCGCTGATGAGCTCGTCAGCCATCATCCCCTTTGGTTGGAAAAGGAGCGTATCCGGAGGATATCCACGCAGCCACCAGTCACTTGCGAACAACCTCCCTTCGCTCAAGAGACGCGTATATAAACGGGTTCCCGGATAAGGAGTGAGAATCCTCAGCTGGGCGCAATCCATGCGGCTCTTCATGATAAACTCAAGGGTCTGGTCGAACACATCCCTGTTTTCGTAATCAAAGCCAAAAACAAAGCAGCCCAGTATACCGAAACCTTCGCCATGGAATCGACGCATGGCCTCATAAAAATCGACCCTCAGGTTCCTTATTTTATTCACCTCATCCTGTGTCTCTTTCTGCACCGATTCGAATCCGATCAAGAGCCCCAGGCACCCCGCACGTTTCATCAACCCCAGCAGCTCCGGGTCCTCGGCCAGCGATACCGTGCCTTGCGCCAGCCAGCGCCGCCGCAGGGGAATCATTTCGGTAAAAAGCTGTTTCGCCGCATTCCGGTTCAGCCCCAGGGAATCATCGACGAAGAAGAGATGGGGGGAATCGATAGCCTCTATCTCGGCAATTACCTCCCGGACCGGCCTGACACGATACTGCTGCCCCAATGTCTGGCCGATGCAGCAGAATTCGCAGTCGTACGGACATCCGCGGGAAGTCTCGACTCCGACCGGCACGGGAATATACCCCTGGGATTGGCCGGCGGGGAAAAGATCCCGCCGTGGTTGCGGCAGGCCTTGGAGATCGGTCATTTTAGCAGCCCGATATATTCTTTGCATCTCTCCCGAGGTGGCATCCGCAACAAGTTGCGGCCAGACGCCCTCCGCCTCTCCGACAACCACGGCGTCCGCATGCTCCAGAGCCTCTTCGGGCAAAATAGTGGGGTGTACCCCGCCCATCACTACCTTCACACCCTTCCGGCGATAGGCGTCGCCGATCTGATAGGCCCTTGGCGCAACTTCGGTAAGCACGGTGATCCCCACCAGGTCCACGGCTTGATTCGGGTCATCGGCGGCAAAGGCTTCATCGACGATAGTTACCGTGTGGCCGGGCGGGGTAAGCGCCGCCAGAAGAGGAAGGTTTACCCGCTGCAGTTTGAAGGGGCTGGATAAAGTCTCTTCACGCAGCTCACGCGGTGCGATAAGTTTTATTTTCATAATCTTGCCTCGTACCACTAATGACGGGTCTTGAAACGCCCCACCCCGCTTCTGGTGTTGCAGGAATACACTTCACCACGTAATCGCCTGATCCGTGAAGAGAGCCGCTCATATAGCAACGCTCTCCGTTGTCCTCTTCCGTCAAAGCGAAGATCGATTTGTCGTAACGACGAACCCGCAAAGAGTCCGGCACGCCCATCAGGTCGAGAAGGGTTGCGAAATTGTTGAGATGGGAAACCCTGATGCCTGGGGGGATTGCGTCCAGGAGCCCCTTCTTGCCGTACTCCTCGCCCGACACGAGGAAATCGGGAACATCGACGATCTCCTGGTCCGGTTTCATATGGGTATACGCCTGGCCATGCTCCGACAAAGTCTGGCCATGATCCGATGTGTAGAGAACGGTATAGTTCCGGTTTGTCGTTTCGGAAACGAAGAGCCGGAAAAATTCATCCACCTGAAAGCGGATCCCGTTGTCATAGGTGTTGACGAGCTTCTCACGGCCGGCAGGGCTCGGGTCGATGGCTTG
>Ga0137449_1000088_pt1 | contig 11970 bp, 7 predicted proteins | sample EasRivERMGT436_2_FD_104905 | JGI IMG/M metagenome (GOLD analysis project Ga0137449, IMG submission 104905) | Soil microbial communities from meander-bound floodplain in the East River, Colorado, USA - East River MetaG ERMGT436_2 | ecosystem: Environmental > Terrestrial > Soil > Floodplain ... | reverse complement strand
CGCATACCCCTCGGTCGAGGCGCTCGAAGATCGCCGCGACCGCATCGCGTTTCGCGGCGAAGCTGTCCGACGCCGGGAATCTGCCGGCGAACGCGGGCCCGTGGAGCATCTTCGACGCCGATTCGCGTAGCCCATGGAAGTACAATGCGCCGCCGCGCGCGCGTCGCCCGCGGGCCTCGCGCGCCAGCAGCTCGGCGCCCGCCACGTCGACGAAGTTCATGCTCTTGGCGAGCACCAGCAGATGCTTCTGCGCCGGGCGCCGCTCCTCGATCTGATGCAGGTACTCGGCCACGTGATCCACGGCGCCGAAGTAGAGCGATCCTTCGATGCGCAGCATCTGCAGCTGCGGGCACTCGGCCTCGCCCGGGCGCCGCTCGCGGAACCTGCGCTGGGGCGAAGCCGGGTCCGGCACGATCGAACGCAGCGCCGGGCGCGAAGTGCGGCGCAAGTAGAGCAGCAGCGACAGCATGATGCCGGCCAGGATCGCCATTTCAAGGTGCAGGATCAGGGTGGCGAGGAAGGTCGCCGCGAGCACGCCGGCCTCGCCGCGGCTGGCGCGCGCAATCGTCGCGATGTGATGGAAATCGATCAGGCCCCAGGCCACGAGGAACAGGATCGCGGCCATCGAGGCGACAGGGATGAAAGCGGCGAGCGGTGCCACGGCAAGCAGGATCAACACGAGGAGCGCCGCGGCGAATACCGCGGCAAGGGGGGTTTTCGCGCCGGCCTCGTAATTCGCGCCCGAGCGGTTGAACGAACCGCTCGACGGATAGGCCGAGAAGAAACTGCCGACCAGGTTCGACAGCCCCTGGCCGATGAACTCCTGGTTGCCATCGACGCGCTGGCCGGATCTCAGGGCGATCGAGCGGGCAATCGATACCGCCTCCACGAGCCCGAGGACCGAAACCGCGATCGCCGCACCCGTCAAGCTGCGCAGGGTATCGAGCGAGAGCCGCGGCGCGGAAAGCTCGGGCAGCGCCCCCGGCAGCGCGCCGAGCGTGCGTATGCCCGCATGCGCGCCGCCGAGCCAGCGATTGAGCGCAAAGCCCGCGATGCCCCCCGCGACCATCGCCACGATCATGTAGGGAAACCGCGGCAGCCAGCGCCGCGCGGCGACCCCCGCCGCCAGCGTGATCGCGCCGACCAGAACGGTGTGGGGCTCGATCGCGGCGACGCGCGACGCGAACTCGAGCAGCGTCTGGAAGAACGAAGCGCCCGCGGTGATCGCGACCCCCGAGAAGTTGCGGATCTGGCTGACGATGATCAGCAACGCGGCACCGGCAGTGAAGCCGACCACCACCGTGTGCGAGATGAAATTGACCAGCACGCCGAGGCGCGCCAGCCCCATGGCGAGCTGGATCAGGCCGACGATGAAGCTGAGCGTGATGACCAGGCTCACGTACTGCGCGCTTCCCGGCTCGGCGAGTTGCGCCATGGTGGCGAACACGACCAGCGAGATGGCGTTGGTCGGGCCCGAAACGAGGTGCCGGCTCGAGCCCCACAGGGCCGCCACGATGGCGGGCACCATGGCGGCGTACAGCCCGTACTGCGGCGGCAGGCCGGCGAGCGTCGCAAAAGCGATGCCCTGGGGCAGTACCACCACCGCTCCGACCGCGCCCGCGGCGAGATCGGCGCGCAGCGTGCCGCGGCTGATGAGCGGCCACCAGCGCGTCGCCGGGAAGATGCGTTCAAGCCAAGGGGCGCTCATGTCCGATTGTAGAATGCCCTGCATGCCGAAGCTCGCGGCGAACGTTTCGCTCCTCTTCCCGCAGTTCGAATTTCTCGATCGCTTTGCCGCGGCGGCGCGCGCCGGGTTTCGCGCGGTCGAGTACCAGCTTCCGTATGCCTGGCCGCAGGAAGAGGTCGCGCGGCGCGCGCGCAGCGCGAGCGTCGAGGTGGTGCTGCACAACCTGCCGGCGGGCGATGCGGCCAAGGGAGACCGCGGCATCGCCTGCCTGCCGCAGCGCGTAAGCGAGTTCCGCGAAGGCGTCGGGCGCGCGATCGAGTACGCGAAGGCCGCCGGCTGCCCGCGGCTCAATTGCCTGGCGGGGATCGCGCCGGCGGGCGCAAAGCAATTCGACACCCTGGTGGAGAACGTGCGCTATGCGGCGGCGCAGCTCGCGGCCGCGGGCCTCGCGCTCACCCTCGAACCGATCAACACGCGCACCGTGCCCGGCTTTTTCCTGACGAACACGCGCCAGGCGCTCGAGGTGCTGGAGGCCGCCGGCGCGGCCAACGCCTTCCTGCAGTACGACATCTTCCACATGCAGATCATGGAGGGCGACCTCGCGCGCACCATCGAGCGGCTGCTGCCGCGCATCGGCCACCTGCAGCTCGCCGACGTGCCGGGGCGGCACGAGCCGGGCACGGGAGAGATCAATTTCGAGTTCCTGCTGCGCCACATCGACCGCATCGGCTACGGCGGCTGGATCGGGTGCGAATACAATCCGCTCGGAGATACGAGCGAGGGGCTGGCATGGGCGAAGCCTTACCTGCGGCACGCGTAGACGAGGCGCGGCAGCGCGCCGTGGCGCAGGCGCTGCGTGCCTTTCTGCCCGGGCGCTCGGTGCTGTGGCAGGAGGAAGACACGCGCCCCTACGAATGCGACGGGCTCACCGCCTACCGCAGCGTGCCGATGGTGGTGGCGCTGCCCGAGACCGAGGAGCAGGTGCAGCGCGTCCTGCGCACCTGCCATGCGCTGGGCGTGCCGGTGGTGCCGCGTGGTGCGGGCACGGGGCTCTCGGGCGGCGCGCTGCCGCCCGGCGATGGCGTGCTGCTGTCGATGGCGAAGTTCATGCGCGTGCTGCGCCTGGACCCGCTCGCCCGCGTCGCGGTGCTGCAGCCGGGCGTGCGCAATGCGGCGATCTCGGATGTGGCGGCGCCATTCGGCTTGTATTACGCGCCCGATCCCTCGAGCCAGATCGCCTGCACCATCGGCGGCAACGTCGCCGAAAATTCCGGCGGCGTGCACTGCCTCAAGTACGGCCTCACGGTGCACAACGTATTGCGCGTGCGCGGCTATGCCATTGACGGCGAGCCGCTCGACTTCGGCGGCGAAGCGCTCGACACCTCCGGCCTGGACCTGCTCGCGCTGATGATCGGTTCGGAGGGCCTGCTCGCGGTGGCCACCGAGATCACGGTGAAGCTGCTGCCCAAGCCGCTTGCCGCGCGCGTGGTGATGGCGTCCTTCGATGACGTGCAGAAGGCGGGCGACGCGGTGGCCGCCGTGATCGCCGCCGGCATCATCCCGGCCGGCCTGGAGATGATGGACAAGCCGGCGACGCACGCGGTCGAGCAGTACGTCGGCGCCGGCTACGACCTGGGCGCCGCGGCGATCCTGCTGTGCGAATCGGACGGCATCGCCGAAGAGGTCGAAGACGAGATCGCCAGGGTGAAGACGGTGCTCGAGCGCGCCGGCGCCACGCGCATCACGGTGTCGCGCGACGAAGCCGAGCGGCTGAAATTCTGGTCCGGCCGCAAGGCGGCGTTCCCCGCCATGGGCCGCATCTCGCCCGACTACTACTGCATGGACGGCACCATCCCGCGCAAGCGCCTGGGCGAAGTGCTCAACTTCATCGGCGCCATGGAAAAGAAGTACGGCCTGCGCTGCCCCAACGTGTTCCACGCCGGCGACGGCAACCTGCACCCGCTGATCCTGTTCGACGCCAGTGACGCCGACCAGCTGCGCCGCACCGAGGCCTTCGCCGCGGAAGTGCTGGAAAAATGCATTGCCGTGGGCGGCACGATCACCGGCGAGCACGGCGTCGGCGTGGAGAAGATCGACCAGATGTGCCTGCAGTTCGGCGCCGCGGAGCTGGAACTGTTCCACGCGGTGAAGCGCGCTTTCGACCCGCAGGGCCTGCTCAACCCCGGCAAGGCAGTGCCGACGCTCGCGCGCTGCGCCGAGTTCGGCCGGCGGCACGTGCACGGCGGCCAGTTGCCGCAGCCCGGTCTGCCGCGCTTCTGATGCCGGCCGCCTTCCAGGAGCGCATCCGCGAGGCCGCCGCGCGCGGCGCGCCGCTGCGGCTGCGCGGCGGCGGCAGCAAGGACTTCTACGGCGGCGCGCTCGAGGGCGAGGTATTGGATACGCGCGGCCATGCCGGCGTGGTGACCTACGAGCCGACCGAGTTGGTGATCACGGCGCGCTGCGGCACGCGGCTGGAGGAACTGGAAGCCACGCTCGCTGCCAGCGGTCAGATGCTCGCGTTCGAGCCGCCCCGCTTCGGCGCGGACGCGACGCTCGGCGGCTGCGTCGCGGCGGGCCTCTCCGGGCCGCGCCGCGCCTCGGCCGGTGCGGTGCGCGACTTCGTCCTCGGCGCCCGCCTGCTCGACGGGCGCGCGCGCGAGCTCTGCTTCGGCGGCCAGGTGATGAAGAACGTCGCCGGCTACGACGTCTCGCGCCTGCTCGCCGGCTCGCTCGGCACGCTCGGCCTGATCCTGGAGGTCTCGCTCAAGGTGCTGCCGCGTCCCGCGGCGGAGCTGACGCTGCAACTGGAGCTCTCCGAGGACAAGGCGCTCGAGGCGCTCAACCGCTGGGCCGGGCGGCCGCTGCCGATTTCGGCGAGCGCCTGGCGCGGTGGTCTGCTGGATCTCAGGCTTTCAGGCGCGCCCAGTGCGCTGCAGGCGGCGGCGAAACAGATCGGCGGCCGACCGGTGGACCCGGCGCAGGCCGAGCGTTTCTGGTCAGGCATCCGGGAACACGCCGATGCATTCTTCGCCGGTGACGTGCCGCTGTGGCGGCTCTCGCTGCCCTCACAGGGTCCGGCGCTCGGGCTGCCCGGGGAGCAGATGATCGAGTGGAACGGGGCGCTGCGCTGGCTGCGCGCGCGCACCGATGCGGCGGCGGTGCGCGCCGCCGCGCAGCGCGCGGGAGGGCAGGCGACCCTGTTCCGCGCGGCGGACAAGGCGGCAGGGGCCTTTGCGCCGCTTTCCCCCGTGCTGCTGCGCCTGCATCGCGAGCTGAAAGCGGCGTTCGACCCGGCGGGAATCTTCAACCGCGGCAGGCTCTACCCGGAGTTCTAGGCCTTGGGCAGCTTCTTCTCTTCGGCCTTCATGTTGGCGCGCACGAAATCCGCGTACTGTGACTGCGGGTACTTGGCGAGCAGCGTGGCGTACAGCTTGAGCGCATGCTGCGGCTGGCCGGCGTCGCCGGCGCGCGATGCCACCTCCACCAGGCGCTTTTGCGCGCCCGTCACGTCACCGGCAAACGCCGCACCCGCATGCAGCGTCCAGGCCGCTTCCAGGTACGCGCCTTGCGCGAGCAGTGCACGCCCGAGTCCCTCCCAGACCGGCGGCTCGAGGCTGAGCCTGGTCCGTTGTTCGACCACGGCGAGGAAGGCCTTCGCCGCATCGGCGCCGCGCCCGGCGGCGAGCGCCGCCCTGATCGATTCGGCTGCGGCGGTGAGCGGATCGGCGGCGGGCGCTTTCGGCGTCGCCGCAGGCGCAGGAACGGCAGAGGGCGCCGGCTTGTTCTTCAGCATCTCGGCGACGAAGCTCGCCTCGCGCTCCTGCTCGACAGCCTTGCGTTCCTTGTATTTGCGCAAGGCGATGAAGATCCAGGCCGCGCCGCCGGCCGCGATGGCGAGCACGATCAGGGCCATGAAGATCTTCATGCAACGAGTATAGCGGCCCCCGCCGTGCAGACAGAACTGGCCGATTTCATCCGCGACACGCCGCAGGGACGCGAGGCCGAGGCCATCCTGCGCAAGTGCGTGCACTGCGGTTTCTGTTCCGCCACCTGCCCGACCTACCAGCTGCTGGGCGACGAGCTGGACAGCCCGCGCGGCCGCATCTACCTGATCAAGCAGGCGCTGGAAGGCGCACCAGTGACGGCAAGCACGCGCCTGCACCTGGACCGCTGCCTGACTTGCCGCTCCTGCGAGACCACCTGCCCCTCGGGCGTGCAATACGGGCGCCTCGCCGACATCGGCCGGGCGGTCGTCGAGGCGCGGGTGCCGCGCAGCCCTTGGCAGCGGCTGCTGCGCGGCGGGCTTGCCTTCGTGCTGCCGCGGCGCGCGCTGTTCGCGGCCCTGCTGCGGCTGGGCCGCATGTTCCGCTTCCTTTTCCCGCGCCTGGTGCCGGCGCCGGCGCCGGCCGCGTGGGCGCGGCCCGCGCCGCGACACGCGCGGCGCATGCTCGCGCTGGCCGGTTGCGTGCAGCCGGCTCTCGCGCCGCGCATCAACGCTGCCGCCGCGCGCGTACTCGACCGGGCGGGGGTATCGCTCATGGAAGCGCCGGGCGCGGGCTGCTGCGGGGCGCTGCGCTTCCACCTCAACCGCCAGGACGACGGGCGCGACGACATGCGCGCGCTGATCGACGCGTGGTGGCCTTACGTCGAGCGCGGCGAGACCGAAGCCATCGTCATGACGGCGAGCGGCTGCGGCGCGACCGTGAAGGAGTACGGCCACTTTCTCGCGCACGACCCCATCTACCGCGACAAGGCGGCGCGCATCTCGGCAATGACGAAGGACCTCTGTGAAGTCGTCCAGCCCGTCGCCGGCGCCGGCAAGGGCAGGATCGCGTTCCAGTCGCCCTGCTCGCTGCAGCATGGCCAGCAGATCCGCGGCAAGGTCGAGTCGCTGCTCGAACAAGCCGGCTACGAGCTCACGACGGTGCCCGAGGCGCACTTGTGCTGCGGCTCGGCGGGTACCTACTCGATCCTGCAACCCGCCCTGTCCGCGCAATTGCGCGAGCGCAAGCTTGCGGCGCTGCAAGGGGGCGCACCCGCTGCGATCGCCACCGCGAACATCGGCTGCCTGACCCACCTTGGCGCCGCTGCCGGGGTACCGGTGCGCCACTGGATCGAACTGCTCGACGAGGTGCAGCAGAGGTAAGATTCGCGCCATGCTGGTACGCGCCGCCTGTCCGCACGATTGCCCCGACACCTGCGGCATGCTGGTGACGGTGGAGAACGGGGTCGCCGTGAAGATCCAGGGCGACCCGACGATGCCGTTCACCGACGGCACCCTGTGCACCAAGGTCGCGCATTACCTGGAACGCACCTACGCGCCGGATCGCCTGCTGCATCCCATGAAGCGCGTCGGGCCGAAGGGCAGCGCGCGCTTCGAGCGCATCACCTGGGACGCGGCGCTAGAGGAGATCGCCGCGCGCCTGAAGGCAATCGCCGCGGAGGATCCCGAGGCCATCCTGCCGCTGAGCTACGCCGGCACCATGGGCATGGTGCAGTACAGCTCGATGGACCGGCGCTTCTTCCACCGGCTCGGCGCCTCGCTCCTCGACCGCACGCTGTGCTCCTCGGCGGGCAAGTCCGGCCTCAAGGCGACCCTCGGCGGCTCGGTCGGCATGGATCCCGAGCGTTTCGACGAGTCCAAGCTGATCCTGCTGTGGGGCGCCAATCCCGTGGTGTCCAACCTGCACCTGTGGTCTCGCGTGCAGGAAGCCAAGCGGCGCGGCGCCAAGGTCGTCGCCATCGATCCTTACAGGAGCCTGTCGGCGGAGAAGTGCACGCAGCACCTCGCGTTGCTGCCAGGCACCGACGGCGCGCTCGCGCTCGGCATGATGCACGTGCTGATCGCCGAGAACCTGGTCGACCGCGACTACATCGCGCGCCACACGCTCGGCTTCGAGCAGCTCGCCGCGCGCGTCAAACAGTACACGCCGGAGTGGACCGCGCGCACCTGCGGCCTGCGCGTCGAGGAGGTGGTGCAGCTGGCGCGCGACTACGGCACCACCCGGCCCGCCGCGATCCGCCTCAACTACGGCATGCAGCGGCACGCCGGCGGCGGCATCGCCGCGCGCACGGTGGCCTGCCTGCCCGCGCTCACCGGCGCCTGGCGCGACGCGGCCGGCGGCATCGTGCTGACCACGGCGGATTTCTACGGCTTCGACCACGCGGCGCTCGAGCGCCCCGACTTGCTCGGCGGCAGGAAGCCGCGCGTCATCAACCACGCGGCCATTGGCGACGCGCTGACCTCGGCGCAACCGCCGGTGAAGGCGGTGATCGTGTACAACAACAACCCTGTCGCCGTGTGCCCGGACTCGGAGAAGGTGCTCGCCGGATTCCGGCGTGAAGACCTGTTCTGCGTGGTGATGGACTCGTTCCTCACCGACACCGCCGACTATGCCGACCTCGTGCTGCCGGCGACCACGCAACTCGAGCACTACGACGTGCACAAGTCCTACGGCCACCTGTACGTGCTGGCCAACAACCCGGCGATCGCGCCGGTAGGCGAGTCGCTGCCGAACTCGGAGGTGTTCCGCCGCCTCGCGGCGCGCATGGGCTTCGACGAAGCGTGTTTCCGCGATTCGGACGAGGACATCTGCCGCACCGCGCTCAAGTCCGCCAGCCCGCGCATGCGCGGCATTGAGTGGGAGGGCATGAAGCAGTCCGGCTGGCAGCGCCTGAACGTCGCGGAGCGTTTCGCGCCCTTTGCCGAAGGCGGCTTCCCCACGCCCTCCGGCAAGTGCGAGTTCTACAGCGTGGCGCTGGAAAAGCAAGGCATCGACCCGCTGCCGTTCTTCAATCCGCCGGCCGAATCGGCGCAGAGCAATCCGCGACTGGCGCTCGAGTATCCGCTCGCTTTCCTGTCGCCGCCGGCGCGCAACTTCCTCAACTCCAGCTTCGCGCACCTTAAGCGCTTCCGCGAGCTCGAGGTCGAACCCTGCCTGGAGCTGCACGCAGAGGACGCGGCGGCGCGCGACATCCGCGACGGCGACCGCGTGCGCGTGTTCAACGCGCGCGGCAGCGTGCTGCTGCGCGCGCGGGTCAATGGCAAGCCGCGCCGCGGGGTGGTGGTGGCGCCCTCGGTGTGGTGGAAGAAGTACTCACCTGATCGGGGCAACGCGAACAACGTCACCGCGCAGCGCACTGCCGACCTGGGCGGAGGTGCGACTTTCTACGACTGCCTGGTGCAAGTTGAACGCGCCGAGCTTCAAGCTTCCTAGCGCGACGGGCGAACAGCGGCTGCAGGCGGCGCGCGTCGGCGCGCTCTACGGCGTCGGGCGCTCGGTCTACCTGAGCTCGCCGCTCGTCGCCGCCCTCACGCTGGTGCTGCTGTGGGAACTGCCGGGCCGCGGCGTACTGCTGGCCTGGTTCGGCGCCGTGCTCGCCGTCACGCTCGGGCGGGTCGCGCTGCACCGCGCGTACCAGCGGGCCGCGAACCGGCAAGAGGACGCACTCGCCTGGGAGCGGCGCTTTGCGCTGGGCGCGCTCGCGGCTGGCGCCGCCTGGGCCTTTCCGCTGGTGGTGCTATTCCCCGAAAGCCACCCGCCGCAGCAGTTCGCGCTGCTGTTCGTGGCGACCGGCAGCCTGGTCGGGGCCGGCGGCGTGTACGCCTCCAGCGCACTGACCTTTTACGCGTTCTGTTCGCTGCCGCTGGTGGCGATCGCTGCGCAGCTGCTGGCGCAGGCGGACCGGACCTACCAGCTGATGGGCGGGGTGGTGCTGGTGTTTTCGGTGGTGATGGTGCGCGTGTTCGGCGACATCCAGCGCAGCATGCTCGGCGCGCTGCGCGCGCGCATCGAGAAGGAAGCGCTGCTCGAGCGCGTGGCGCAGAGCGAGGAGCGCCTGCGCGACGCGATCGAGGGCTTCCCCGAGGGCATCGCGGTGTTCGACGAGCACGACCGCCTGGCGGTGTGCAACGACGAGTACGCGCGGGTCTACGGCGCCGGTCTTGGCGCCGAGCAGCTGGTCGGCGCGCCCTACCGCAGCATCGCCGAGGCGGCGTACGAGGTCGAGATCGTCGCGCCGGCGCCCGCGGGCGGGCGCGAGGCCTGGATCGCGCAGCGCCTGGAGCGGCGCAGGCACTCGGCCGCCGTGCGCCAGTACCAGACGCGCGACGGGCGCTGGAAGCAGGGGCATTTCGTCGGCACGCGGCGCGGAGGCTCGGTCAGCGTGTTCATCGACATCTCGGACAGCAAGCAGGCGCAGGCCGCCTACCAGGAGTTGCTCGCCGAGGAGGACCTGGTGCTGCAGGCGTTGCCGGTCGGCGTCGCGTTCATCGAGAACCGCGTGATCGCGCGCTGCAACGCGCGCCTGGAGCGGATGCTCGGGTACGCGCCGGGGGAACTCGCCGGCCGGTCCGCGCGCGTTTTCTATCCCACCGACGAGGCCTGGCGCGGCGCCGGCCGCATGTACGAACAGCTGCGCAATGGCGGCATATTCGAAGGCGACGGCCCGCTCGCGCGCAAGGACGGCGCGCGCCTGTGGTGCCACGCGCTGGCGCGCGCGGTCAATCCCCACGCGCCGCAGGAGGCGGCGTTCGTCGTCTTCTCCGACATCGCGGAGCGCCACGCCGCGGAACTGGCACTGCGCCGCAGCGAGGCGCTGTACCGCAGCCTGGTCGAAACTTCCAACGACCTGGTGTGGTCGATCGACGCCGAGGGGCGCTGGAGCTACCTCAATCCGGCTGCGGTAGGCCGCATATACGGCTGCAAGGCCAGCGACCTCCTCGGGCATCCGTGCCACGATCTGCCGGCCCCTGAACTGCGCGAGCGCGACATGGCCGTGTTCGCTCGGGTGCTCTCCGGCGAGGCGGTGTTCCGGCATGAGACCCGCCATCAGCGAAGCGACGGCTCGCCGGTGGACCTGTCCTTCAACGCCGTACCGCTGCGCGACGTGCGCGGCGAAATCGTTGGCGCCACCGGCACGGCGCGCGACATCACCGAGGAGCGCGCGGCGGCGGCCGCGCTGCACGAGACCGTCGAAAAGCTGCGCCTGGCCGTCGATGCGGCGGAACTGGTGTATTGGGAATGGGACCGCGACGCCGATCGGCTGTACTGGGGGCGCAACCCGGTCCGGCTGGCCGATGCCGCGGACGGCCAGGTAACGCGCTGGACCGACTACCGGGAGATGGTGCATCCCGAAGACCGCGATCGCTACCTGGCGGTGGTGGCATCCGCGTGGGACCAGTCCGGATCCTGGAGCAACGAGTACCGCGTGATCATGCGGGACGGGCGCGTGGCGTGGATCTCCTCCCATGCGAAGACGCTGCCCGATGCCTCCGGCCGGCCGCGGCGCATGATCGGCGTCACGCAGGACATCACCGAGAGGAAGCGCCGCGAAGAGCAGGAGCGCTTCCTCGCCTACCACGACAGCCTGACCGGCCTGCCGAACCGGCGGCTGCTGGACGACCGCCTGCGCCAGGCGGTCAACCTGGCGCAGCGGCGCGACGCACGCGTCGCGGTGATGCTGATCGACCTGGACGACTTCAAGCGCGTCAACGACCAGCTCGGCCACCGCGCGGGCGACGCGGTGCTGCGCGAAGTGGCGCACCGGCTCGCCGGCTGCGTGCGCAAGGCCGACACGCTGGCGCGTCAGGGCGGTGACGAATTCGTGGTGGTGATCCCGGACCTCGGGCAGGAGGCCGACTGCCAGGTGGTGGCGGAAAAGATCCTGCGCGTGCTGGAGCCGGCGTTCAGCACCGACGGCAGCGAATTCCGCATCGGCGCGAGCATCGGCATCTCGATCTATCCCGGTGACGCGGGCGACGGCGACGCGCTGCTGCGCAATGCCGATGCCGCGATGTACCGCGCCAAGCAGCTGGGCCGCAACAACTACCGGTTCTACGGCCGCTAGCGCTGCGGTAGAGTGCCCGCATGGCTTCCATGCTGCGGCTTGCGGGATTCCTCAAGCCATACCGCTGGCGCGTCGCGGTGGCGCTCGCCGCGCTGCTGGTGGCCGCGGGAACCGTGCTGGCCCTCGGGCAGGGCCTGAAGCACGTGGTGGACAACGGCTTCGGCGGCGGCGAGCCGCGGCTGCTCGACCAGGCGCTCGGCGCGATGGTGGCGCTGGCGGCGGTGCTGGCCGTCGCCACCTACTTTCGCTTCCGCCTGATGATGAGCACCGGCGAGCGCGTCGTCACCGACCTGCGGCGCGCGGTGTTCGACCACCTGCTCGGCTTGTCGCCGGGTTTCTTCGAGTCCACGCGCACCGGCGAGGTGATCTCGCGCCTGACCAGCGACACCACGGTGCTGCAGCAGGTGATCGGCTACGGCCTGTCGATGTTCGTG
>Ga0137449_1000087_pt1 | contig 11979 bp, 7 predicted proteins | sample EasRivERMGT436_2_FD_104905 | JGI IMG/M metagenome (GOLD analysis project Ga0137449, IMG submission 104905) | Soil microbial communities from meander-bound floodplain in the East River, Colorado, USA - East River MetaG ERMGT436_2 | ecosystem: Environmental > Terrestrial > Soil > Floodplain ... | reverse complement strand
TTTCTTCAGGCCGTCCTCGTCGAGTACTTCGACACCCAGTTCCCGCGCGCGCTCGAGCTTGCTGCCGGCCTCTGCGCCGGCGACGACGTAATCGGTATTCCTCGAGACCGCGCCGGCCACCTTATGCCCCCGCGACTCTATCAGCGATTTTGCTTCGTCGCGCGTCATGCCCGTGAGCGTCCCCGTCAGCACGAAGGTCTTCGCCGGACCGCCCGGGACTGCCGCGCGCACCGCCGGCCGGATGCGCACGCCCGCACGGCAATCCACCAGGCGCTGGATCACCTTGCGGTTGTGCGGTTCGCGCAGGAACTGGCGAATGCTGTCCATGATCTCCGGCCCGATGCCCTCGAGGGGAACCGGCAGGGCGTCCTCGCTGCGTCGCTTGCGTTTCGCGTTTTCCTTGCGCACCGCTTCCTTCTCCGCCGCCAGCGCTTCCCAATCGGCGGCGAGCAGCGCCTCGAGCGTGCCGAAGTGCCGCGCCAGGATCTTCGCGACCTCTTCCCCGACCCCCGGAATGCCAAGAGCGAAGATGAAGCGCGCAAGCGTGGTGTCCCGCGAGCGCTCGATGCTGTCGACGACGTTGAGCGCCGACTTCTCGCCCATGCGCTCCAGCGTGGCGAGCTGCGCGGCCTCCAGCCCGTAGAGATCGGCCGGGCTCTCCACCAGGTTCTGCTCTACCAGCTGCTCGGCGAGCCTGTCGCCCAGGCCTTCGATGTCCATCGCCCGGCGACCCTTGAAATGCAGCAGCGCCTGGATGCGCTGCGCCCGGCAGTACAGACCCCCGGTGCAGCGCGTCGCCGCCTCGCCCGGCAGGCGTACCACGGGAGAGCCGCAGACCGGGCAGCCCTCGGGCATGCGGAATTCCGCCGCACCCGGGCGTCGCTGCTCAAGCCTCACGGAAACCACCTCAGGGATGACGTCTCCCGCCCGTCGCACCACGACGGTGTCTCCCACGCGCACGTCCTTGCGGCGGAGCTCGTCCTCGTTGTGGAGCGTGGCGTTGGTTACCGTGACGCCGCCCACGAACACCGGCTTGAGTCGCGCTACGGGAGTCAGCGCGCCGGTGCGGCCGACCTGGACGTCGATGCCGACGACCTCAGTCACCTGCTCTTCGGCCGCGTACTTGTGGGCGACCGCCCAGCGCGGCTCGCGGGCGACGAAGCCGAGCCGCTCCTGCAGCTGCAGGCTGTTCACCTTGTAGACGACGCCATCGATGCCGAAAGGCAGCCGGTCGCGCTGCGTGCCCATGCGGCGATGGAACTGGATCAGCCCGTCGGCCCCGGAAACCACCGCGCGATGGGTATCCACCGGGACACCCATCGCCTCGAGGGCCTCGAGCACATCGCTGTGCCGCGCGGGCAGCTTCCAGCCCTGCACGGTGCCCAACCCGTAAGCGAAGAACGACAGCGGCCGCCTGGCAGTGACCGACGGGTCGAGCTGGCGGACACTCCCCGCGGCTGCGTTGCGCGGATTGACGAACTCCTTCTCGCCCAGCCTGCGCTGCCGCTCGTTCATGCGCTGGAAATCCCTGCGCGTCATGAAGATCTCGCCGCGCACCTCGAGCACGGGCGGCGCCGCGCCGCGCAATTGCAGCGGTATGCCGCGGATGGTGCGCACGTTCTGCGTGACCTCTTCCCCGACCTCGCCGTCGCCACGGGTCGCGGCGCGTGTCAACGCGCCGTCCTCGTAGCGCAGGCTGATCGCGAGACCGTCGAACTTCAATTCGGCCGCGTATTCGACTGGCGGCGCGGCGGCCTCCGCTCGCAGCTCGCGCCGGATGCGGGCGTCGAAATTGAGCGCGCCGGTTTCCCCGGTGTCGGTCTCGGTGCGGATGGAAAGCATCGGCACCTGATGGCGCACTGGCGCGAGCTCCTTCAGCGGTGCGCCACCCACGCGTTGCGTGGGGGAGTCGGGCGTGCGCAGCTGCGGATGCTGCGACTCGATCTGCTGCAGTTCCTGGAACAGCCGGTCGTATTCCGCGTCCGTGATCTCCGGCGCGTCCTCGAGGTAGTACAGGCGGTTGTGTCGCTCGATCTCCCGGCGCAACGCCTCGGCGCGTGCGCGCAGGGCCTTGGGCGCGGCCATGCCTCAGTCGCTCAACCGAACAGGCGCAGCGCCGCCGGCCCGCCCGGCTCGATGCCGCGGGTGGCCAGCGTCTCGCGCACCGCGTCGAGCTGCTCGCCGATCGTCGCCAGCGCGTGCTCGTCCAGCGCCCGGCCGTTGTCGTCCACGATCATGCCGCCCATCGAAACGCAGAGGTCGCGCGCACGCACCACCATCGCGTCGTAGCTGCGCCGCACGTCGGGGGTGCGCGGCACGTCGAGCGACAGGCTGCAGGCGCCGTCTTCGCGCTGGCTGACGGCGAATGCGCCATGCGCGCCGATTGCCGCCGACACGGTGCGGGCGTCGAAAGTGTTCCCCGGTTGGGGCACGACATGCAGCACCACCTGGATGTCGGCGTCGGCGCACAGCTGGTCGAGCTCGCGTGCCGCCTCCACGGCGTGCCTGATCTCCGGCGCCTGCACGGTCGCGCCGATACCCGCCGCCAGCGTGTCCGCCGCGGCGCGAAACTCGATCAGCTCGGCCTCGCCGACCGGTCCGGCGCGGCTCGCCAGCTGCAGCGCCGCGCGCACCGCCGCGCAACTGCCGGCAACGGCCAGCAGCCGCCAGGCGTGGCGATCCGGGCTGGCCGCCAGCAGCGCGCGGCCGGCGAACCGGTGCTCGAAGGGCGCCCAGTGGCGCGACACTTCCTCCGCCGACACCAGTTGCCGCAGGCTCAGCTCCACCACGTAGTCGAGCCGGGCATCGGGCAGCGCCGCAGTCTCGGGCGCGCTCTCGCGACGCGGCGCCGGGTCGAAGCTCGGCTCCCGGCGCGTGGCGCCCTCTGCCATCAGCGCATCGGCATGGCCCGAGCGGAACGCCTGCTCGGCGCCGCGCCGCGCGCGCCGCTCCTGCATCGAGTTGTAGGCGAAGATGCCGATCACCACCAGCACCCCGGCCGCCAGCAGCCAGATCCGCAGATCGCTCATGGCCGTGGGACCGGCGCCTTTCCCGCCGCGCTCAGGCGGCGAGCTCCTCGCGGATGCGCAACGCCTCCTCGATGTCCACCGCCACGACGCGCGACACGCCGGACTCGGGCATGGTGACGCCGATCAGCTGCGCTGCCATTTCCATGGTGATCTTGTTGTGGCTGATGAACAGGAACTGGGTCTGCGCCGACATCCTGCGCACCAAGTCGCAGAAACGCTGCGTGTTGCTGTCGTCGAGCGGCGCGTCCACCTCGTCCAGCAGGCAGAAGGGCGCCGGGTTGAGCTGGAACAGCGAGAACACGAGCGCGATCGCGGTGAGCGCCTTCTCGCCGCCCGACAGCAGGTGGATGGTGCTGTTGCGCTTGCCCGGCGGCTGCGCCATCACCTGCACGCCGGCATCGAGGATCTCCTCGCCGGTCATGATCAGTCTGGCTTCGCCGCCGCCGAACAGCACGGGGAACAGCGAACCGAAATGCCGGTTCACGCTCTCGAAAGTCTCGCGCAGCAGCTCGCGGGTCTCGCGGTCGATGCGCCGGATGGCGTCCTCCAGCGTATGCACCGCCTCGTCCAGGTCCGTGGCCTGCGCGTCGAGGAAGCTCTTGCGCTCCTGGCTGGTCTTGAGCTCATCCAGCGCCGCGAGGTTCACCGCGCCCAGCTCCGCGATGGCCTGCGTGAGGCGGGTGATCTCGCCTTGCAGCGAAGACGGCCGCGGCGCGCCGGTCGCCTCGCTGGCGAGGCGCGCCTCGTCCGCGCCAGCCTCGCGCAGCTGGCTGTCGTGCTGGTCGTGGTTGATCTGCGCCGCCTGCTCCTTGAGGCGCAGCTCGCCGATGCGCTCGCGCAGGGGCGCCAGCGCGGCTTCCGCCTGCAGGCGCTCCTCCTCCAGCCCGCGCAGCACCGCTGCCGCCGCTTCCACCGCGTTGCGCGCCTCCGCCAGGGTCTTCTCGCGGACGATGCGCTGTTCCACCGCGCCGTCCAGCGCCGCGCGCACCGCGGGTACCGGGTCGACCGAGAGCTCCTCCGTGAGCTTGGCGACTTCGGCATCCGCGCGCTCGATCTGCTGGTCGATGAGCCGCACCGAGCTGTCGATCTCGGCGATCTTCGAAGCGCATTCCCGCTCGCCGAAGGCCGCATCCTGCGCTTCGCGTTCGGCCCGCTGCGCGGCGAGGCGCTGCGCCGCGAGCGCGCTCTCGGCATTCACGTAGGCGTCGCGCACGGCATCGAGCTGCGCGCGCGCGCCTGCGATCTCCTCGCTTGCGCGCTGCGCCGCCGTCCTGCACTCCTCGCGCCGCGCCTCGTCGCGCCGCGCTTCGGCCGTGATCTCCTCCATCTCGCCCGCGATCTGGGCGCTGCGCTCGCGGTAGCGTTCCTCGGCCTGCTGCAGCTTGAGCAGCTCGATCTGCACTTCGTGCCGCAGCTGCTGCTGCGCCAGCAGCGCATCGCGCGCGGCCTCCAGGGCGCTTTGCCGCGCCTGCAGCGAGGCGGCGGCCTGCTCGCCGCGCAGGCGCGCAGCGGACACGCGCCCGGCAAGTTCGGTCACCTTCGCCTGCAGCGACTCGATTTCCGCCTGGCGGGCGAGCAGGCCGGCATCGGCGGGATCCGGGGCGTGGAAGGAGACGGTGTGGCGCGTGAACTGGTGGCCCTCCCGGTTGACCAGCAGCGCTCCCGCGGGCAGCCGGTCGCGCTCCGCCGCGCCGGGCGTGCCTTCGAAGACGTAGGCATGGGCAAACCAGTCGGCGAGCGCGCCGCCGAGTTCCGGCACGATCGCGTGCACCTTGTCGGCCAGCGGCAGGTAGCCCGGCAGCACGGCCGCGGCGCCCGCCGCGCCATGCCGGAAAACGCCGGCCTTGACCGGCGGGACGTCGGCCACCACGGCTTCCAGCCGGGATCCCTCGGCGAGGTCGAGCGCATGCAGGCGCTCGCGCAGCACCGACTCGACGGCCACTTCCCATCCGGGCTCGATGCGCACCTGCTGCCAGAACCGGGGCAAGGCGCTCAGGCCGTGCCGCTCGAGCCAGTCGCGCAACGGCGCATTGTCCTCGGCCGCGGCCTGGATCTGCTGCAGGGTGATCAGCTGCGCTTCGGCCGCCGCATGCTCCTGCGAGGCTGCCGACAGGCCGTCGGCCGCCGCGGTCCGCGCGCTTTCCAGCGCGTCGCACTCCAGCTGCAGCTCGTTGACGCCCTGCTCCGCCGCCGCCACCGCGTCGTTGCTGTCCCCGCGGCGCGCTTCCTGCGACCTGAGCGCCGCGGCGTCGGGCTGCACCTGCGACTGCATCTCCCCGGAAAGGCGCTCGCGCCGCTGCGCGAGCGTCTGCAGGCCGCGCTCCAGGTGCGCCAGGTTCGACTGCTCGAGCTGCACCCGGCTCTCGGCGCGCAACTGCTGGCTGCGCGCCTCGTTCAACTGTTCCTGCGAGGCGCGGAAGGCGCGCTCCGCCTCCGGCAGCTTCGCGTTCTCGGCGGCCTGTCGCGCCTGCGCCTCGGCCACGCGCCGGCGCGCGCCCTCCGCGCGGCCGACCCACAGGTGCAGCGCCTGCGTCAGCTGAGCGCGCTGCTCGCGCCAGGAGGCGAGCTGGGTGCAGCGTTCGGCATGCTGGTACTCGAGCCGCTGGCGCGTTTCCTCCACATGCCGCAGCTCCGACTCCAGCCGCGCCACCTCCGCGTTGGCGGCGTACAGGGCCGCCTGCGCGGCGTTCATCGCGTCGCCGTCGCGGTAATGCGCGGTGCGCGCGGTCTCGACGCGGCTCTCCACCCCGCGCAGCGCGGCGGTGCGCGCTTCGAGCTCGTTGGCCTGCCGCGCGATCTCCTGGGCGTGGCGCTCGCGCTCGGCGGCAGCGTCGCGCCGGCGCAGGAACCAGAGCAGCTGCTGCTTGATCTGCAGCTCGGCCTGCAATTCCTGGTAGCGCGTGGCGACCTTGGCCTGCGCGTCGAGCTTCTCGACCTGCGCCCCCAGCTCCTGCCGGATGTCGCTCACGCGCGCGAGGTTCTCGCGCGTGTCGGCGAGCCGGTGCTCGGTCTCCTTGCGCCGCTCCTTGTAGCGCGAGATGCCGGCAGCTTCCTCGAGGAACACGCGCAGCTCGTCGGGCTTGGCCTCGATGACGCGGGAGATCATGCCCTGCTCGATGATGGCGTAGGCGCGCGGGCCGAGGCCGGTGCCGAGGAAGATGTCGGTGATGTCGCGGCGGCGCACGTGCTGGCCGTTGATGTAGTAGGAGGACTCGCCGTCGCGCTGCAGCACCCGCTTGACCGAGATCTCGCCGTACTGGCTCCATTGCCCGCCGGCGCGGCCGAGCGCGTTGTCGAACACCAGCTCGACGCTCGCGCGCGCCAGCGGCTTGCGGTTGCCCGAGCCGTTGAAGATCACGTCCTGCATCGAATCGCCGCGCAGGGCCGAGGCGCGCGATTCGCCCAGCACCCAGCGCACGGCGTCGATGACGTTCGACTTGCCGCAGCCGTTGGGGCCGACGATGCCCACCAGCTGCCCCGGGAAATGGATCGAGGTGGGATCGACGAACGACTTGAAGCCGGCGAGTTTGATCTGGGTGAGGCGCACGGAGAGGCGGAGTTTTGCGGGCGTTTTCTGGTTTCGAAAATGATACCATCTGCGCGCTCGCCTTCCGCCGAGTTGCAACGCACTTCCGATGCCTTCGCGCCCCAGCAAGCGCCTGCAGACCTTCCGCAATCCGTCGCCGGAGCGCGACTACCGCATCCAGATGACGATGCCGGAGTTCACCTGCCTGTGCCCGCTCACCGGCCAGCCGGATTTCGCCACGCTGGAGCTGGAGTACGTGCCCGACCGCCTGTGCGTGGAGTTGAAGTCGCTCAAGCTCTATGTCTGGTCTTTCCGCGGCGAGGGCGCGTTCCACGAGGCGGTGACCAACCGCATCCTGGACGACCTGGTGCGCGCCACCCGGCCGCGCTTCATGCGCCTGACTGCGCGCTTCAACGTGCGCGGCGGAATTGCCACCGCCATCGTTGCCGAACATCGCAAGCGCGGCTGGAAAAGCGCCGTTTGAACCCGCTCCTCGGGCGCCTGCAGCCCTATCCGTTCGAGAAGCTGCGCGCGCTGCTTGCCGGCGTGACGCCGAACCCGGCATTGCGCCCGGTCAACCTGTCGATCGGCGAGCCCAAGCACCCCACGCCGGAACTCGTGAAGGCGGCACTCGCCGGTTCCCTGGACGGGCTGTCGGCCTACCCCGCCACGGCGGGCACACCCGCGCTGCGCGAGGCGATCGCGGCTTGGCTGCGGCGCCGCTATTGCCTGCCCGCCCTCGATGCGGCCACGCAGGTGCTGCCGGTGAACGGCTCGCGCGAGGCCCTGTTCGCGTTCGCGCAGACGGTCGTCGACCCGGCAGGCGGCGCGGCCCGCGTCGCCTGCCCGAACCCCTTCTACCAGATCTACGAGGGCGCGGCCCTGCTGGCGGGCGCCCAGCCCGTGTACCTCAACGACGGCATGGCTTTCGGCGCCCTCGACTGGCGCGGCGTGCAACTGGCTTATGTCTGCTCCCCCGGCAACCCCACCGGCCGCGTGCTGCGGCTCGAGGACTGGCAGCACCTGTTCGAGTTGTCGGACCGCCACGGCTTCGTCATCGCCTCGGACGAGTGCTATTCCGAGCTCTACTACGACGAGCTGAATCCGCCGCTTGGCGCCCTGCAGGCCGCGCAGCGGCTCGGCCGCGCGGACTTCGCGCGCGTGGTGGCGTTCTCCAGCCTGTCCAAGCGCTCCAACGCCCCCGGCATGCGCTCCGGTTTCGTCGCCGGAGATGCGCAGATCCTGCAGCGCTTCCTGCTTTACCGCACTTACCACGGCTCGGCGATGAGCCTGCCCGTGCAGCAGGCCTCCATCGCCGCCTGGGGCGACGAGGAGCACGTGCGCGCCAACCGGGGGCTGTATGCGGAGAAGTACCGCGCCGTGCTGCCCCTGATCGGCGCGCCCTTGAGCACCGCGATGCCGGACGGGGGATTCTACCTCTGGGTACGCACGCCGATCGACGACGCCAGCTTCGCGCGCGAGTTGCAGCGCCAATATAATGTGCTGGTGCTGCCGGGCAGCTTTCTCGCGCGCGACGCGCACGGCGCCAACCCGGGCCGCAACCACGTGCGCATCGCCCTGGTCGCGCCGCTCGCGGAGTGCGTGGAAGCGGCGCAACGCATCGGGCAGCTGGCACGCAGCCTGTAGAGGACCCATGGAGAAGCAGCAGAACATCATCGACCAGGCCTGGGAGAACCGGGCTGCGCTCAGCGCGGCCGCGGCGCCGCGCGCATTGCGCGACGCGATCGAGTTCGCGCTCGCCGGGCTGGATGCCGGCACGCTGCGCGTGGCTGAGAAGCGCGGCAGCGAGTGGATCACGCACCAATGGCTGAAGAAGGCGGTGCTGCTCTCGTTCCGGCTGGAGGACAACTACCGGATGCCTGGGGCCTTCACAAATTATTACGACAAAGTGCCCAGCAAGTTCGCCGGCTACGATGATGCCGCTTTCGCGCGCGGCGGATTCCGGGTGGTGCCGCCGGCGATGGCCCGGCGCGGCGCCTACCTGGCGAAGAACGTGGTGCTGATGCCTTGCTACGTCAATGTCGGCGCCTATGTCGACGAGGGCACCATGGTGGACACCTGGGCGACGGTGGGCTCCTGCGCCCAGATCGGCAAGAACGTGCACCTCTCCGGCGGGGTCGGCATCGGCGGCGTGCTCGAGCCGCTGCAGGCCAATCCGGTGATCATCGAGGACAACTGCTTCATCGGGGCCCGCTCCGAGGTGGTGGAAGGGGTGATCATCGAGGAGAACAGCGTGCTGTCGATGGGAGTGTTCATCGGCCAGAGCACCAAGATCTTCGACCGCGCGTCGGGCCAGGTGCACTATGGCCGGGTGCCCGCGGGTTCGGTAGTCGTCGCCGGCACTTTGCCCTCGGCAGACCACAGCTGTGCCCTGTACTGTGCGGTCATCGTCAAGCGGGTGGACGCCAAGACACGCGCCAAAACCAGCCTCAACGAACTTCTGCGCGGGGATTAAACTACAGGGGTTGCACTACCCGGGAGGTGTCCGATGTCGGCAATGAAACGCCTGTTCCAGCTGATGGCCGATAAGAAGGCCTCGGACATTTTTCTGTCCATCGGCGCGCCGATCAACATCAAGATCAACGGCAACGCCATGCCGGTCAACCAGACCATCCTCACCTCGAGCGCGGTGCAGTCGCTGCTCTACGAGGTGCTGAACGAGCACCAGGTGCGCGAATTCGAGGAGGAGCTCGAGCTGAACACCGCCTACACCATGGAAGGCGTCGGCACCTTCCGCATCAGCGCGTTCCGCCAGAAGGGAACGCCCGCGGTGGTGGTGCGCTACATCCCGGGTTCCGTGCCGCCGCTCGACTCCCTCGGCCTGCCGTCGGTGCTGAAGGAGATCGTGATGCAGAAGCGCGGCCTGATCCTGATGGTCGGCGCGACCGGCTCGGGCAAGTCCACCTCGCTCGCCGCGATGATCGACTTCCGCAATGCCGAGCGCTCGGGCCACATCCTGACCCTGGAGGACCCGGTCGAATTCATCTTCAAGAACCGCAAGTCCGTCGTCAATCAGCGCGAGGTCGGCACCGACACCAAGGCGTTCCAGACCGCGCTGAAGAACGCCCTGCGCCAGGCGCCGGACGTGATCCTGATCGGCGAGATCCGCGATCGCGAGACCATGTCGATGGCGCTGCAGTACGCGCAGTCGGGCCACCTGTGCATGGCCACGCTGCACGCCAACAACAGCTACCACGCCATGAACCGGATCATCAGCTTCTACCCGCTGGAGAACCGGCCGACCCTGCTGCTCGACCTCTCGGCGTCGCTGCAGGCGGTGGTCTCGCAGCGTCTGGTGCGCACCAAGGCGGGCCTGCGCAAGCCGGCCTGCGAGGTGCTGCTGAACACGCGCCACATCTCGGAGCTGATCGAGAAGGGCGAGATCAACGAAATGAAGGAAGCGATGGAAAAGAGCATGGCGCCCGGCTCGCAGACCTTCGAGCAGGCCCTGTTCAAGCTGTTCATCGACGGCGAAATCACGCAGGACGAGGCGATGCTGAACGCCGACTCGGCCACCAACATGCTGTGGCTGATCAACCAGGCCACCGCGGGGCAGATCACCAGCGGCCAGGTCCCGATCATGCCCTCGGGCGACGAAAAGGCAGGCGACAGGAAGGAAGGGCTGCTGGCTGGCGGCAAGGGCGGCGCCACGTTCAACAACATCAAGATCGACATGACCACCTGAGGTGAAGTCAGCCCTCGACCTTTCCCGGGAGCTGATCGCCCGCAGGTCCGTCACGCCCGCCGACGCGGGATGTCAGGCGCTGCTGGCCGAGCGCCTCACCAAGGCCGGCTTTCAGTGCGAGGACGCCAGTGTGGGCGGCGTCACCAATCTGTGGGCCCGGCGCGGCAGCGGCCGGCCGCTGTTCTGCTTCGCGGGCCACACCGACGTGGTGCCGACCGGCCCCCTCGAGCAGTGGCACTCCGACCCCTTCGTGCCGACCGTGCGCGACGGCAAGCTGTACGGCCGCGGCGCCGCCGACATGAAATCCTCGATCGCCGCGTTCGTCGTCGCCGTGGAGCAGTTCGTCGCGGAGCGTCCGCGCCATGCCGGCTCGATCGCGCTGCTGATCACCTCGGACGAGGAAGGTCCCTCGGTGGATGGGACGGTGCGTGTCGTCGAAAGGCTCAGGCAGCGCGGCGAATCCATGGACTACTGCCTCGTCGGCGAGCCCTCCTCCGCCGCAGTGCTCGGCGACACGGTGCGCGTCGGGCGGCGCGGCTCGCTGTCGGCGAAGCTCACGGTGCGCGGGGTGCAGGGCCACGTCGCGTATCCGGAACAGGTCCGCAACCCGATCCACCTGCTGGCGCCCGCGCTGGCCGAATTGGCGGCCACCGAGTGGGATCGTGGCAACGACGCTTTCCCGCCGACCAGCTTCCAGGTCTCCAACCTCAACGCCGGGACCGGCGCGGAGAACGTGGTGCCGGGATCCGCGGTGATGCTGTGCAACTTCCGCTTCTCGACCGCCAGCAGCGAGACGTCCCTGCGCGCGCGCTTCGAGGACGTGCTGCGCAAGCACCGCCTGGATTACGCGCTCGACTGGACGCTGGGCGGCAAGCCGTTTCTCAGCACCAAGGGTCGTCTGACCGACGCGGTGCAGCGCGTGGTGCAGGCGCATGCAGGTCGCGTGCCGCAACTGTCCACGGGCGGCGGCACGTCGGATGGCCGCTTCCTCATCGACATCTGCCCGGAGATCGTGGAGCTCGGTCCGGTCAACGCCAGCATCCACAAGCTGAACGAGCACATCGAGCTTGGCGCACTGGAGCAGCTGCCGAAGATCTACCTCGACACGCTGCGCGCGCTGCTGCCTTGAGCCTGGCGCAGCTGGTCCGCGTGGTCGCGCAGCGGCTGCGCAAGGCGCAACTGCATTACGGCCACGGCACCGTGAACGCGCGCGACGAGGCTGCGTTCCTGGTCCTGCGCGGACTCGGTCTGCCGTTCGAGGCGCCGGCCAAGCGGGTGATCACCGCGCGTGAAGCGGCGCGCGTCGAACTGCTCGTACGGCGGCGAATTCGCGAACGCATCCCGGTGGCATACCTGCTGCACGAGGCATGGCTGGCCGGCGAATCCTTCTACGTTGACCGGCGGGTCATCATTCCGCGCTCGCATATCGCGGAACTGCTGCAGCAGCGCCTCAGGCCCTGGCCGCATCGCCCGGTGAGGCGCGTACTGGACCTGTGCACGGGCTCGGGCTGCCTCGCGATTCTGGCTGCGAAGGCGTTCCCGCGTGCGCGCGTGGATGCGTCCGATATCTCGCCGGGCGCGCTCGCGGTCGCCAAGCGCAACGTCGCGCGTCACCGCCTGCGCGGCCGGCTGCGACTGGTGCGCTCCGACCTGTTCTCGGCGCTGGGCGACAGGTGCTACGACCTCATCCTCAGCAATCCGCCCTATGTGAACGCGCC
>Ga0137449_1000086_pt1 | contig 11989 bp, 16 predicted proteins | sample EasRivERMGT436_2_FD_104905 | JGI IMG/M metagenome (GOLD analysis project Ga0137449, IMG submission 104905) | Soil microbial communities from meander-bound floodplain in the East River, Colorado, USA - East River MetaG ERMGT436_2 | ecosystem: Environmental > Terrestrial > Soil > Floodplain ... | reverse complement strand
GGTGCTTTCAGCTCGAAGCGCTTCACGCGGTCAAAAAGCCGATGGGGCGGCGGCACCGTCAGCTTGTCGATCCACCCGCGCTCGACGAACACGGGCGCCATCGCCTGCACGATCGCGCGCTCACTCGGCGTTGGCTTGTCGATCTCGAGCGTCGTGTGCTTCGGGTTCTTCTCGGAGGGCACGAGGCGCAGATCGCCGTTCCAGCTGGGAATGAACCATTTCATTGGACCTCCTCGGTTGGCTCGCCGTATAGCGTTGGAACGTGTCCCGGCGCGACTGGCGCGCCGTTCGCCTTTTCTGATTCGACGGCGTCTGTCGCGTTGTCTGCCATTGTGAGCAGCTTCTCGCTGAGCTTCGCTTCGAGCTCCGTCATCCCCTTCTCGCGCGCCATCGAAATGGCGTAGACGAGATCCACGCAGGACAAGGACGTCGCTTTCGTTGTTTCGGGTGGTTTGACGAGTTGGGCCACGGAAGCTACGAGCTCACGCACGACGCTCACGCCAAATGTCTCAGCTGGTGGCGACGTGGTGATTGGAGCGTCGTAGCCTTCATTGCTCCCCATCAATACCGCCGACTGCTGATAGTTCGCCTCTGCAAAGAGCTGATTCGATTGGATCCCATTTTTGTCAGCTTTGCCCAACAAGATCAGCTGACGAGCCAGCTTCGTTGCGCGCTCGAGATCGAGTAACGATCGAGGCGTCAGCGGCCGCCCAGCTAGCACCTTCACGTAGTCGTGCAGGGCTACGCCGAGCGCTTCTTCTTCCGGTCTCAACGGTTCGCTCATGATTTTACCTCATTTTCTGTGGATATCGTACGTGAGCAGACCCGTGAGACCGAGCCCCATTTGGTCGACAATGGGCTCGCACGCCCCAGCGACAAAGACGTTGTCGATAGCACCTGTTTGCTCGGCCGAGACGAGCGCGCGCAGGACGGCAACGCGTTCCTCTTCCGGGTAAATCTGCTCGAAATTGTCGACAAAGATCCCGGTCCACGGCTCGGGTCGCACGAGTGAACGGGCGATCAAAAGCGCGATCGTGCCGCGCATCTTCTCTCCGGCGGAAAGCGAGCTCACTGGCAAGGGATCGGCTCCGTCTTCTGCAAAAAGGGCAACATCGACGCTTCGTTCCCTCCGCAAGATCCCCCAGCGCCCCCCGCGGGGAGCGAGCGCCGACAGACCCCCGAGGCAGGTGGAAAGCGGCTGCATCGCGTCGTCGAGCATCCGGTCGCGCGCCGCCTTCATGCGCATCTGCATGGCCTTGACGTTCTCGACCCGCTCGGTGGCATCGGCAGCCGAGCGGAGCTGTCCGGCGCGCTCCTGCGCCACACCGAGCTCCGCTCGGAGGTTGTCGAGACTCGCCTTCTGGCGAGCGAATTCTGCGCGCCAGGTGCTGAGATCCTGCTCGATTCGGGTAGGAGCCTCCTGATCGACGCGATCGGCGGGCAGCTTCGCGATCTGCGCTTCAATCGATTGCACGTTACGAAGGAGCGTCTGCCAGGTCGAATCGAACATCTGTCGGCGCTCTTCGAACGACGCCGTCTCTTGCCCGTGGAGCTTCGCCTTCTCCGCCTGGCTCTCGAGCTGGAAGCGGATCGTGACTTCCTTGTCCTGCACCACTTCGTTACGCTCGAAGGTTGTAGCGATAGCGGCCTGGGCCGCGGCAAAGCGGCGACGCGCCCTTTCGGCCCGATCGAGTAAGGCTGCGGGATCCGGCTTGACCGTACCGCATAGGGCACAGTTTCCGGTGGTTTGCAGCGTCTGCAGGTCTTGCTCGACGATCACGAGCGCTTGCTTGGCGGCGTGTCCCTCATCGCAAGCTTTGGCCCAGTCTTCCTGTGTCCCCTCCGCCTCGATCTGCAAGGCGAGGAGCTCTGCTTCGGCGGCAATGCGCGCCGCCTCGCTCATCCCAGGACACGGTTTCGGCGGCTCAGGGGGCAGGATCTGCGTGAGCTCGGCGCGGGCAGCCTCGGCCGCCCTCTCGAGCCTGGCGCGCTCGCGCCGCGCCACCTCGACGGCTGTCTGCTGCTCGCCGACCGACCGGACCCGAGCCTCGAGCTCGCCCGCCTTCAGCCGCGCCTTCTCGAGTTCGGTTTCCGCCGTCATGACGCGCTGTGCAATTGCGCCCAAATCCTCGTCGACCGTTACCCCGTCCGCGACCACCTTCGCCTCGCGTACAAGCCGAAGCAGACCCAGTAACTTCTCGTGAAGACTGTCTAAGTTGAGCTCCAGGCACGTACCCGGATCAGCCGAGAGATCGGGATCCCAGTCTTCGGACTTCGGCCCAATCTCGCCCACGAGCTGCTCTTTCGTCCACCCACTCGAGCCCGCGCAGAGGGAGAGGGCCCACTCCTTGCGCTTCTCCCCGGAGAGGCGCCAGATGCTGCGCTCCGGATCGAACGCATCGACGAACCACCCGACCTCACCGAAGGCTTTGCGCAGCATCGCCTCCGCTTCCTTGCCCTTACTCCGGCGGCCCTCGTAGACGACGCTCAGCTTGGCCTCTGGCTTGCCATCGACCTCGATACCGCGCTCCACCACCGTCCCGTCGTCCGCGTGGAGCTCGACCCGAAACCCGGCGTCGCGGTCGTTGGCGAGCGACAGCAGATCGGTCACCGTCGCCGGCACGCCCGGAAACCTCCCGGTCAGCGCGTAAGCAATGGCGCCGATCGCCACCGTCTTACCCGCTCCGTTCGACCCGGTAAAAAGCGTCGATCCGCCGAGCTGGATTTTCTGGTGGCGAACGCTGCGCATACCGGTGATGGTGACAGTCGTCAGCTTCATTTGCTCGCGGCTACTTCCGGTGCTGTCTGCTGTCCGTGAAGTGCCCGGTGATGCTCGAAGCAAAACCACCTAACGTCCAGTGGTTTGCTGTAATCATCGTGGTGCGCTTGCGCCTTCTTTCCGCAGACTTCACAGCCTTTTCGCTGAAGACGCCCGTCGCGAATGGCATTGTTGACTGCATTGCGCGCCGCATATTTGAGCGGGTTGCGCGCTCGATGCAGACGAAGCGCCTCTTTCGCATATTCGCGACGCTCGGGGAGCTTCCAACGCTCCTTCTCAAAAGCACGTTTATTTTCAATCTTGTCACGGTAGTTCACCCGCACATCTAGCTTCGCGCACTCGATGCATTTATTAAGGTGACCGTCGGCCATTTGGGGATGCTTGTAAAAGCTCGTAAGCAATCGAGACTTTCCGCACTTGAAGCATTCTTTCCTCTTCTCGTTCCCCATGGCGCCGAGGATAACTCGCCATGGGGAAAATCAAAAGGGATGTCGTCATCTGGATTGAAGTCGTCCGGGGGGCCGTCGTCCGTTTTGCGGCCCCCAATCCCGTCGCTGCTGCGCTGCGAAGTTCCACCACCACCGCTGCTCCTCGATCGTGACTCGTCAGGTTCGTCGTTCGATCGGTTCGGAGCTCCACTCCCCCGCTTGCTCCCAAATTCGAACTGGTCGACGATAACGTCGCTCGTGTAGCGCTTGATGCCTTCCTTATCCTCGTAGCTGCCGTTCTTGATCCGGCCATTGACCAAAACGGCGTCGCCCTTGCTGAGGTGCTTCGAAACACCCTCGGCACGCTTGCCGAACATGACGACGCGGTGCCAGGTCGTTTCTTTTTCCCACTTATCCCCACGTTTCACATCGTCGTCGGTCGCCACGCTCATCCGCAAGATGGCGAGCCCGCTTTGCGTGAAACGAAGCTCCGGGTCCGCACCAAGCCTGCCGTGGAGGATAACGAGGTTCATTTTAGCTTCTTTTTGTGGCTCATACCGTTGAGCGCCCGATCTACCTTCGCTTGTTGCTTCGCCGAGAGAGGGGGCGGCACCATCGTGGGCACGAGAGGAGGCTCGACGAGCTCTTCTCCTACACCGATCGGGCTGTCGATGGGCGTTTGCACGAGCCACACCGCCCCCGGCGGGTACGCTTCGCCTTCTTCGATGAGTTTAAAACGGAGGCCGCTGAAGGTCGTCGAGAACTTGGCGCACGCCAGCTGCGACGCTACCTTCGCCGTGGAACCGCGGATGAACGTGGGGCGCTCCGGGATCTGCCAGCCCGGGTTCTCCGTTGGCTTCTCGCCATCGGGTAGGTACTCGAGAATCTGAAAGATGCGCTCGTATTGCACTACTCTTGCATCCAAGGCTGACAAAAAAGAGCCGGCCACCTCTCGCGACAGAGACGTTTCCACTTCTTCGCGAGCCGCCGGAACTCGAGATCGGCGCCGTCGTTGTCCCGTTCCCGAAACATCTTCGCGAGCGCGATCGGGTTCGACGTCCAGACCCAGGAGGTTTCACACGCGTGCGAGAGGTACGGGCTCGCGCTTTCGTAGATGCGCTTACGGTCGATGCCTTTCGGCTCCGCGCCCATTGTTTTCTTGAACTCCGCCACCTGACGCTCGATGTAGCCAAGGTACTCGTCGTAGTTCCGCTGCATCGCCCCGCGAAACACATCGAGCTCATCAACAACGAAGGCTTCCGATCTCGTCGTCTCCTGTGCAAGCTGCAAAATGTACGGGTGCGCCACGTAGAAGCCGTAGTGGTGCGTGTATCGCGTGCTCTCCTGCGACGGGCTGCCTTCTTCGTCGCGGTCCGCGCCCACGTAGTTGCGGATGAGCTCGTGGCTCACGCGCCGACTCACGCCGCCGATGAAGAAGCTCATCTTGGCGTGGTACATGATCGACGCGTGCGGAACGTCGCCTTGCTGCGTATTCACAATGTACTCCGCGTTGCTTTTCCTGCCCGCCTTGAACCCGAAAGAGTCGTAACACTTACGCCCAGCGAGCTCGACGAGCAGCTCGTTATGCGTGACCATTCCGCCTTCCCGCTGCCCTCCGTGCGGGAAGAGCCGCATCGCCTTGGCGTACTCATTGACCTGAGTGTCGAAGTCGTCCGGCAGACATTCAGGACGATGAGTACGTACCCACTCCGCCATCTCGACCACGCCGGCATGCCGGAGCTGCATTTCGGCCACCAACGACACCGTCGGCTCACCCGTCAGAATCGTCACAGCTCGGTTCATTGTCACCTCACACCCACCAAAGCGACCAGCGTAAAAGTTGAACGAGAATCCCTAGCACTACCACGGTAATCATTACCCCAATCGGCAACACAAGAAGAAGTACAGGCGGCACCCAGAGCGGCGCAATCACCCAACCCCAGCCCCAGTCGACCCAGCCCATCACCTTCGACGCGATGAGCACCAAGAAGTTGGCCAACACGCACAATTTCGTGAAACCCCCAGTTGGCGCCCGAGCTATTTTGTACTTCATCCGAGTTCAAGCGTGCCAACCTTGTTCTTGCCCCAGCCGCGACGCCTGGCTTCATCGAGCGCACGCCGGCACTCGTCGTCCCAGATGCGCCCCCCATCTTCCTGTTCTTTGGACTCGGCGGCCCTGACGAGCCCGCGGACCATATCCTCCACATCGCTCGACACCTTGAAGTGAACCGTTGCCATCTCGCTCACCCCTCTACGCGCGCGTAGAGGTCCGGCTCCCGCACGACGTAGAGCGTCTCTCCCTCCGGACCTACGATGGTGATATCTGCCGGGTGCTCGACGCCGTTTTTGTCGAAATACTGATAGCGGGGAGCGATCACCATGTCGCCCTCTTTCACGGCCGAGGGGACGGTCTGCCCATTCGGAAGGAGGCGCCCGGGACCCACGGCGACCACGACGCCGGTGAACGTTCGATCGTTCGGAACTTCGGCCGTGTCGGGGATCACGATCCCACCCGCCGACACCTTCGATCCTTCGATACGGCGAAGGAAGACCTTCTCGTAGAGCGGACAGAGTTTCAAAATTGACCTCCGGATCAGGCGGGCACTGCAACACCGCGGTATTTTGCCCACGCTTCGACCCGCGCGAGCCATTCGCGATGCACGACCCTTCGCTCTTCGGGGATACTGGTATTGGCGACCGACGTGCGATAGGCCGTAATCAACGCTTCGAACTGTGCCTTTTCGAGTTCGGACAGCTTCTTGTCCTGGTACGGCCCCTTGTTGAAGGGCAGCACCTTGTCCTCGGGCACAGCGGGGCCCGCAGCTACCTCGTCGAAGACCAAATCATCAGCGTGCGCTGGCTGCGAAGCGGCGGGCGGCGTCCCATTGGGAGCGGAAGCCGCCGGTGGGACCGAAGCGGCGGGCGCCTGAGTAGTCGCGCCAGCGGGAGCGGCCGGCGGCGTCGCTGGGGACTGAGCGACCGCTGATGCTGCGGAAGCCGCGGGCGCTGCGGGCGCCGCCGCAGCAGCGGGCGGCCTGCCGCGCTTCGGCTTGGTTTCGGCATTCGCCGCCTGCGCAGGAGGCGACGCGGAAGAAACGCCGTCTCCACCTGCACCATCGTTGTCCACGACGACGGCGTCCTCGTCATCTTCGAACCCAGCGTCCACGACTTCATTCGCAGGCGGCACGAAACCAAAATACAGATCGGAAAACTGCATCCAGGTCGCACGCGAGAGCGCCCTTCGCCGCAGCATGTCGGCCAGGTACTGCTTGTACGTATCCTTCTCGGTGAGCCCCGCCCGCTTCGCGTCCTCCATCGTGAAGATGCCCCGAACCGGCTTTTTGCCGGGGCGATGCGCGATGCATTCACCGGTGCCCTCGCGGCCGTCTTTGACCCACTCGACCCAACCCCCAACGCGCGCTCCCAGGAACTCGAGAAACGGACCATTGGGACGCGGGCGCCCCTTGATGATGTTGATGCCCTCGAGTGCAGCGACGAGCGGGACGCCGAGCTCCCAGCCCTTCATCGCGACGGTGACGATCGCGCCTTGATTGGGAATCATCATATTTTTGGCGATATCAGATTCCCAAATCACCTTGGCGGCCGTGAGGATCGAGTTCCACTCCTCATTCGTCGGGTAGAGCCGCCCCGCCCTTTCGATCGGAGCCGCCCCGCTCGGCATCATCCCCGTACTCGGCACCGCGAGCGCCCCACCCGTCGACCTCGTCATCGCACTTCGATCATCCATTCCCACGTCCTCCAAAGAGCGCCCCACGCTAAGGGTCCCGAGTGGAGGTGTCAAGAACGTACTGTCACGATCGTGTCTATCGACAGGAAACGATTTTGACATTACGATACACGTCGTGACCATCGATCTAAACGTATGATTCGCGTTTTTCGCTACCGTCTCTACCCAACCCGAGCGCAGGAAGCAGCGCTGCGAGAGCTACTATGCCGACTGCGTGAGCTCTACAACGCTTGCCTGCGAGAGCGGCGCGACGCTTGGCGGCGCCAAGGAGTTTCCATTTCCGCGTACGAGCAGATGGCGGAGCTCCGCGAGGTGCGCGAGCTCCGCTCCGAGTACGCAGGCATCCACACCCATCTCTTGCAGGATGTCATCACGAGGCTCGACCGGGCATACCAGGCGTTTTTTCGGCGCTGCAAGGCTGGCGAGACACCAGGGTACCCGCGGTTCAAGGGGCGAGGCCGCTACCGGACCTTCACCTTCAAGGATGCGAAGAACCGCAACGGCGTGCGACTTGTCGCTGGGGGTGCACGGGTCGATCTTAGCGGTATCGGAAAGGTCAAGATCAAACTGCACCGGCCCATCGTTGGCACCGTCAAGCAGGTATCGGTCACGCTCTCGGGAGACGGCCACTGGTACGTGGCTTTTATCTGCTGCGATGTGCCGGCCGAGGCGCTTGCCGCGACGGGCGAAGACGTTGGAATCGATCTCGGCATCACGAGCTTCGCGGCTCTCAGTAACGGCGACACGGTCGACAACCCTCGGTGCTACGAGTCCGCGTTCCGCTCGCTCAGAACATCCCAGCGCCAGGTCAGTCGTAGGAAGCGCGGGTCGCACCGGAGACACAAAGCGGTCATTCTGCTCGCCAAGCAGCACGGCCGCGTGCGGCGCACGCGGCTCGACTTTCACCACAAGGTGGCGCGCGACATCGTCAGGCGATTCGACTCAATTGCTGCGGAGGAGCTCAACATCAAAGGTCTGGCGCGTATGCGCCTAGCCAAGCAAGTACTCGACGCCGCATGGGGACAGTTCACCTCGATTCTAGCGAACAAGGCCGAAAGCGCCGGTCGCGAGTTCATCAAGGTGGATCCATACGGCACGTCTCAGGAATGCAGCGGCAGTGGCTGCGGCGCTACGGTTCGCAAGAGCCTCAGCGTACGTGTCCACGCGTGTCCCAAGTGTGGGCTCGTATTGGATCGCGACGTCAACGCTGCGAAGAACGTACAAGCGCGGGGGCACCGCGTTCGTGGAGAGGTGGGTAGTAGACACCTCGATGAAGCGAGAAGCCCCCACCTCGCCGTCTGCGGCAGGTAGGGGAGTTGTCACGTACGCTACAACACATGTCCTGCTAGCACGATCGTTTGGCAGCGGTATATAAGAAGAGGCTAAAGACCAAACAAATGGCCCATATCGGCGAGATCATTCGGCAGTGGCGAGAAGGCGGCGACGAGCCTATGACCCGCGACACAGTCGCCGTCCGCACCGGCAGGTGCGTGTCGACGATTCGCAACTGGGAGACGGGGCGCGATCCCCGGATCTCCGACATCGTCGATCTCGACGTGGCCAAACCTGGCCTCGTTCGGCTCGTCTTCAATGCAGCTCTCGCCCACAAGCTCCACAGGCCCGAACACCCCCCGCAGCGTAAACGCCGACGCAAACAAAGCCGTCACACGAACGGCGTCGCCAAGCGATAATGTCGGCCGGTCCGCCGGACGACGTTCATGCGTCGGGCGCGGTCATCTCGGTACGCCCGCGCTCCGACGGCACGTTTGGCGTCACTGTAGGCCCGGGGCCGAAGCTCTACTGGTACATCACCCAGGAGCCCCCGAAGCTCGGCACCGAGGTGACCCTCCTCGCTCGCCCCCTTTCGACCCAGACGATGCAGTGGAAGGGTCAGACCGGCGAGCTCACCGTTCTAGGCAGGGTCGCCGTGCAGTCGGTACCGCCCGCGTACGCGACGCGCATCGTCGCCCCTGAGTGGAAAAAACGCGTCCAGGACGCCGTCAAGAAACCACTTTATCGCTACCAGATCGAAGGCGCCGCCTGGCTCGCCTCGCAGCTCGCAGCCGGCAAAGGCTCCATTCTCGGCGACGACATGGGGCTCGGCAAAAGCATCCAGACCGTGGCCGCCATCTGCGCCACGCGCATGTTCCCGGCCATCATCGTCTGCCCCATGTCGGTGAAGATCAACTGGGCGAGGGAAGAGTTTGCGAGCGCAACCGAGCCAGTATCTACCACCATCGTCACCCGACGCCGCGGACCGATCGAGCCCGCCAACGTCATCATCTTGAACCACGATCTCATCCCAGCGAGGGAGGAGCAACTCTCGAGTCTCGGCGCGCGCACCATCGTGCTCGATGAAGCGCACGCCTTCAAGCACCCGAAGCCACCGAGCCGCCACCGCGCCCAGGTCGCGACCCGCCTCGCCACCTGGATAGGGCGCCCCATCGAGCTCACCGGAACGCCCGTCTTCAACCGAATTCGGGACTTCTGGCGACTGCTGCACATCGCCAGCCCGGCCGACTGGCCCTCCTACGCGGAGTTCTGCCAGCGCTACTGCCGCGCTCCCGACGACGATCTCCCCTCCCACCAAAGCAACATCGTCACGAGCTACGGCCGGGTCGAGTACCTGGAAGAGCTCCACACGCGCGTCGAGCCTGTCCTTCTGAGGAGGCTGAAGCACGAGGTTTTGCCCGATCTGCCGCCGAAGTCGACCCGCAAGATCATCGTGCAGCTCGACGAGCTCGACATGAACGTGTACCGCCTGGCCCAGGCCGATATCGTCCAGTGGATCCGGGCGCAGCAGCACGGCGACTTGCGAGCCAAAGCGGCGAGCCGGGCGCAGACCATCGTCAAATTGACGACGCTCCGCCACCTGGCCGCTCAGTTCAAGATGCGCCGCGCCATCCCCGAGTACCTCGAGCAGTGGTTCGACAGGGAGACGATCGAGCCCCTGGTCATTTTCGGTTTTCACAAGGATGTGATCCTCGCCGTCTACCGTGAGTGCGTGCGGCTACTCGGCGAAGATCGCGTCTCCATCATCGGAAGCGCCGACAAGGCCGAACGCCGGCAAGACGCCATCGACGCCTTCAACCTGGGCCGGACCAACGCGTTCGTCGCTCCCATCAAGTGCGCGGGCACCGGCATCAACCTACAGGCGCGCGCCGCAGACATCCTCTTCGTCGAGCGGCTGTGGGAGCCGACCATGATGAACCAAGGCATCGATCGCTGCCATCGCCTCGGGCAGATGAAACCCGTCACAGCCACCTTCATCGACGCCGCCGATACCATCGACGAGTACATCGCGGAGCTGAACGAAGCGAAAGAGACGCTCATCACCCACGCGCTCGACGATAGCCAAGCCATCGAAGAAGCCATCCGAGGCGTCGACGCGCTCGTTGACAGATTCGACAGAGCTGGCTAATCACGATCGTGATGTCCGCTGCTGCCGAAAGCGCGCGCCCAGAATCCCATTCCGAAGCTCCGGCTCACGAGGCGCTGCGCATCTGGTTCGAGGCGGACAAGTCGCGCACGTACACCGGGATGGCGAGGGTGCTCGGGATGTCGGCGGGGTCCGTCTCGCAGTGGTGCCGCACCGATCGACCGAATCGCCCGGCAGACATCGCCACGATGTTTGCCGTCAGCGTGCTCACCGGCATCCCCGTACACGCCTGGTTGACGCCCGAAGAGAGCACCTGGCTTCGCGCGATGTCGACCGGCGAATTCGTGCTGCTCTTCGAGCGTCCCAAGCGCGCCGAGACAACCGACTCGCGCCAGATGAACTTCGACGGTTATTGGCGGCCGAACGCCCCGCAGTCGGCGCCGTTCGATCCCGACGCCGACATGTCCCTTGCCGACGAAGCCTGAATGGTCAACCGCGATCAGCGGCGCTTTCTCGAGTCCGTCGTGCGCTCTGAAACAGACGCGTCGTGGTTCATCGTCCAAGCCGACCACATCGAGGTGTCCGAAAAAGGCGTCGAACTCGGCGTCGTTTGCGGCACGCACGAAGTGACGTTCGTCCTTAGCTACACCGCTGTGTCGCTTTTCGGCTTCGAGCTCCTCCAGACCAAGCACATCACGCTTTTCGGCGTCACGGAGCCCGATCCGTGTGCAACCCTCAGCGAATGCGGCGATCACGTTTGGCGCTGGTCCGCCAAACGGCGCGGGTACTATCCGGAGGTCAACCTCTGCACCTTTTGTGGCGGCGTGCACCTGCCTGTCCTCACCCAAGCGAGCATCCGCACCATCTTGAACGAAGCGCGCGAGAAAGGTTTCCTGCCAAAAAATGAACCGAGCCCACCGACGCGCGGAACGTAGCATGCAGCGCCAGAACCCATCTTCCCACGGCGCCACCATCGGGACGCTTACGAGCGCCATGGCCGAGCACGGCCCTTCCATTCGCGCCGAACTCGAGCGCGCCGTCGCCCCGAGCGAAGTGAAAAGCGGGCACATCGTCGGTGCCCTGATAAGCATGTCGACCAAATGGGTCGAAGCCATCGAGGCAGGGGACACATCGACCGCCTTTCGCTCGACGGTCGCTATCCTCTGGCTTTCCCGTGCGCTCGCACACGCCGAAGGCAAAGTGAGTGAGACCCCAGCGGCAACGGCCTAGCTCAGCACTCGATCGAGTGCTTCCTCCTCCTCCGTTGCCACGCTCCGTGCGACGTTCTTGGTCAGCGCATCGAGATCGATAAACTCGTTGGCCGGATCACGCTCAGTCGGATCGTCGTACCGGCTAACGCTGTTGAACGGCGCCTGATTGCCGTTCTTGCGATCGTTCCACCTTTGAAATTCGCGCATCGGACGCAACACCTTCATGATGAGTTTCGATAGGCTACGCTCGTCGATCCGAAACATCCCCGTCGCCTTCATCAGGCTGTTCGCCCTCCGGTCCGCCTTCGCGTGCTTCTTCAACTGGTAGAGCAGGCGGCCGATCACTATGCCGAGGTGGTCGGGGTACGGGTACGGGCTCTGCCGCACCGCCCACATCGCCAGGTGCCCCGCCACCGTCTTGGCCGTTGTAACGAAGCGTGCTGC
>Ga0137449_1000085_pt1 | contig 12057 bp, 13 predicted proteins | sample EasRivERMGT436_2_FD_104905 | JGI IMG/M metagenome (GOLD analysis project Ga0137449, IMG submission 104905) | Soil microbial communities from meander-bound floodplain in the East River, Colorado, USA - East River MetaG ERMGT436_2 | ecosystem: Environmental > Terrestrial > Soil > Floodplain ... | reverse complement strand
TGGACATTTCCTGCCACTCGTTCATACGCATGGCAAAGCTGGCGGTGCCGCTCATGAAGAAGGGCGGCACGATGTTCGCCATGAGCTACTACGGCGCCAACAAGGTGGTGCCGAATTACAACGTGATGGGGCCGGTGAAGGCCGCGCTCGAGGCGAGCTGCCGCTACCTTGCCTACGAGCTGGGCGGCAAGGGCATCCGCGTGCACGCCATCTCGCCCGGGCCGCTCAAGACGCGCGCCGCCTCCGGCCTGAAGGACTTCGACCTGATGCTCAACGAGGCGGCGCAGCGCGCGCCCCTCGGCGAGCTCGTGGACATCATGGACGTGGGCTTTACATGCGCCTATCTCGCGACGCCCTATGCGCGCCGCCTCTCCGGCGAAACGCTGTACGTGGATGGCGGCGTGAACATCATGGCGTAAAATTGCGCGACATGCCGCGCCACCTCGCGAGATTCACAACGTTCGCTCTTGCCGGCCTGGTGGCGATCGTCCTGCCGGTGCGGGCGCAGCAGCCTGCGTCGCCGCAACCGGCGGCGCCTTTGCAGGTATCGCCGGAACTGCTATCGCCGAAGCCGGCAGCGTCCTCGTTCAGCAAGGAGCAGATCGAGCAGCTGGTCGCGCCGATCGCGCTGTATCCCGACGCGCTGGTGGCGCAGATCCTGATGGCCTCCACTTACCCGCTGGAAGTGGTGCAGGCCGCGCGCTGGACCAAGGAAAACCCGAAGGTCACGGGCAAGGCGCTCGAGGATGCGATGCAGAAGCAGACCTGGGACCCGAGCGTGAAGTCGCTCACCGCCACGCCGCAGGTGCTGGCGATGATGAACGACAAGCTCGACTGGATGCAGAAGCTGGGCGATGCGTTCCTCGCGCAGCAAAAGGACATGCTGGACGGCGTGCAGCGCCTCAGATCCAAGGCGCTCGCCGCGGGCAACCTGAAGTCCGGCAAGGAGCAGAAGGTCACCACCGAGCAGGAGGGCAGCACCACCATCGTCAAGATCGAGCCGGCGAATCCGCAGGTCGTGTACGTGCCGGTCTACAACCCGACGATGGTTTATGGGCCCTGGCCGTATCCCGCCTACCCGCCTTACTACTACTACCCGCCCGCCTACGCGGGAGGGGTGTTCTTCGCCTTTTCGGTGGGCATCGTCATCGGCAATGCCTGGTGGGGCGGCGCCCACTGGGGCGGCGGCAACGTCTACATCAACCACAACACCTACAACAATTTCAACAGGACCAACATCAGCGGCGGCGACTGGCAGCACAAGCCCGAGCACCGCAAGGGCGTGGAGTATCGCGACCAAGGCAGCCGCGACAAGTACGGCGGCCAGCGGCCGAGCGCGGATACGCGCGAGGCATACCGCGGTCGCGATGGTGCCGGACCAAGCACCGCAGACCGGCAGCGGGATGCCGCAGGCGCGCGAGACCGGAGCGCCGGGCCCAGCACTGCCGATCGTGCGGGCGCGGGCAGCCGCCAGCCGGGTGCGTTCGAAGGCGCGGGCCAAGGCCAAGGCGCCAATACCCGGGACTACAGCAGCCGCGGCGCGTCGAGCCGCTCGTCGGCGGCCAGTCAGTCGCGGCCGGCGGCCGCGCCGCGGGCCGCTCCGTCACGGCCGAGCGGCGGCGGTGGGCGCGCGGGCGGTGGCGGCGGGCGCCGCTAGGGGAGAACGCACATGCTGCTGACACTCGCGAAATTCGTTCACAGGCTGTTGCTCGCCGCCGCGCTGTCTTGCCTCGGCGTGGGCCCGGCCGCGCTCGCCGCGGAAAAGCAGAAGACGTTCGGCTCGCCGGAAGACGCGGCGAACGCGCTCGCGGCCGCGAGCCGCGCCAGCGACGTCAAGGCGCTGGAGAGCATTCTCGGGCCGGGCTCCGCGCGCCTCATCCGCTCAGGAGATGCGGTCGCGGACCGCAGGGGACGCGAGCGCTTCGCGCAGGCCTATGCGGAAGCGAGCAAGGTCGAGCGTCAGGGCGATGCGAAAGCGATCCTGATGATCGGCAAGGACGAGTGGCCGATGCCCATTCCGATGGTGAAGGGCAAGGACGGCTGGCGGTTCGACGCCAGACAGGGCGGCGAGGAAGTCCTCAACCGGCGCGTCGGGCGCAACGAGCTCTCGACGGTGCAGGTGATGCTCGCTTACGTGGACGCGCAGCGCGAGTACTACCTGCGCAATCCGCGCAACGACAAGCTGCTGCACTATGCGCAGAAGTTCGGCAGCGTCCCGGGCAAGCGCGACGGGCTGTATTTCCCCACCAAGGCGGGCGAGGCGCCGAGCCCGCTCGGGCCTCTGTTCACGAAGGCGAAGGCGGCGGGCTACGGCAAGGACGAGGACGGGCTGCCGGATCCCTACTATGGCTATCGCTACCGCATTCTCACGCGGCAGGGGCCGGACGCGCCGGGCGGCGCCTACGACTACGTGGTCCAGGGACGCATGATCGGCGGGTTCGCGCTGATCGCGTGGCCTGCGTCCTACGGCAACTCGGGCGTCATGACCTTCATCGTCAATCACGAGGGCGTGGTGTACGAGAAGGACCTCGGGCTGGGCACCGCCACGGCGGTGGGCAAGATCACGCGGTTCAATCCCGACAAGAGCTGGAAGCGGCAGTAACGGCTTCCCCTTACTTCGCCAGCCTTGCCTGCCTCACCAGTTCCTCGAGCGCCTCGTAAGGCTGCGCGCCCACGACCCCTTGGTTGCCTGCGACGAAGGTCGGCACGCCGGTGATGCCGTAGCGGCGTGATTTCTCCCAGTCGGCGTCGACCGCCGCCTGGTGCGTGCGCTTCTCGATGACCTCGCGCGCCTGCGCGGCCGGCAGGCCCACCGAGGCCGCGACTTCGACCAGGACGTCGGCGTCGCCGATGTTGCGCGCGTCGACGAAATACGCGCGGAACAGCGCGTCGTGGATCGCCTCGCCGCCGGGCTGGGTGTCGGCCCAGACCGCGAGCTCCTGCGCCAGGCGGCTGTTGTAGGTCATGGTGCGGTTGCCGTAGGGCAGGCCCTCGGCCTGCATGCGCGCGCGCATCTGCGCCTGCATCTTCGGGATGTCGTAGCCGCGCCCGGCGAACAGGTCCTCGAGGCTGCGCCCTTGCGGCGGCGTTTCCGGGTGCAGCGGGAAGTGCACCCACTGCACGCGCACGCCGTGCTCCTTCCTGAGCCGCTCAATACGCACGGTACTGAGATAGCACCAGGGTCAGGCGAAGTCGGAGAAGATCTCCAGGGTCAGGGGTTCGGTGGCCATGGCCGCATTCTAGACAATTCCGTCCGCCTCCAGCCGCGCGAGTTCTTCGGCTCCCATGCCGAGGTACCGATGCAGCACCGCCGCCGTGTCGCTCCCCGGCACGGGAGCGGGCGCGTCGTGTCCCGAGGCAGAGCGGCTGAACTTGATTGGCAACCCCGCGGCCGCGACCCCGGCGGGCGCGCCATCCGGGCGGCGCAGCGGTTGCACCATGCCGCGGGCCTTGAGCTGCTCCCACTCGACGGCTTCCTTGGCGGTGCGCACGGCGCCGCAGGGCACGTCCGCCTCGCGCAGCCTCTCGATCACCTCGCGCACGGTGTGTTTCGACGCCCATTCGCCGACGACGGCATCGACGGACACGTTGTTGACGATGCGCCATTCGACGCGCCTGAAGTTCGGATGCTCGCGAAGATCGTCGCGACCGATGGCCTGGAGCAGGCCGAGCCAGTCCGCATTCGTGACCACGCCGAGCGTCACCCAGCCGTCGCTCGCGCGGTACGCATTGAAAGGCGAAAAGCGCATGATGCGGTTCCCCTGGCGGGCGGCGAGCCCGAGCTTCTCGTAGCTGTCGACCGGCTCGTCCAGCATCATGGAAAACAGGCAATCCACCATCGCGACGTCCACGGCCTGCCCGAGCCCGGAGCGCTCGCGTTCCCTGAGCGCCGCGAGAATGCCGAGCGCCGAGTATGTACCGGCGATCATGTCGGAGAGCGCGCCGCCCGTCTTCATCGGCGGGCCGTCGGGCGCGCCGGTGATGCTCATGAGGCCCGCTTCGGCTTGCGCCATGAGGTCGTAGGCCTTCAGGTCCTTGTCGGGGCCCGTCGCGCCGTAGCCGGAGAGCGCGCAGTAGACGATGCGCGGATTGCGCCCTTGCAGCGCGTCGTAGCCGATGCCGAGGCGCTCGGCGACGCCGGGGCGGAAGTTCTCCACCACCACGTCGGCGCGCTCGGCAAGCCGCAGGAAGATCTCGCGCCCGCGCGCATCCTTGAGGTTGAGCGTGGCGGACTTCTTGCCGCGCGCACGCTTGAGGTAGGCGATGCCGTAGTCGTCGTCCGACGTTCGCTCGAAGCTCGCCCCGGCGGCACCGGCATACGGCGGCGCCCCGGCGGCCGGGTCGCCGCCTGCCGGGTCGTCGATCTTGATCACCTCCGCCCCCAGGCCGGCGAGCAGCAGCGTGCAGTGCGGCCCCGAGAGGTACCGCGTCAGGTCGAGGACCACGAGGCCCTCGAGCACGCCGCTCATGCCGGGTCGGGCTGCTTGCCCTGCCAGATGCCGATCGCCTGCCCGAGCGCCTGGGTGGCGCGCGCGCGGATCTCCTCCTCGCTGATGGAGCTCAAGGGATGGTCGATCACCACCGGCACGATGCTTGCCATGCCGAGCGCCTCGCGTTGCACGCGAGCCTCGTGCAGGAAGGTCGTCGTCACGATCACCGCCGTCGGTACCCCCAGCGACTCCAGGCTGATGCCGTCATGCATACAGCACGACGTACACGAGCCTCAGTCGCCGATGGCGGTGACGACGATGTCGTTCTCGGCGCGGATCTTCTCGACGAGCTCGGGAGCCGCGAAGCGCGAGAAGCTCTCCTTGCGGTAGTAGTTCACCGCGGCGAGCGGGTGCTGCGCCTGCAGCTGGTCGCGCAGCTCGCGCAGCAGCTTGTTGGCGTTCCACTTGGTGTTGTCGAGGATGCCGAGGCGCAGGCCGTCGAGCGAGCGCACGCGCGCCGCGATGGCCTTCTTTTCGGCGCCGACCACGCCGCGCGGGTCGTAGACAGGTTGCATGACGAAGACTCCTTTCTCAGAGATAGCAGGTACCGTCGACGCAGCGCGGGCCGGATTGCTCCGGCCCGGCGCCGCCGCCGATCTCGCGCAGGACGGGCGAGGTCATGTGGCCCCAGCCCGGGATGAAGGCGGAGAAGCGCCCGGCCTCGCCGCCGATGACGAACAGGTGGATGTTCTCCGCGCTCGGCACGATCGGGATGTGCGAGTCGAGTTCGCGCTTGTACCAGACCGGCAGGCTGCGGTTGTAGACCTTGCCGTAGCGGTGCTCGAAGGCGATCTCGCGGAACAGGTTGCCCGAGTTCATCCACAGGTAATTCTTGATGTCGTGGCGCTTCCAGCCGTGCTTGGCGATCGTGGTGGCGTGCTCGGGCCCCAGCACCACCGCGCAGTGGCCGCTCGAGACGGCGTTGTTGTGCGCGATGGTGCTCATCGCCGAGCAGATGGAATCGAGGATGCCCTGCGGGTCGTTGGCCACGTGATTGGTGACGCTGTGCGGCGGCTCGGCCGCCATCACGAACACCGTCGAGTCCTCCGCCTTGAAGCCCTTTTCCACGTGATAGGGCGCGAGCAGCCCGAGTTCTTCGTTCTCGGCGACCGCGTAGGTGTACTTGCCGGGATGCCCGAGCGTGCTCTTGTCCAGGTCGCCGGGCCAGCCGCCGCCGACGTTGAGCAGGATCAGGCGGATGGCGCGGCCGATGGTGGCATTGGCGCGGTTGCCCGAGCCGAAGGCGTTGCAGCCGGCGTTCATGCCGATCTTCCCTGCGATCGGCCCGTTCACGACGAGGAGCGGGCAGGCCATGTGGGTCGTCGCCTGCACGCCGTTCAGATTGAAGGCCGGCTCGCACAGCGCGAGCATTGCCGCGCGCACCACCGGGGCGTATTCCGGCTTGCAGCCCGCCATCACCATGTTGATGGCGAGCACCTCGCGGGTCAGTCCGCCCCAGCGCGGCGGCACGCGCGCTTCGACCATCTGCGGTTCGCTGCCGAGCGCCTCCAGCATCGCCGCGACCTTTGCGGGCGTGGGTGGTACCACCGGCAGGCCGTCGGAGTAGCCGTGCTCGTAGTACCACTCGATGAGGTCGATGCCCTCGGGCACGGAGGCGGTGGGGGCGGGCGCGGCGGCGAGCTGGGCGGACATGGCGTGCTCCGGGGATTGAACCTCTATTCCTAAGAATACCCTTGCGCCGGTACGATGGCACCATGCGGCTCGCAGCCATCCCGTCGGTCGACCGGATCCTGCAGGACCCGCGCCTCGCACCGGCCATCGCCCGGCACGGGCGCCCCCTGGTGGTGGCGGAGCTGCGCTGCCTGGAGGACGAGGCGGCCTTTCTTGCGCAACTCGAGGGCCGGCGCCTTTGATCGTCGCCACCGCGGGGCACGTCGATCACGGCAAGACTTCGCTCGTGCGGGGGCTGACGGGCGTGGATACCGACCGGCTGCCGGAAGAGAAGCGCCGCGGCATGTCGATCGATCTCGGCTTCGCCTACCTGCCGCTCCCCGGGCGCGAGCCGATCGCGTTCGTCGACGTGCCGGGGCACGAGCGCTTCGTGCGCAACATGGCGGCGGGCGTGCCGGGCATCGACCTCGCGCTCCTCGTCGTTGCCGCCGACGACGGCCCGATGCCGCAGACGCGCGAGCACCTGGCGATCCTGGAGCACCTCGGCGCGCCGCGGCTGCTCGCCGTGTTGACCAAGGTGGATCGCGTCTCGCCCGAGCGCGCGGCGCTGGCCGCGGATGAAATCCGCAGTCTGCTGGACGAAGGTCGCTTCGCCGGCGCGGAGGTCTTGCGGGTGTCCTCGGCCAGCGGCGAAGGGATGGAGGCGCTACGCGAGCGGCTCGCGCATTTCGCCAGGAGCGTCCCGCCGCGAACCTCTGCGCAACGCTTTCGCATGCACGTGGATCGCGCGTTCGTCATCGATGGCCTCGGGCTCGTCGCCACTGGCACTGTCGCGTCAGGTGCGGTTGCCGCGGGCGACGAGGTTCAAGTGCTGCCGGCAGGCCGCAAAGTGCGCGTACGGAGTCTGCGCGCGAATAGCGGCGAAGCATCGCGCGCGACTGCGGGTCAGCGCTGCGCGCTCGCGCTGCACGGCGTTTCGCGCGGCGAGGTGGAGCGCGGCGACGTGATCGCCGATACCGCGCCGGTCCCCGTATCGAAGCACCTGGACATCGAGGTGACATGGCTGGACAAGCCGCTTGCGCGTCCCGGCACGCTCGGCGTCCATCTCGGGACCGCAATGCTGCAGGCACGATTTTCGCCATTCGGCCGCTTCGCCAGGCTGGCGTTCCCGCATGGCGTGACCGCGTGGCACGGCGACCGCCTGCTGCTTCGCGACCCCGGCACTCGGCGTTTGATCGGCGCGGGCGTGGTCGTAGACCCGCTGCCCGCCGGCCGTCGCGGCGCACGCCGCGAGCGCATTGCGGGGCTCGGCGCGCACGAAGCGCTCGAGGCGCTGCTTGCCGACGGCATGGTCGACATGGAGTGGCTCGTCAAGGCGTTCCACCTTCCGTCGCGCGACGCGCCGGGGCTGGTGAGCTTCGCGGTGCGCGGCGTGCGCCATGCCATGCGGTGGGCAAGCTGGGACGCGCAATGCGACGCGCTCGAGCGCGCCGTCGCCGACTGGCACGCCGCGCACCCGGAGTCGATCGGGCCGCGTCCCGCCGATGTCGGTGCGCCGCTTGTCGCCATGATCGACTTCCTCATCGATGCCGGGCGACTGGTGCGCGAAGGTCCAAGCCTGCGCTTGCCGGTCCACGCGCCCGTTCTGTCGGCGCAGGACGAGGCGCTGTGGCAGGGGTTCGCACCGCTGCTCGAAGGCGAGAGCGGCAAGCCGCCGCGCGTGCACGAGCTCGCGGCGCAGTTGGCGATGGAGCCGAAGGCGGTGGCCGACTTTCTGCAGCGCGCGGCGCGCGCGGGGCGCGTGCACCGCGTGGCGCCCAACCGCTTTTTCCTGCCCCGCGCCGTGCACCGGCTGGTCGATCTCGCGGTGTCGCTGGATGCGGAGTCGGAACACCATGGCTTCGCGGCTGCGGACTACCGCGACCGCAGCGGCCTCGGTCGCAACCTCACCATCGAGGTACTCGAATACCTCGACGCGGCAGGCTATACGCGGCGCGCCGGCAACCTGCGCCGCGCACGACGAGTTTCCATGGAAGAGAAACGTCCCCGGTGGGGCGCCCGGACTTCAAATCCGGAGAGAGGCGTCTGACGTCTCTGGTGGGTTCGACTCCTGCCTCTTCCGCCAATTTTCGCCAAAGGACCGACATGCCCGAGACCTACGCCACGCTGGCCCTGAAAGAGGAGGGCGCGCACGTCCTCGTGGTGACGCTCAACCGTCCCGAAGTGCTCAATGCCATCAGCACGCAGATGGGCCGCGACTGGCTGGATCTGTTCAATGGACTGGCGGCCGATCCGGGAGAGGTGCGCTGCATCGTGCTCACCGGCGCGGGCGAGCGCGCCTTCTGCGCGGGCGCGGACCTCAAGGAACGCGACGGCATGTCGGTCGAGACCTGGCGCACCCAGCACGCGCAGTTCGAGCAAGCCTTCGTCGCGCTGATGGAATGCCCTGTGCCGATCATCGCCGCAGTGAACGGGCATGCCTACGGCGGTGGATTGGAGACTGCCCTGTGTTGCGATTTCATCTACGCGGCGAAGGGAGCAAAGCTTGCGCTCTCCGAGCTGCGCCTGGGCATCATGCCGGGCGGCTGCGGCACGCAGAACCTGCCGCGCGCGGTGGGCGAGCGGCGCGCCAAGGAACTGATCCTCACCGCGCGCGCCTTCAGCGCGGAGGAGGGCGCGGCGTGGGGCCTCGTCAACAAAGTGTGCGAGCCGGGGAAGACGCTACCGGATGCGCTCGAGACCGCGCAGCATATCGCGTCGAACGCGCCCATCGCGGTGCGCCAGGCGAAGAAGTCCATCCACTACGGGCTGCAGATGGACCTCCTCACCGGCTACCGCTTCGAGATCGAGGCCTACAACCGCCTCGTGGACACCGAGGACAGGAGGGAAGGCGTGCGCGCGTTCAACGAGAAGCGCAAGCCGTCCTTCAAGGGTCGCTAGGCCGCTTTTCTCGCCCAACGCTCGAGCTCTTCCCAGCCGCCGATCTTCGTGCCATTGATGAACACCTGCGGCACGGTCTGCGCGCCGGCGATCGCCCCGATGACCCGGGTGCGGACCTTGTGGTCCAGGGGGATTTCGGCGTAGTTGTAGCCCAGTTCGGTGAGCAGGGCCTTGGCCTTCGCGCAGAAGCTGCATCCTTCGCGCGTCAGGATCGCCACCTGGTCGGGTTTTTTCGCCTTCGGGTTGATGTAGGCGAGCATCGTGTCGGCGTCGGACACTTCGAACGGATCGCCCGGCTTCTGCGGCTCGATGAACATTTTCTGCACCACGCCGTCCTTCACCAGCATCGAGTAGCGCCAGGAGCGCTTGCCGAAGCCGAGGTCGGCCTTGTCCACCAGCATGCCCATCTTCTCGGAGAATTCGCCGTTGCCGTCGGGGATCAGCGTGACGTTCGCCGACTCCTGCTCCTTCGCCCACTCGTTCATCACGAACGCATCGTTGACCGACAGGCAGACGATCGCATCCACGCCGTTGGCGCGGAACGCCGGCGCGAGCTCGTTGTAGCGCGGCAGGTGGGTGGACGAGCAGGTGGGCGTAAAAGCTCCCGGCAGCGAGAACACCACCACCGTCTTGCCCTTGAAGATTTCGCCGGTGGTCAGCGTTTTCCACTCGCCATGGATGCGCGTGCGGAACGCGACCTGCGGTACGCTTTGTCCTTCGCGATTCGTAAACATCTATCAACTCCTGATTTCTGATTGAGGAAAGCTTGCACTGTAGGCATCGGCTCTCGATCAATCCAATGATTTGTCGGCATAAGGACAATAGGCAAGGTCTATAAGCCATGACAGAACGCAAGCCCCTGGATGCGCAGGCTTTTTCCATGATGCTGGCGCTCACGGCACTGTGGGGTTTCCAGCAGGTGGCGATCAAGCTGACGGCGCCCGACGTGTCCCTGGTGATGCAGGCGGCGCTGCGCACCGCGCTCGCCGCAGCGCTGCTGGTGGCATGGGCGCGCTGGCGCGGCATTGCGCTGCTTTCGCGCGACGGCACGCTGGCGGCAGGGCTCGCGGCGGGCCTGCTGTTCGGCCTCGAGTTCGTGTTCATCTACGCCGGGCTCGGGCACACGGCCGCCTCGCGCATGACGGTGTTCATCTATCTCGCCCCTGTGCTCACGGCACTGGGACTGCATTGGCTCGTGCCGGGCGAGAGACTCGCGCGCGCCCAATGGCTCGGCGTCGGCGTCGCCTTCGCCGGCATCGCGCTCGCCTTCGGCGAGGCGTTCGCCGCGGCACGCAGCTCGCTGCTCGGGGATTTCTTCGGCCTCGTCGCCGCGGTGTTGTGGGCGGCGACGACGGTGCTGATCCGGGCGACGTCCCTCTCTCGCGCCACCGCGGCAAAGACGCTCTTCTATCAACTCGCGGTCGCGGCGCCGCTATTGCTCGCCGCCTCGCTCCTGATGGGCGAGAAGGGCGTGGTTGCGCTCACGCCGCTGGCCCTCGCGAGCCTCGCCTACCAGGGCGTGATCGTCGCTTTCGCGAGCTACCTGGCGTGGTTCTGGCTGCTCACGCGCTACCTCGCTGCGCGGCTTTCGGTGTTCTCGTTCATGACGCCGCTCTTCGGCGTGCTCGCCGGCGTGGCGGTGCTCGGCGAGCCGCTTACGCCGTCCTTCGTCGGCGCGGCGCTGCTGGTGGGCGCGGGCATCGTGCTGGTCAACCGGCGCTAGAATCGCCCGCGTGGACAAGCCGGTCGACATCGTGCAGTTCAAGCTCGGCATGCGGAGCCTCGCGCACGCGGTGAACATCGTCACCGCTGCGCACGGCGGGCATCGCTACGGCATGGCTGCGACCGCGGTGTGCTCGGCGACCGCCGAGCCGCCCACCGTGCTCGTGTGCCTCAACCGTAGATCCGCGACCCATGGCGGCGCGACGCGCAGCAAGGCGTTCTGCGTTAACGTGCTGCGCGCCGAGGATTCGGACCTGTCCAACCTGTTCGGCGGCGCGCAGTCGGGCGAGGGGCAGTTCAAGTCGCGCGAGTGGTCCAAGCTGGCAACGGGCTCGCCGGTGCTGCTCGATGCGCTGGTGTCTTTCGATTGCCGCGTGATCAACAAACTGGTTCACGGCACGCACACCATCTTCCTCGGCCAGGTGGAGCAGGTGCTGTTCGGCAAGAAGGGCCGTCCACTGCTCTACGCCGAGGGACAGTACTCGAAGCTCGTGTCGCTCGCGCAGGGCGAGCCGCTGCCCGAAGGCCTGGATTACTGGGGGTTCTAGGGCGCTTCCGGTATAATCCTGCCCCTCGCGCCCGTAGCTCAGATGGATAGAGTACTTGGCTACGAACCAAGGGGTCGTGGGTTCAAATCCTGCCGGGCGCGCCAGCTTCCGAAGGCCTCAGCGAGAGCTGGGGCCTTTTTCATTGCTGCGCTGAATTGCGCTTGCACACCAATGAGCGCTTTCCACCCAAAGCGGGCAGTCGCGCTGCGCCTTCATTTGACCGACATCAAACCAGCCCTGACCCCTTGACCGTAGATTGATTGCATCCATGCGGAGAGCCTGCAGATGAAGTCCCAAGAATCAGAGTCCAACGACGCATTGGGTCCGCTCCCCGCTCCACGGGATTTCTCCCTCGTGCTGGGCGGGCCGCTGTTCCAGCTGTTGCGTCGGGCGCGCCTGTCCGACGACGGACTGATGCTGGTGCGCAGGCGCATGGTCATCATCTCGCTGCTGGCATGGCTTCCGCTCCTCGTGCTCTCCGCGCTGGAGGGACAAGCGCTGGGCGGGAGTGACAGCGTCGCTTTCCTGCGGGACATCGAAGTTCACGTCCGCCTCCTGGTGGCGATGCCCCTGCTGATCGCTGCCGAGATGGTGGTGCACGTGCGCATGCGTCCCATGGTGAAGCTGTTCCTGGATCGCGGCCTGATCCCGCAGAGCGCCATGGCGCGATTCGAGGCCGCCATCGCGTCGGCCTTCCGGTTGCGCAATTCCGTGCTCGCGGAGGT
>Ga0137449_1000084_pt1 | contig 12062 bp, 7 predicted proteins | sample EasRivERMGT436_2_FD_104905 | JGI IMG/M metagenome (GOLD analysis project Ga0137449, IMG submission 104905) | Soil microbial communities from meander-bound floodplain in the East River, Colorado, USA - East River MetaG ERMGT436_2 | ecosystem: Environmental > Terrestrial > Soil > Floodplain ... | reverse complement strand
TCGGAAACCACGTTTTGCGGTTATTACGGAGGCAATTAAACATATCAATGGCAGGGGCCAGACTTGCCTCGCCCGATCGGGGCACGGCGCGCCGCGCCCCTACATAAGGGTTGTGATGTTTAATTGCCGGAGTAATATCCGCTTCTCTGCAAAAGCCGATGGTCAGAAGTTATTTGGATTCAAATTATTTTATAAGGGTTTTTTGAGCGTCGGTCTAAGGGTTTTTTTTGGCCTTTATACTCCTTTTCCTTACCCTTTATAATCTTATTCCTGATATTGGGAATATCAGCTTGACAATGAAGCATATTAGGGGTTACTTAGCAACAAATCTTAAGATGTCGAAAAATCTTACCGCCGAACAGGCTGTGGACTGAGGAATAAACTGAATCAGGTGGCGAAGAAATTAGGGATTGTACTCAGTTAAGCCCCCTAAGACTGCAATGAAATGCCCGGAGGTGTCTAATAATGCGTAAATTCGCAATAATTGTAATGCTGGTATTTTATTATACTAAAAGTCCTGCTCATGCTTTAGTTCCTGCAATCCCTACTAGTTACCAGGCTGCTTCTGCTGTTCTTCAAGTTTCAGGTGGGGACCCAGGTCTTTATTATGCCATGAAGCCTGCTGATTCAACCACGCATACTGTTGATGCAAATGGCAACATTTACCGCAAAAGCGAGACTGCATGGGTCGATCTGGGTGCTGACGGTAAAACGCCAACTCTTAAGCAGAAAAACATTACTGCCAAAATGACATATGCTCAAATACAAGCTATTGTTGCTGCCCATCCTTCTGATTATCCCCTGACTAAATCTGCTTTATTTAAGGACACTTATCCTGGTTATCCTGATCTAAATAATCATATTGAATACACTGCTGGCTCTAAAGTCCGTATTGGATCTAAATGTGTCACTCTTACTTATATTGAACAACATTGGGCGTGGTGTCCTTATGCTTTGCCTTCCGACGCTACCGGTGGTTATAAGGATAATCTTGACGGCACTGTTGAATTGTATGAAGGACCGATGACTGTTAATTTACCATATGGTGGTTCTTTTTCAAACTCGTATTGGATTAACCGGGCTTCATATGCGATAAATACACCGCCGCCACCTGTTTCGACCCCTGTCCCCGCTTCGGCTGCTGCCAATAATTTAACTGGTAGTTCTTCTGGTGGCTCTGCCAAATCACAGTATCAGGCTGAACTTGATAAGGCAATGCAAGACCCCAGTTATGTTCCTACTTTTACTGATGACTCGACCGGTCTTGCTTACATTCCCCCCGCCTCAATCCCATCTCAAAACCAATTATGTATGTACGATGGAGGCGCCTATAATGACAGTAATTGTACGTACCACAAAGACACCGGCAGCAGCACCGATAACATAACCTGTACCCAATCCGCCGCCAACCTGAAAAGCGGCAACTACCACCACTCCCAGAGCGTAATCACCAAACCCGAGAGACTCTCTTTCGATCTTTCCTACAACAGCCTTGAAAGCCTGGACATACCCCTTGGCAGAGGCTGGACCCACACCTATAACCTAAACCTCATGGAACTATCCGGCCGTATCAATCTTAAACTCAGTGACGGCGACATCATCAACTTCGTCCTGTCCGGCAGCACCTATCTGCCTACATTAACCAGTAATGACACCAGCACCATAGTAAAGAACAGTGACAGCAGCTACACCCGCACCTTTGAAAGCGGCCTCACTCAAACCTTTAACAGCACCGGCCAACTCACCGCCCTAACCGATGCTAACGGCAATACAACCACATTGACCTACGCCGGCACCGACCTTTCCACCATCACCGACGCCACCGGCCGTAACCTCACCATTACCTCAAGCGGCGGCAGGATCAACAGCATCAGCGACCCCGCAGGCAACAGCACCACCTTTGCCTACAACGGCAACCTGCTCAGCAGCGTCACCGACCCGGCCGGCAACAGCTGGCAGTATACCTATGACGAAAACGGCAAAATGAGCCAAAAGACCGACCCGGCCGGCAACCAGAGCAGCAACGTCTATGATGACACTGGAAAAAACAGCAGCAGCACCGACCCCGAAGGCAGAAGCAAATCCATCAGCTACAACATCACAACCAACACCAGCACCATCACCGAAAAAGACGGCGGCATCTGGATCCGCACCTACGACTACACCCTCAATGCCCCTACGGCAACAACCGACCCGCTGGGCAACACCTCCAGATATACTTACGACAGCAACGGCAACATGCTCACCAGCACCGACCCGTTGGGCAACACAACCAGCTACACCTATGACACCAGCTACAACCTGCTGACTGAAACCGACCCGCTGGGTAAGGTCACCAGCTACACCTACAACATCCTCGGCCAGGTACTCACCAAAACCGACCCGGCCGGCATAACCACCAACAGTTACGACGGCAAAGGCAACCTGCTGCAGCGCATGGACCCCACCGGCGCAAAGACCGTATTCAGCTACGACACCACCGGCAAACTGCTAACCGTCACCGACCCCAGGAACAACGTCACCACCTATGCCTACGATGCGTATAACAACCTTGCTTCAATGACCCTCCCCACCGGCGCCGTCACCAGATTCACCTATGACGCCAGCGGCAATGTCCTGACCGTAACCAACGCAGCACACAAGGTGACCACCTACACATACGACAATATGAACCGCCTGATGACCGTCACCGACCCGCTGAACAACGTCACCACTTATGGCTACGACAAGCTCGGCAACCGCACATCCCAGACCGACGCCAACGGCGCCGTCACCACCTTTAAATACAACTACCGCGGACAGATGATGGAAGCAAAGGATGCCCTTGGCAGCGCCACCACCTATGGCTACGGACCTACCGGCTGCCCCTCATGCGGCGGCGGTGTGGACAAGCTGACGGCTCTGACCGACGCCAGGGGGCAGACGACGGGCTACCAATACGACGTCCTCGGCCGGCTCACCCAGGAAACCGACCCTCTGAACAAGTTGACCGCTTATGCTTATGACGCCGCCGGCAACCTCACCACAAAGACCGATGCCAACGGCGCAGCGACAACCTATGCATACGATGCCTTGCGACGCCTTACCGGCAAGAGCTATCCGGGCGGCGCCACGCAGACCTACACATACGACACGGCCGGGCGGCTCGCAACTGCCGCAAACGCCGATGTCACCTATGCCTACGCCTACGACGTGGCGGGAAGGATAACCGGCGTAACCGACTCGCGCGGATATTCGATCAATTACGAATACGACGCCATCAGCAACCGGACCAGGATGATCCTCCTCCCCACTACGCCCGACGAGCGGATCACGAGCTACGCTTACGATAACGCTAACCGCCTGCAAACAATCACCAGCACTGCTGGAACCTTCACCTACGGTTACGATTCGCTTGGGAGAAGGAGTTCGCTCACTTATCCCAACCAGATTTCCACGAGCTACGCCTATGACGATAAGGGACAGCTTACCGGCCTTGCCTGCAACAACGGGGGCACATCGATCGCCGCTTTCAACTACACCCTGGACAAGGTGGGTAACCGGCTGAGCAAAAGCGGCACGGTCAACGAGACCTACAGTTATGACGCCGTCTATCGCCTGCTCCAGACCGTGAAGCCGAAAGAGTCTGAGAAGTACACCTACGATGCCGTCGGCAATCGTCTCACCGGCCCCGGCGCGAAAGACATCAGCTACCTGTACAACGCCGGCAACCAGATGACCAAAGGAAGACAGTTCGGCTATGTTTATGACAACAACGGCAATCAGACGACCCGCGCACTCGGCAATAGTATTGATAAGAGCTGGACACTTACCTGGGATTACGAGAACCGGCTGAAGACAATGGAGCAGGTCAAGGGCGCCGAGAAGCGGACGGTCAGCTTCAAGTATGATCCACAGGGTAGAAGGATTGAGAAGAAGCTGGTCACCATCAAAGACGGCGTGACGAAAACAAGCACTTACACTTATGTTTATGACAATGACAACATAGCGCTGGAGATACTTGTTGATGGCGGAAATGCGCCGGTGAAGACCTTCTACATTCACGGGCCGGGCACAGATGAGCATTTGGCGCTTGAAAGAGGAGGCAGTTTCTATTACTATCATGCGGACGGGCTTGGGAGCATCACGGCAATAACCGACCAGAGCAAGAGCATAGTGCAGAGTTACACCTACGATTCCTTCGGCATGGTGAAACCGGCAAACAACACCTTCAACAACAGTTATACCTTTACCGCCAGGGAATGGGATAAGGAAACAGGGCTCTACTATTACCGGGCGAGATACTATGATCCGATGGAGGGACGGTTTGTCTCTAAAGACCCAATAGGCTTCAAGGGAGGGATCAACGTCTATGCTTATACCTCCAATAATCCGACAAACTTAAAGGATCCGTTGGGGCTTGCGCCCAAATTTGGCGACTGCGAACTTATAAAAGATCAAGAAAGAGCATCAAAATCGTGGTTCGCAAAATTATGTAAAGAGTCTTGCGCTCAGGCCATTTTAACATGTAATTCTGATTGTAATCAACTTATGAGATTTAAGGATAAAAGTCAGACAGATATAGATTCATGTAAAAGTGACTGCAAGAAGAGTTTTGATAAATGCAATAGTGGCCAAGGTTTTACTTTTCCGGATGTTATCAAGAAGACATGCGACAAAGAAGATTAAGCACTATTACATTGATTTAACATAACTAATGGGGTTTGATTATGCGCAGGATATTTTTTTGGATATTAGCTATGTCGATCATGACCTGCATTAATTTTATTGCTTGGGGATTGAGCGATAAATATATTATATTCGATTTATCATTGTCACTATTCTTAGGAATTGCTGCTGGTATGGCTAATAATTTGATCGTGAAAGGCTGTTCGCGTAATGCTAGGTTATTGTTAATATCTGTAGTGTGTGGATTGTCAACAGTACCTTTTGTATTACATTACGCACTAGTTATAAAATTACTTGGCATAGTGTTTACACAAAAATACTTACCATATCAAATATTCATGGAAAGCTTGTATTATTCCACAAAAATAGCGATCCTCATCACGATTATAATATTTGTGGTTGTATATTTTGCGGTCAAGGTTAGATCGATGCTTGGATTAAGATTGCCTGGTTCTAAGTTGCAAAAATAGGTTATACCTACACCGCCAGGGAATGGGATAAGGAGACTGGGCTCTATTATTACCGCGCAAGATACTATGATCCGATGGCGGGGAGGTTTATAAGCAGAGACCCCATCGGGTTCAAAGGCGGGGATATAAACCTGTATTCGATGGTCCGGAATAATCCGATCAATCTGGTTGATCCGTTTGGTTTAAAAACATGTCCGCCTGGATATGAGGACGGGCCAGACTTTTGCATACCCGTGCAGGATCCTAACAGTAAGTGCCGACCTGGTACTGTTTGGGATGGTGATCTTATGGGAGGTGGATGTGTTGATCAGTTGGGGAAAGAAAAAGAAACAGAATCTTATGGGAAATGTACAGCTACATGTGTACTCAGGGCAGCTGGATTTAAAGCTGGTGAGGAAGTTGTATGGCATCAGGTGGCAAAGCGTGTTACCTCTGAGCTTGTAAAAAAAGCCGTACCATATGCAGGTTGGGTTTTCTTTGGTGGCGAAGTACTTTGGTGTACTGTTGAGTGTGCTGATTGTGGTAAGTAGAAATAAAACGAGGGGTAAAGTGATATATATAGTAGCTCTTGTCGTTGCTGTTATAGTATTGGAACAGCTATACAGATTATCGTATATGACTAATGAATCCCTATTTTCTTTTAAAAGTTGTTGTATTCTAGCGCTGATTTATGCAATCGTGATTATAGTTATCCTAATAAAACAAAGAATCATCAGAAAACGGAAGAAATATTAAGTTTTTCTTCTTAGAGAACATAAATGGGCCGCGTCTCCAAATATCAATTTTTTCTTCATTGCCTTTGAGGGGCGGGCGGACGGGGGATTGGCAGGCTGTCCGATAACCTGGCGATGTTATGTAAGAAGCGCAAAAACCGTGACAGGGGCTTATTCCTGGCGCGGTTTTTTTGTCCACTGATTACATAACATGGGTTATCGGATGGCCTGCCAAGGCTGGCGGGATCGGTGTTTACAACTGCATTGCATAGGTTTTCTTAGCCTTCGCATCGCGCAGCAGGCTGTCAATGACATGCAGAATGGTCTTCTTGTCTTCCTGGTCGAGGTGCTCGATCTCTACAATCCTGTTGAGCAAGGACTTATCCTTTATATCTGACTGTCTGCCGGTGTCGTCAACCAGGAAGTCCAGGGTTGTGCTGAAGGCATCGGCAAGCTTTTTTGCCACATCCACAGAGGGCACCATTTCGCCTCTTTCATACCTGCCGATGATCGGACCGCTTGTTCCCACCATCTTTGCCAGATCGTTCTGACTCCAACTTTTTTCCTTCCTGAGCTTGATTATTCTCTCGCCTATGTTCATGATAGTCACCTAAAAATATCAAAAATCGTGATTCTGTGCTGTTATTGCCTATTATTAGGCATCAAAAGGTAATAGTCAAGCCGAAAAAGTGCTTGACAGCCGGTTATCAATCCGTTATAAAAGGCACGTATTGGTAACAATCAATAATTTATTCGGAAGTTATTTTTTTTACACAGCAGGGGGGCGCATGATAGAGAAAGCGAGAATCGAAGCCGTAAAGTGTGGCGTTGATCTGGTAGAGCTTATCAAATCACGCGGCATCCAGCTTAAAAAGAACGGCAAAGGCTACGTCGGCCTTTGTCCTTTCCACACCGAAGTAACCCCGTCCTTCTCGGTAAATCCCAAAGAAAACCTCTGGCAGTGCTTCGGCTGCGGCACGGGCGGCGACGCCATCCGCTTTGTCGAGCTGTTCGACAAGGTGAGCTTTCCGGAGGCGGTCGAAAGGCTGGGATCAGGGATCGGGGACCAGGCGCCGGGAAAGGCAGATGCAAAACTCTCAAAACTCATTGAACCCAATAAACTCAATGAACCGCTTTCCATCAAAGAACAAAAGCTCCTCGCCCGCGTGGTCGCCTACTACCAGCACACGCTCACCCTGGACAAGCGCGGCGTCAACTACCTCAAAAATGAGCGCGGCATCACCGACAACCGGAGTTTAACCGACTTCGGCTCCGGCTACGTCAACGGGACGCTCCTGGAGATCCTTCCCCAGGATGAGGATATAAAGAAGGCCCTGCAAAAGATCGGCATCCTCAACAAGAAAGGTCACGAGACCTTTTACAACTGCGTTGTCTTTCCGCTCCATGACCAAAACGGGGCAATCGTCAACCTCTACGGCAGAAGCATCGACGCCGAGGCAGGCGTAACGCACCTCTACCTTCCCGGCGAAAGACACGGCCTGGTCAACCGCCAGGCGGTGAAAAGGTCGCAATCGATCCTTCTTACCGAATCAATCATCGACGCCTTGACGCTCTACGACCAGGGCTTCAAGAACGTCATCCCGCTCTACGGCGTCAACGGCCTATTAGATGATCACCTTTCTCTCTTTAACCGCAGAATCCGGGAAGCCTACCTCGTCTTCGACGCCGACGAAGCGGGCCGCAATGGCGCTTCCGCCGTTTCCGAGCGGTTAAAGGAAAAAGAAATAACCTCCCACACGGTTGAGCTGCCGGCCAAGGACGTCAATGTCTACTTCACCCGCCACACCCCGGAAGAGTTCGAGAAGCTCCTCCATGAAACAAACCCCGCCTCCCTGGAGCAGTCCGACAAGGTGAAGAAGCGGGCGCAGAGCCTCTACAGGGAGACCGAGCACGGCTTCATCGTCGGCTACGGCGAAAGGTATTACGAGGTCAAAGGCATCCAGCGCACCGACACGCAACTTAAAGTTACCGCCAAGGCGAGCAAGGCGATTGACGGGACCATGCCCTTTGAGCTTACCACCATTGACCTCTATTCCTCCCGCTCCCGGGCCTGGTTCGCCAAGGCGTGCGCGGAGATCTTCACGGCATCGGATGAGCTGGTAAAAGAAGACATCGGCCGGCTGCTCATCCTGGTCGAGGGGTGGAAGCCGAAAGAGAAGAAACGCCAGGCGGCGGAGCCAACCAAGGAGGAACGGGAAGAGGCGTTGCGCTTCCTGCAAAACCCCGCCATCTTCGACGAAATCCTGGCCGACCTCGAAACCGTCGGCATCACCGGCGAAGAGACCAACAAGCTTACCGGCTATCTCGCCGCCGTCTCCCGCAAACTCGAAGACCCGCTCTCCGTGCTGATCCAGTCGAGAAGCGCCGCCGGCAAGTCCACCCTGCAGGACGCGATCCTTGCCCTCGTTCCGGAAGAAGATTACGTCAAATACACCCGCATAACCGATCAGGCCCTGTTCTACAAGGAAGAAGACGCCCTTGTCCATAAGATCATCGCCATCGAGGAAGACCAGGGGATGGGAGGCGCCGCCTACTCCATCCGCAATATCCAGTCATCGAAGAAGATCACCGTCGCCGCCACCGGCAAGGACCCGGCCACCGGCAAGATGAAGACCGAGGAGTACACCGTCAAGGGGCCGGTGGCGGTCATGATCACCACCACCGCGGCCGAGCTGGAGGGAGAGACCGCCAGCCGCTTTCTCTTCCTCACCATTGACGAATCATCAAAAATGACCGCCGCCATCCACAAAAAGCAACGCGAGGCCGACACCCTGGAAGGGCTCGTCAACCGCACCAAGGCCGACGTTGTGGTAAGGAAGCACCATACCGCGCAAAGGCTCTTAAAACCGCTTGCCGTGGTCAACCCCTTCACAAAGTATCTCTCCTATCCGGACGGGAGCTTGCGCACCCGCCGCGATCACAAGAAATACCTGGGGCTGATCCGCACAATCGCCTTTCTCTTCCAGCACCAGCGGGAAACGAAACGGGTAGCGGTTGAAGGAAAAGAGGTTGAATACATAGAAGTGACGCTTGACGACATCGACAAGGCCAACCGCCTGGCCCACCAGGTATTAGGGCAGTGCCTTGACGAGCTGGCCCCGCCGTCAAGAACGCTGCTCACGCTCATTTACAACATGGTCAAAACGGAAGCGGCCAAGAACAAAGAGTCCCTTGACCAATTCCTCTTTAACCGCCGTCAGATAAGGGAATCCACCAACTGGACCGACTGGCAGATAAAGGCGCACGTCAAGCAGCTCGAAGAAATGGAATACCTGCATGTGCGCATCGGCGCACAGGGGAAGCAGTACTCTTACGCGCTTAACTACAAAGGCGAAGGGGGCGACTCCGGCAAGTGCTACCTGAACCTTACGCCGGTTGCGGAAATACGGAGGCTTGCCGAGTTGGAGGGCAAAACCGGCAACTTGTAGGGCAAATAGAGAACTTGGAGGGTACTTGTAGGGTTCGGAAAAGAGGCACAAAAGCCTGTCATTAGCGGCTCTAGCCCACTAGTTGGAGGCGGTGCGGGAAGAAACAGGGGGGAGGGAGAGGGGGTAGCATGGATGTCGCAGTTACCATAGCGGAATACAAAGAGCGGCTGAAGGCGCTGGGTTATGCGGACGCCACCCTTGAGATTTACCGGGCAGGCCTCGACAAGTTCCAGGAATACCTGCAGGGCCGCGACGTTAGCGATCTGCGCACGGTGACGAAACAGATCATGCTTGATTACAAGGCCCTTGTCATGGCGGGAACACAGGCCATGGAGACCAAGGCGCTCCGGATCAGGCCGGTAAAGCGGCTCTTCGAGCATCTGACCGCAAACAACCTTCTCCTCATCAACCCCGCCGAAGGGATCATCGAGACGCACCGGCGGGAAAAGAAGATCGGCCCGACGCTTACCCAGGAGGAAATGAAAATATTCCTCCAGCAGCCCAACATGAGCTTTAGGGGCGGAATCCGGGACCGGGCAATAATGGAAGTCCTCTACGCAACCGCCATCAGGAAAAACGAGTGCCTTGCCCTGGAAGTCCATGATGTGGATCTGCGCGAAGGCGTAATCCACGTGCGCAAGGGGAAGGGGCGTAAACAAAGGGTTGTCCCTCTCGGCAAGACCGCTGCCGGCTACCTGAAAGAATACCTGGAGAAGATCAGGCCCCACTACAACCGGAAACACCCGAAGGAGCGGCGGCTGTTCTTGACCTGCGAAGGAATGCCGCTGACCGGCGGCGCTCTGAACGTAAGCCTTTACCACTACCGGAAACAGGCGGGCATCAACAAGAGCGCCTCGCCGCACGTCTTCCGGAGAAGCTGCGCAACCCACATGCTGCAACAAGGGGCGGACATCCGCTACATCCAGAAGCTACTCGGCCATGCAAGCCTTGCCACCACGCAGCAATACTGCAAGGTAATCCCCATCGACATCAAGAAAACCCACGAGGAGACCCACCCCAATGGACGTGACAACGCTGATTCCGGAACACCTTAAACACCTTCAGGCAAGGGGCTTCTCGGCTCATTCCGTCGTGAACGCGAAAGGGATACTCAAGCACTTCGCCGGGTTCCTGCACCAGGAAGGAATAACCGCGATCGAGCAGCTTACCCTGGAGATCATCGAGGAGTATCAACAGGAAATCGCCTTCAGCTTCACGGCCAAGGGGAAGCCCCTGGCCGTGCGCACCCAGGAGAAGCGGCTTTGCACCATCAAGGGGTTTACCCGCTTTCTCAAGGAGCATGACTACCTTGTCCACGACCCCGGCGCATTGTTGAAGCTGCCCAAGAAACCGAAGTTGCTTCCCCGTTCCATCCTCAACGAACCTGATGTAAAACGGCTGATAGCGGCCCCCGACAGCCACACCAACCGGGGCTACCGTAACCGGGTCATCCTGGAGCTGCTCTACGACACCGGCATAAGAAGGGCCGAGATCGCCGACATAAGACTTCCGGACATCGACCTTGACGGCGGTTACATCCTCATCCGGGGCAAGGGCAACAAGGAACGTGTGGTGCCGGTCAGCACAAAGGTTTGCGGGCTTCTGCGAAACTACATCCTGGCAGTCCGTCCCTGTTTCCTCAAAGGCGATGACGCCGGCTGTCTCATCATGAACCGCTGGGGAGACAAGATGCACGGGCAAGGTATCTGGGAAGTAGTGCGGAGCTGCGCCGGCCTCTCGAAGCTAAAAACCAGGGTGACGCCTCACACGCTCAGGCACACCTGCGCAACGCACATGCTGCGAAACGGCGCACCGGTCCGGCATATCCAGGAGATGCTTGGTCATGAGTCCCTGGAGACGACGCAGATTTACACCCATGTCACCATCAACGACCTGAAGGAAGTTCACAGCAAATACCACCCGTCAAACCGGGCTGAAGGCTGAAGACTGAAGGGAAACGCAAAAACACGAAAGGAGACGGCCATGTTGATCGAGATAGAGGTTAGCGACGAGGACGCGGCATTGATTGAGGAGTTCATGGACGACAATCAAACCGACGAAAGCAACTCACACGGCCCGCTCGACATGATCATCCTGGCCGGGATGCTCCTGGAAGACGTGGCGCTTGCCGTGCGGCGTCCCGGCTCATGGGAGGGGTCGAACATGATTCAAGTCCTTACATCACACGGCTATACAGTTTAATGGAATAAGTAGATCCCCCGCCCACCCCGCTGCAAGGGGCAACCCTCCAGCGGGCCGGCTCCAGGCCCCACGCCAAGGGCGCAAGCCGCTCCGTTCGGCACGTCCCATAATGGCGCCATTATGGGACGTGGCCCTGCGTCACAGCCTTTGCAAGAAACGCAAAGGCCGTGCCCCAGGCCTTCCCTCTCTCCCGCTTTTACATAACACGAGTATTATGTAAACTTGCGCCCATGGCCGGGGCCTTCCGCCAACCCACTTCCGGGCAACCCCTTGCAGCTCCCGTCCGCCCCCAGGGGCTCCCCGTAATCTTTGGGGCTTCAAAGCGCAAACCCCCGCGCCTTCAAGCCCGTTACACGATCACCCGCCCGCCCAGGCCCCGGCAAGACAGCCGCGAGAAAGGCCCGCGTCTCGCGGCTGACTTGCCGGCGCTCCCATCCGCCCTCCAGGGCTCCCCGACTGCTAAAAGCGTAACAAAATAGTAAACTCAAAACAGAATCATTATTACATTACAAGCGGTTAAAGAAAAAATTCTATTCTTCTTTAACCGCTTTTATGGTAAT
>Ga0137449_1000082_pt1 | contig 12232 bp, 12 predicted proteins | sample EasRivERMGT436_2_FD_104905 | JGI IMG/M metagenome (GOLD analysis project Ga0137449, IMG submission 104905) | Soil microbial communities from meander-bound floodplain in the East River, Colorado, USA - East River MetaG ERMGT436_2 | ecosystem: Environmental > Terrestrial > Soil > Floodplain ... | reverse complement strand
GCTGGCAAATGAGCTTTCCCTCCGCAGCGAGGCCAAGAACGCGGTGCAGGCATTCAATGCGGTGGCTTCTTTCTGGCATGTCTCCCCGGTAGCGCAAATGAGCGAACGGCCGCCAATGATAAATCAAATAAAGGGGGAGGCGGGAAAAAGACATCTGGAGATGGCCCGTTTCAAGGGGAAAATGGATGAACTCCTCCGCCTCGATTCGCCGGCGCTTCTCGCGCTTTCCCCGAAAGGGATGAAGGGGAAATACTACGTCGCCCTTACCGGGGTCCGCGACGGCAAACTCCATATCCAGCCGCCGCTTCTGGGGCGCAGCTCTTTCAGCAAGGCGGAGATTGCCCCTTTATGGTCAGGTGAGGCCTACATCCCGTGGCGAAACGGCGAGAAGATTCCTTCCGCTATGGCGCAAGGGGCGGCGGGCCCGGATGTGATCAGGCTCCAGGTCCTTTTGCAGACGGCAGGGTTTCGTTCCGTTGAAGTGAATGGTGTCTACGACGAAAAAACGATAAAGACCATCAAGGATTTTCAGGCATCGCGAAAAATCAGCAAGACGGGAAAGATCAACCCGATTACCTTGATCCAGCTCTACAAGGCCGTTAATGGCGCGTCCGCACCCACTCTCGGGCAGCATGGCAAAGGGGGCGGAGAATGAGTTTTATCCTTAAAGCTCTGAAAAAGCTCGAAAATGAAAAGACCGCCCGCAAGGCGGCCCCGGTTGAAATAGACAGCGCCATTCTGGCCCCTGACAGAAGCGCATTTACTTCGCGCCGCAAGGGCGGCAGGTGGATGATTATCCCCCTGGCGTTACTGGTTGGGGGAGGCATCATTTTTTTATTGCTGCATAAAACACCCCCACCTGTTACGGAAACCCGGAAAACGGCTCCCGAGCCTGCGCCAATTCCGCAAGCCGCGCCTCTTAGCCAAACGATCAAGCCGGAGGCGGAGAGAGCGGGGCAGGAGGGCGCGACGCTTAATCCTCCTTTTGAACAGGTGACTCCACCCAGGCAAAAAGAGCCGGCAAAGAGGCCGCAACGCGCCCGCGCGCAAAACGACTTCGCGCCACCCTCCGAGTCCGGACGCCAGGGATCTTCCGTTGCCGCGCCGCCGGCATTGACGGTGAACGGCATTGCCCTGCAGGACGATCCGGCGGAAAGCATGGCGGTTGTCAATGGGGCGCTGGTGAAGAGCGGCATGACCGTTGGCGGGGCGGTAGTAGATAGGATTTATATGGACAGGGTAAGATTCAAAGGGAACGGCGGCACATTTGAGGTATACATATCTAAGTGAAGAGTGAAGAGTGAAGAGTGAAGAGTGAAAAAGGGCGTAAAACTCATAATTCATACTTCATAATTCATACTTTTTTTATCATGGAGGATTTATGAAGGAAGCCAGACTGAGTATTCCTGAACTGGGTCTCATTGCCGGAACCCGCGCTGCTTTAGGTGGCGGAATCGCCCTTCTTCTCGCGGACAAGCTCAGCAAGGACCAGCGCAAAGCAGTCGGCTGGACGCTGTTGCTGGTCGGCGCCATCACTACGGTTCCCCTGGGGATACTGGCGTTTGCCAGGCGCCGCTGATAGCGGTAAATTTTTCAAAAAACAGGCCCCGAAGTATACCGGGGCCTGTTTTTTGTTTCTAAATATCGGGTGTCTATCGCAACGCGGAGCTCAACTGCGTGTAAACCTTTAGCCCTTATCTCTGTCGGGCTTTTTGAAGCGGAGCGCTTTTCTTTTCCGTCTCTGCGCCTCTACCTGTTTCCGCTTCTTCTTCACCGATGGTTTCTCGTAAAACTTGCGCTTCTTGAGTTCACGAAAAAACCCCTCCTGCTGGAGCTTGCGCTTCAAGTGCTTGAGGGCTCCTTCCACATCATTGCCATGAACGATAACTTGCAAGGGACTATCTCCCCCCCCGGCCGCCGCCGTAGTTGCCCCTGCCGCCACCGCCACCACCGCCTCCACCTTGCCTGCGGTTTTCACGCTCTTTGGGAGGACGCGCTTCGTTTACGGTCAGGGCACGATCTTTCAGCATCGTTCCGTTCAGAGCTTCGACCGCTTTTTGCGCTTCGGCGTCAGTGGCCATCTCCACAAAAGCGAAACCTTTCGGCTGGCTGGTAAACTTGTCGGTGACTATCTTGACTGAAGTTACCTGTCCGGACGCTGCAAAAAGTTCATTCAGCTCCCCTTCCGTGGCCTCCCAGGAAAGATTTCCGACAAATATCTTGTTCCCCATCTGTGAACTCCTTTCGCTGCCGATAATAAACAAAACCCCAAAAGATATGGCCTTATATCACAAAAAATCCCATTTGTATTTAAAAAAGATAATTATTGAAAAACAACATACGCACCGGCGTTCATAAATCATTGCTCCTCCGGCGGGATGGACAACTCCTCGGCGCTGCGCATCCCGGTCGCCACTTCGTTTATTATCCCCATTCTTACATAAATCGGCCGGATTTCCTTTCTGATCTTCGGAAGAATGAAGGCGAACAGCGCTCCCCCGGCAAGACAGGATAAACCGCCGATCAGCAGGGTGTTGCGCGCCCCGATGACGTTTGCCAGCGCTCCGGCGATCAGGCTCCCGAAAGGGGCCATGCCGATGAACGACATGGTGAAGAGGCTCATGACCCGGCCGCGTTTATCATCGTCCACAATTGTTTGCAGAATGGTGTTGCTCGAAGCGATCAGCGCCATTCCGCCGAATCCGGTGAAACAGAGGACTATGAGCGAGAGCAGGAGCGATCCGGAAAAGGCGAAGGCGATTATCCCCGCGCCGAACAGGGAGGAGGCGATGACTATGACCCTGCCGAGCCCCAGGACGTTTTCCCGCGAGGCAAGATAGACCGTACTGGCAAGGGCGCCGCAACCGGATGCCGCCATGAGAAAGCCGAAGGTGTGCGCCCCGCCGTGCAGGATATCACGGGCAAATACCGGCATGAGGATGGAGTAGGGCATTCCCATGAGGCTCACCAGGGCGATCAGCAGGAGAATACTGCGGATCGGCGCAAAGCCGAATGCGTAACTGATCCCTTCCCGCAACTCGTGGAGGATATGTCGCCGGGCTCTTTCCGCCTTTGCCGGCTTAAGCCGCATGGCGACCAGGGCAATGATGACCGCCAGGTAGCTCAAGGCGTTCACAATGAAGCATACCCCTTCCCCCACGGCGGCGATAAGCAGCCCCGCGATGGAAGGGCCGATAAGCCGGGCGGCGTTGAACATGGAGGAGTTGAGGGCGATCGCGTTGCCCAGGTCTTCGCGATTGTCCACCATATCCACGATGAAAGACTGGCGGGCAGGTATATCGAAGGTGTTGATTATGCCGAGGACCAGCCCCAAGGTCACGATCTGCCAGACCTGGACGGTGCCGGCCAGGACGGTGAAGGCAAGCGCCGTCGCCTGGAGCATGGAAAGGGTCTGGGTGGCGATGAGGAGCCGCCGCTTGTCCCAGCGGTCGGCAAGCACGCCGGCAAACGGAGCGAGGAGGAATGTCGGCGCCTGGGTAACGAAACCGACCAACCCGAGAAGAAAGGCCGATCCGGTCAAGCGGTAGACGAGCCAGCTCATGGCAACCTGCTGCATCCATGTGCCGACCAGCGAGATGCTCTGGCCGGCGAAAAAGAGCCGGTAGTTGCGGGAACGGAGGGCGCGCAAGAGAAGCTGCAGCCGCATATTCCATTTTTCGAGGTTAATGCCGAGGTCCATTCCTGACAATGCTACCAGCAGAGAGACCTTTTGTCACAATTAATATTGCATGATCGTCTCTTCCGGCTTTGCGTGATCAATCGGGTTTGATAGGAATAACTGATAAATATCAAACAGAAGTACGATATTTTTTGCATCTTGGTATGAGATGGGTTATAAAATGAAAGGGATAAACGGCAGCTTATTTTGCCCCGGGGAGCCACAACCATGATTACTCATATCGTTTTTTTCAAGCTTGGCGAACCTTCACCGGACAAGGTCGCCGAGACCCGCAACCTGCTGTTGAGCATGAGCGGCAAGATCCCCGGGATCAGGCACTTTGAGGTAGGAGTTGATGTGATCCGCTCCGAACGCTCCTATGACCTGGCGCTTCTGACCCGCTTCGATTCGCTTGCCGAACTCAAGGCGTATCAGGAGCATCCCTTTCATGCCGGTGAGGTAGTGCCGCACATGAAGTCGGTCTGCTCATCCATAATCGTGGTCGATTATGAAACGTGAAAGAGAAGAATAACATGGCCGCAGAGGAAACGATGGAAGACGATGTCACAAAACTGACCTGGGATATGACCCCCCTCTATCCCTCACCGGTCTCGGTTGAGCTGGAAGGGGAATTCACCGCCGCCGCCGCCGAAGCGGATCAATTCCGGCGGAGTTATCTGGGGAAAACGGCCGGGCTCGACGCCGCCGGGCTTCTGCAGGCGCTGGTCGCCTATGAAACCCTCCAGGAACGGATCGGCAAACCGCAAATGTACGCCCAACTCCTCTTTGCCGCCGACAGCGACAGCGACACGAACAAGTCCCTCTCGCAGAAAGCGGCGGAGTTCGGCAACCTGATGGCGAGGCAACTCCTTTTCTTCGAACTGGAGATAATGACCATAGCCGACGAGGTATTCGCCTCGTTAAGCGGCGATGACCGGCTCGCCAACTATCGCCATTTTCTGGAGAACGTCCGGAAATTTCGCTCCCATACCTTGCCGGAACGGGAGGAGCAACTCCTCAAAAGGAAAGACCTTACCGGCGCGGATGCCTTCAGCCGCCTGTTCGATGAACTCTCCGCATCATTCCGCTACCGTTTGACGATTGCCGGAGAAGAACGGGAATTCACCGGCGAGGAGCTTCTCGGACTCCTCCATCATCACGACCCGGCGGTCCGCGAACAGGCCTTTGCGACCTTTCTGGTCCGCCACGAGGAAAATGGCATCGTCTACTCCGCCGTCTTCAACGACATTACCCTGGATCACTCCCAGGAGTTGGAACTGCGCGGTTATGCGACCCCCATGGAGCCGACCAATATCGCCAATGAAATCGACGCCCCGGTGGTCGAGCGGCTGATGACGGTCAGCGAGGCCAATTATTCCCTGGCCCGGGATTATTTCCGGCTCAAGGCCAGGCTCCTGAAATTGCCGAAATTGAAAAACACCGATATCTATGCGCCGGTCGGCGAAGCCTGCCGCAGTTATACCTTTGCCGAGGCGAAAGAGCTGGTGCTGGCGGCATACCGTGAATTCAACCCGGCCTACGGGCCGATCATCGAGGCATTTTTCAGCGAGCGGCGTATCGATGCGCTTCCCCGTCCCGGCAAAAGCGGCGGGGCATTTTGCATGGGGATGACCCCTTCGCTCCCCCCTTACGTGCTGCTCAATTTCACCGGCAACCTGCGCGACGTCGCCACCATTGCCCACGAGCTGGGGCATGGTCTTCATTTCGTCCTGGCCGGCGAACAGACCATGCTCAATTATCATGCGCCTCTCCCTCTCGCCGAAACGGCGTCGGTCTTCGGCGAGATGCTGCTTACCCGTTATCTCCTGGGGAGGGAAACCGACCCGGCCGTCAAGACGGCGCTGCTCTGCGCGAAAATAGAGGATATTATCGCCACCACCTTCCGCCAGAACGTCCTGACCCGCTTTGAAGAAAGGCTCCACCTGGAGCGCAGAGAAGGACTTCTCACCACCAGCCGGATCTGCTCTTTATGGTGGGAGGAAAACGACAGGCTTTATGGCGACGCGGTGTCGATGATCGAGCCTTACCGCTGGGGGTGGAGCTATATCTCCCATTTTATACACACGCGTTTCTACTGTTACTCGTACACCTTCGCCGAACTGCTGGTCCTCTCGCTTTACGGCAACTATCTCCGCGAAGGGGCCGCTTTTATCCCGCGCTACGAGGCGATACTCAGAAGCGGCGCGGCCCTGTCCCCCGCGGATACGGTCAGGCCGGCGGGGATCGACCTGCTTGATCCCGGCTTCTGGCAGAAGGGGTATGACTTTTTGCGGGAACTGATCGAAGAGCTGCAGGGATTGGTCAATTGATGAGTTTATTCGGGATATTCAATCAAGATCCCGCAAAAAACATCTTTATGTAGGGGCGAGGCGGTGCCTCGCCCAATCGGGCGACCGGACCGGTTGCCCCTACCAGGAGGGTTGCATGGACGAACCTTGGTCGATTGGTGTTGATCTGGGCGGCACCAAGCTTGAGGTAGCCCACATCGACGAACAGGGACGTGTCCGTCAGCGGTTGCGCAAGGCCACCAATGTCAAGGGGGGGGCGTCCGCCATCATTGAAGATGTTATCGGCTTTATCTGGACTCTCAGGGAAGCGGCTGAATCCCCCCCGGTGGCCGTTGGGGTTGGCGTTGCCGGACAGGTGGAAAAGGGGACCGGCAAGGTCACCTTCGCGCCCAATCTCGATTGGCGCGATGTCCCTCTCCAGGCCGATCTGCAACGGTCCATAGATCTCCCCGTCATAGTGACCAACGACGTGCGCGCCGCTACCTGGGGCGAATGGCTGCATGGCGCCGGCCACGGCTGCGATGATCTGCTCTGCATGTTTGTCGGCACCGGAGTTGGGGGCGGCGTGGTAAGCGGCGGACATATGCTTGCCGGATGCAACAACACTGCCGGCGAGGTCGGCCACATTACCGTAGATATGCAGGGACCTCTCTGCACATGCGGGAATCGCGGGTGCCTGGAAGCGCTGGCGGGCGGATGGGCGATCACCCGGCTGGCGCGGGAAAGCGTCGCCGCCGATCCGGAAGGCGGCAGACTGCTCATGGAAATGGCCGGGGGGCTGATCGAGGAGATCAATGTCGCGACAGTGGCCCGCGCCTTCCGTGGGGGCGACCCTTTGGCGCGGCATCTCATGGACCAGGCCGCCAATGCGCTTATCGCCGGGGCGACCACTCTGATCAACGCCTTCAACCCCTGCCGTCTCATCCTGGGGGGAGGGGTGATTACCGGCGTGCCCGAGCTTATCGGCCGGATCGACAAGGGGGTGCGCGGCCAGGCGCTGGCAGCGGCTTGTGCTTCTCTGATCATTATTCCGGCGGGTTTGCGCAGCGATGCGGGGGTCATCGGGGCCGCGGCCCTGGCGATCCGCTCTTTTCCCGAGATCGGGAAAAATGCCTGAATTCTCCGGCGCAAATACAAGTCGGGAAGCTGCGAGATAATCGATGTTAAACGGCTGTAAAATTGTTGTTGTCATGCCTGCTTACAACGCGGAAAAGACGTTGAAGAGCACTTACAACGACATCCCCTTTGATATCGTAGATGATGTGGTTCTGGTCGATGACGCCAGCTCCGACCGTACACCCGAAATTGCCCGAAGCATGGGAATCCATACTGTCGTTCACGGCAATAACCTGGGATATGGCGGAAACCAGAAGAGCTGTTACCGGGCCGCCCTGGAACTGGGCGCGGACATCGTCATCATGCTCCACCCCGACTACCAGTATACCCCCAGGTTGATCCCGGCCATGGCGGCCATGATCGCTTACGGCGAATTCGATGCCGTTCTCGCTTCGCGAATCCTTGGAACCGGCGCGTTGAAAGGGGGGATGCCTCTCTACAAGTATGTCGCCAACCGGTTTCTGACGCTTTTCGAAAACCTGCTTCTGGGGCACAAGCTCTCAGAGTACCACACCGGTTATCGCGCCTTTTCCCGGAAGATCCTGGGGCAGCTGCCCCTCGAAAATAATTCCGATGATTTTGTCTTCGACAACCAGATGCTTGCCCAGATCATCTGGTTCGGCTACAGGATCGGCGAACTAAGCTGTCCCGCAAAATATTTCCATGACGCATCGTCCATCAATTTCCGCCGCAGCGTGGTTTATGGTCTGGGGGTAGTGAAGACCGCCATTCATTTCCGCCTGCGGAAGTGGGGGGCGAGCAGGTCGGATATTTTCCCATAGCACCCGGAACCTACAGCAACTGTGATACCAGCCTGAACAGTTTGGCGGCCTCCATATCCCCCGCTATTTTTTTTCGGATAACGCCGTTCCTGTCAATTATGAAAGCAGTCGGAAACCCGGCCACTCCATACTGCCGCGAGATCAGCCCATGCTCGTCGGTCAGCATCGTAAAAGTCAATCCATTATTCCTTGCGAATAACCTTACGCTATTCTCGTCGCCGCCGACATTCACCGCCAGCATGGACAGCCCTTTATGCCTGTTGAGATCGAACCAGGACTCGTGCTGTTTCAACCTGTCACCGCAACATGAGCTCGACCAGAAATAGACGACGACAACATTGCCTTTCAGCCGGTCCAGGCTGATGTATTCTCCGTTTACATCGTTGCAGGATATACCCGGCGGGGCTTCCCCGATTTTGGGAACGGTTTTTTCCGCGCATCCGGATAAAACAACGGGGAGCGCCAGCAATAAACTAGCAAACGGAATAATCCAGCCGGGAGTCAATGCCCTGAAAAGTCTCAATACAATGTAAAGCCGAATGCGCATGCTATCTCATATAACATTTTCTCCGCGATTTATAAAGTATGCGTTCGCTCTTGCATATTCATATGCCGCTATTTATTGTGACAGGTCAGGCACAATGCGCTTCGCCGGTCGCTCATGACCAGATGACCCATTTCCGGGTTAAACGGGTCGTGGCAGGTAAGGCATCCGACTTTGCCGTTGATGAATATCATCTTGGGATTCGCTGTAGGTTTGTATCTGTTGCCGTAAGCCACATAGCGGTTATAATCCATGCCGACCGGGTGATCGAAGTGTGAGGTCGCCAGGGTGTTTCTCACTACAAAAGGATTATTTCTCACATCCACCGTAATGACACGCGCAGCAGCGCCGTCATGGCATCCCAGGCATAGCGCCGTCGCGCTGTCGGTATCCTGCGTATTGCCGAATTCGCGAATGTTTCTCTTCCCCAAGAACGAGACGACGCCCCTGTCATCTTCTTCAACGGAAGCCTTGGAAACGTTGGCATACATTTCGTCTACCGACTGAACATTCGAGCCAAACTGTTGAGTAGCTGAAATAACCATAGCTACATAACGATTTTTTACGTTGGCATCTTCCTTTAACTGAAGAGTGAGCATGCAGGTTTCATTACTTTCCAGCCCGGACGCACTCCGCATTCCCCAGGCAAAATGAACAGGCAATGCCGTCACCATAAGAATCAACATGGATATAATAATCATTGTCTTGCGTGCTGGATCTCGACCGTTTTCCGTTATCATGGCAGTTACCCCCCTTCTCATCTGTCATAACTACTGATACAAGGAAGGCTCCAACGCGCCTGAAATTATAAAAAGTCCATAACATGTTGAATAAACAATTAAATTTGCAGGTTATGATAATACGTTTCAGTTGCTTTTGCGCCCGGCCCTGTTCAACTTTAGAACAGGCATTTTCTCGAAGTTAAAATTGACCATCGGTGTGATAAAATTAGTCCATGTCGCCGCCTGGGCCGGACCCAACTACGAAAGTTTATAACCGACTGTAATAACTGGATTACGGCCTTCGCCGGGATGACGGCAGGCAGCCTTGGGGAACTCATTGCGGATACTTTGGTGAAAGGGAGTTAACAGATGTTTTTTGCTGAACAGCTGGTGAATCAGATAAACAATTCGGCTAATAATCAGAGCCATCGTTATTTTCTTAATATAAGAAAAGCTTTTATTTCTTAAACGACCATTTGGGCATTGGGAAATGGTTCTTGCGGAAGCCGGGAAAAGAATAAATGAGCATTAATCTTTTATGGCGGGGGGCAAGTGAGCAAGGCCGCAATTGGCCGTATCCACGGGAATCATTGTTTATTTAGATTGACAAAAGCGGGCGTTTTCAGTTTATATATGGGATGTCCCGGCTTGGAAAAATATTATATTTCAGTCTTCTCAGTGCAAAGTCACTTACAGTTTCGTATCGGCCAGGAACCATCCTGTAACTAGATAGTATTGTAATTTTACGGCCTGACAAGGATGGTGCGAATGAAAATCAAACCGTTTTTTCTCTTCACGGCCTCCTGCATTATTTTGTTGTGCCGCCAGGGTGCATTTGCCGATTCGTGCGTCACGACAACCTGTCATCCCGCAATCGGCGCATTGAAGAATCTCCACTCACCCGTCAAGGAAGGGGATTGCCTCTCCTGCCACCAGCAAAAGGTCAAGGAACATCCTGTCAAGGGAGTGAAGAGCTTCGAATTGACGGCCAAGGGCGCGGCGCTGTGCAGCCAGTGCCATGACCCCAAGGGCAAGAAGAAATTCGTGCACCCGCCGGTTAAGGAGGGTGACTGCCTTGCCTGCCACAAGCCGCATGGAGGCAGCGGGCGTTATCTTTTGGATGTGGGCGAGAACCAGTCGGAACTATGTCTCGGATGCCACGACCCGGCCACCTTCAAACAAAAATTCATGCATGGTCCGGTCGCCGCCGGCGCCTGCACGAATTGTCACGACCCCCACGAGTCAGCGGAAAAGTTCCTTCTCAAGGAGCCCAACCGGAAACTCTGCCTTAAATGCCACGACGATTTCGGGAAGGCCGAGAGCGCAGCGCCGGTTGTTCATGATCCGGTGAAAATCAATCAATGCTTTTCATGCCATGAACCGCATGGATCGGCCAATTCATCCCTGCTCAAGAAAACGATGCCGGACTTGTGCACGTATTGCCATAAGAAGGTCGGCGATAAAATGGCAAACGCAAAAGTCCCGCACAAGCCTCTCCTGCAAAAGGGGGGGTGCGCGACCTGCCATTCCCCCCACTTTGCCAAAGTCAAGGGGCTGCTTGCGGCCGATGACATGATAATCTGCCTCAATTGCCACGGCAAGGACAATCTGGGAACTCCTCCGCTGAAGAACATCAAGAAGGAGCTTGAAGGGAAGAAATACCTGCACGGCCCGATACAGAAGGGGAGTTGCACCCCCTGCCACGATCCGCACGGATCGAACTTTGTCCGGATGGTGAGGGGGAATTACCCCGGCGCCTTCTATGCGCCATACAGTCAAGGGGCGTATGATTTCTGCCTGCAGTGCCATGAAAAAAATCTCCTCCGTTTCGCGGAAACCACTTTATACACCAAGTTCCGCAACGGCAACCGCAACCTCCACTATCTTCACGTCGTCAACAGCAGGAAAGGGCGCACCTGCCTTATTTGCCATTCGCCCCACGCGTCCGACGGCCCGAAACTGATCAACAAGGAAGGGTCGTCTTTCGGCGACTGGAAAATCCCATTCAACCTTAAACTGACGGAGACCGGAGGAAGCTGCGCCCCCGGCTGTCACCGCGCCTACGGCTATGACCGGGTAAAACCTGAAAATTATGCTGACCAGGAAAAACCAAGTTTCGCCACAACCTCGACAGCAAAGCACTAAAAGGAGGCAGTCAAGTTATGGCTCAGATTAAGCTCAATATTCTTTCCCGCATCACATCCCTTGCATGCATAGGCATCACTCTGATGCTGCTCGCGGCCTGCAGCGGACCGAACAAGGACGCGTTAAAGACGGTATTCTTCCCGCCGCTTCCCGGCGAGCCGCACGTCCAGCATCTGTTCAGTTTCGAGGATACGACCATATTCGAGGACAAGAGCCTGTTCAAGAGCCTTGTCTCCGGAATGGACAATCCCGACATTGAGACGAGGCTGTTGAAACCTTATGGAATAGCGCTCCACAAGGGAGTGCTCTACGTCTGCGACACAGTCCCCAATACCGTTTACCGTATTGACATGGCAAACAGGAAGTGGGAGCCGCTCAGGGGGAATACTGCGGCCGGCGCGCTCAGTAAACCAATCGGTCTGGCCATTGACGAGCGGGGGAGGCTTTATGTTTCCGATGTCGTTCGCAAGGAAGTGCTGGTTTACACGGCCGAAGGGGATTTCCTGAAAGCCATGGGCAAGGACATCCTGTCGAAACCTGTCGGGGTTGCCGTTGATAATGAGTTCCTCTATGTTCTCGATTTCAACGATCGTCTAATCAGGGTGCTCGACCGGGAGAGCGGGGCGCTGGCCAGGGAGATCGGCCAGGGAGCGGAAAAAGGGGACAAACTGGTGCAACCCACCGGGATCGCCCTCGATGCCAAGGGATTTATTTACGTCACCAATGCCGGCACCGGCAAGGTGCTCAAGCTTGACAAGGATGGCCACGTACTCTTCTCTTTCGGTAAAATCGGCGATTTCTTCGGGGAATTCACGCGACCCAAGCAGATTGCCGTGGACAAGGACGGGCAAATCTTTGTAGTGGACGGCGGCAATCAGAATGTGCAGATATTCGATCCCACCCCGACTCTGCTGCTCCCCTTCGGCATGCCCGGC
>Ga0137449_1000080_pt1 | contig 12443 bp, 11 predicted proteins | sample EasRivERMGT436_2_FD_104905 | JGI IMG/M metagenome (GOLD analysis project Ga0137449, IMG submission 104905) | Soil microbial communities from meander-bound floodplain in the East River, Colorado, USA - East River MetaG ERMGT436_2 | ecosystem: Environmental > Terrestrial > Soil > Floodplain ... | reverse complement strand
GAGGCCGTAAATGTATGCGAGTGTTTCCTGGTAGGTCTTCACGGGGAAGGATTATAGGAAATCATGGGAGGAAAGTCCATATATTTAGAGCAGAACTGATTTCCGGGTTACTTGCGATGGAGCATGCTGATTATCTGCGAGACTTTCTGCCGCATATCCTTGCGCTCCACAATGAGATCGATCATGCCGTGTTCGAGAAGGTATTCGGCGCGCTGAAAGCCCTCCGGGAGTTTCTGCCTGATGGTCTGCTCGATAACCCGCGGACCGGCAAAACCTATCAGGGCCTTCGGCTCCGCCATGTTTATATCACCGAGCATGGCAAAACTGGCGGTAACCCCGCCGGTAGTCGGATCGGTGAGGACGGATATATACGGCAGCCCCAGTTCGCGAAGCCTGGCCAGCGCCGCTGCGGTCTTGGCCATCTGCATGAGCGAGAGTATGCTTTCCTGCATGCGTGCGCCACCGGATGCGGAGACGATAATAAGCGGCATCTGTTTTTCGATGCTCCGCTCAATGGCGCGGGTGATCTTCTCGCCGACCACGCTCCCCATGCTTCCTCCCATAAAGGAGAAATCAAAAACAGCCACCTGCACCGGTGTACCCTCAATCTTCCCTTCGCCACAGATAACGGCGTCTTTCGACCCCCCTTTGGCGACAGCAGCATCGATCCGGTCCTGATAACTTTTAGAATCCTTGAACTGAAGGAAATCGACAGAGACAATGTTCGCGTCGAATTCAACGAAACTTCCCTCATCAAGGAGCAGCTCGATTCTTTTCCCGGCAGGGACCCTGAAATGATGACTGCATTTGGGGCAAACGTTGAGATTCTTTTCCAGGTCTTTCGAGTAGAGGGTCTCCCGGCAATTCTGACATTTAGTCCAAAGCCCCTCGGGTACCCGCACTTTTTTCCCATCACTCTGTGTCAGCGGAGTTTTCGCTTTTTTGAACCAAGCCATAAGTCTGTCCCCATGGGGCGATACAAACCCCTTCGATTATATTTCATCCCGCAATATGGTCCAACTTATTTTCGCCGGCCTCCTTAGCGGCCGGATATCCCCGCTTTCAGCTCTGCAATGAAGGATCCCGCTTTATTTATCAACTCCTGGCCGCTGAATTCTTCGAATAGTTTAACCAGCGCGCTTCCAACCACGACACCATCGGCAACACCCGCCACCTTCGCGGCCTGCGCAGGATCGGCGATTCCGAATCCTACCGCCACCGGAAGATCTATCCGTTTCTTGATCTGTCCGACAGAAGTCAGGACGGAATCGGCCACGTCCCTTCTTGCTCCGGTCACTCCGGTCACCGATACATAATAGACAAAACCGCTCGCTAACCGCGCCACTTTTTCTATTCTGCTGTCATCGGAAGTAGGAGTAAGCAGAAATATTATATCCAACCCCTGCGCAAAAGCTTCCTTCTTAAAGTCACAGGCTTCTTCAGGCGGCAGGTCCACCAGCAAGACCCCGTCTACTCCGGCATCCACCGCGTCGGCCGCGAACTTTCGGGTGCCGTAGCGAAATACCGGATTAAAGTACCCCATCAGGATAATGGGGACCTGCGACACCCTGCGCACTTTTTTTACCATCGCCAGAATAGCCTCAAGCGTGGTCCCGGCCGCCAGCGCCCGTTCCGATGACCTTTGAATAGTAGGTCCATCCGCCATCGGGTCGGAAAATGGGACCCCGAGTTCGATGATGTCGGCGCCGCTCTTTTCCATTTCCGGAATCAGCGCGCAGGTCATATCCAGGTCAGGATCACCGGCCGTAATAAAGGTGATCAGGCACTTTTCCCGGTTTTTTTTCAATTCGGCGAACTTATCCGCAATTCTGCTCATGCTCGTTTTGCTCCTGGAACAGTTTTCAGACTTTATCCCTGATTTTACCCAATCTTAAAAGCACCGATTTCCTTCTGCATGATTTCAATCTGTTGCGAGAGGTTCATCACCGCATCATTCATTACATTAGTTGCATTGAGGTTTATGTCGGTGGACTCTTTGATATCTTCAACCGCAATCACTATCTGATCGCTCCCCCGCCCCTGTTCGTCACAGGCGCGCTTTATCTGCTGAATCATCCCGGTTATATTTTCCGTGGATTGGGCGATAAAACTGCCGACTTTACTCTGTTCGCTTGTCGAAGAGCTGACCTGGGCTGTCAGCTCTTTCATCTTCTCCACCGCCGCCATGATCAGTTCACCCCCCTGTCCCTGTTCACGGGTAGCCATGGCAATCTGGGTAACCATTTCCAGGACCTGTTCCATGGCAGCGCGAATCATCTCGCTCCCCTTGGCCTGCTCGATGGTGGTCCGGGCAATCTCATCCATTTGCGCGGACGCCTTTTCCACTCCCGCAACAATCTTGTTCAAGGCTTCACCGGACTTTTGCGACAACAACTCACCGTCCGCTATGCTTTTTTCCGCCTGATTTATGGCTTCTACCGCCCGGCGTGTCTCATTCTGAACGCCCTTTATGACCTGATCGATTTCCCTGGTCGAGCTGCTGGTGCGCTCCGCCAGTTCCTTTATTTCATCGGCCACAACCGCAAAACCCTTGCCGCGCTCACCGGCCTGGGCCGCAATTATAGCGGCATTGAGGGCAAGCAGATTGGTCTGTTCAGCCACTTCGTCAATAACCGAAAGGATAGTGCCGATTTCACCCGCTCTCTCGGAAAGGGTATTGATAACTTCGTAGGTGATGCCGGATGAACGCTTTATCTCCCTGATTCCTGTTATCGTCGCAACAACCGCCTCTTTGCCCATCTCGGCGTCCCTGCGCACTTCTTCCGAAATAGCGGCGGTATCCATGGCGTTCTTTTCCACCTGCCTGATGGAACTATCCATTTCCATCACCGAAGAGGCCGTTGTGGCGATTGTTTCCGTAAGACTGACGACACTCGAATCGATTTGCTTGACGGAAGTGGCCATCTCGGCAATGGAGGAGCTGACATCTTCAACCGATAGTGCAAGTGTCGCCACATTCAGGGCAACCTCTTCGATGCTGGCCGCCATTTCCAGAATTGACGAGGAGCTTTCGGAGGCGGACGAGGAAAGCCCGTCAACACTCCGGACGACCCCTTTCATGGTGGCGTCTATCTGGATTACCGCGGAGGAAGTGCCGAGAACCCCGTCCGCCTGTCGTTGGGCAGCGGTGATTACTTGCTTCGAAGTATCTGAAAGGTTGTTAGATATGCAGATCAACTCTTCGGTCGATTTATTGACCTTACCTAACATTCCCGCGAGTTTTTCCGTTAATATATTTAAGTTGGAGCCGAGCTTACCCAGTTCGTCCTCCGAGTCTATAGTTACTTTGGCGGTCAGATCGCCGTAAGCCCCCTTGTCCAAAACTTCGGCGATTGTTTTTATCCGTTTTTTGAGATGCCTGGTCACCAGCAATCCCAGTATAACCGCCAGCAGCACAGCCGCTATCATCACCATACTGAAAGCGATTTTTGCCCGTTGCTTAATAACTGACACCTCATGGGTTGCCTGGAGCATCAGCCCCCCCACCGTAACCAGCAGGTCATCGACCTTGACCATGACCTTATCGCCCGCTTCATGGATATCCACCAGGGCCAGATGATTGAGCTGTTCGTCGCCCATGGCGATCGAGGCGGCCTGACTTACTCCGCCCCCCTTCAATCCTTTCAGAAGTTCCACCTTGCGGGCCAGGAGCCTGTCCGCGACTATTTCGAACTCCGCTGTCCCCTGTTTCACCTCGTTTATCCTGGCTTCAAGCTGGCTCCCTTTGGGCGCCGCCTGAATCTTCAGCTTGGCGTTGCCCTGCAGGAGGATATCGCAATCGCTGATGATCCGGTCCCTTTCGACCTCGTAATCTCCCTTGCAAAGCTCAAACTCTTCCATATCACTGCGGACTATGGCGGCCTTGAGGAGATGGACGCGGGCCGCCTGCATGGCCACTCTCGTCAGGACAACCATCTTCTCCTGGGCGGCACGGTTCTTCATCATTTCCTGGACCTTGCCGCCGACCTCGTTGATGCTCCAGATGCCGTACCCGCCCGACACCGCCACGATAATCGCCATACACATGAACATGGCGACAAGTTTATGGGCAATCTTCAGCTTGCTAAAAAGATTAGTTCCTTTGATTCTTCTCATAAGAGAACCCGTTTATCCTTCATCAAGGGTTGTTTCAACGGAGAACCGGCGGCGTTCGCGGCATTTCTCTTTCTGACCGGTCAGCGGGCGGCCTCATCGAGGAGGTAGTTCATGAGATCCACGGTAACTTTAATTTCCTGCCTGTTCATGTTCGAGTCGGGTTTGCGCAGCATTTTCACTCCATAAGCCTTGGTGGCCTTCCGGTCAAAGGGCTGGCCGGAGATGGGGGCAATGCCGGTGGTAATCGCCACCACGGTCCTTTCCAGGGTGTGGCACTTGATGCACCTGACTTTCATGATCTCGTAGGCGGACTTCATCGCCGGAGGGAATGCCGATGGATCGAAGCGCATGTTGTCCCCCTTGCCGACTACGGTCAGGCCGGCTTGGGCGGCAGTGCTGAACAGGCAAAGAATCAGGATAGCAGGTAAAAGTTTTCGCATTATTTTCCTCCTGGCACAGTGGTGCATGCCTTGTTCAATCGTCAAAAACTGAGCGTCACGTCGAGAAGCAGTTGCCGGTTGATACTCTGCGGCTGGTCTTCATGCATATAGCTGAGCGCCAGATTGATGTTCTGTAGAGGTATATAGGCAATCGCCGGAATATAGCGCCGGACAACGCCCGTACCGTCATTCTGGTACTCGTAGCGGAACAGGCCGGCAACCTTTGCCGGAGAACCGAAATAGTATTCGGCCTCTGTTGCAACAACCAGGGGGTTTCTCTCGGTTTTGGGGAATATGAAACCGGAATTGGAATCCTCTCCGGAAACGCAACTGAAACGCAGGCGCGCTCTTTTGTAAAGTATATCAAGGTCGCCGCCGATCCGGTAGAAATTGTTTCCATTCCCGCTCCCGAAGGGATCTTTATTAAAGCCTTTATAGCCGTACACCGCCAGGGTCATTGAAAGATAATCCCAGACGCTTTCTTTTTCCAGGTCCACTTCCGGTTCGTTGCCGAGGAAGTCCGCGCCGCCAATCCGGTAGGAAAGATGGCCATACGCATCTTTGCCGATCTCGCCGTGCTGGTCCACCATTCCTGCCGCCATGAAAAGACGGTCCGCTACAACCGCATTGGCTTCAAGGGCATCCTGGGTGGATTGCAGGCTGAATGGGGAATTCCCGACTTTAAAGGCGGAAGTGGCGAAAGAATTGGCGATTACTTTGTCGCTCTTTTTCCAGAGGCTAAGTTTAGGTTCGAATTTACCGAACTTGATATTGACCGGGGCGCCTAAAATGCGCCGCCATACGAGAAAAAGTTCATCCAGCCTGTTAGGGCCGTTCTGGCTGCTGGATGAATCATGAACATAAATATTGCCTGTCGCGTAGAAACCAACCTGGTCGAGAAACGAGCCGCCTGCCTGAAGAACCACATCGCGGGTTGTAAAATGCCAGTGATCACCGTCAGGCGCATGATCGTTATAGGAAAGGCTCTGGTTTACGCTTGCCGAAAGAGGTATCCACTTGGGAATACCCGAGAGCAAAAGCCCCTTGATTTTCTCTTTACTCCCGGCCTGCATTTGGCCGGGGCTTGCCTTTCCTGAAGGAGTTGCAGCCTCACCGGCCTTTTCACCGGCTTGCTTGTTGGCATACACATAGCCATTCTTCAGAAAAGCCTGGCCATATTCATTCAGCTCCGGGAAAAGGGTGTGGCAGGTACTGCATTCTGTTCTGCACTGACGGGAAAAGGCGGGAATGGCATAAGCATTCTGAGCATCAGCAAGGGGCAAGGCAACCGCAATAAGCAGGGCCAATACGGCGACAACCGCGTTTTGCATACAATTCCTTAAAAACGGCAATTTCCATTAATCAGCTCAGATAATTTTCAACTGCAAAACCCACTTTTATGGACTGAAATATATGCCACTATGCACTTCTCAGAACAATGAATCAGGCGTCGGTTCCGGCTCTCAATTATCAGATAAATGCCCATATTAATACAACAATGCCGGGATAAAGTCAACGTAACATTTTGAACTTTTATTTATTACAAGGAAATGTTATAAAACTAACAAACATGAGGAGGAAGTGGCTCGTGAGTGTTCATAATTGCATGGCTTTCTTTTTGACAATCGCAATGTTAGTGCTGTTGTCCGGTTGCAACGGCAACGAAGGTCAGAACCTCCCGTCTAACACCATTGCCGTTTCCCAGCATTGTATCGATTGTCATGCCAATAACAGCGCAAGTATCTCGCCCGTAACGGGAGGAGTTGTCACGGCGGAATGGCTCACCTCCCCGCACAATACCTCAAGCTCCGCCAACAAAAGCGGTATCGGCGCCGGCTGTCCCAACTGCCACACCCCATCACACAACCATCCCGACGACTGCGGCCGGTGCCACGGCGGTTCTCCGGCAATTGCGGACACTTTCATAAATCCGGATGCGACTCAGCAGTGCGATATCTGCCATGCCCCGGGAACGGGCATGAAACCACTCGACGCTCTGCACTTCAACAACTTCAACGGGGTCAATCATCCGGCGCAGTATGTGGACCTGCAAAACCGGGGCAAGTGCAGAAACTGCCACAACCCCCACAATGTTGCAGTCTTGCCGGAAAACAACGATTGGGCGGTTTCCGGGCATGGCAACGTGACCGGCGTTGCCTGGACCGCTGAAGATTTCAAGAGCAATGCCGAATGTATTCGTTGTCATACGGCGACCGGATATGTCAATTATGTAACAAGCACGCCGGCCTTCACTCTCCCCACCGCTCCTCTGGCTGCCGGCAAAACTTATGGAGTGCTCGGCTGCAACGCCTGCCACGCAAGTTATGCCTTCAAAAACAGCATCCGAAATGTTGCCCAGTACACCGCTCCTTACAATAACAGCCCGTTCCCCGATGTCGGTTACACCAATATCTGCATCCCCTGCCATGCGGGCCGCGCAAGCGGCGACACCGTCAATGCCGTTACCGACTTCACCAACGCCGGCTTCAAGAGCTCGCACTCCATGGCGGCCGCCGGTCTCATGTACATGAAGATCGGCTTTACCTCCTTCACCTCGGCGAGCGCGGTGATCGGCGCTTCCACTTACGGCAAGTCTCTTTCACCGGACAACGCCAGCGTGCCCGGCGGCATCCCCGGCGGAGTCACCAGTAATCACCGGATGCTCGGCACCGCTGCAATCAACGGCAACAACCATAACCCGTCCTTCTTCGTTGCAGGCGTTCTTGATGCAAACGGCCCCTGCATCATCTGCCACATGAATGCCAATGGCCAGCCGTACCGTACTACCAGTCACACTTTGAAAATCAGCGCTGATGCTTTTAACCAGGTGTGCACTCGCTGCCATCCTTCCGAAGGCGGAGTAACTTTGACGGGTTCAAATTTTCAGACCGTCTTCCTGGAGCCGCAATCCGCGGGTTTCCTGGATGCCCTGGAACTTGCCGAAACTCTATTGCGGACTAAATACGACATCATATATGACCCTGCAAACGATCCATTCTTTTTCGAATTATCCACAGGGCAAGCAGTAACGGAGTGGACGCGCGGAACCGGCGATCAGAACCTCGGCCGCAAGCTGATGGGCGCATGCTTCAATATCAACCTGCTAAAGGGCGACCCAGCCGCCTACGCTCATGCGCGCAGCTACACGCGCAGGCTCATTTACGATACGATCGACTTCCTTGACGATGGGAAGATGAATCTGTCGGTCAGCGTCACGGCAATAGCCATCATGCCCGCAATATATGGCAAAAACACCACGCATGCATACACCGACGGCACCCTGACGACAATAGCGTCCCCCACAACCGAAGGAATGATCTTTCTGAACGGATGGAGCCGCTCCACCGGCAACTGGTCTACACCGGAGCGTCCGTAACGGGAACCCGGCATCATTGTTCAAACAGTTTCAGGAACCGGTCCGGCCTGTACTTCTGCGGCACGGCAAAGGTCCCGCTTTTGTCCACCGGAATCGTCGTGTAGCCGAACGGTGTCTGCAAATCAAGCCCGGCTGTAAGCCGATAGGGAATATGCTCGGGATCGGGACGACGCTTGAGGATTTCCAGCAGGTCACGGAAAGTTATTCTGACCGGCAACCGCATATCCGTGGTGGAATTGCCATTAAACTCTACAACTTCGTGATTTTCGCCCTTTGCCAGCGGTAAATCCGCCACGATCAGATTGTAGTTGTATCCTGTCAGCTTGAGGCTGTAAGAATTGGGGTTGGCGACCGCGAGCATAAAATCCATTTTTACCCCGTCACGGTCCAAGCCTGAAATGTTCACGCCTTTGACCGCGATTTCCGGCTTTGTCATAAACAAAGAACAGCCCGTAAATAGAATGACCGGCAGCAGCACAAACCACTTTTTCAACTCATATTCCTCCTTTCCATAAAAAAAAGCGGATTCCCGTTTCGGAATCCGCTTATCATTGCACAAAACTGAAATGATGGCCATGAATTACATCAGACTCCCATTTGCGCAAGAGTCAAGCCTGATGATAACGATAGTTGCGATTATTTCCCCTCAACCTTGTCGAGTTGATCAATTGCGTCTTGCAGCTTCTGCTCGAGCTTTTTCATCTCTTCCGCGGAAAATTTCTTGTCACCCTTCTTAACTTCGGCATTCAGCTTCTTGATTTTTTTCTGGAGGATCTCTGCCTTGTTCAGGCAAGTTTTCGCTGAAATGTTGCAGACAGCCTGCTCCTGGGCATCCAGCGCGAACGCCGGGACCGCGGCTGAAATCAAAAATGCCGCCAAGGCGATAATTGCACTCTTTTTCATGTTATCTTCTCCTTTGCCAGGTTAATGGTCATGAAAGATGGTCAATTCTGTTTTTTGATATCTCGGCCTGATTCCGCTTCTCTTTGTTCAATTCATCCAGAATTTCTCTTCTGAATTGCTTCCTCTTCACTTCATAGGCATCGGCATCGGGTCCGGCGCCGCAGTAATACTTCTTGGCCTTGGTCATATTTCCCTTGGCCATTTCCAGCTTGCTCGTCAATTCACGCACTGCGGCATCCGCGCACTTTTCGTCATTCTCCATCTCTTCCGGCGAATAACCATGGCTCTTGGCCCGGTGCGGCATCATCTGCCATACCCCAAGGGCGCCTTTCTCTGAGACCGCCTTCCCGGAAAGGCCATGCCCTCCGGTTTCAGCCAGAGCTATCTCAGCCAAGTCCATTGGCATAAAGGTAGTTCCGAGTGTTTTCAGGTAACACAGGGCCGCCAGCCAGCGCGCCCTCTCCGGCACAGTATACCGTGAAAACGCAGTTGCTATGGCCGCCACCTGGCTTTTTCTCTCTTCAAGGTTGATCCCCTTCTCCATTACCCGGCGAATCTCCCGGTCAATCTCCGAATCCCCGGCAACAGGCTGAACCTGAGCCTGCCGCATGTGTGACTGATCACAAGATACGCCAACCAGCAGCATAATTGCTAAAATCATAATTGTTTTTTTCATAGATTATTTTTTTCGGTGTCTTCAGCTTTGCCGGACAGTCAGTGTCTGACTGGACACTAACTAGTTTCCTATCAGGAAACCAACAGTGTCAATCCGGAATTTCCGGATGACACTAACCAAAAAATACAAAAGTGCAATCAACATCATGACATGAAGCATACAGCGAGCAAGAAATCAGACCGTCAAAGTTTCGATTTGAGTCTTTGTATCACTTCTGGTTCTTGTTATCTCTCATCAGTACCTGTTCATGCAGTCGATTGATCGCGGCCTTGTATTGTGTATCCGGCTCCTCCTCCTTTCTTTTTGATGTAAAGGCCTATGCGTAAAGGCCTCTCCAAGAGGTGAAAATACGGTCATATGCCATACTTCTCCCAAAACGCCGAAAGGACCGCCGGGGTCCTTTCATCAAATCCAGATTAAACCAGATGCAGCAATATATATCATATAGACAATGCTTGTCAAACATCTATATTCATATTTTTTAATTTTAATGAAGGTGGTTAAAAGTAGCGGAAAATGAGAAAATGACTTGCCGTTATACTACTGCAACTTAACACCCATAACTTCAGCAACTGTATGAATATCCTTGTCCCCGCGGCCGGAAAGACATACGACTATGGTCTCTTCATTAGAAAGAGTGGGCGCCAGCTTCAGGACATGGGCAACGGCATGGGAGGACTCCAGCGCAGGCAGTATCCCCTCTTCCAGCGTAAGGACTTTGAATCCCTCCAGCGCCTCCTCATCGGTGATCGATACATAGGATGCACGGCCGGTATCCTTGAGCCACGCGTGCTCGGGACCTACCCCGGGATAATCGAGACCGGCGGAAATGGAATGGGCATTGGCTATCTGGCCGAAGCTGTCCTGAAGCAGATAGGTCATGTTGCCATGCAGGACTCCGACCTTGCCGGCACACAGAGGCGCGGCATGTTTGCCCGAGGCGATGCCATAACCAGCAGCCTCTACTCCGACCATCCGCACTCCCGGGTCGTTCAGAAACGGATAGAAGAGCCCCATGGCATTGCTGCCGCCGCCTACCGCCGCGACCAGGTAGTCGGGAAGCCTCCCTTCCGCTTTCTTGTGCTGCGTCCTGGTTTCGTGACCGATGACCGACTGGAAGTCGCGCACCATTCCGGGATAGGGATGAGGCCCGGCAGTCGTGCCGATTACATAATAGGTGCTGTGCACATAGGTGACCCAGTTGCGCAACGCCTCGTTCATCGCGTCCTTGAGGGTCGCGGTGCCAGCCGGGACAGGCGTGACCGTGGCCCCCAATAGTTTCATGCGGAAGACATTCATCGACTGCCGGTGAATATCTTCCACCCCCATGAAAACCTCGCACTCCATCCCCATAAGCGCCGCCACGGTGGCGGTAGCAACGCCATGCTGGCCGGCGCCGGTTTCGGCAATGACCCGTTTCTTACCCATCCGTTTCGCCAGGAGTCCCTGACCAATGGTGTTGTTGATCTTGTGGGCGCCGGTGTGGTTGAGGTCTTCCCTTTTCAGGTAGATCTTCGCGCCGCCCAGCCGTCTGGTCAGCTTTTCCGCGAAATAGAGAGGATTGGGCCGCCCCACGTAATCGCGCAGGTAATAAGCGAACTCCTCCTTGAACTCCTTGTTGTTCCTGTAGTGATTATAGGCCTCTTCCAGCTCCAGGAGAGCGGGCATCAACGTTTCCGGGACATACCTGCCGCCGAATTCACCGAAGTGGCCGTTTTTATCTGGTAATCTCATGCATCCTCCATATATTGATCAAGACAGATTCCTGGGCTCAACATTCAACATTCAACATTCAACATTCAACATTCAACATTCAACATTCAACATTCAACATTCAACATTCAACATTCAACATTCAACATTCATACTTCATACTTCATACTTCATACTTCATACTTCATAATTACCATCCCTTTGCTTGCCGGATGAATTCTTTTACTTTCTCCGGGTCTTTCCTGCCCGGGGCCGTCTCCACTCCGCTCGACACATCCACCCCGTAAGGTTTCACCCTTTCCACGGCCTGGCGGACATTGTCCGGGTTAAGCCCCCCGGCCAGGATGATCGGGCCGTATTTTCCGGCCGCCAGCGCGATCTCCCAGTTGAATGTGAGGCCTGTGCCGCCGTATTCCTTGGGAGAAAAGGCGTCGAGCAGAATCCCCGCAACCCGGTAATCACCGATCGGTTCGATGCTGGCGATCTCCTTAACGCGGAAAGCCTTTATCACCCGGCGGTGGATAAGGTCGCAATAATCGGGCGGCTCATCGCCATGAAGCTGAATGAGATCGAGCCGGCATTGATCGGCAGTGGCGTTGACAAAGGCGCTATCGGCGTTAACGAACAGTCCCACCGCGTGAATAAACGGGGGGAGCGCTTTTATGATAGACGCGGCCTGCTCGGGAAAGATATAACGGGGAGACGCCTCATAAAATACGAAACCGAGGGCGTCAGCCCCGGCCCGAACCGCATGAAGCGCATCATCCAGAGTGGTTATGCCGCAAATCTTTACCTTTACCATAAATTAAATCCCGAATATCAAACAGCACAACTCAAAGACATTCCTGAATAGCACAATCTCCCGCTTCACCCTTCTCCATTGAGGGAGAAGGTGGCCGAAGGCCGGATGAGGGGGCATCAGTGCAGATTATGCATCATTTCCCCCTCACCCTAACCCTCTCCCTCAAGGGAGAGGGAACTGTTTGCAGCTCTGGCGGGAGATTGGCTCTAATCGACAAGACATTTCAGAACTCCCCCAACAGCTCCCGCAGTTTCGCGCCTATGTCGGGTTCACGCATCATTGACTCGCCGATAAGGAAGGCTTTTGCCCCGGCCCGGCGGAGCCGGACGACCTCTTCCCTCCTGTTGATGCCGCTCTCGGCAACCAGCAGGCGGTCCGCGGGGAGAAGCGGGGCCAGCCGCTCCGTGGTCGATAAAT
>Ga0137449_1000079_pt1 | contig 12446 bp, 7 predicted proteins | sample EasRivERMGT436_2_FD_104905 | JGI IMG/M metagenome (GOLD analysis project Ga0137449, IMG submission 104905) | Soil microbial communities from meander-bound floodplain in the East River, Colorado, USA - East River MetaG ERMGT436_2 | ecosystem: Environmental > Terrestrial > Soil > Floodplain ... | reverse complement strand
GCCGCGGCAATGGCTGAAGAGAAAAGACTGGCTGAGGAAAAAGAAGCGGCGGAGAAGGAAGCGGCGGAAAGACTGGCCGCGGTAACCGCCGAAGAAGAGAGACTCGCCGCGGAAAAAGAGGCGGCGGAAAAGGAAGCCTCGGAAAAACTGGCCGCGGTAATGGTAGAAGAAGAGAGACTCGCCGCGGAATACAGCGTGGCGAAAAAAGAGCAGGTCTCCTCCGCGCAAGACACGGGCAATCCGTTTGCGTTCATGGACACGAATCAAACCAGCCTCGCGTCGTCCGGCAGCGCCGGCGCGACTACCGCTCCTTCGAGCTTCACTGCAGACAAGACTTTGGAATTAATTTACTACAGCGATCCTGCGGATATCGTCGAGGTTCACCGCTCATTAAATATGGCGCGGATAACACCGGACGGCAAGTCACCGGAAAACTCATGCGCTTTCATCTGTGCGGTCAGGAAGAATGGTGATTTGCGTGTCTACGTTCCATGCCTGATGTCCGAAAGCGGCCAGATTCTGACTTTTGTTCCGGACAGACAACCGGAAAACCCTGACGAACTCGCCGATATTATCCAGTATGCGGTTGATTTTATCGAGACAGTCGGTTTTATGATGGAACCGGTCGTTTTATCCACCGACCCAGTAGACCGCGCCAAGGCGCTTCAGTTTATTCCGGTCCTGTCCCTGGTTGAAGGCTAACCCCTTAAAAAGGGAAATCTGCCTAAATTCCCCGTCACTCCTCAGTAAGCCTCATTGCTCTTCGTTACATCCTCAATAGTTACCGGCGCCCGGAAAATGCGGTAGACCCATATCTTATAGGCAATGACGATGGGAACGAAGATAAACGCCACGACTGTCATGATCTTCAAGGTATATTGGCTTGATGACGAATTGAAAATAGTCAGGCTGTAAACGGGGTCGAGGTTAGACGGTATAAGATTTGGGAAAAGTCCGGTTACCCCGGTGCCGACCACGAGCAGTATGGTCAGACTGGATGCGGTGAAAGCAGCCAGCAGCTTTTCTTTGGCAGCGAAAACACGGATCCCCAGAAGAGCCGCAACGGCCAGCGCCGGAACAAGCAAAAGCACCGGATGGCTTATGTAGTTGCCATACAGCTTGGTGGCGAAGTTGGTGTACCCCAGAAAAGCAACCGCCACCAGCAGAAGCACCGGCCAGAGTCTCTTGGCCATGGCAACGGCCCTCACCTGCAGATCGCCGCGGGTCTTGACCGCGGCATAGAGTGAGCCGTGCACCGCAAAGAGCATGACGAACAAGACGCCGGTCAACAGGCCATAAGGATTGAGCAGCCCTATGAGCGAGCCGTGATAACCCGAGGCATCCATGGGGAGACCGGCGAAAATATTGCCGAAGGCGACCCCGAACAGCAGGGCCGGGAGAAAACTGCCAAGGAAAATAGCGGCATCCCACCCCTTTTTCCACCCCTGACCCTCCACCTTCCCACGGAATTCGAAGGAAACCCCGCGAATGATCAGGGCGAATAGAAGAAGCAGCAGGGCCGTATAGAGATAGCTGAACATGAGGGCATAGGTGGTGGGAAATGCGGCGAATGTAGCGCCGCCGGCCGTGACCAGCCAGACCTCGTTGCCGTCCCAGACAGGGCCGATCGTATTGATCAGAACCCGTTTGTCGTCTTCGCTTTTGCCGAGCAGATAATGAAGCATTCCGGTCCCGAGCACAAAGCCGTCAAGCATGAAATATACGGCCCAAAGCACTCCCCAGAGCACGAACCAGATAATCTGATATTCCATATAAATCCTCCCGTCAATCAGGTTTAGTGTTAATCGATAAAACTATATTTCCGGACCCTTTTTGGCAACCTTCGCCAAAAGATAAATATCGATCACCCCGAGCCCCCCGTATAACAGGGTGAATCCGGCCAGCGACCCGACTACCTGGGCCACGCTGATCGATCGCGAGACCGCGTCGGAAGTCTTCATTACTCCGTAGACGATCCATGGCTGGCGGCCGACCTCGGCGACGATCCAGCCGAGCTGCGCGGCCAGATAGGGGACCGGAATGGCAAAAAGCATGATCTTCAGGAAAAGGGTCCGATCCTCCAGCTTGCCCCAGCGCGACAGCACAAAGCCGAGCAGAGAGGTAAGGAGCATGAACATGCCGAGTCCCACCATGGCGCGAAAGCTCAGAAACGTCGGGGTTACCGGCGGCCGCAGATCGCGCGGAAAATCCTTGAGCCCCTTGATCTCGGCATTTGGGGCATGAAAAGCGAGCATGCTCAGCATGTTGGGGACGCAGAACCGCTCCACCTCATTGCATTCTCCTTTTTCATTGGGGATGATGAGCAGGTTCAGCCCGACCCCCTGCTTTGTCTCCCAGATCGACTCCATGGCGGCAAACTTGACGGGCTGGGTTTCGGCCACTATAGCCGAAGAATAATCACCGCTCAGAAAAACTAGAAGCGAAGAGACAACCCCGAAGGTCGCGCCGATCTTGAAAGAGCGCTTGAAAAAGTCAATCTGATTTCGCTTCAAGAGATGATAAGCTGCGATACCCATGACGAAGAAGGATGCGACCATATAGCCCGACAGCACAGTGTGGACAAATTTCAATACACCGGATGGATTGGTGATAAGCGCCATAAAATCGACCATCTCCGCCCTGCCGTTGCGCAGTACATAACCGACCGGATGCTGCATCCAGCCGTTGGCCAGGAGTATCCAGAGCGCCGAGAGGTTGGTGGCAAAGGCCACGAGCCATATGGAGAGGAGATGGACTTTCTTGGACACCTTGTCCCAACCGAATATCCAGAGGCCGATGAAGACCGATTCGAGGAAAAAGGCGACGGTCGCCTCGATGGCAAGCGGCGCGCCGAAAATATCCCCCACGTATTTAGAATATTCCGCCCAGTTCATGCCGAACTGGAACTCCATGGTGATCCCGGTGACCACCCCGAGGGCGAAGTTGATAAGAAACAGCTTCCCCCAGAACTTGGTCATTCTCAGATAGGTTGCATCACCGGTCATGACATAGCGGGTCTCCATGTAAGCCGTAAGGATAGAGAGCCCCAGGGTAAGCGGGACAAAGATAAAATGAAAAATGCTTGTTACGGCAAATTGCAACCTGCTCAAGGTTAATACATCCATACGCATCCTCCTCATTTTTATGATTTAATAGTGCTTCTCCTTTAAGAAAGGAGGTTTTATCCCCATATTTTCCAGCACTGGCGAGCTTGAAAGTCTCTACTCCGGAGATAGGCATGATACCCGCTGCAGAAAACTATACCAGAAAAAGAAAGAATTGCTAATAAGACTCTTTTTGTCCTGATGTATGGCAAAATTTTTTTGCCGTTATACTTGATCTTATTTAATTTTCTCGCGCCAACTCCTCGATAGTCACGTTCTCCAGTATCCGCAGGACCTGTTGCTGCACCTTTCTCCAGACCGGGTGGACCGGACAGCTGGTATCCCTGTTGCAAAATCCTTTGCCGATAAGGCAGCGGTTGGGCATGATCGGACCTTCCACCGCTTCTACAACTTCGCGCAAAGTTATCTGGGAAGCGGAACGCCCCAGGACAAAACCCCCGCCGGTTCCCCGATAGGAATTGACAATCCCCTGTTTGGCGAAATTTTGAAAAATCTTGGCAAGAAACGTCTGCGGTATCTCCGAAGCTTCCGCTATTTCGCTGATAAGCGCCATCTTTCCCGCCGGTTGCCGGGCCAGATAAATAATTCCCCTGATTGCGTATTCACCCTTGCGGGTCAGTTCCATCATTTTCCAAACCTATAAGATCATTTTTGTCTTTTATAGAACATGCGAGGCCTGTTGTCAAGCTCGAATATGATTATTTATTCAGCTAGGCGTGGTGCGGAATCAAACATATCGAACCGGCGTTGTCTCCGCTCCGTTGCCCATTTGCCGATTTAGTTTATAATTATATAGAAAGCGAATGGATGAGACTTTACTTCACCCTTTTATAAAGATCATGAGGAGGATGACATGCTCCTGCTTCTCGCATTAGCGGCAATCTGGGCGCTGGCATATTTTCGGGCGCGGTTGCCGGTCTGGACGGCTGTACTTGCCGTTCTTCTCGTTCTCCAGAGCATTTTCGGACACTCCGGAACGATACTGCAAATAGTGGTCTGGTTACTTTTCATAACTGCCTCTCTCCTGGCGAATGTCACTGCGCTGCGCCGCCGGCTGATCAGCAGACGCGTTTATCTCATCTTCCGGCATCTCCTCCCTCCCCTCTCCCGGACCGAACGGGAGGCGCTGGAAGCGGGCACGGTCTGGTGGGACGGTGAGTTGTTCCGCGGCAACCCCGACTGGGGGAAGCTCCTTGGCCTGCCAATACCGCAACTCTCCGCGGATGAGGAGGCATTCCTTGCCGGCCCGGTGGAAGAGCTCTGCGGGATGCTGGATGACTGGCGGATAGTCGCCGAACTGCGCGATCTCCCGGCGGAAGTCTGGAGGTTTATCAGGGAGAAGGGTTTCTTCGGGATGATCATCCCGAAAGAGTACGGCGGCCTTGGTTTTTCCGCCCTTGCCCATTCCCAGGTGATCGTAAAGATCGCCAGTCGCAGCGTCACCGCGGCGGTGACGGTTATGGTCCCCAACTCCCTCGGGCCCGCGGAACTGCTGCTCCGCTACGGGACAAACGAGCAGCGGGAGCACTATCTGTCAAGGCTCGCCCGTGGCGAGGAAGTCCCCTGTTTTGCCCTGACCGGACCGGAAGCGGGGAGCGACGCCGCATCCATCCCCGATAGCGGTGTTGTCTGCAGGGGAGTTTTTGCCGGAGAGGAAATCATCGGCATCAGGCTCAACTGGGAAAAGCGCTACATAACCCTCGGTCCCGTGGCGACGGTAATCGGCCTCGCTTTCCGGCTCTATGACCCGGAACATCTCATGGGCCAGCACGACGAGCCCGGGATCACCCTGGCGCTCATTCCCGCGGACACCCCGGGGATAACCATCGGCAGCCGCCACTCCCCTCTCGGTATCCCGTTTCAGAACGGCCCGAATCTGGGGAAAGACGTATTCATCCCTCTCGACTCTATTATCGGCGGCAAATCCGGCGCCGGCCAAGGTTGGCGAATGGTGATGGAAGGGCTTGCGGCGGGCCGTTCCATTTCACTGCCGGCTCTGAGCACCGGCGGAGGGAAGCTGGTTTGCCGGGTAGCCGGCGACTTTGCCGGGGTCCGCAGGCAGTTCCGCGTTCCCATCGGCCGTTTCGAAGGGATTGAGGAAGCACTGGCGAGGATCGCCGGCAACACCTACCTGCTGGACGCCGCCAGGACAATGACCTGCGGCGCCATCGACCAGGGCGAACGGCCGTCGCTCATCTCCGCTATCGTCAAGTACCACTCTACCGAGCGGATGCGCAAGATCGTCAACGACGGCATGGACGTGATGGGAGGGAACGGGATATCGCTGGGACCGCGCAATCTGCTCGGCCATCTCTACCAGTCCGCTCCGATCGGGATCACCGTCGAGGGGGCCAACATTCTCACCCGTTCCATGATCATCTTCGGCCAGGGGCTGATCCGCTGCCATCCCTATGTCTTGCAAGAGATGCGGGCAGTAACAAACCCGGATACGGAAGCGGGCCTGACCGAGTTCGACCGTCTCCTGGCGGAGCATATCGGCTTTTCCCTCAATAACGCCGCCCGCGCCCTCTTTCTCGGGATAACCGGAGGTTACCCGGCAAAGGCCCCTGACGGCCCGGCTCGCCGCTATTTCCAGGCCGCCACCCGTCTCTCCGCGGCATTTGCCCTGACCGCCGACATCGCCCTGCTCAGCCTGGGCGGTGCATTGAAGCGCCGGGAACGGATATCCGGTCGCCTTGCCGACATCTTCAGTCATCTTTACCTGATCTCCGCCCTCCTCAAGCGGTTCGAGGAGAGGAACAGGCCGAAGGAAGAGCTGCCGCTCCTGCAGTGGGGGTGCGCGGAATGCCTGCGCAATATCCAGGAAGGTTTTTCCGGAATCATCCGGAATCTGCCGATACGGCCTTTAGCTTGGCTGTTGCGGCTCTTCGTATTCCCCCTCGGCCGCCCCTTTGCCGGGCCTGACGACAATCTCGGCCACCGTGTCGCCGCGATTCTCCTGGAGCCTTCCGTCGTACGCGACCGGCTGACAGCTGGGATATATCTTCCCGAGAGCACGGATGAACCGCTGGGACAGCTGGAAGACGCACTGCATAAAGTCATCGCGGCTGAACCGGTGGAAAAGAAGCTTAAAGAGGCTATTAAAGATTGCCGGCTCAAGGGAGGGAAAGATGCGGAAGTACTGGAGGCGGGTTTGCTTGCGGGCATTATCACCGGCGTTGAGGCAAACGCATTGATCCTCGCCTGGGAGGCCGGCCGGGAGGCGATCCGGGTGGATGAATTCCCTTTGCCCGGGAAATGATTTTAATAATATTGCGGAGAAACCATGTCCCGAACGGATATATACAAAGCAGGAAGACCGGTCTATATAATTGACGGCAACCGCACCCCGTTTCTCAAGGCCCGGGGGAAACCAGGCCCTTTTACCGCCGCCGATCTTGCGGTGGCGGCCGGCAAGGCGCTTCTGCTGCGGCAGCCGTTCACTCCGGAGGATCTTGACGAGGTGGTGCTCGGCTGCGTTGTCCCCGGACCGGATGAGGCGAACATCGCCAGGGTCGTCAGCCTGCGCCTCGGCTGCGGCAAGGGAGTGCCGGCCTGGACCGTACAGCGCAACTGCGGTTCCGGGATGCAGGCAATAGACGCGGCCGCAATGGATATCGCCTTTGGCCGTTCCGGCCTCGTGCTGGCCGGCGGGACCGAAGCGATGAGCCATGCGCCGCTGCTCCTGAACAATGCAATGGTGACGCTCATTGGCGAATGGGGCCGCGCTGAAGGGAGATGGGAAAAGCTCCGCCTTCTCGGCCGGCTTCGTCCCCACCATTTGCGGCCGGTTGTCGCCCTTCTCCACGGCCTGACCGACCCGATTACCGGCCTTTCCATGGGGCAGACGGCGGAAAACCTGGCCTGCCGTTTCCGCATCGGCCGCGAGCGGATGGATGCCTATGCCCTGGAAAGCCACCGGCGCCTTGCAACTGCCCGGGAAGAGGGACGCCTTGCGGAGATCACTGTAATCCATGACCATGACGGCAACGTCTATGACCATGACGAAGGGCTCCGTCCGGATAGCGACATGGCCGGCCTTGCCCGGCTTAAGCCGGTTTTCGATCCCCCCTTCGGCCTGATAACCGCCGGCAACAGCGCCCAGATAACCGACGGCGCGGCCTGGCTGATTTTGGCCGGCAGAGCCGCGGTGGAAAAATATCGTCTCCCGGTCCTGGGCAGGATCATCGACAGCGAATGGGCCGGAGTGGAGCCAGCGCAAATGGGACTGGGACCGGTGCACGCAATGGCGCCGATCATGAAACGGCAGGGACTCGATAGTGGAGATGTCGGGTTATGGGAGATCAACGAGGCATTCGCCGCCCAGGTGCTCGCCTGCCTGGAGGCATGGCAGAGCCCGGAATACTGTAAAAGCGAGCTGGTTCAGGATAACCCCTTTGCCGCAATAGATGCCGGGCGCCTCAACGTGGACGGCGGCGCCGTGGCGATCGGCCATCCGGTGGGTGCAAGCGGCGCCCGGATCGTCCTCCATCTCGTCCAGCTCATGAAGAGGAATAACACCAGGCTCGGAATGGCGAGTCTCTGCATCGGCGGCGGCCAGGGTGGCGCCATGCTGATAGAGCAGAGCGGGGAGGCTCGCAATGGCGCATGACGGGGAAACATACCGCCATTGGCGGATCGAACGCGATTATGACGGAATCGCCTGGCTCACCTTCGACCATGCCGGGCGGAAGGTCAACGCGCTGTCCCAGGAGGCGCTGGAAGAGCTCTCCCTGATCCTGGATGTCCTTGCCCGGCAACTGCCGCCCGGCCTGGTGATACGCTCCGCCAAGGCGAGCGGCTTCATTGCCGGGGCGGACATCACGGAATTTACCGCCTTGGCCGACGCCGCGCAGGCACTGACGCTGATCGAGCGCGGCCAGGAGATCCTCGCTCGTCTCGAACGTCTCCCCTTCCCCACCGTAAGCCTCATTCACGGCTTTTGCCTGGGAGGCGGCCTGGAACTGGCGCTCGCCTGCCGCTACCGGATTGCCGCGGACACCCCGGAAACCCAGCTCGGTCTCCCCGAGGTGAAGCTGGGCATCCATCCCGGATTCGGCGGGACAGTCCGTTTGACCGGACTGATCGGGCCTTTGGCCGCCCTGGAGATGATGCTGACCGGCAGGAGCATCGATTCACGAAAGGCGCGCAGGCTCGGCCTGGTGGACTACGTGGCGCCGCAACGTCACTTTGAAAATGCCGCCCGCTCCATGCTCCTTCATACCCCGTCCCCCGTAAAAGCGGGTTTTCTTTCCCGTCTTTGCGGGGCGTGGTTTCTGCGTCCTTTCCTGGCCGGCTACCTGCGCCGTCAGACAGCCAGGCACGCCGCCAAACACCGCTACCCCGCCCCTTTTGCCATCATCGATCTGTGGGAACGTTACGGCGGCGACCCCGGCGCCATGTTCAAAGCGGAGGCGCACTCCATAGCCAACCTCATCGTCGGCAACAGTTCGCGCAACCTCGTCCGGATATTTCTCCTCCAGGAGCGGCTCAGATCTCTTGGCCGGGGAGGCGCGCCTGCAGCCCGCTCTCTCCATGTTGTCGGCGGCGGAACCATGGGGGGAGAAATTGCCGCATGGTGCGCCATGCAAGGGATGCGGGTCACCATTCAGGATGTCGATAACCTCCGCCTGGCAAAAGTGGTTAAGAACGCGGCCGCCCTTTTCCGGAAACATCTTCGCGAGCCGCGCCTCGTCGCAGCGGCCCTTGATCGCCTCACCACCGATATCGAAGGATATGGACTCGGCAGGGCGGATATCGTCATCGAGGCGATCTACGAAGACGCTGCCGCCAAGCGGCAGCTCTTCAGTCAGATCGAGCCGCGGATGCGGCCGGATGCGCTCCTGGCGACCAATACATCGAGCATCCCGTTGGAAGAGCTCCACGGGGCGCTGGCTCATCCCGAGCGCCTGGTCGGACTTCATTTTTTCAATCCCGTGGCAAAGATGCAGTTAGTGGAAGTGGTAAATGGGGGTATTACCTCAGAAGACACCCTCGCCAGGGCTACCGCCTTTGTAGTCGCCATCAAGAGGCTGCCGCTGCCGGTTGCCAGTTCCCCCGGTTTCCTGGTAAACCGCATCCTGATGCCGTATCTCATGGAGGCAATGCTCATCGAATCGGAGGGGGTCCCCGCCGCGGTTATAGACCGGACGGCTCTCAAGTTCGGCATGCCGATGGGGCCGCTTCTCCTCGCCGACACCGTGGGGCTGGACATTTGCCTCTCGGTTGCGGCGAATCTCTCGGAGCGCTTTAACCTCACCCCGCCAAAAAGGGTAGAGGAAATGGTTTCCGCCGGCCGGCTCGGGAAGAAGAGCGGCAATGGGTTTTACACATATGAGAACGGCAAACCGGTCATACCGGGACGAAAAATGGGGGCGTTTGCAACTTCCGACCTGGAAGAGCGGCTCATTTTGCGGCTCCTTAACGAGGCGGTGGCGTGCTGGAGGGAAAAAATCGCGGCTGATGCCGATCTGATCGACGCCGGCGTGGTCTTCGGAACCGGCTTCGCTCCTTTCCGCGGCGGGCCGCTACGCCACACCAGGAGCGAAGGGGTGGCATTTCTCTATGGGCGTCTGAATACCTTTGCGCAGCGTTACGGCAGCCGTTTTACAGCCGATGCAGGGTGGTCGGACCTGCCGCCGGACGATTCAGGGGGATTATGACGCAGCGAATCGACATCATCCCCCCGAAAATTGCCCAAACTTTGCCCGGACTATTCCGCGAACGGGTGCGGCGCACTCCGGATGCGCGCGCCTACAAGAGTTTTACGACGGAAGAAAAGTGCTGCAAAACCGTCTCCTGGGGTGAAGTAGAAGTGCTGGCGGCCCGCTGGCAGATGGCGCTCAGGCGGGAAAAGTTCTGCCCCGGCGACCGGGTGGCGGTGATGCTCAAAAACTCCCTGGAATGGGTGCTGTTCGACCTCGCCGCCATGGGGCTGGGCCTGGTGACAGTGCCGCTTTACGTCAAGGACCGGCCGGAGAATTTCACATTTATCCTGGAGGAAACCGGGGCGCGCCTCCTGCTGATAGAAGGTATCGAGCAGTGGCGCCGCATCGAGGAGGTCAACGGCCGCCTTACGGCTATCGAGCGGATAGTGACACTGAAAAGAGTCTGCGAGAAAGATTGCGATCCCCGCCTGGCGGAACTCTCTAAATGGCTGCCGGAAAAGGGCGAAACATTTTTCGCGCGCCCATGCGCGCCGACGGAACTTGCCACTATCGTCTACACTTCGGGGACAACCGGCAACTCCAAAGGGGTGATGCTCTCCCATGCAAATATCCTGGAGAACGCCTTTGCCGGTTTGCAGCGGGTGGCCGTCTATACCGGCGATCTCCTGCTCTCCTTCCTTCCCCTCTCCCATACCTTCGAACGGACGGTGGGGTATTACCTGCCGATGATGGCCGGCGCTTGCGTGGCGCATGTCCGCTCCATAGACAAGCTTGGCGAAGACCTGGTGACGGTTCATCCGACCATACTCTGTTCGGTGCCGCTCATTTTCGAGCGGATAAATAAAAAGGTCCTGCTGAAACTGGCCGCTAAACCCGCGCCGCTCAGGTATCTCTTCAAACTTACGGCCGCTGCGGGGTGGAAAAAGTTTCTGCATAACCAGGAGCGCGCCGGCTGGAGCCCGATCCTCCTGCTATGGCCGCTCCTCAAACGGCTGGTGGCGGACCGGGTCACGGCAGGACTGGGCGGGCGGATGCGGCTGGCGATCAGTGGCGGCGCACCGCTGGCGCCGCCGATCTCCGAGTTCTTCATCTCTTTGGGAGTGAATATCCTCCAGGGATACGGCCTGACGGAAACCGGACCGGTTATCTCCGTCAATACCCTGGGCGATAACATCCCCGATTCCGTCGGCCGCCCGCTCCCCGGGGTCGAGGCCATGCTCGCGTCAAGTGGCGAGCTTCTGGTCCGGGGAGCTAATGTAATGCTCGGCTACTGGCGGAACAAAACAGCTAGCGAAGACGCTATCGACAGCGACGGGTGGTTCCATACCGGCGACTTGGCGCGGATCGACACAGACGGTCATATCACCATAACCGGCCGCCTTAAGGAGATCATCGTTCTCTCCAGCGGCGAGAAGGTCCCGCCCGATGAGCTTGAAACGGATATCACCATGAATCCTCTCTTTGAGCAGGCAATGGTCGTTGGCGAGGGGCGCTCTTACCTGGCGGCGCTGGTGGTGCTGAACAACCGGCAATGGGTTGAACTAGCGGCGGATCTGGGAATCCCGTCCGGGCAAAACGAAATGCTCAACAGCAGCCGTGTGGAAAAGGCCCTTATCGCGAAGATCTCCCCGCAACTGGCCCGTTTTCCCGGATATGCCCGTATCAGACGGGTTCACGCCACGCTTTCTCCCTGGAGTTTACAGGACGGATTGATTACCGCCACCCTCAAATTGCGCCGCAAAGAGCTGTTGGCAAGGTTTGCCGGGGAGATCGAGGCGCTCTATGCGGGACACTGAGCTTCATCCATAAATAATCTTAAATCCCCTCCATCCTGCTCGTGGATGAATACGCAAAACCTGCTGAATCTGCGGAGTTAATGGCCGACCCCGAAAACTATTTACATTCCGGCACAATTATGCTAAGTTAACTAGTGAAGATTGTTAGGTTTTCGCATTTTTTACTAAAAGGTAATAATGTTCAAGGTAATCAGCAACGATATTCTGGCGGAGAACCTCCATCGCCTGGTTATAGAGGCGCCACGCGTGGCCGCGGCCCGGCGGCCGGGGCAATTCGTCATTATTCACGCGGAGCGCGGCTCGGAACGGATACCTCTCACGATCGGCGATGCCGACCCGGCAAAAGGGACCATCACCATTTTTGTCCAGGCAATCGGCGCATCGACCATGAAGATCGCCGCCATCCCGGCTGGAGGCAGCATCCGCGACGTTGCCGGCCCCCTCGGCAAACCGACTCATCTGGGAGATTGGGAGAGGGTCGTCTGTGTCGGCGGCGGGGTGGGCGCGGCGGTTCTCTATCCTCTTGTAAAAGCACTATCCGAGAAAGGGGCTCATGTAACCACCATCATCGGTGGCCGCTCCCGCCGCTTTGTCATTATGGCCGAGGAACTGGCGTCCATTTCCGAGACCCTTTTGATCACCACCGAGGATGGCAGCCTCGGGCGCAAGGGTTTTGTCACCAACGCTCTTGACGAGCTTATCGCCGATCCGCTCAAACCTCCCCAGGCCGTTTTCGCCATCGGGCCGGTGCCGATGATGCGGGCGGTCGTCGAACTTACCCGCCCATATGGTATTGAAACCATAGTCAGCCTCAACCCGATCATGATCGACGGCACCGGCATGTGCGGCGGCTGCCG
>Ga0137449_1000075_pt1 | contig 12514 bp, 13 predicted proteins | sample EasRivERMGT436_2_FD_104905 | JGI IMG/M metagenome (GOLD analysis project Ga0137449, IMG submission 104905) | Soil microbial communities from meander-bound floodplain in the East River, Colorado, USA - East River MetaG ERMGT436_2 | ecosystem: Environmental > Terrestrial > Soil > Floodplain ... | reverse complement strand
CGTAGGCGTTCAACACCAGCGTTCCACCGGTGCCGTAGACCAGCTCCCATCGTGCCGCCGTGCCGCCCGTGCGCACGGAGAGCAGCACGGCTCCGTTGGTCGTGCCCGCGGCCGGGATGCCGAGCAGCATCCGGACCTGCACAGCGCCCGTGCTCGTGTAGTCCGGAACCCGCCCGGAGAGCGACGCCGAGCCGAGATCCGGCAGCGGCGAGGAGCAGGCAAACGCGGCCCCGTTGTTCGCCAGCGTCGGCGTGCCGGCGACCGTCATCGGGTAGCCGCCGGACAGCCCGGACGCCAGGCCCGCGCTCCCCGCCTCGTCCTCGCACGGCCAGTAGGCGTGCAGCCCGGTCACCGGCGCCACCGTCGACGTGCACGCGCGGGTATAGGCGGACTTCAGCGGCGCGCGGCTCCGGCCGAGCCTGCGCAGCACGTCGTAGGCGTTCGCGCCGACCTCGCAGTCCTCATCGGTCAGGCCGTGCCCCATCGGCCATTCCGCGACAGCGCCGACGCCTCGGACATCACGGGTCTGTAGCTCCGCGCCGACAGCAGGGGTCCAGACGTTGCCCTGTGTGTCCGTGACGGCTGTTGCGCCCTCAACGATGCCGGTCAGGTCGAGGGCCGACCGCACCGTCCCGGCGATGCCTTGCAGCACCCGGGCGCCGAAGGCACGGAACTCCGACCGGCCTCCGCTGCTCGCCGTGTCGCCTACTGCGACAGCGGATGTCGAGTCGAAGATCGACGTAGTTCCGGCGGTGACAACGGCGTCACCGAGCTGCGTCCACGGTCCGGCCGAGGTGGGCCCGGTGTAGAAAATCACCGTGTTGCCGCCCGCGCCGTTGTTCACATCGTGCGTGATTCGCAACGCCTGGCGCCTCGGGCCCCGGGGGATCATCACCGTGCTGACCGACGAAAGGGCTGCCGTCCCATCGGCCGACCAGAACCAGATCGCCTTCCCGCTGCCGTCGATCGTGATGGCCCACGAGCGCTGTCCGGCCGCACCCCACTTGTGCAGCACCGTCTGACCGAGGCCGTTGGCCTGCCAGTCGTCGAACTGCACATCGGCGCAGACGTCGATGTCACCCGTGATCGACAGCGCCGCGGTGTCCGGCGTGGCCAGCGCCGACGGAACGCCTGTCGGCACCACCAGACGGGTGATGATGTGCGGGATCGACACCCGTAGCGGGGTGTTGTTGGTCAGCTGCCCGAAGTACGGCCCGGTCGGGTTGCGTCGGGAGAACCGCGCGTCCCCGTTCAACAGGGTGAGCGAGATCCGGGCAGGTCCGACGGTCGACCCTTCCGACGTCAGACCCCGGGTGATCGTGATCCCTTCGGACACCTTGATGTAGGGCGTGATGTCGGTGGCGAAGGCGCCCGTGCCGTCGAGGTCCAGCTCGACCCGAGCGCCGGTATCGACCAGTGGGAAATGCGCCATGCCCGCTCAGCTCCCCATCGTCAGGACGTCGCCGCCGAACTCGACCCGCACGATCCGCTTGAACAACTCGCCGATCTCGCGGTCACCCGAGAAGCGCAGCGTGACCGCCCTGCCCGCGGCAGCCTGACCCGGGGCAGCGCCACCGATGCCACCGATGCCACCCGACCGGGGTGCAGGGATGCCGGGCAGGTCGCCGGTCAGCCCGGCGAGGCTGGACCGGACGGCCCCGTACTGGCCCTCCATCCCCCTGATGAATCCGGCCATGACCAACGCGCCGTTGCCGACCAGGATGTTCCGGTCCCTCTCGGCGGGCCCCTTCCAGCTGGGCAACATGCCGGTCAGCCCACCAAGGGCGTTCTTGACGCTGCCGATCATGCTCTTGATCCCGTCCAGGAACCCCTGAATGACCTGCTTCCCGGCGTTGCTGAGCAGGCCGCCCAGGTTGCCGAGAGCGTTCTTGATACTCCCGGGGATGCCGCGTACGAACTTGATCATCCCGCTTACGGCGTTGCTTATGGCGTTACTCGCCCGATCGAAGGCGTCCTTAAAGAAGTTGTAGACCTTTCCGATTCCCTTGATTACGCCGAGAACGATGTTGATCTGCGTCCGGATGTACCCGGTGATGAATCCCCAAGCCGCGGACGCCGCACCCTTGATCTTGTCCCACGTGCCCGAGATGAACCCACCCAGCCACCCGAACACGGCGGAGCCTGCGGCCTTGATCGCGTTCCAGGCTCCGATGACGACGTTCCGGAACGTCTCGCTGTGCTTCCAGGCGTAGATCAGTCCCGCGACCAACGCAATGATGGCAATCACGACCAGGCCGATGGGGTTGGCGCTCATCGCGGCGTTGAGGATCCACTGCGCTGCGGCCCAGGCTTTCGTTCCGACAGCAGCGATCCCGGTCCAGACCGCACTCGCCATGGCGCCGATGTTGAGTGCCGCCAGTCCTACGACCACCTGCCCGAGCGTCCCCGCCATCGCAAGCGCCGGACCGCCGAAGGCCATAACTCCGGCCGTCAGTGTGCCGAGCGAGGATTCCCCCGAGGTCTGCTCCTGAATCCACTGCTCAACCGCGCGCTTCATCGTCTCGATCTTGGCCTTACCGCTACCCCCCGCCGTGTCGGCCATCCGCTGGGTCGCGCCCTCGACCCCTTGCATTCCCTCCTCGGCCCCAGCCATGGCGGGGAGGATTCCGCGCAGGGTGTCCTCCCATTGCGTGCCGAACAACGCGACACCCGCGGCGTTCTGCGCGATCGGGTCCTTGATCTGCTGGAGCGCCTGCAGGGTGGTCATCGTCGCGGCCTGAGCCGCCGGACCGCCCGCGGCAATGTCCTTGGCCAACCGCTTGGCGTCCAGCCCGGCGGCCTTGAAACCCTCGGCCGTGCCCTTACTTCCATCGATTGCCCGGAGGGAGAACTCTTTGAAAGCATCGGCGATCGTGTCGGTGTCGCGCGCGCCCGCCTTCAGTCCAGCGGACAGCAGGGTCAGGGCATGGGGCCCGTCAATCCCGAGCTTCGCGAACTGCGGCGAGTATTCATTGATCGTGTCCAGGAAGTCGCCGGACTTGTCCAGCCCGAGCTGAAAGCCCTTGGTCATGATGTCGAAGGCCTCGGTCGAGTTCTTGGCGAGGCCGTTCTTGATCATCTTGCCCGCAGCCTCGGACGACTGCGTGACGTCCGCGCCGAACACGTCGGCAAGGGCCAGCGCGCTCTGAGTCACCTGCTGAAGGTCCTTGGCGGACATCTTCGTGACGTCGCCGAGGTTGTCCCCTACGGCCCGGATCGCCGTGTTGACCTCATCGAGCGACCCGCCGAAGTTGTTGGCGTAGACCTTGCCCGCCACCGCGCCGATCCGCGCCGAATCCTCCGCGCTCAGGTCGAGTTGGGCAGCGAGCTTCGCCCTGCCCGCGCCGATGTCGAGGTTCTGCGCGATCCCGACCCCGATGGCGGTCCCTGCCGCTGCACCGGCCACAGCTAGGCCCTGCTTGGCGGACTGTCCGAAGTCCCGCAGCCCGCCCTCCGCCCGGGTCAGCCCGGCCCGCAGCTGCGTGTCGTCGGTCTTGAGGTAGGCGACCAGCTCGCCGATGCTCAGTGCCACAACGGTTCCTTTCAGGCCAGCAGGTCGCGGATCGTCGTGTCGGTCGTGCCCCGGGCGCGCGCGGCCAGCTCACCAAGTGCCGCCGCCAGGTGTGGCACCTCGATGCGCCGATCGTCCACCACCAGCGATCCGGTGCCGTCAGCGAAGCGCACGGCACCGGATATCGGGCGCATCGCCAGGTCCAGGGCGAACGCCTGGCGGCGCAGTCCCGCCACCTCCGTGGCGTGCAGGCTCAGCGCACTGGCCAGGTCGCCGAGCGCTGCCAGCGCGGCGTCGTAGAGCGCCCCTGCCGCGGTGAGGTGACTCCCAGCCGCGCGCGCGACCTCGGTCAGGGCAGTGGCAGCCTCGACCCGCACAGCTGCGGCCGCGAGGTCGCGCAGGGCAGTGGCCGCATTCACGACCCGCTCCGCAGTCCAGACTGCGTGCTGAGCCGCGCCCACCGCGGCGGCCTCCAGCGCGCAGGCCGCCTGCAGGGCCGCGACATCCCCGTGGGGGGTCGTGTGCTCGGCGCCCACGGCGGCCCATCGGGCCGCGTGGGCCTCCCTCGCCGAGGCGTGCACGCCGCGCGCCTCGACCAGCGCCTCCTCCGCGACGGCGAGGGAGGCGCCGGCCTCGGCGAGCGCGTCCGTCGCTGTGCTCACGAGGGGTCGGCCCCGGCCGGGCGCAGCCGGTCGCGCAGGCTGGGCTGCTGCGCGGCCGCCCCGGTGGTGACCACCCGGGTGATCTCGGCCACCACGCGCGCGGGCACCAGCTCCGCCAGCGCCTCGCCGTCGACCGCGACCGTCCGCTCCTCCAGCGGGTGCGCGCCCACGACCGGCCGACCACCGACGAGCAGGGTCACCCGGTCGGCGGGGTCCGACCCGGCGCGCAGGCGCCGAGCCTCGGACCAGGTGGCCATGCGGCCCTGCTCGTACCGCCCGACCAGCGCGACGACGTCACGCAGGGCCTGCGCCGCCGCGTCGTAGCGCTCCCCGGCCTCGGTCAGGAGGTGGTCGTTGCCGCGCGCCCGGTCGGCGAGTAGCTCGATCGTGGCCGCGCGCGCCTGTGCCGCAGCCCGCTCGGCCTTCCGCTCGGCGGCCTGCCTCCGCAGACCCCAGAAGTTCACCAAGCCGGACGCCGTCTCGACCTCGCCCGGCTTGACGTCCTCGTCGCCGTCGAGGATGCGCTGCTCGGCCGCTGCGGCGTCCTCGACCGCCCGCGCGGCCTGCGCCGCGACATCCTCCACCGCCTGCCGCGCGTTCACCACGGCGAGCGCGGCCGCCTCGGCCTCGGCGGCCAATCCCTTCGTGCGTGCGCTGCTCATCGCCGACTCTCCTTCGTGATCTTCTCGATCTCGTCCCATTCCACGGCCTGCCCGACCGGCCGGGGTTGGCCGCACGTCGGGCAGACCCGTTGCGCCTCAGGCACTCTGAGCCTCCTGTGTGTCCTCGTGTGCTGTCGGTACGACGATCAGCCATCGGTGGCCGATCCGCCTGGCGTCGATCCGTCCGGCTCGTGCCAGACGTCGGGCGTACGAGGTGCTGCATCCGACCCGTCCGGCGTAGGTGAGCAGGTCGACCAGCTCCACACCGTGCGGCGTCGGCCAGTCGCCGAGGGCGGACGCGGCCAGCGCCTCGGCAACGGCGGTCAGCTCGGCCGATCGTCCACCACCCCCGTTGCGTGCCGCTCCGGCCGACAGCTCGCGGTCCAGCATCCGCAGCAACGCTGCCGCCGCACCGGGCGGCACGACCACGGAACCATCGGAGCGCAGCAGCCGGGCAGCGGCCGAGGTGAGCCTCACCGGTGCCCCCCCGGCTTGGCCAGCCGTGCCCGCAGGTCGGTGACCGAGGCGAGCACGGCGTCAGGGCTCACGGGCGCCTCGTGCGGCTGTGAGCCCCGGGCGATCCCGAGGGCGGCCAGCTCGATCAGCGCCAGCCAGGCGGCGTCCGCGGTGCCCTCGGGCAGCCCCGACAGGCACACACCGGCAGGGGCGCCGATGAAGGGCACGTCCCGCGCGCGCATCAGCGCCCCTGCGGCGCGGGACACGCCGTCGGGGTCGCCGAGGTGATCGGCGGGCACGGTCTCGCCGCCGATCATCGCCAGCATGGCCCGTGCGGCCCGCGGTCCACGGGTCATGCCAATCTCAACGACCGCCACTGCAAGCTCGGCGGCCTCGCGGGAGGCGGGGGTCATTGGGCCGCTCACGAGGCCGCCTCCCCGCCCGCAAGGTGCGTCAGGTACAGATCAAGGTCCGACCCGGAGTTGACAGCCGCCTCGCGCTCGCTGCGGGCGCGGTCCAGCTCCAGCCGGTCGAGGTCGACCGCGGCGCGGACCAGTGCGGCACTGCTGCGCGCCAGGTCGGCCGCAGCCCGGGTGTCCGCCGGGTCGAGCCGGGGCCGCCGGTCGAGGTCGGCCTCGGCCTCGACGACCAGGCGATCAGCGAGCCGACGACGGTCCGCGCGCTGATCCGCGGACCGAGCCGCGCTCGCCGCAGCGGTCTGGGTCGCCCTGGCGAAGTCGTGCCCGACGTCAGCGGCTATCCGGCTGACCGTGCTGCCGCTGATCCCGGAAGCACGGGCGACAGCGTTACGGCCCAACTTTCCCTCGGCGAGGAGGGCGATCACCTGCTCCCGCTTCGCCGGGGGGAGGGCTGGTGTCGCACGCGCGAGGGTGGCCCGACCCGAGGGCACAGCACGAAGCGCACGCTTCGGTGAAGCGGAAGCAGCCCGCTCCCAGGGGGGAGTCTCACCCACAGCCGCTCACCGCCTCCGCCGTCACGCCGCTACCTGCCGATGCGGAGGATGCCTCAGGACCCCCCGCATCGGTTCCGGCGTCGGAACTCACCGGCTCCACGGGGAAGCCCCGGGGCGGATCGGCCCTCAGCTCGGCCAGTCGCTCGTCCAGGAGGCGTTCGCGCTCCTGCGGGCCGCGCCGGGCCCGCAGGTCGGCCACCGCACTGAACGGCGTCCGCGCGACGGGGTGGGTGGGGCTGTACGCCGTCCTGCCGTACTCGCCGGACCCCCGCCACGGCAGAGACCCCCGGGCGGTGCTCACGAGGGCCGCCCTTCGGCATCAGGAGCGGTCTGGCCGGGCTGTGCGGCCTCACGGACGACCCGCCGGGGCTCGGACCGCTCCAGCTCCCCGCGGATCGTCTGCGAGGCGTACAGGCGGCCGACGCAGAGCGCCTGCCCGCCCCTTCCGGCACCGCGCGGGTGACCAGGTAGGCCACTCCGGCGCCGTCCCGCACGACGTCCCCCGGCATCACCGCGACCCATTCCCGCGGCCAGGCCGTTTTTTTCGCTCACGGCTGGGGTGCGACAGGGGGGCGGGTGACGCACTCCCAGGTGCTCGGGTCGAGCACCTGGCCGGGCAGGCAGTGACGGGGCTCGGTCGCCGAAGGGCTCGGCTCGGCCGAGGGGCTCGGCTCGGGTGTCGCCGAGTCGGCGTGTGTGGGCGCAGGTGCCGCCGTCCCGGCCTTCCCGGCCTTCCCGGCCTTCCTGGTCGTGGAGGTGCTGGGCTGCGCCGGAGCGGCCACAGCGGCTGTCGTGCGGCGCGGGGGAGGCGTGTCGGGTACCGCCGACCCCGGCGCGACCGGGGCAACGCCTGCCGTAGGCGTCGGCCGGGGAGTGCCGGCAGGGACGGGGGTTGGCACGGCCACCGCCGCGGGCAGCGTGCCGACCGTCGGCCATGCAACCGCCAGGCCGGTCAGCGCGCCGAGCAGGGCGGCGACGGTGAGCGCCACAGCGACCACCGTCCGGGTGGGCCCACCACGGCCGGGCGTACGGACCGGCGGGACCGCGGGAAGGCGCTCGGTCCGCGCGCTCCGGGCGGGGAGTAGTTGAGTGCTCACCGGACACCACCCAGCAGGGCAGTGGCGACGCCGACGAAGCCGACCACCCAGCCGAGCAGCGCCACCCGCTCCGCGCGGACGGCCTCGGCGAGGTTCTTGAAGTTCTCGAACATGATCGTTTTCCTTCCTTGATGTCCGGTGATTTCAGGGAGCAGGGCAGCCGGGGGGGCCAGGCCCCGGCCTAAAGGCCGGGGCTGCCGTGGCCCCCCACCCATGGGCCAGGCTTGGGCCAACTTGGGCCACTTTCACGTTTCCGCAGGTCAGAGGTGGGGCCACGCTTGGGCCAAGTAGGACCACGGGGGTCTGAGGACCATGGGCCACGCTTGGGCCACTTTCACGTTTCCGCAGGTCAGAGGTGGGGCCACGATCTGCCGGACGATCATGGAGTGGCCCTATGACAAGCCGGGTCATTTCGGACCGCCCTCGGCGGGCAGGACGTACCTCTGAGTGCTGTTCACCGAGACCAGCACCTCGTCCTTGACCAGCTCGCGGAAGGCGCGCTTGACGGTCGTCTCCGGGAACCCTTCGCCGACCACCTCTCGCACCAGCCCGGGGCTACCCCTCTTCGCAGCCCGGAGCACTTCGGCCTGAGTGAGCCCGTGCACGCTCTTGCCCTCCTCCACGACCTGCACGAAGTGCCGCACGACGGCGAGCACGGCTCCCCTGGCCGTCAGCGAGCGGTCCTGGGCATCCGATCCGTCCAGGTTCGCCACGATCAGCGAGACGCCGAGCGGGCCCTGGGTGAGCTTCAGGTTGGCCGCCTGCTCTTCGGCGTCCTTGGCCTTGCCGCCGTCAACCTGGCGGGTGCTCAGGCTCAGGCGCATGTCGGCCGTCCGATTGGCGAACACAACGGCGTCCATCGCGGCGTAGACCGCACTGGACCCCCGCCCGCGGGTCGAGCCATGCCCCGCGTGATGCACGAGGAGCACGGTTGCCCCGGTGGCGTCCGTCAGGTCCGCTGCGGCCTGTACGAGACGGCCCGTCTCGGTCGCCGAGTTCTCTTCCACGCCGACCGACGAGCGCGCCAGCGTGTCGACGACCACCAGCACGGCCTTGCGCCTACGGCAGACCTCGACCAGGGCGCTCCAGTCGGCGCCGAGCATCTGCACGGCTGCCGGGTGTACGAACAGCTCGGCCGCCGGTACCCCGGAGTTCAGCGCTGCTTCCGCCTCGCGGATGCGCTGCCGCAGAGCCCGCCCCCCCTCGGCGGCCACGTAGACCACGGGCCCTGCCTTGACCTCGTAACCGAACCAGGGCAGCCCCAATGCGACCCTGACCGCCATGCCTACGCCGACGAAGGTCTTGTAGGACCCGCTGGCCCCGGTGAGCTGGCACAGCCCACCCATCGGCAGCCAGTCCTGCACCAACCACTCCGGCGGTGGCAGGTCGTCCAGGTCGGCGCTGGACAGCGTCGCCGCCTCGAGCCGCGCGAGGCGCTGGTCCTGCGTCTCCTGCCCCTCCTCCCGCAGTCGCCTCTGTGCGAGCTCGCGGACCCGCTGCCGCCGGTACTCCAGCTCGACATCCCACTCCGAGATGCCGTTCGGGTTGTGGCTGTAACCGACCTCCACGAGCTGATCGACGGTCGCACCCGCGGCAAGGTGGTCGTCAACCCCCTTGGCGGGCTGGCCGTTGCGCTCGGTGGGCAGGCAGATCATCCGCACCTCAGCCGCGCCCCTGGCCAGCAGGTGATCGGCGAGCTTCTGCGCCTGCTGCTTGACCAGCGGCTTGTCCGGCATGTCGGCATCGAAGGCGATCCGCACCTCCCGGCCGCGCCACTGCACGCTCTGCAGGTCGCCGACCGGTATTCCGCCGTCGTGCGTCCAGCCCGTGATGCCGTTGACCGAGAACGCCACCTGCCCGGCCGATGCGAGCGCATCGGCCTTCTTGCTTCCCTCGGTGATCCAGATCGGGACCGTCGGATCGAGGATTGCGTTCGAGCATCGGCGGGGAACGTCGATGCGCTGCCCGGTACTCCGCGGGAAGGCGTACTTCCGGAGCTTCCCGTCGTCACCGGGAACCGGACGGCGGGGCTTCCAGATGTGCCCCCAGGTCTGTCCGTGCACGTCGTACTGCGGGATCAGCAGTCCCGGAAAGCTGGTCGGCTCCAGCGCCCAGCCCGGAACGCCGAGCCCCCGCAGTCGCGTGACGTTCCGGAGATCGTTCGGGCTGTCCCGGTAGACGGTCTGATACCCGCGCTCGACCGCCGCCTCCGGGCTGATCCCGGAGGCCTGTAGCTCCGCCAGGTGCTCCCTGGACAGCCGGGCCTCCTCCGGCCAGCCAGGCGCGCGGCCGCTCACGCCGACACCACCCGACGTGCGGCCCACGCCCGACGCTGAGCGTCGAGGACGAGGTCATCGATCCGCTGACGCTTGGCGACACAGGCGCGGATCCGCTCGCCGCTGCCCGGCAGCACGATCAGGGCGCGTCCGCGGCGACACGGGCGCACCCGCCCCCCACAGCGGGGGCAGCGGACGAGCCGGACGAGCCACCCCAGCCAGTAGCCCACCGCGGTCGAGGTGTCGGGCCTGCCGCCGTTTCGGACGCACCGCGAGTGCGCCTCGGCGAGCTCGTCGGCAGCCTGGACGGCCGTGGGGGCCCAGCGCGCCTGCATGGTCGAGGCGGGGGTGAGCCTCAGAGGGTTCCCCTCGACCACCGCGACCGATGCGGACGCACCCGCAACCCCCTGCGGCGCAGCGCCTTTCGGTGCGACGGTCGGCACACCGCGACCACCGGTCGCGCCTGCTGTGTCGGTCGGCCGCTGATTGTGTCCACTTGTGTCGACATCTGAGGTACCGTGTTCCACGGCGTTTGCTCGATTCCTGGTAGGGGACCGGAGAGACGCACTTGGGGTGGTCGGGTGCAACCGGCCACCCCGCTGCGTGCGGGGCATGGGGGTCAGGCGGTGACGCGGGTGGACTCGATCCAGGCGAGCACCTCGCTGAGCCTGTAGCGGTTCTGACGCCCGATGGCGTAGCGCGCTGGCCCGCGGCCCGTCTTGGACCACGTGTAGACCGTGTCCCGGGGGATGTCGAGCAGCGTGGCGAGATCGGCGGTGCTGATCCAGCGGTCCTCGGCGATGGTCGGTGTCAACGGAGCCTCCTCGGTAGGGGACCGGTCCGGGGATGCAACCCGGCGGTGCCGTCCGGCAACCGACAATGACGCTACCTCTGCCGAAAACCCTTGTGCGACAGGGGAAGTAGACACACGTAGACACCTGGCTAGACCGACGTAGACACAGTGCAGGTCAGCGAAGCGTGTAACGATCAGGTAACGGCCTCGCCGGCACTCGTGCATGAGTGAGCCCCCGCGGTCAGGGCGACCGTGGGGGCTCAGGGCGGGGTGGCCGGGTGGTCAGGTGCCCCCGCCCGTCAGAGGTGGACCTGGTCGACAGTGAGCAGGCTCGGGCTGGTGGCTGCGGCACCGCGGGCGGCGTTGCCGGTGCCGGACTCCCGGACGGCGGTCACGACGAGTGTCTTCAATCCGGTCGCGGCGGCGGTGTATCTGGCGCGGAGGGGGCACGCGTAGTGCTTGTTCGCGACCCCGACCGTGACCCGGTTGTCGACCCGCTGGGTTCCGGTGAGGGAGTCCTCGCGCAGCCGGACGAGGATGGTGCCGTCGCCCACGGATGAGCCGAAGATCCCGTAGTAGTTGATCTCGTACTCACCGACGGCGACGAGTGAGGCGACCACCGTGTCGACGACCTGCTCCGTGGTCGCGGTCGTGAGCGTCAGGGTCGAGGTGGCCGTCGCCTCCCCTACCCGGACGTGGTCGGAGGCGCGAACCAGATCCCCTGCGTAGACCATGACGATCTCCTCTAGGTGCCGTAGTAGTAGGGCTGCGCGAGGTCGAGCGCGGCTCCTGAGCTGTGCGTCTTGACCACTCCGTTGACCGATCGGGTGACGGTCAGGGTCTGACTGACGCCGACGCCGGTCACCGCCGTCACGGTCATGCGTTCCCCGCCGGTCGTGACGTCGTAGTCGCCGTCGCTGTGCCGCCACTGGCACCCGGCGGGGTTGGTGACGTCGATGCCGGTCTCCGTGGCGTCCAGGGTCTCCGCGAGCACGGTCCCGGCACCGGAGTAGCGGGAGTCGCTGTCGTACACGGCCACCCGGTACGGCGACGCCGGGCGGCAGGCAACGACGATCCGGTGCTCCCAGGGCCGGATCGTCTCCTGCATGCCGATGGCCAGCTGGTCGACGTCGTCGGGCCCATTCCACTCCGGAGCGTCAGCGACGGTCAGCCGGTCGCCCACGTCGAGGTCCCGCACGGCAGCGGCCAGAGCCAGCGCATCCGCCGACCCCGTGAGGTGTGGGCCCGCGCCGAGATCGAAGGTGATCGAGGGCACTCGGGGCTCGTCGACCGTGCCGAGGTGCAGCTGCCAGCTCACCCAGTCCGGCAGCGCCGAGTCGGTGGCCAGGCTGACCTGCGTGCCCCCTCCGCCCTCGTAGAGCCCGACGCCGAGCGGCGGATCAAGCACCGACAGCGGGCCCGACTCCAGGGCGAGCCGGTAGCTGGACCCGCCGATCCGGCTGCCCGTGATGTCGTTGACCGTGCCCTGATCGTCGTCAACGGGGTTCAGCTCGGCGATGCCCGCGCCCGCGTAGGTGGCCGACAGCACCGGATCCCGCGCGGACATCGAATCGAGCGAACGGTAGGCGACGCCGAGCCGATCCCGCGGGGTGAACAGGATCCCGACGTCACTCGACTCGACCTCTCGCAGCAGGTCGATCAGCTTCCCGGAGAGCTGATAGCCCAGCAGCGCGCCGTCGAGCCCGTACCCGACGAAGGCAATGTCCTCCTCGGTGCACAGGCGTCCCACGCGACTCAGCGCGCCCTCGCCCCCGTAGGCGTCCATCTGTGCCGCCAGGTCGTCGAATCCCGTCACCGCGGACTGCACGGTAACCTGACCGGCGATCACCCCGCTCAGGTTCTTGCCGGGCGCGACCACAACCGAACGGCACGTGGTCACGGTGCGACCGGCCAGCGTGCCGGGGCCGGTGCCCAGCCCGGAGCTGGCCCCCGGCGCCAGGGTGTCGAAGGAATAGAGCACGTTCGCCCCGGACTGCTCCAGCTGGAGACCGATTCGGACCGGCGACCCGTTCAGCCCGAAGGCGCCCGGCGTCGTCGACAACAGTGACGTGCCCGCGGAGTCG
>Ga0137449_1000074_pt1 | contig 12548 bp, 16 predicted proteins | sample EasRivERMGT436_2_FD_104905 | JGI IMG/M metagenome (GOLD analysis project Ga0137449, IMG submission 104905) | Soil microbial communities from meander-bound floodplain in the East River, Colorado, USA - East River MetaG ERMGT436_2 | ecosystem: Environmental > Terrestrial > Soil > Floodplain ... | reverse complement strand
AAGAGCTGGTCCGCGAGGTCTTCAAGGAGGTGCTCGGCGTGGCGCTGCCGGATCCGTTTCCGCGGCTCTCGTACGACGATGCGATGAGCCGCTACGGCTCGGACAAGCCCGACCTGCGCGTGCCGCTCGAGCTGACCGAGCTGACCGACGTGATGAAGAGCGTTGCCTTCAAGGTCTTCTCGGCGCCCGCTAACACGCCGGGCGGGCGCGTGGCCGGGCTGCGGGTGCCGGGCGGTGCTGCACTGACCCGCGGCGAGATCGACGCCTACACCGAGTTCGTGAAGGCGCTCGGCGCGAAGGGGCTCGCCTACATCAAGGTGAACGAGAAGGCGAAGGGCGCCGAGGGCCTGCAGTCGCCGATCGTGAAGAATCTGCATGCGAGCGCAATCAAGGCGATCCTCGAGCGTTCAGGCGCTCAGGACGGCGACCTGATCTTCTTCGGCGCCGACAGGGAAGCCGCCTGCAACGCCTGCATGGGCGCGCTGCGGCAGAAGGTGGGCCATGACCGCGGGCTCGCGCAGAAGGGCTGGCGGCCGCTGTGGGTGGTGGACTTTCCCATGTTCGAGTACGACGAGGAAACGAAGGGGTGGAAAGCGAGACACCATCCCTTCACCAGCCCCAAGGACGGGCATGAAGCGCACATCGAGTCGGCGCCCGGCAAGGCCTATGCGAAGGCGTACGACCTGGTGCTGAACGGCTGGGAGATCGCCGGCGGCTCGGTGCGCATCCACCGCCAGGAAGTCCAGCAGAAGGTCTTCGCCGCGCTGAAGATCTCCCAGGAGGACCAGCGCGCCAAGTTCGGCTTCCTGCTCGACGCCCTGCAGTACGGCGCGCCGCCGCACGGCGGCATCGCGTTCGGCTTTGATCGCATGGTCGCGCTGATGGCGGGCGCGGACGCGATCCGCGACGTCATCGCGTTTCCGAAGACGCAGCGCGGCCAGGACCTGCTCACTGGCACGCCGACGCCGGTGAGCGAGAAGCAGCTGCGCGAGCTGCACATCCGGCTGAGAAACCCGACGCAGCCGTGAGGCTGGCTGCCGCGCTCCTGGCGGTTGCTGTTTCGTTTTCGGTTTTTGGGAAGGACGTTCATTCGAAGGATCTGCCCGACGAGGCCAGGCAGACCCTCGAGCTGATCAGGAACAACGGGCCTTTCCCCTACAAACAGGATGGCGGCACCTTTGGCAACCGCGAGAAGCGCCTGCCGCAGCGGGCAAGCGGCTACTACCGCGAGTACACGGTGAAGACGCCCGGCGCGAAAGACCGCGGGGCGCGCCGCATCGTCGCCGGCAACGGCGGCGAGTTCTACTACACCGAGGACCACTACCGGTCATTCAGGAGAATCCGCGAGTAATGGGCAAGCTGCTGCAACGGCTGCAGGACGCGTCCCGCTCGGGCGTCTATCGCGTGAGCTCCGAGACGCCCGTGCTCGACGCGTTGCGGGAGGGAGGTCTTTCTCCCGAACGGATCTCGCTCAAGGGCGCAGCGACCAAGGCCGAGCTCCTCGACCGGCTCGCCCAGGCGCTGAAATTTCCCGCCTGGTTCGGGCGCAACTGGGACGCGCTGGAGGATTGCCTCAGCGACGTCGGCGCATACCTGCTCCTCTACGACTATCAGGCGATCCCGGCAGACGACCTCGGCGTGCTGATCGACGTGCTGGCGTCTGGCGCCGGCTCGCGGGCGGCGCGCGGCGAGCCGTTTTTCGCGTTGTTCGTCGATCCCGGCCGCAAGCTGGTCCTGCACGACCTGTTCCGCGAAGCATGACCTACAAGCTGCCGGTGTCGGTCCTGGTCGTGGTGCACACCGCCGCTCTCGAGGTGCTGCTCCTCGAGCGCGCGGCGCGCGCCGGCTACTGGCAGTCGGTTACCGGCTCGCTCGAGAGCCTCGACGAACCGCTCGAGGGCGCGGCGGCCAGGGAAGTGAGGGAAGAGACCGGCATCGTGGCCGCGCACGGCAGGCTGGAGCGCTGGCATGTCACCAGCACTTTCGAGATCTACGCCAGGTGGCGCCACCGCTTCGCGCCCGGCATCACGCACAATACGGAGCATGTGTTCGGATTCACGCTGCCGGCGCGCATGCCGGTGACCCTTTCGCCCGAGGAGCACACCGCGCTCCAGTGGTTGCCGTGGCGCGAGGCGGCGGAAAAGTGCTTCTCCTGGTCCAACCGGGACGCCATTCGCATGCTGGGGGAGCGAGCGTGAAGCGCCTGCGCGTCGTCACGCTCAACATCCACAAGGGGCTGTCGCAGTTCAACCGGCGCATGGTCCTGCACGAGCTGCGCGACGGCCTGCGCGCCCTCTCGCCCGACGTGGTGTTCCTGCAGGAAGTGCAGGGCCTGAACCAGCGCTTCACGCTGCGCTACGCCGTCTGCCCGCCAGGAGCGCAGCACGAGTTCCTCGCCGGCGATCATTGGCAGCACGTCTACGGCTGCAACGCCGTGTACGACCACGGCCATCACGGCAACGCGATCCTGTCGCGCTTCCCCTTCATCACGTTCGAGAATACCGACGTCTCCGACCATCGCTTCGAGCGCCGCGGCCTGCTGCACAGCGTGGTCTCGGTGCCGGGGTGGCCCCGCAACCTGCACCTGGTGTGCGTGCACCTGTCGCTGCACGAGCGCGGCCGCAGCCGCCAGATCGAGGCGATCTCGGGGCGGCTGGAGGAGCTCGCTTCGCGCGACGTGCCGATCATCGTGGCCGGCGACTTCAACGACTGGCGCCACCGTGCCACCGCCATCCTCGAGCGGCGCCTCGGGATGACCGAGGTGTCGGTAGCGCATCACGGCCGGGCTCTCGCCACCTATCCAAGCGTGCTGCCGTTCCTGCGGCTCGACCGCATCTACGTGCGCGGCTTCCAGGTCGCCGCGTCGAAAGTGCACCGCGGCAAGCCCTGGTCGATGCTCTCCGACCACCTCGCCGTCAGCGCCGAGCTCGAGCGCGCCTGAGCCGCGCGCCTCAATCCACCAGCCGCAGGCTGCCGCCCTCCAGCGCCGGGACCACCGGCAACGCGTCGAGGCGGCAGGCGAATTCGACTTCGCGCGCGAGCCCGCGCGCGGCCATCATCCTGCCGACGCGGCAGTCGAGCAGCGCCTCGGGCGCCCGCGCCTGCCGATACAGCTCGCGCGCCGCCTTGGCGGCGTCGGAGAAGTCCGCCGCCGCGCCCAGCCGCGCGGCGAAGCGCTCGACGAAATAGCCGGCGCCGTAGAAATCCTCGAAGTTGAAGTTGTTGCCCGAGCCGGAGCAGACGATGAGCACGGTCTCGCGCGGATGGCGGGAGGCGACATGCTCGACGAGCCGGCCCGCGTTGAGCAGCGCTCCGCAGTACACGCGCGCGGCGCCGGCAGCGAGCGTCATGGCGACCGTGCCGTTGGTGGTCGAGTAGACCACCGACTTTCCCTTTACGCCGTGCTCGAGCAGCGCAAGCGGCGCCGGATGCGCGAAGCCGGCCAGCGTCTCGGCGTAGAGCTCGCCGGAGAGCACGTAGGAGCCGTCGGGCAGCTCGCGCGCTCGCGCGCGAGCCGCGGCCTCGTCGGGCACCGGCAGCACCTCGGCGGCGCCGTGCGCGAGCGCGGCGACCATGGTCGTGGTGGCGAACAGGATGTCGAGGACGATCACCACCTTGCCCGGCACGCGCACCGTGTCGAGCTCCTCCTTCTTGGTGAGGACGTGGATCTTGTGGTTGAGCTCGATGCGCGCGCTCATGGCGCCGGCCGGCGGCCGTACATGCCCCAGCCTTCCATGCTGAGCACGGTCTCGCCCGACTGGTTCACCGCTTCCCAGCGGTGCTTGACCAGCCCGACGCCCGCGCGCGTCGCCGAGGCGCGCGACGCGGTGACGGTGCGCGAGTAGGTGAGGGTGTCGCCGGCGCGCACCGGCCTGAGCCAGCGGATGTCCTCGATGCCCGGCGAGCCGAGGCTCACCGTGCGGCCGATGTACTGGTCGACCATCAGCCGCATGCCGACCGCGCAGGTGTGCCAGCCGCTCGCGATCAGGCCGCCGAATGCGGACTCGCGCGCGGCCTGCGGATCGGTATGGAAGGGTTGCGGGTCGAACTGCCGCGCGAAGGTGACGATCTCATCGGCGCCAAAGGTGTGGCGGCCCATCTCGGAGCGCTCGCCGACCTTGAAGTCCTCCCACCAGATCATGCCTGCGGCGCGCCAATGGAGGGAGCAAATCGCTCGTAGCTGAGCACGCTGCGGCGCAGGTCGTCGGGCAGGGGCGCCGCCTTCATCGTCGACGGGTCGGCGTTGACGTAGACCAGCTCCGCCGTGACCAGCGGCGCCGGCTCGGCTTCGCGGTAGATCTCGAAGTGGAACGTCATGCTGGTGCGGCCGAGCTTGCCCACGCGGCAGCAGACATCGAGCAGGTCGTCGTAGCGCGCCGAGCCGAGGTACTCGATGGTTGCCTTGCGCAGGTACATGTCGTTGCCGTAGCGCTCGACGTATCCCTCCGGGTAGGGCACCCCGATTGCGCGCCAGTATTCCGCGACTGCGGTGTCGAGGTAGGTGAGATAGTGGCCGTTGAACACGATCTTCTGCATGTCCACCTCGGCCCAGCGCACCCGCAGGCGGGGCACGCAAACGAAATCTGCTCTCGGCATCCTAGACGGAAGAGAAAATTGCTGGCAACATCAAGCCGTTAGAAGAGGATAAGTTTAATTCAAACGAGGAGGGGTTTCATGCTGCGTTCTATTCTGGCCGCCGCTGCAGCGGCGACGTTATCTGTCGGCGCGCAAGCGCAGACCATCAAGATCGCGATTCTCGGCCCGATGTCCTTCGTGCAGGGCGAGAACCACTGGGCCGGCGCCGAGATGGCGCGCGACGAGATCAACAAGGGCGGCGGCATCAACGTCGGCGGCAAGCGCATGCAGGTCGAGCTCATCCGCGCCGACACCAACGAGATCCAGTCGGTGCCCGACGCGACCAACGCGGTCGAGCGCGTGATCACGCGCGACAAGGTCGACTTCCTGATCGGCGGCTTCCGCTCCGAGGCGGTGCTCGCGATGCAGGAGGTGGCGATGGACTCCAAGAAGATCTTCCTCGGCGTCGGCGCGGCGCACTCCAAGCTCGGCCTCAACGTCGAGCAGAACTACGAGCGCTACAAGTACTGGTTCCGCGTCGCGCCGACCAAGGACGTCGATCTGGCGCGCACCCTGTTCGCAGTGCTCGGCTCGATCGGCCAGCAGATCCGCACCGATCTCAAGACCGACACGCCGAAGGTGGCGATCCTCGCGGAGAAGGCGGTGTGGACCGAGGCGCTGGTCGCCGCGGCACAGAAGAACCTGCCCGCCATGAAGATGGAAGTGGTCGGCACATGGCAGCCGTCGGCGACGGCGACCGACGTCACCGCGGAGCTCTCCGCGATCGACCGCGCCGGCGCGCACATCGTCTTCACCATGCTGTCGGGGCCGGTGGGCATCTCGGTCGGCCGGCAGATGGGCGAGCGCGGCATGAAGGCGGTCGCCTGGGGCATCAACGTCGAGGGGCAGAAGGACGAGTTCTGGCAGGCGACGGCGGGCAAGGCGCAGTTCGTCTCGACGCTCGACACCTACTCCGAAGTGGAGATGACGCCGAAGACCATCCCGTTCGTGCAGGCCTTCAAGCAGCGCTACAAGAAGGCGCCGACCTACACCGCGGCGACCTACGACGCGATCATGCTGCTCAAGGCGGTGATCGAGCAGGAAGGCACCACCAACGCCGACAAGCTGGTGGCGGCGATCGAGAAGATCGAGCACGTCGGCACCGGCTCCACCGCGAGCTGGGACAAGCGCCACGACCTCAACTGGGCGGTGGGCAAGACCGCCGGCATCGCGGTGCAGTGGCAGGACGGCAAGAAAGTGCCGTTCTGGCCGCCGCAAGTGAAGGGCATGCAACCGTTCAAGATGCCGGCGCGCTAGCGCGCCTTTGTTACAAGACATTCTTGTAACGGGTCTCGTCAACGGGGGCGTTTACGCCCTGTTGGCGATCGGCTTTTCGCTCATCTTCGGCGTCGCGCGCATCGTCAACATCGCGCACACCGCGTTCTACATGCTGGCGGCGTACTGCTTCTACACGCTGCTGACCAAGACCGGCCTTGGCTTCCTGCTTTCGGGAGTGATCGCGGTCGCTGCGGTCACGCTGTTCTCCATGCTCTGCTACCGCCTGGTAATAGAGCCGGTGCGCGAGCACGAGTCCGCCGTGCTGATCTCGACGATCGCGCTGGCCCTGATTTTCCAGGAAGTGATGCTGTATCTGTTCGGCGGGCACTTTCTCGGCATTCCGTCGACCATCGAGGGCGGCATCCGGATCCTCGGGGTCAGTGTTCCCTACCAGCGCGTGCTGATCCTGGTGGTCGCGGCAATCATGCTCGGGGCGGTCTGGCTCTTGCTGTACCGCACCCGGCTGGGCCTCGCGATCCGGGCAACGGCGAACGACCTCGAGGTCGCCAGCCTGATGGGCATGAACGTCAACCGCGTGGCGATGGCGACGGTCGCGATCTCGGTAGGCCTCGCGGCGATCGCCGGCGTGATCGCCACGCCGGTGGTCTCGGTGCACCCGCACCTGTGGCTCGATCCGCTGGTGATCATGCTGGCGATCGTGGTGCTGGGCGGCCTCGGCAGCCTCAAAGGCAGCCTGATCGGCGCGCTGGTGATCGCCTACGTCGAAGCGATCACCGTATTCGCGCTGCCGGCCGGCGCCTATCTCAAGGGGGCGGTGGCACTGCTCATCATGGTGGTGGTGCTGCTGTTCCGCCCGGAGGGCCTGTTCGGCGTCGCTTTCGAGGAAGAGCGCTGATGTACTGGTTCCGGCGGGGCTGGGCGGAGCTGCGCAACGAGGTACTGGTGCTGCCTTCTCGCAGCCTGGTGCTCGCCTGGGTGGTCGCGCTGCTCGCGCTGCCTGCGGTGTACGGCGATGCGTACGTACTGCGCATCCTCACCATGACCTGCCTGTTCGCGATCTTCGCCGCGAGCTGGGACCTGCTCGCCGGCTACACCGGCCAGGTGAACTTCGGCCATGCGCTGTTTTTCGGCGCGGGCGCATATACCTCCGCGCTGTTGTCGCTGAAGCTGGGCATCTCGCCCTGGTACACCATCTGGGCGGGCGCCGCGGTGGCGACGCTGTTCGGCGTGGTCGTCGGCTACCTTTGCCTGCGGCTGCGCGGGTCCTATTTGTCGCTGGCGACGCTCGCGTTTCCGCTGATCGCGCTCGGCCTGCTGTTCGCGTTCCCCGATTTCTCCGGCGGCGAGCTCGGTGTTTCCGGCCTGCGGCGCCTCGCCACGACGCCGGCCGGCAACTACTACATCGCCGCAATCTCCATGCTCGCGATCGTGTTCGGCCTGTGGGCGCTCGCCGATTCGAAGTTCGGCATCGTGCTGCATGCGATTCGCGACGACGAGGTCGCTGCGCGCGCCTCGGGCATCAATACCCCGCGCTACAAGGTGGTGGTATTCGCCGTCTCGGCAGCGGCGGCGGGCTTCTCCGGCGCGCTGTTCGCGCACTACCTGCGGGTCGCGGGCCCCTCCTCGCTGGAGGTCGCGCTTTCGTTCCAGGTCGTGATCTGGGGCATCTTCGGCGGCGCGGCCACGATCTACGGGCCGGTGGTGGCGGTGTTCCTTCTCTACCCGCTCACCGAATGGCTTGGCAGCTTCAAGGCTTTCGGCGAGCTGCGGCTGCTGATCTTCGCGCTCATCGTGCTGCTGGTCCTGCTGTTCATGCCGCGCGGCCTGGCGCCGTGGGTGCGCGACAAGATCGAAGCGCAGTGCCCGCGTTGCAAACAGAGAAATATTTCTTACAGAAAAATCTGCCGGTTGTGCGGCGCGGCGCTACAGCCCGAGGTAGCCGGCGCGCAGCGTCTCGTCGGCCATCAGTGATTTCGCCGTGCCCTCGGCCATGATGCGGCCCTGGGACAGCACGTAGTTGCGGTCGGCCATCTTGAACACCTGGCCGACCTCCTGCTCCACCAGCAGCACCGGCACCCCGTCGTCGTGGATCTTGCGGATCGCCGCGAACAGCTCCTGGCGGATGCGCGGCGCGAGGCCGAGCGAGGGCTCGTCGATGACCAGCAGCTTCGCCTCGAACATCAGCGCGCGCGCCGTGGCGAGCATCTGCTGCTCGCCGCCCGACAGCGTGCCGGCGATCTGCGCCTTCCTTTCCGACAGCCGCGGGAACAGCGCGAAGCAATGCTCGAGACGCCTTTGGGTCTCATTCCTGTTGGTGGACAGGAACGCGCCTGCGAGGAGATTCTCCAGCACCGTGAGCTCGCGGAACGGGCGCCGCCGCTCGGGGCAGTGCACCAGGCCGCGCATCCTGATCTCGTGCGCGGCGAGGGCATCGATGCGCTCGCCCGCGAACCGCACCTCGCCCTCCAGCACGATGTCGCCGGCAGTGCCGCGCTTCATGCGCTCCTCGAAGCGCACCAGGCCCGAGATCGCGCGCAGCAGCGTCGACTTGCCGGCGCCGTTCGGGCCGACCAGGCCGACGAACTCGCCGTCCCCGACGGCGAGCGACACGCCGTTCAGGATCTGCGCCTTGTCGTAGCGCACGCTCAGGTCTTTCACCTCAAGCAGCGGCATGTTCGCTCCCCCCGAGCGCTTCGTGCGAGCTGCCCAAATAAGCCTCGATGACCTTCGGGTTCTTCACCACTTCCGCCGGCGGCCCGTCGGCGATCAGCTCGCCGTAGTCGATCACGATGACGCGGTCGACGATGGCCATCAGCTCCTTCAGCTTGTGCTCGATCATCAGCACCGCCGGGCCCTCCGAGTGCAGGCGGCCGAAGCGGCCGCCCTTGTGCAGGCGCCGGATCGACTTCGCCAGCAGCTCGGATTCCGCCGGGTTGAGGCCGCCGAGCGGCTCGTCGAGCAGCAGCAGCTCGGGCTCGGTGGCGATGGCGCGCGCTACTTCCAGGCGCTTGAGGTCGCCCTGCGAGAGCGCCGAGGCCGGCTCGAGCGCCATGTCGGAGATGCCGACGAACTCGAGGGCGTCCATCGCCTTCGCCTCGATGCGCTTCACCCACTCGCCGCTGCGCCGGGCGCGCGGCGCGACCAGCGGCACCATCACGTTGGCGACGATCGGCAGGTGGCGGAACGGCCGCGTGTTCTGGAAGGTGCCGGCGATGCCGCGCTCGACCACTTCCCAGGGGCGCAGCGCGCTGATGTCCTCGCCGTTGAACACGATGCTGCCCGAGTCGGGCCTGAGAATCTTGGTGATCAGGCGCAGCAGCGTGGTCTTGCCCGCGCCGTTCGGGCCGATCAGGCCGACGATCTGCTCGCGCTTGAGCTCGAAGCTCACGCTGTTGACGGCGGTCAGGCCGCCGAAGCGCTTGGTGAGGCGCTCGACCCGGAAGAACGGTTGCGGCATGCCGCCGCCTAGGCGCCGGTCTCGTCGCGCAGCTCGCGGCGCGAGACCTTGCCGACGTCGGTCTTCGGCAGCTCGCCGCGGAATTCCACGATGTGCGGCACCTTGTACTCGGCGAGCTGCTGCCTGCAGTAGGTCTTGATCTCGTCCTCGCTCACCTTGCCGCGCGCGTCGCCCTGCAGCACCACGATCGCCTTGATGCGCTGGCCGACCGCGGGGTCGGGGACGCCGATCACGCCGGCGGCCTTGATCTGCGGGTGGCCGTAGAGCACGTCCTCGACGTCCTTGGCGAAGATCGAGTAGCCCTTGTACTTGATCAGGTCCTTGGAGCGGTCGTAGAAGTGGAAATAGCCCTCCTCGTCCATGCGCACGATGTCGCCGGTGCGCAGCCAGCGCAGGCCGTCCTTCTCGACGAAGGCGCGCGCGCTGTCCTCGGGCTTGTTCCAGTAGCCGCGCATCACGTTCGGCCCGCACAGCAGCAGCTCGCCGGTCTCGCCCTGCGGCGCGAGCTCGAGCGTGTCGGGGTTCATCACCGCGGCCTGCATGCCGGGGATCGGGCAGCCGAACGAGCCGGTCTTGGGGCGCTGCAGCGGATTGATGTGGCTGGTGGCCGCTACCTCGGACAGGCCGTAGCCCTCGACGATGGTCGAGCCGGTGCGCTTCTCCCAGCCCTTCATCGTCGATTCGTGCAGCGTGTCGGTGCCCGACACCACCACCTTCAGCCGGCGCCAGTTCGCCTTGTTGGTGTCCTTGTGGTCCTTCAGGTACTCGTAGAGCGTGGGCACGCCGTAGAACACGGTGGCCTGGTAGCGCTCCATCGCGGCAAGGATCTCCTCGGTGTCGGGGCTGGTGAACAGCACCAGGAGGTTCCCCTGGCTGAGGCCGTTCAGCATGATCACGACCTGCCCGTAGATGTGGAAGAACGGCAGGAAGGCGAGGATCACTTCCTTGCCCGGCTGGAAGACCGAGAAGGCGGCCTGCCCCATGGCCTGGGCGGCGATCAGGTTGTAATGCGTGAGCATCACGCCTTTCGGGTTGCCGGTCGTGCCGCCGGTGTAGGGCAGGGCGGCGAGGTCCGTCTTCGGATCGATGGCGACGGCCGGCGGCTGCGGCGGGTGCTTCTTCAGCAGGTCCTGCAGCCAGTGCAGGTTCTTCTCCGGCCGGATATCGGCCTTCTTGCCGAACAGGCGCTTGAGCGCCGGAAGGTACTCGCCGACATTGGTGAGCACCGCGAAATCGAGCGTCGCGCCGGACTTGGCCACTTTCTCGTAGAGGATGTCCTGGCAGATCACCGCGCGCGCCCCGCTGTCCTGGATCTGGTGGCGCACCTCGTGGCTGGTGTAGACCGGGCTGATCGGCGTCACGGTGGCGCCGCACTTGAGCGCCGCGAAGTAGGCGATGATGAACTGCGGGCTGTTGAGAAGGTAGAGCGCGACGCGGTCGCCCTTCCTGATGCCAAGCGCCGCGAGCGCGCAGGCGAGGCGGTCGGTCGCCTCGCGCAGCTCGCCGTAGCTGATCGAGCGGCCGTAGAACACCACCGCGGCGCGCTGCGGGTCCCTCTCGGTGGCCTCGTCGAAGGCCTCCGGCACCGACTTGTTCGGCACCTCGACGTCGGCCGGCACCCCCTGCTGGTAGTGCTTGAGCCAGGGCCTGGCCAGGTACTCGTTTGCGCCCATGCCTCCTCCTGCGGAAGATTGTAGCTTCGATGGACGAGATCGTCGCCCGCAGCATGGCGCGCTGGCCCGACGTGCCGGCCGTGTACGGCTGGCTGGAGCTCGATCGCCGCGGCGGCTGGCGCATCAAGGGAGAGCGCATCGGCAACGCGGCGCTGCGCGAGTTCATCGGCCGCAACTACCTGCGGGACGAGCGCGGCTGCTGGTTCTTCCAGAACGGTCCGCAGCGTGTTTTCGTCTCGCTCGCCTATACGCCGCTGGTGGTGCACTACGACGGCGAAGCTCTGCTCGATCACTGCGCGCAGCCCTTCTCGCCGAGCAACTTCTTGCAGGATGAGGAAGGCTCAGTGCTGGTCGAGGGCGCTCGCGGCATCGCGCTGCTGGATGACCGCGATCTAGAGCGTCTGGCGGAGCGCGCGGACTCCCTGCCGCGCATCCGGCGGGCCGCCGTGGCGCTGCGCTACGGATTCATCGCCGAACCTCGTCCGTAGTCGCGTCCCTAGAGGGCGAAAATCCGGGGAAATTCATTGCGCTGCCCCGGAATCCTCTTTATAATCCGGCCTCTTTTTTGGCCCCTGGGCGGCTGATCTGGGTACACGACAGCCGCCCGGTTTGTTTCTGGAAATCTTAAAAACATGCCTACCGTCAATCAGTTAGTGAGGGCCGGGCGCGCTCCGAAGCGCGCCAAGTCGAAAGTACCGGCGCTCGCCGGCTCGCCGCAGAAGCGGGGAGTCTGCACGCGGGTCTATACGACCACCCCGAAGAAGCCGAACTCGGCGCTGCGCAAGGTCGCGAAGGTGCGCCTGACCAACGGCTTCGAAGTGATCGGCTACATCGGCGGCGAGGGCCACAACCTGCAGGAGCACTCGGTGGTGCTGATCCGCGGCGGGCGCGTCAAGGACCTGCCCGGCGTGCGCTACCACATCGTGCGGGGCTCGCTCGACACGCAGGGCGTGAAGGACCGCAAGCAGTCGCGTTCCAAGTACGGCGCCAAGGCGCCGAAGTCCGCCTAAGGGATAAGAACAGATGCCACGCCGCAGAGAAGTCCCCAAGCGCGAGATCCTGCCGGATCCGAAGTTCAACAACGTCGACCTCGCCAAGTTCGTCAACGTGCTGATGACGCGGGGCAAGAAATCAGTCGCCGAGCGCATCATTTACGGCGCGCTCGACACCATCAAGACCAAGTCGGGCAAGGACCCGATCGAGGTGTTCACGCAGGCGGTGCAGAACGTGAAGCCGGTGGTCGAGGTGAAGAGCCGCCGCGTCGGCGGCGCCAACTACCAGGTGCCGGTCGAGGTGCGCCCGGTGCGGCGCGTGGCGCTCGCCATGCGCTGGATCCGTGAGGCGGCGCAGAAGCGCGGCGAGAAGTCGATGATGGTGCGCCTGGCGGGCGAGCTCGCCGAGGCGGCCGAGGGACGCGGCGGTGCGATGAAGAAGCGCGAGGAAGTGCACCGCATGGCGGAGGCCAACAAGGCCTTCTCGCACTACCGGTTTTAAGGACATCGACAGGTAAATGAGCGTGGCCCGCAAAACCCCCATCGAGCGTT
>Ga0137449_1000073_pt1 | contig 12570 bp, 10 predicted proteins | sample EasRivERMGT436_2_FD_104905 | JGI IMG/M metagenome (GOLD analysis project Ga0137449, IMG submission 104905) | Soil microbial communities from meander-bound floodplain in the East River, Colorado, USA - East River MetaG ERMGT436_2 | ecosystem: Environmental > Terrestrial > Soil > Floodplain ... | reverse complement strand
TCACTCCGCCAATCAAACCAATGCGAACTCTGTCATTCTCCAATATTCGGACAATGAGCCGAGTTCTCAAAGCGTTGCGGCAGCAATTTGCCAACCGTCCGCGATCTGATGAGTTGCTAGAGACCTGGTCGAAAGTGCTTTGCCGTTGCTACCAACACGCTATCGCAAATCGAATTAGGCTGACAAATCGACTGGTAGGCCCGCCGCTTTCCATTCAGGATAACCCTCCACAAGACGGTGCGCCTTCCATCCGCGTTTCCTGAGTTTGAGCACAGCCTCAAATGGCATCAGGCAATACGGCCCCCGGGAGTACGCCACGACCTCGCGCCTGTGAGTCACGCCCGTGACTGATTGATCCTGGCTGTGGTCGTAATGCATCTGCTCAAAAACGTGTTCCGACCACCCGGCAGCGGTTACAGAGCTTGCCTCACGGTGTCGTTGACATTCGCCTTGTTCCCACTCATTATTCAATCAATGTCTTGAATACGCAAATGGACTTGATGGAACCCTACCTTTTTCACTATGAGCCTTGGATACGTTTCGGGGCATTCGGCATGGTTTTTATTGCCATGGCGGCTTGGGAGGCGGTCGCTCCTAGACGGCCTCTTGCCCACCCACGCCGTCTTCGCTGGTCAGCCAATCTCGGCATCGTGGCCTTGAATTCTGTGCTGCTCCGGCTCGTGCTACCTGTCACGGCGATCGGCCTATCCGTCGTCGCCCAAGAACGCGGGTGGGGGTTACTCAATCAAGTTTCGATTTCCCCGGTTATTGCGCTGGTTTTGGCGGTCATCGCGCTCGACTTCATTATTTACTTGCAGCACATAATGTTTCACGCGGTCCCGACGCTATGGCGACTGCACCGAATGCACCATGCGGACCTCGACTTCGACGTGACAACCGGTGCGCGTTTTCACCCTATCGAGATAGTGCTATCCACCGGCGTCAAGCTCGCTGCCGTGGCAGCTCTTGGACCTTCGCCCTTGGCAGTGCTTCTTTTCGAGGTGCTCCTCAACGCGACTTCGATGTTCAACCACGGAAACGTACGCCTATCTCTTGCCACAGACCGAGTCTTGCGGTTGTTTGTGGTAACGCCTGACATGCATCGCGTCCATCACTCCGCGTTGCCACACGAAACGAACAGAAACTTCGGCTTTAGCCTGCCGTGGTGGGATCGGTTATTCGGTACCTACCTTGCACAGCCCTCGGTCGCCCACGAGCGGCTCACCATTGGAGTGAACCAATTCCGGGAGGCAAAGGAACTGCGGCTCGACCGGATGCTGCTGCAGCCATTCCGAGGCAAGGATGGCGGTTATCCAATCGGTGGTCGGGAGAAGGTCGGCCAATGATTGCGCGTGACGTCGCCCGCCGACTTGGGCTGCTTGCACTGGTCGGTGGCGGCGCTGTATTGGCGTTCCTCTATCGCGATGCCTTGAATGTCGCGATGATTCGCGATGCAATAGACGGCAGTCTGGCTCCACTGGTGTTCGTCACCGCTTACGCCGTGGCGGCCGTGCTTTTCGTTCCTGGGTCGCTATTCGGCTTGGCAGGCGGCGCATTGTTCGGCCCGGCTTGGGGGACATTGTGGAACCTCACCGGGGCGTTGGCCGGCGCAGCCGCTTCCTTTCTGATCGCGCGCCATGTGGCCGGTGATTGGGTGAAACGTCGCGCCGCTGGTCGCCTAGGAGAACTGGTCTCCGGCATCGATGCGGAAGGTTGGCGATTCGTAGCGTTTGTGCGACTGGTGCCGGTATTCCCGTTCAACTTGCTCAACTACGTTCTTGGTCTGACGCAGATCCCTTTTCGACAGTACATGATCGCCTCGGCGCTCGCCATGCTGCCGGGAACGTTTCTATATACATGGATTGGCTATGCCGGTCGTGAAGCGCTCGCCGGCGGAGAAAGCATGCCGGAGCTGGTACTAATCACCATCGCTGTGATTGCGGCGATTTTGTTTATCCCTCGCGTTGTGCGCCGATTGCGTGCAGGGCGAGCGCGTTGGATTGATCCTAGCGGGCTGCGCAAACTGCTTTCAAGGCCCGGCGGCGCAACGGTGATCGACGTCCGGGGCGCGCAAGAGTTCCATCAAGATGAATTGGGACGGTTGCCGAGGGCACGTAATATTCCGTTGTCTGAATTATCGCGGCGCGTCGACGAGATCCTCGACCGTAAGACGGACACGGTAGTTCTCGTTTGCCGAACGCACAAACGGTCACAAACGGCGGCAGAACATTTGAAAGGTGCGGGTTTCTCGGATATCGTGATCTTGCGCGGCGGCATGGAGTCGTGGAGCCGTGCCGAGTCAGACGGGAGCGGAGAGCGCCAGATTAATTCTTGACCACGCAGGAATCTCGCATACAGCGGATCGGGACGATGAGCCGCTATTTATTTTTTTGGGATGAGGGACAGGATGGGAGATGTTGTGGAGCACGGCGAGACACTGCTCAATAGCATCTCCGACTTCTGTCGTCGCGCGGGGATGGCGGAGTCTACATTCGGTCGACGCGCGGTCAACGACGGCAAATTTGTCTCCCGGCTGAGGACAGGGGCGCGCGTTACCCCGGCAACGTTTGAGCGCATCTGCGATTTCATGGCGCGGCACGGAGCGGCGGCGAAGGTATCGCCTCACGAACTGTTGTCGCTTATTCGGGCCTCCGCGGTCGCGCCGCGGACGGTGGCGCAGGTGACCGCCGACGGTTCGCGCGATAGGAATTTCCGCTTCTTCGATAACCGCCAGAAGTACCTTTTGTTTGTCAATACTTGCAGCGAAAAGCAAGTCATTGCGCACCGCGTAGGAATGGAACTCGCGAACATCCATCCACGGCCGCCCGCTGTCCGGGTGTTCGACGCGGGCATGGGGGACGGCACGGTGCTTACACGCGTGATGCGCGAAATGCACCGGCGTTTTCCGACAATGCCGTTCTATTTTGTCGGAAAGGAGATCAGCCTCGAGGACGTGCGGCTGTCGCTGGACAAGATGGCCGATCGTTTCCACGAACACCCCGCCACGGTACTTGTCGTAACTAACATGTACTACAGCGAGGCGCCGTGGCTATCACCAAAAGCTGTCTCTGCGGCTACGTCGCTTGTCTGGCACGAAGTCGCTCTCACGGGCACGACAGCGCATGAATTCAGTGATCAGATTATCGCGCTTGAGCCGTTTCTTGCGAAGAACTGGCAAGCGCGCCACAGTCAAGAGAGCGGCAATCCGATCTATGATCGACCTGTGGCGCTGGTGCTATATCGTGAGGACTTCCGCTTTTTGCTGAGCAATGTGATTCCGACGCAAGGTAAGTCCAACGCAAATTATGATCTGGTGATTGCATCTCAGCCCTATCGCGCGCGCGTGCCAGCCGAGTTCAAGGCTGCCAAAGTCATCGCACCGCTTGCGCGGGCGCTTGCGCCGGGGGGGAGGCTCCTCGGTATTCACTCCTGCGGAAACGATCCGGGGTTGGAAATTATTCGGAAAGTTTGGTCTAGCGAGGATCCGTTCCGGACCAGCCGCCACGATGTTCTGCGCGCGACGCGCAATGAGTTGGGAAAGGAAGCGCGCCGTTTCAATTTCAATGCGTATGCCGATGGCCGAGCGGTGTTTCGCTACGACATGCACACACTGCCGACGGAGATTTCCGAAAGCATCGGCACGTCGACGCTTTTCGCCGCCTGGAACGCAGCTGTGTATGTTGCCCAGATCGACGACAATCGGCTCGGCAAGGTGATTGGTGATCGCAAGTATCTCGACGCCACGCACGAGGTTCTGCAAGAGCACGACGGTTTGTGGTTCCTTGATGAATCTTATGTCGTATCGCGCAAGAGGAATTAATCTGTGAGCGTCGATCCTCTGAAACGAAGCGATCGCACGGGAAAGAGTGCTGTGGCACAAGGGATAAAGGATTTGGTCATAAGCGGTTCTTTCGAGATGACGCCGGGCCGCGCCATCGACGCGCGCGATCTTGCACCGCAGCTGCCCGCTGGTATGCCTGTGTACGTACACCATTCTCCGCGCCAGCGGCTCGCTCAGTCGCACGCCGCCCTGAAGGCCATTCGTGCGGCCGGGCTGGAACCGGTACCACATATTGCTGCGCGCCGAGTCGCTTCCCGCTCCGAACTCGATTCCTTCTTAGAGCGTGCCGCGGGCGACTCAGGGGTATCAAGGGTTCTTCTCATTGGTGGTGACGTTCCGCAGCCCTTTGGCCCTTACTCGAGCGGCGCAGATTTGCTGGACGAGGGCATTCTTGTTGCACACGGCATACGGGAGGTCGGCCTTCCCGGCTACCCTGAAGGCCATCCGCGGATTCCGGGACCGGTGGTGGAGCAGGCGCTGTCGCGCAAGCTGGCTCTCATCAGCGCACAGGGCCTCGGCGCATATATAGTGACTCAGTTCTCATTCGCGCCCGCGCGCGTGGTCAAGTATTGCGGCGAGTTGGCCAGAAGCATTCCCGCGATTCCAGTTTATGTGGGACTCGCCGGACCGATTGAAGCGCGCACACTGTTGCACTTCGCGCAGCTTTGCGGGGTAAGTGCTTCGTTCCGCGCAATGCAGGCACAGGGAATGGGGGCGATCCGGTTGTTTACTCACACGGACCCGCGCGAGCAGTTAGCGGCCGTCGCGCGCCACTGCCTGGGTCACGAATCAAGCAACGTCGTCGGTGCCCATTTTTTCAGCTTCGGCGACGTCGCGAGGACCGTGGCCTGGATGAATCGGGAGATTACCTCCGACGGGGACCTTGACGCCCGTGTTCAATAGCGCACGGGAAGAATGTCGGGCAAACAGGATCGAGCGAATTACACGCGCAATGTCTGCGCAACGCTACTCACTTCGACGGGCAAGCCAGCGGCTTTCCACTCGGGGAAACCGCGTTCAAGGCGCCGGGCCCGCCAGCCGCGCTGGCAGAGTTTCATCACCGCCTCGAACGACATCAGGCAATACGGCCCGCGGCAGTACGCTACCACCTCACGTTTCTTGGGCAGCCTCGCTAAGCCGCGTTCGAGCTGGTCAAAGGGGATATTGATCGCGCCGGGCAGATGACCGGCAGAGAACTCGTCGGCCGGGCGCACATCCAGCACAGTGACCAAGCCTTTCTGCACGCGGTCAAGCAGCTCCTTGGCACGAATCGGCTCGAGCTTGTAACGATGCCCAATGAAGTCACGCACCAGAAGCTCGACCTCTGCGACTTGAGTCTCTCCCGCGCGCTGCAGCGCGGTGTACAGCTGGACCACTTCGTGACCTGCGATCGAATAGAAGACGCGCTGCCCCTTTCTCCGAGCCACCACCATCCCAGCCTTTCTGAGAGCCTGCAGGTGCTGTGAGGTGTTCGCAATGCTCAATCCCGTGATGACTGCCAACGGCTCGACGCTACGCTCTCCTTGAGCAATATGCTCAAGAAGCTGCAGGCGGTTCGGGTTGGCAAGCGCCTGCGCCACCAGCGCCAATGACTGATAGACCGCGCTCAGCTTATCGGGTTGACAGAGAATTTTTGAGGTCATAGTATTCAATGAAATGATTAATTGATTGAATATGCATGTTTACGACTCAGGATCATACACCGTTCTCTATATGAGCCTATGGCTTCTGAAGCCTTGGGCGGTTCTCCCCACAGTAGTCTGCATCGGTAGTCCGGCGACAATCTGAATCAGCCAATTGCGAAGCATACACGCTGTGGATCGGTGCCGTGCGCCCCCACTTTGCCCTATTTTTTGCTGGCCCGCTGCCAGGAAGCGGCCACATGGAGAACTAGTGCAGCAGACAGCATCTTGCAGATTTCCAGAGGATTGCCGACGGATCATTGTCCGCGCAGGCGTTGCATGTCGCCGTCGCAAATCGCAGCGGCGCGTCCCTGGTTCACGGGATGCAGATGTGCGACAAGGCGAGAAAGCTGGGCACGTAAATGAGAGCGCCCAATATTCCTGTTCGGCTGGCGCAGGTGGCCGATTCGCCTGCCACCGACCGCAGCACTTCGGCGCGATCGGTCTCCACGCTTCATCAGCGGCATGCGCCTCTATCCTCGCCCGCCGAGCAACTTCGCGTGCTCGCGTCGGTCCACATGGAGAAGGGGGGGCGCCGCGTCGAATTCGGGCATTTCGTTGAGGATGCACTGAAACCCGCACGCCTGGAGGTATTCCAGGTCAATCTTGGCAAGCTTTGTAACATGACCTGCCGTCACTGCCATGTGGACGCCGGACCGGACCGCATCGATGCAATGATGTCCGACAGGACTGTTGGACAGGTGATCGCGGCGATTGGATCCAGTGCAGCCCATACGGTCGATTTGACCGGCGGCGCCCCGGAATTGCATCCGCGTTTCCGCGATGTAGTTGACGCGAGTGTTACGGCAGGCAAGCACGTCATCGATCGATGCAACCTGACGGTGTTGCTTTTGCCTCGCAATGCGGATCTCGTCGACTGGCTCGCCGAACGTGGCGTCGAAGTCGTTGCGTCGCTGCCGCATTATCGCCACGTCAACACGGATGCGCAAAGAGGCGTTGGGGTTTTTGAGCGATCCATCAGGGCGATGCAAATCCTCAATGCCGCGGGCTATGGTAGAGGCGATCCCCGCAGGCAGTTAACGTTGGTCTCCAACCCAGCTGGGGCCTTTCTGGGGGCCTCTCAGGCCAGTTTGGAGCGCGAATGGCGACATGCTCTGGAGCGCGATTTTGGTGTCACATTCGATCGGTTGTTCGTACTCAACAACATGCCGATTTCTCGGTTCCTGGAGTGGCTCGAATCCAGCGGCAATCTGGAGGCGTATATGAACCGGTTGGTCAATGCGTTCAACCCGAGCGCCATAGTCGGAGCGATGTGCCGAAATACGCTTTCGGTGGGATGGGATGGTCGCCTATACGACTGCGATTTCAACCAAATGCTCGAACTAGAGATATCCCTGCCGAACGGACCGCACATCGACACGTTTGATGAGGGCAATTGGCAGCATCGGCCTATCGTGACTGCCCGACATTGCTTTGGATGCGCGGCGGGGGCAGGCAGTTCGTGCAGTGGACAAACTGCTTGAGATATTCAATTACTCTTGCCAGAGCGCGATTGGCGCAAACTAGTTCTTAGCCACTGTTCAGATTCTCGCGTTCGTAAGCGCGCGCAACCGCTGCAATAAGCTTGAGCGACTCCTCGGCGCCATCTGCAGCGCCTTTCTCAAAGTCTCCCTCAATGCGACCCAGTTGGTTTGTTACGTGGGCGATACAAATCACAGGTTTTCTACGAGCTTCGGCAAAGGCGTATAGCGCTGCAGCTTCCATATCGACCGCGAGGATGCCCGCCTTCTTGGCAATGTCGATGGCGTCGGCAGTCTCGCGAAATGGCGCATCCGTGGTCCAAGTTCCGCCGATCTGCACGGCGATGCCCGCAGCGGTAAGCGCCTCTGTGCACAGCCGCAACAGTGAGTCACTCGCCGTGCTGTAATCTGCCGCAGCAAGGTAGTGGTAGCTCGTGCCCTCGTCGCGGAGCGCACGCTCGATAACGATGAAATAGGGCGGCGCTTGGATCGGGAGAATCTGGCCCGCTGATGTCATGCTGACGAGAAACTTGCAGCCGGAAGCAAATAGTTCCTCTGATACCAGCACAGCAAAGGGTGCACCAACCGCGCAGCCGACGATGCCGAAGTTCAGTCCTTCATACTCGAACGTGTGAAGCTCTGTGTGGTAGCAGGCCCATGCAAGATGGCGGCGAGCGCAACCGGCAGCGACTAGGTGCCGTACCATGTCACCATCCGGATCGAGGATGCAAAATTTCGGTACGGTTTCGGTCGCGAGAGCTTTCTGCCGGCGCGCCTCCCTCAGCAAATTCTCCGGCGTGAACTCGGAGCGCGCAACAGGATTCTTGCCTCGCAGGATGGGCGGTGGCAAACCGCTGGTGCTATTTGCATCGCTCATCCGCTCTGGCGTTGCGTTGCTATGTCTTAGCGTTGCTTAGAGTCACGCGGCTTGAGGTCCCATGCGTGGCAATGCAGTCATGGCGGAGAGGGTAGGAGTCGAACCCACCAGAGGTAGGTGCACTACCTCTCAACGGATTTGAAGTCCGCGGATGCCACCGGGCAGCCAACCTCTCCGTGTTTGAAGCAATCGTACCACCAGCGATTGACCGTCACGCTCGCTCTCGGTTGTCGAAACCTGCGATTACGGATGTAAGACAAATATCGAACTGCACATGTTACTTCCGTTGAGCGGAAGTCGTAGCTTGCGAACCTGTCCGTTGGGGCTCCCGTCGGAATCCCGAGACGGCCACCCTGATTTCCCCGACACGTTTGGTGACACCCTCTTGATCGAGGCGCTCCAACACCATGATGGCTAGGCCGCGCCCGATACCCACCTGATCCCGAAATTGAGCCACCGACAATTGCTCGTTCGTGCGAAAGTGGGCTTGGACCTCTTCTCGCCACGCTGTCAGATCCCGTCGCGTGACGTATACGCCGTCTGCAAGGCGAGTCACGCGCCCGGCCCGGTCTAGTTCCCCTAGGAATTGGCGCAGGCGCGGGGCAGCGAGTCCGATCGCTCTGGCCAACATATCCAACTTCGGTAGCGGTTTGCCGTGGTGTGCGAGGAGATTCTCCACGCGGTCTGCAAGCGCAGTGTCTTCCCGGGAAAAGCTTTGGCGATGGCCTATGGGTCTAACGCCATCAGAGCAAAGTTCGAACCCCCCCCCCACTACCAGGCGATCCAACAGCAATCGGAAAACGCGCAGATCCAGGCGCCGGCAGACAGTGGAATGCAGAGTCGCCAGCGCCACCGCCGTGGCCCTGGGATGGTCGCGCAGGTGCGCACTGATCGCCGCCACTAGCTGTGGTCCCAAAGCCTCCACTGCGCTTTGCGATGCGATCCACACAGTACCCTCAATGAATTCGAGCCACGTATCGCTTCGCTGATCGATGCGTTCTTTCAGCCTCTGAGGCGCTTCCACGATCCGCTCGGCGAGCTCCGGCAGCAACCAGCCGTCGGCGCCTCGGGTCTCGAGCAATACGGATAGAGTTTCATCCGGATCAAGGGCGCTCAGACGCCTGAGCCGTTCGATTCGTATCGGCAGCTGGGCGCCGCGAGGCTCTGCAAAGGGGTCCAGCGCCACGCCCCCGCCCACGGTTCGTTGTGCCGTCTGGTCCCTCAAGATGAACCGGCGACCGTACAGTAAGGGCACAGGTTCCTCCAGACGAAGCTGGGCGAGCCCGGTTCCTCCTGACTCCGGTGGAATCGGCTCAAGCCACTGCAGGCGGGCAAGCGCCTCCGCGGTACCGCAGTGGATCCGGACACGGACATGGTTCTTCAGAGGGCTTTCCAAGTCCTGTGCGAGAGTGACTTTCGCATCCACGATCTTCGCCACCCGGGTCAGTCCGGCGTCGCACACAACCATCCCTCGGCGCAAGGAATGCTTTTCAATGCCTGTCAGGTTCAGTGCGCATCGGTTTCCCGCGGTGGCTACGTCAACTGGGCGATCGTGTACCTGAATCCCCCGCACCCGGACTGTTTGAGTGCCCGGCAAGAGCCGCAGTTGAGCGTCCGTTCTGATTTCGCCCGACTCAATTGTGCCGGTTGCCACGACGCCAAATCCGCGAACGACGAACACGCGGTCCACTGGCATCCAGAAAGGCCATGCCGCCGACCTGGACTGCACGAGCGCGAGGCAACGGTCCAGCTCCTGACGCAAGGCCTCTAGGCCTTCCCCGGTTCCGGATGAAACGGGCACGATCGGCGCCGATGCGATTGTTGTTCCGTCGAGCAACGCGCGGATCTCGCCCATTACCGCATCGATCCGTTCCGCGGAGACAAGGTCAGTCTTGGTAAGGGCGACGATTCCGCTGGTGATTCCGAGCAAACCGATGATATCCAGATGTTCGCGAGTCTGAGGCATGACGCCATCATCCGCCGCGACCACAAGAAGCACGAGGTCGATCCCGGTTGCGCCAGCCACCATGTTGCGAATGAACCGCTCGTGCCCCGGCACATCCACGATGCCTATTTGCCCCACGCCTGCAAGCACGGTATGTGCGAAGCCTAGATCAATGGTCATGCCCCGCTGCTTTTCCTCGGGGAGACGGTCGGTATCGATACCCGTAAGCAATCGGACGAGCGAGGTCTTGCCGTGATCGATGTGACCGGCGGTTCCGACGATCATCTGCTTGCGCTGCCTTTCGCCCGCAAGGCACGCAGCAGTGGTTCAGGATCCAGCAGGCAGCGCATGTCGAGCAGGACCTTGCCCCCATGCATTCTTCCAATCACTGGGGGATCCAGCGCACGCAATTCGCGCGCGAGTGACTCGACGGCGGCGCCGACCGGGGTCAGGGCGATCAAACACGTCGGCAGCGTATCGCCCGGCAGGCTTCCGCTACCCACTTGGCTTTGCCCGCGCGTCACATCTACTTTCGCCCGACCTTCTGCCCAACATTCGATCGCAGCGCGAACCTGGGCTGCCATCGCTTCGATCTCCGACAGCGGCCGCGCGATCATACGGTAGGCTGGCAAGGTTTCGGTCACGGTCTGGGGCGATAAAAACGCGCGCAAGGTCGCCTCTAACGCCGCCAATCGAATCTTGTCGCACCTGAGAGCCCGTCTTATAGGATTGCGCTTGATGCGCCGGACCAACTCACGGCGCCCTACCACAATGCCTGCTTGAGGGCCACCTAGCAACTTGTCGCCGCTGAAAGTAACTAAGTCGATGCCGGCATCGACTGCATCCCTGACGGTCGGTTCCCCGGCCAGTCCCCAGCGCGCCAGATCAATCAGGGCGCCACTTCCAAGATCGGCGATCACCGGAACGCCGGCTTCGCGTCCAAGTTTCGATAGCTCGTGCAACTTGACTTCGTGGACGAATCCCTCGATTCGGTAATTGCTTGTGTGCACCTTGAGTAGCAGGCCGGCGCCGTCGTCAATCGCCTGCCGGTAGTCCTTCAGATGGGTCCGATTGGTCGTGCCAATCTCCATCAACTTGCAGCCGCTCTTGCGGATGATATCCGGCATGCGGAAGCTGTCGCCAATCTCAACCAATTCTCCGCGACTGATGGCGACGCGTCGCCTGCCGGCAAGGGTGTTAAGGACTAGGTAAACGGCAGCAGCGTTATTATTGACCACGGTGGCTGCTTCCGCGCCCGTCAGGCGGCACAACATATCCTCCACGAGGCTATCTCGATCTCCCCGTCGGCCCGTCGCCAAATCGAACTCCAAGTTGACCGAACTGGCGGCATTGCACATCGCTTCAATTGCAGCCTCGGACAAGGGCGAACGGCCGAGATTGGTATGAAGCAGCGTACCCGTAAGGTTGATCACTGCCTTGAGCTTTGGTTCAAGCCACCGCTCCACGCGCTCCGCCACTTGCTTGGCGACCGACTCAGGCGACGGAGCTGCACATGTGGAGTTCTTCTGCAAGGATTGGCGAGCGACGTCAAGACAAACCCGCACTTCCTCGACCAAATAAGTGTGGTCCACCCGCTGTTGCAAGGTCACGAGCCGGGGCTGCTCTAACACTTGATGCACGGCGGGAAGGTCACGGCGGGTTCCCGCGACGCGTGATTGCAGTTCGGTGCCGCGCGTCGTGCGGCGCGGTGCGCCTTGCGGTTTAGGGACGACTATCGACATTGCGTCGTTGCAGTTCCGAGCCTACGCACGACGGTACAGGGAACTTATCCCGTCGGACATTCCCACTGCCGTCGTTCTGGCGTGCCCCTGCCTTTGTGCAGTTTCCCATTGCGGCATAGAACTGGCCGATTCTCCAACACCAGAACCGCCATCGAAAGTATATGCGAATTGCCGAATCGAAGGCTCAAACGGGGCGGCGGGACGCGCCAGCGCTAGCGCTCGCAGCGTGGAGCAGTGCGCCCCTCAGCCCCAAACCAACGATGCTGTCTTGGATAGCGTGCAGAGCTTTGCGCGCTGATCGTCGGCCCCGAGGGCGTTTCCTTCGATAGAGCTAGCGAATCCGCACTGGGGAGAAATGGCGAGCCGATCCAGCGGGCAGAATTTAGAAGCCTCGATGATTCGGGCCCGAAGGCCTTCAACCGTCTCACGCCTTGGCGACTTTGTCGTCACAAGGCCCAGCACCGCCGTCTTGTTTTCCGGGACCTCGGCCAAGGCCTCGAATGAGCCCGAGCGTTCATCGTCGTACTCCAGCATTAGGCGATCAGCCTTGATTCCCTTGAAGATTTTGGAGGCGATTTGGTCGTAGCCCCCCTCGACCAGCCAGCGACTGCTCTGGTTGCCACGGCACAAGTGGAAGGCAAAATTCACCCCCGGGCGGTTACCGATCACGAGATTGTCGAGTTCCATGCCGAAATCGAGCCACTGTTCCGCCGGCCGGCCACGACGTGCGTAAAACTCCCGGTACTTCGGATCAATGAGCAGGGTGTAGTGGGGCGCGTCGATCTGGATGTAGGTGCATCCGAGACTCACCAGTTCATCGACGTCTTCGCGCAGCAGTTCGGCCACGACGCCCAGGTATTCCTCGGCGTTTCGGTAGGCCCCGGTCGAGCGCTCCGGGTCCCAGAAGTTTGCGAACAAACTGGGGCTGGGAATCGTGACTTTGACCGTGCGGTCTGTCCTTCCGCGCGTATACGTGAACTCCTCGGTACTAAGCGAGCGCCG
>Ga0137449_1000072_pt1 | contig 12573 bp, 16 predicted proteins | sample EasRivERMGT436_2_FD_104905 | JGI IMG/M metagenome (GOLD analysis project Ga0137449, IMG submission 104905) | Soil microbial communities from meander-bound floodplain in the East River, Colorado, USA - East River MetaG ERMGT436_2 | ecosystem: Environmental > Terrestrial > Soil > Floodplain ... | reverse complement strand
TTAAAGACACCTTCTTCTCCAGCGAGGTAGTGCATCACAAAATGTTTTCAACCGACGGTATCTGGGGCAAAGGAGTTATACAAGTAGCAAAAGAAAATATTGGCCTCGGTATGGCAGCCGAAAAGTATGGCAGCACATTCTTTCGTAAAGGCGGCAACCTGAAGGCAGTTTTAGAAACCGATAATCATCTCGACGATGCCACGTTCAAGAGCTGGAAGAAACGCTGGGATAAAAACTACTCCGGCGAACAAGGCAACCACGAAACACCCATACTCGAATATGGCCTTAAATACAAAGCGCTCGGCATCCCTCCCGAGCAGGCACAGTTTATTTTAACACGCCAGTTCCAGCTTCAGGATGTCTGCCGCTGGTTCAACACCCCCCCGCACATGATCGGTGATCTTAGCCGTAGCACTTTCTCCAACATCGAGCACTCCGACCTGCAATTTGTAAAATATTGTTTGCGTCCAGTGCTCAAGCGCCGCGAAGCAGAATACGAGCGCAAGCTCCTTACTGAAAAAGAACGCGGCAAGATCCGGATCCGCTACAACATGGATGCCCTCCTCCGGGGCGATCTGGCAAGTATCACAAATCACATCCACCAGATGGTGCTCGATGGCGTAATGACGCCAAACGAAGGCCGTCGCCTCCTTAATCTCAACCCTATCGAGGGCGGCGATATCGCCTATAAACCCGCCAACATAACTGGCAATGAAAATGCAACCACACAACCAAAAAATAACAAATGTTACGCAATAAATTAACATTCGGTATCCGTGGCTCCGTCGCCGATAATGTCGAGGAAAGTCGCATTATCCATTTTATAAACTCAACTCCTAAAAAAGATCGTCACGGCACGGTACTTAACCAGGATGGCTGGGATCTCGAAGCCTTCCGCAAAAGTCCATGCGTGGGCTATCAGCACAACCTCTCAGGCGGCATGTGCACCGATCCCGATCCAAATTTCATAATCGGTAAAGATGTTAATCCGCAGGTTGAAGACGTTGCCGGTCAACACGTGCTTACCGGCTCCGTTCAGTTCGAAACCAAAGAAATGAATCCGCTCGCCGAAACAATATTTCGTAAAGTTATTTTCGGCTCACTAAGCCGCTCCTCAGTTGGCTTCATCGAAATAGGCGAAGGCCGGTATGGCGAAGGCGAAGAAGCCCGTGGCAAAACCGCCGAAACATATTATTTTTCCGGCCAGGAGCTGCTCGAGTGGTCAGTCGTAAATATACCATCTAACAGCGATGCCGGCAAACGCACCAACATGCGGCTCATACGCGAGCAGGGTTATGTGGCCTTCATGTATGCATTCAGAGAGCTCGGGGGTAAGTTTCGCCTTAGCGAATTAGAAAACATGACCATTCGCGATATTCTCGACCTGCTCGAAGGAAAAGATCTCGAACTGAAAACAAAGGATCCCGACCGGGTCCGCGAGATACTTGCCGATCCCCAGGCAATTAAAGAACAGCAGCTCCGCCAGCAGATCGTGCGCATAAATCAAGTTAACAGCCTTAAAGGCTAACATCAATAATTATTAATTAAAATCCAAAAAAGAATGAAATCACTCTTGTTAAAACAAAAGAGAGAAGCCCTTCTGGCTGAAATGGATGTTTTAGCCAATAAGGCAGAGCTTAACGATGCCGAAAAAGCACGTTGGCTAGAGCTGAAAAACCAGGTTGCCGCTCTGCAAAGAGAGATCAGCGAAGCCGAAGAAATCGAAAACCACCTGCGCGAACGCGCCTCTAAATCTTCCAACGAAGTTTCCAGGGGCGAAGAAAGAGACATTCAGAAATACTCCCTGGTGAAAGCCATCCGCGAATTTTTGAACGGGAAGCAGTTTACCGGTATCGAAGCCGAAATGCACACCGAAGCCCAGAGCGAAATGAATAATTTTGCAGGGCAGCTCAGCGGCATCGGTATATCGCAAAAAGTACTTGCCAATAAAGTTGTTACCAGGTCAACCCTGGCAGCTGCATCCAGCTCGGTAGTGCCCACTGTGCTTGGCACCTTCCTCGATGCCGTTTGGGCAAAAACGGTAATGGTACAACTCGGGGCGCAAACAATGAGCGGTTTAACCGGACCTGTTAAGCTGCCATACTGGTCCACTAAACCTTCAGTTAAATGGGATGCCGAAAACGATGCTGCATCCGATGCTGCAGGAGTACTCGATCAGATATCTCTCGATCCTCACCGTATAACAAATTATGTACCAGTAAGTAAATTGCTGCTTATACAGGAGGCAGTAGGTATTGAAAAAAGAATATGGGACGCGCTCATCACGGCTACAGCTATTAAGCTTCAGCACGGCGCTATACAGGGCGGCTCCGATGCTCCTACAGGTATACTCGCAACTGTAGGTATAGGCGATGTAGCCGGCGGATCAACCGGTGCAGCTCCTACCCTCGCTCACATGCTTGCTCTGCAGCGAGAAGTTGCATTAGACGATGCCGATTTCGGCGCCCTCGCTTATCTCGCCTCACCCCAGGCACGCTGGAAGCTTATGAGCACAGCGCTCGAAACAGGTCATCCCGAAAGAGTCTGGAACATCCTTCAACCCGAAATCCTGCTCGGTTATAAGGCTGGCGTGAGCACGCTGATGCCTGATACCCTTTCTAAATCCAGTTCCGGTGCTGTATGCTCAGCTATTATTTTCGGAAACTTCAACAAATTAACCATCGCCCAGTTTGGGGGTATCGATATGGTAGTCGATCCTTACACCAGCGCTAAATCCAACACGGTAGAGCTGGTTATCAATGCCTTTTACGATGTTGCTGTTGAGTATCCTGGCGCTTTTGCCGCAATGAAAGATGCTTTGTGTGCCTCTTAGAGGTCCGTTCTTTCCATTTTCATAGGTCTGATTAGTTTAGTTTTAGGGCCTGTTCAGGCAGGCCCTTTTTATCAGGAAGTTTAATTTCAAAAAATCATAAAATGAAAAACGATAACGAATTAAAAAAAGTTGTATGGCTCAAGCCGAACTCCGAGTATGGCTTCAAAACAGGTCAAAAGAGCGAGATGAAGTCCTCGAATGCAGAAAAACTTGCTGGAGAGGGTTTCGTAAAGATACTCCCTGAAGATTATGATGAAAAAACGAATACCCTCCCCGACGATTTTCCCGAGCGTAATATCTTTTTCCAGAAAGGTTTTACAACCGTAGAGGAGATCGAAGCTCTCGATCCTGCTGAACTATTCGAGCTGGGTATTAAATCCGATACGCAGCTGGAACTGAGGACTTACCTGAAGAACAAATAAAACCGCAGCTGCGGATGCTTTAGTTTAGTTAGCACGGGAAGGCCGGCCTCCACCGGCCTTTTTAAAAAACACCTGGTATGAAAAACGATATGATAAAAGTTAAATGGCTCAAAGCGCATCACGCTTTTGCCTATTCTGCCGGAAACATTGGAAGTGTAACTCCCGATGCTGCCGCGAAGCTTCTTAAAGGTGGCTATATAATGCTGCTGCCTGCCGACGAAGACGAGCCTCCCGCTAACCCGCTGCCAGAAGATCTGCCCGGGCGCGATGTGTTATTTGAATCCGGCTTCGACACCATCGAAAAAGTAAAAAAAGCAGGCGACTCCCTTCTCGATACAGGCATAAGCGGCAACACCCTTAAGCGCGTCAAGTCGTACCTGAAAGATAAATAATATTTAAATTCATCCCCCCTGGGGGGATTACAGGGGGTGTAACTCACATAGGAAAAGTTAAGTAAAATGGATCTCCGGTATAAATTAAAAACAGCTCCAGCCTTCAACCCGGTACTACTCTCCGAGGTCAGGGATAACCTGCGCATCCTCGGCACCGATAACGACACATTGCTGCAGGATATAATTTATGCCGCCATCGACGATGCCCAAACATACACCGGGCGTCAGTTTGCACGCGCTACTTACACAGCTTACCTCGATGCTTACCCGGGTAACGATGAGCTCGAAATCACCCTCGGTCCCGTCGATGCCATTACCACGGTTAAGTACTACGCCCAGGGAGCAGCAATGCTTACAACGGTAACGAACACAAAGTACCAGCTCGATAACAGCGAGCTCACAGCGCGGCTCCGTTTCCTCGAATCGTTCAGCGCCGACAGCGATAAAATGAACGTTATCGAAATCGAATTCACAACTGGGTGGGCTACAGCTCCCGAGATACCCGCTAACATAAAAGACGTCATTATCCTGCTTGCATCAGAAAGGTTTCTTAATCCCGGTAACCAAATGTTAAATTTTGGCGCGAGCCAACGCACAACCAAAGCACAATTGCTTTTAAATAAGTACAAAGTTCAACGATTTTGAAATGCTTAACCCGGCCACATTCAACCGTAAAGTTTCCTTTTGCGTTCCAACTACAACTAAGAGCGCCATGGGTGCAGCTTCAAAGGTATATGTCGCCTCGTTTTACATGTGGCTCAGCCGCGAGGCTGCAACACCCGTGCAGGAACAGTACGTCAACAGCCGGCTTGTGCTTCCCAACAGGTACCTGTACAAGGGCCATTACGATGTCGATGTTAAAGAAACACTGCAAATGGTCGACGATGGCGAAAAGTTTAATATCCTGTCGGTTAACCATATCGAGAATAAAATGTTCATTGAAATAGTTGCAGAAAAGATCACCGAATGAGCGGCTCAGGCTTTACCCTCACAGGCACCGAAAATCTCAAACGGATGTTCAGCCAGTTTCCCGAGAGGGGTTATCGAAAACCGGTTATTGCAGCCTTCCGGAAGGCAGCCGATCCGGTAAAGAAGGCAATGATATCTAACCTCCCGGCAAATCTTAAGGTTCTTAAAAAGGCCGTAAAGATAAAGCCCGGTAAAGGTAAGAGCCTCACCCTCGCCGTGGGGTTTTATGCCAACCAGGGCGTGTACCGTAATAGCCGTGGTCAGCAATGGGATCCCTACCAGCTCGCTTACTGGCATAACTACGGCACGTTAAGCAGGCGTACATCAGGGCACACTTTTGTAAAGCCGCGCGGCAAGTTATCTGCACATAAAAAAGGAGGCATAACACCTGGTCTGTTTGTCGAAAGAGCATGGAACGAGGCAAGCGGCCAGGCGCAGAAAATATTTGAAACAACACTCGATACTGAAGTAACAAAGTTTTTCGAGAAAGAAGCAGCAAAATGATAAGCACGGCACTACAAGCTACACTGGTAGCTCTCATACCAAACACCTTTCTCGCCATGGGCGACGAGGAGATTCTTACCCCCTATTGCGTGCACAAGGAAACCGGTACTCCGGAATATCTCAAGAGCGGTATAGCCGGTTACAGTTATTCCTGCGAGGTCCTTATCATCGACGATCTGCCCGAGAAAGTCGAAACCCTCGTTCAGTCAGTTCAGGCAGCTATCCTGGCGCTCGAAGGCACAACAGTAAACGACACAACTTTCGAATCGGTTATCCTCGAAGGCGACGATCCCGACTTCGACATCGAAAGCAAAATGTACATCAACATATTAACATTCACCATAGAAACAAGTAACCGTTAATAAATTATATAATGGCAACAACGAGAATAAAAGGATACATGCTCACCCTTAAATGGGGCGGCAAGATCATAAAAGGTCTCGAAACCACGGGGTTCAAGGTAAAACCTAACTATGAAGAGATCTTGCTGAAAGAGCATGCCGGCAATCCCGCGCAGGAATACCTCGACACCGATGCAGATCTTACCTTCAGTGGTAAGGCATACGAAAGAGACGGCACCGAAAGCAGTACTCACGAAGATTTTGAAACACTTCGCCAGGCTGCAAGCGTCGGCGCTGAAGTAGTATTCATCTATGGCCGTTTTACTACCGGGAAGAAGAGAGTAACCGGTACCGGTAAAATTACCGACTATTCAGAAGAAGGCAACTCGAAAGACACTGCAACCTTCTCGGGCAGCATTAAAGTTAAAAAAGGAACAGTAACATTCCCAACATCGTAAAGCAATGGCAGCAACAAGAATAAAAGGTTATATGCTCAATCTTAAGATTGGCGTTAACCTGATAAGAGGGCTCGAAACAACCGGACTGAAAATAAAGCCCAACTATGAAGAAACTATCTTAAAAGAAAATGCCGGCTCGGCAGTTGACGAATTTGTCGATTTCGATACCGATCTCACCTTCGGCGGTAAAACATACGAAAAGGATGGAGCCGAAGCGTATGAAGATTTTGAAACACTGCGCGAAGCAGCTTTCGGTGGCGCTGAAGTGGATTTCGTTTATGGGCGCTTTGAAGATGGCGAAAAAATAGTTTCAGGCAGCGGCGTGTTTACCGACTTTTCCGAAGAAGCAAACTCGAAAGACACGGGAACGTTTTCAGGCTCGATAAAAGCAACTAAAGGATCAGTTGTTTTTGAAACTTATACTGCGCCAGCATAATGAAAGCCGACTACTTAACCCTTACCGATGGCCGCCGCGTGCGCGTGGAGTTTAACATGAACGCTCTTGATATGTTCGTTAAGGTAACCGGCAAAGAAATGAGCGACCTGACAGACGGTAAGGCAGATGTTGGCACGCTACGAACAATTGCCTGGTGCAGCGCGAAAGAGGGGGAAATAATTGAGGGAAGAGAGCTTGGCATCGACGAGATCCATTTCGGCAGGCTAATGAACATGGCAAATATTATTGAGTTCTCTGAAATATTAGCTTCACAAAGCGACACAGGTCACCAAAAAAAAAGCCCGGAGAGGGGAAGGATCCCGAGGATCTTCTTCAGGAAGGGTTAGACATTGGCGTTCTTAAGAAGTTTACCTGGATATACTTTCGCCGCTTTGCCCTTGGATGCCTGCTCTACACGCCCGAAAGGTTTGGTTTAACGCGTGTAGGCGATTTTCTCGATGCCCTGGCCGGGTATAACGAGGGCGAAAGCGAAAGGGTAAAGAGTGTAGGCGAGCTGATCAGAACGTCAACAACGATACTCCTGAACATACAGCTTGCAAAAAGCGACAAGTTAAAGCCGCACGAGCTCTGGCCCTTTCCCTGGGATAAAACTGAAGAAACAGGTTTCGCGGTTATAGACGAAGAAGAGAAAAAGAAAGCTGAAGCTGAGATGGAAAAAATTTTAAACAGAATACACGGTTAAAAAGTAATGATGTTAAAAGCCCCCCAATTGGGGGGTTGGGGGGTAAAATGGGAACAGTAATCACAAATCTTAAAGCGCGTTTTGGCGTCGATACATCCGACTTTAAAAAAGGTCTTAAGGATGGCGAGAAAGCTACCGACGACTTCAAGGGAGCTGCCGGAGGTATAATCGACGAGTTCGCTTCCATGTTTGGAGTAAACATGGGGAGCGTAAATAATGCCATGGGTACAGCAAACAAGTCACTTAACTTCCTCGGACAATCTTTCAAAGGAGCAGCAGTAAGCAGCAATGTATTTTCCATTGCACTGAAAATACTAAAGTTTGCCCTTGTTGCAACCGGCATAGGTGCTATTGTGGTTGTCCTGGGATCATTGATCGCTTATTTTACTAAGAGCGGGGAAGGCGCTGACAAGTTCGCGAAGATAATGGCACAGCTTAAATCGATCTTCGATAATGTAATCGAACGAATGGTGCAGTTTGGCGAAGGCATGGCCGATGTCTTTTCCGGGCGCTTCCAGGAGGGATGGCAAAAGATGAGAACAGTCTTTAAAGGTCTTGGCGACGAGATAAAAGAAGACTGGAAAGCAGTCGGTAAACTGGCCGATGCTGAAGATGCCCTCGAAGATCGCGAAATAGATCTTATCACTTCACTTTCAAATCGTAAAGCAAAAGTTTCTGAGCTCAGGCAATTGGCCAAAGAAGAACAGGACGACCAGAACAAAAAACTTTCAATGTTAAAAGATGCTGAAGCGCTAACCAGAAGCGTGTATACTGACCAGATATCACTTGAAAGGGAAAGGCTGCGCATTATGAAGGAGAAGCTTGCTATTTCTGCTAAAGATCCAACCGATGAGCAGCGACGTGAAATAGCTATACAGGAAGGTTATATAAACGACTTATATCGCGAACAGGCAGACCTGCTAAAAGGAATAACCAGGGAAAAAAATAGTGTCCTTAAAGCTATTGAAAAAGAAATTGATCTTGTAACCAAACTTGCTCTTGAAGAAAAACTTGCTTGGGAAGCATCTATTAAGAGGCTTAAGATGCCTGATTTCAATCAATCATTAGCACCTGCTTTTAAAGCATTGCGCCAGGCACAGATTACCGTTAAAGAGATCAGTAAAGAAATGTCGGAAGCTGTCGAAGCAGCGTTGGAAAGTACTGCCGTTGGCATTGGTGAGTTTCTTGGGCAGCTGCTGATTGGTGATGCTGGGATGAAAAATTTTGCTGCAGTAATGGCGGGTGCATTTGCTGATCTTGCGATTACTATTGGGAAAATAGCAATATCGGCTGCAATAACTGTAGGAGCCTTAGATAAGATATTAAAAAATCCGGCAAACTGGCCTATTGCATTAGCAGCAGGTATTGCTCTTGTAGCAGTAGGTACTGCTATTCGCGGCTCACTATCAAAAGCAGCCTCCGGAGGTTCTGGCGGTGGATCGGCGTCATCAGGCAGCCTTACTTACGATACCCGCTCAGCAATTCCGGCGTTGCAGACATCAAAAGTGCAGATAACAGGCAAGCTCGTGGCAGAAGGCAAAGATCTTGTATATGTATTTGATCAGGAGAACACCCGCAAAGGTACAACAACATAATGGCTTACGGAATCAAATATCAGCTCTGGTGTAAAGGTAAAGACAGCGTTATCTCTAAATCTGTTATTTCCGAAGATGGCTACGAAGGCGCCGAGCTCGACCGTAATGTACCTGCAAATCCTTTCCACCTTATCAAAGATGCTGCCGCGGTTATCAGTGGCACATCGTTCGAGTTTCTGATAAGAGAAATAACCGACTTCGAATTTCTTTCATTCTATACCAACAAACCAAAAAAATTCAAGATAGAATTTTACTACCCTTCATCCACGCTTATCTGGAGCGGTTATCTTAACCCACAGCAATATTCCGTTCCTTACATCCCGGGTCCTACAAATATCCGCTTCCAGGCAACCGACGGCCTGGGCCTGCTCAAGAACGAAGATTTCACACTAACAGGTTTCAATTCCGATTTCGCTAAAATCATACATTGCCTCGATAAAATAGGGCTTGGCCTTGATTACTCTATCGCCATCGGCATTCACGAGGTCACCCACGATCCCGATCGCTCACCACTGGAACAGACTTTTGACGAATGCGAAATCTACGAAGGAAAGAACTGCTATGAAGTGTTAGAAGATATCCTCACCAAGTACGATGCAACGTTAACGCAGTGGAACAACCGCTGGCGCATAGTAAGCTATAAGGATAAAAAGCTTACCAGGCTTCTATACACATCAGCCGGCGTGTACGAAACTACCGAAGCAGCTCCCGCGGTGCTCGACCTGGGCTCACTTGATGGCGCCGGTTGCGAGGTTTACCCCAGTGGCTCCCTGCACCTCTCCCTGCAGAGCGGGGGTAATAATGTGAAGATCAAGCATGAATATGGGAGAAAGGATTCATTTCTTCTCAATAGTAACTTTTCTAAATATGCGTCTTCAGCATTCCCGGGATGGAGTAAAGAAGGATCCTTTATACCTGAACAAAAATTTAATTTTAAAGTAATTAATGAAGATCAGACTTATGCTTTTCTCCCTGGGTCTGGTACAAACCACTATCTATATCAGTCTATAGACATTGTGAAAGTGGCAGGAGAAGATTTCGTTTTCTCAATAAAAATGGGGGCCATTGGTTATTTATTATATGGGGGTATACCAATACCGACACTAATGACTGTTAGAATGCTGATATCCCTTACTTCAGGAGAGGATGTTATGTATCTTAATACATCGGAATGGACAAGTACTCCTTCGTATATCGACACGGAAATAACCTCTAATATTGGTGGTGTTCCAAAAATGAATCCGCTAACAATAATTACAAATGAGATACCTTTTAGTGGAACATTGAAGATTAATTTGTATAGATATGGAACGACAGAATATAACCATGTATTTATTGGTGTTGCCTTTACTAGTGTAAATTTTTATTTTGTCCTAAACAATGAGCTGTACCCCGATAAGTTCGAAGATACCGCCACTTTCGACGACAGCACCGAGCCCGCTAAGCTGCCCGATATCGCCCTGCAGGTTGCCGATGCGCCAGACCTGGCAAACGCGCTATACCTGTACCGTAATATAACCAAGCTCAGCGATGGATCCATTACAACCACCTGGAATATCGACGGCATTGCTACCGATTTCACCCTTATCGAGGCCCTGCTGAAGATGCTGGCAAGCCGCAATATACATGCCCGGCAGATGCTTAAAGGAGTAATTAAAGGCACGGGTATAGGGTTCGAGAGTTTGATAAAACATGCCTATAACGATAACCGCGAGTTCGAGATCCACGAATGCCAGTGGGATGTCTATGCCGCCAAATTCTCTGTTACCCTTCTCGAGTTCCTCTCCTTCACCGATCAGGATATTACCTGGGCGCTGGGCGGGGTAATTGCAGGCCTGGCCAATCTGGCAGTAACAGCCATAACACCATCCGCGTATTCCATAGTGCCCGAAAACTCGTTTAATACAACGGTCCGCGTATCGAATTCCGGTACGGCAGCAGGCCGTAAGAATATCGAATGGAAAATTGTAGACGATACAGATGCAACCATATCAGCCGGAACATACGACTCCGGAACCATAGCTGCCTCAGGTTACTCCGATCATGTTGTAGGTATGACGTCACCTCCCGATGTGGGTACCTATTACGTTAAATGCAAAACATCAGCAGATGTAAGCTGGGAAACATCGTCAGCAATAACTGTTGCCGAGCCAGATGTTACGCTCGATCATCTCGATGTAATAATGTCTGGCGTGGCAAACGATCCTATGAACATAGGCTTCGAGGCAACCAACAACGGACCCGCAGGCAATGTTGAAATAACGTATCACTGCTATGATTCGTCCGATGCTGTTCTCTTCACCGGCAGCCAGGTAATTTACTTCAATGCCGGTACCGATACTTACCATTTCACAGGTATCAATTATCACTCAGTGCCAGGCAGCAATTATTATTTTGGCATTGAAACGATGCTGGGAATACCGGTACTGTCGAATGATTTTAATGTAACTTAAAGATCGAATTATGAAAGCGCTCACAATTTTAGGTTTAATAATTCTTCTGGTAATTGTATTTTATGCCGGGCGAAAGGTTCAGAAACAAAAAGACAAACCGGTTTATGTTCCCGAGGGCATGGAGCACGACGGATCCAAACCCCATATTCACGAACACGATAAAAAAAATATAACGATTTATAAATAAAGCCATGGAAGTAACAAATCAATCGCGGTTATTAGGAGCAATTGCCGGACAGGCAGGCGATTATTATATCGATACTACAGCCGTAACCACAAAGAAGTTTTCGCATGTAATTATCGGTCCTGCCGGCGCAACGGTAGGCGTATGTAAAATACGCGGCATCGATGTAATAGCTGCGCGCAACTATGGCGAGCTGCCTCCGGGTTATGTTATGTGTGCCGGTGGCGACGATTATTTCGATGCCATAACGCTCAGCGCAGGTTATGCCCAGGGGCTTATTTATCCCGAAACTGTTGCACCGGGCACGTTATCGGTAGTTGTAACCGGTGGTGTTGCCGAAGCCGCAATGACACCAACCATTACCTACACCAACACAGGTAACGGAAGCAGCAAGCTGCTCGACTGGCGGGTAAAAAATTCAGCCGGCGTGGTAGTACAAAGCGGGCAGGCACACGTCTATTTCCTCTCCGGAACAGGATTAACCGTAACAATACCCGGCTTATCCTATTTTGCCACAGTTGGGGCAGACTACACTTTCGAATTTAAAGAGAATGAGAAGGAAACTTATACGGCGAGTGCAGCTTTCAACATAACTGCAGAATAATATTAAACCGCAATGATAACAATAAGCCCTTTACAGAATTTAAACGTGTTCCGCGCAGTTTTGGCAGCTGTTCCCATTTATACTAACGAAGAAATGAAATATTTACAAACGATCAATCTTAGCGCCGGGGTATCTACAACAGTAGTTACCACGCTCACAACAGAACCTTATAACGTGTTCCTGCTCGATGCAGAGGGCAACGATATATCCTCGCAGGTCAATATAAGCCTCGCGCTCGCGGGGGGCGTGTATGAAGTGTACATCTACTCAACAGATGCACTCACCGGTGTTAAACTTAAAATACTTTATTAAGATGAAAAAGATTCTATTGTTCATTTGCCTCACGGCATTTTCATATTCATTGTTTTCCCAGGCAGGTACCGGATGGACTCAGCAAAGGGCTAAGCAAAACTTTCGCGACAGTGTAAATTTTGTGAAACCTGTAAAGATTAACGGGTCAGTTGTTACCAGCAACGCTGCTGAATTGAATACCCTCGATGGCGCATTGATTACAACACCCGAGTTAAACCGCTCTGTTGGAGTAACAAGCCCCATACAAACACAACTTAATTCAAAAGCTGCAAGAGATACCGGGGTCTTTACAATTAGTGCAACTACTCCAAAATTAATATTAAAGGGCACCGAATTAGATTCTACCCAAGGCATTTTTGATGTTGCA
>Ga0137449_1000071_pt1 | contig 12621 bp, 18 predicted proteins | sample EasRivERMGT436_2_FD_104905 | JGI IMG/M metagenome (GOLD analysis project Ga0137449, IMG submission 104905) | Soil microbial communities from meander-bound floodplain in the East River, Colorado, USA - East River MetaG ERMGT436_2 | ecosystem: Environmental > Terrestrial > Soil > Floodplain ... | reverse complement strand
CGGATGTCGGAGTACGCTGGAGTATACCAGGAGTCGAAAACGTACTCAAAGTACTTTTTCATTATCGTTTGAACCTGAAACCTGAAACTTAAACCAAAAGGTTACGTGTTTTTGTTGCTATCAGTGGATTAACTTACTTTCTTTCCTTTTTGGTCTTACAGCGTGGTGTAAAAATCAGAGAATGTTTGATAGAAACACGAAAAGAAAATGACAGCAATCCTGCTAGCTCAGAAGACACGAACAAAGGAGATTAGCATTTGAAAAATGAAATACGAATAATATGGCGAGGTTCCAACCAGGCAGAAGCACCGGCCTAAAACCGCCGGTGTTCTCCCACCACGTTATGAGGTCAATAATACGAAATGAAACTTTCCAGAAAATACAATAAGTCATTAGAAAACAAATGGGTAATGCGCTTCAAAACTATCCACCCAGATGGGGACGCCTACGAAGCGGTGTTAATGTGTATGAAAAGGCTGTTCGTGGTGCTAAGAATAGTAACTAATTTTGAATTAGATGGAACAATGATCTTCCCGAAGAAAGTGATTTGTGGCTGTCGCGATGCCAAGTTTGAAGAATGCTACAACGACATCATTCGTAATAACCAACAGATCGATTCTTTATCAAGTCCGCAATGGCTTCATAATTGTGAATCTATTCGTGAAGTAATATCAGAACTGATGCAACGCGATATCTGGCCTGGAATTGAAGTTCTTTTTGATAAAGATAAAGTAAGAAGATCAGCCTTTTTTATAGGACCAATAGTAGAAATAAAAAAGAATAAATTCTTTGTCAAATGCTATGATGCAGCGGGCAAATGGGAGAAGGTGTATCCGATTAGGTACGATGAGGTGTTCAGAATTGAGTTTGACAGCAAGTACTGCAATCATTTCAATGAATACATGAAAACTCATAACAAGGATGGTAGAACGGATGCGGCATAAGACCGCCGCCCCGTTCACCACCTAGCCGTTGGATAGGCACTTCAAGGAAAATGGATATGAATTCAGAGACAAATATAATTGGGTGCTTTGTACATATTTCTTTGGGTAATTGGGACGATGACCAGAAGGCTAAAGATGCAGCAAAAGAACAAGGCGATTTGTTTCGTACATATATTTGGGGTGAAAACGGTATTTGTAGCACCATGAAAAAATTGAATTATTCTGATTATGGAAAGGATTTGATTCGGATTCTTTTCCAGTACTATGTAAATCCAATGTCGGAGGAACTGGAACAACTTAAAGAGATTGAGCGCTATAGAAAAAAAGAAAAGTCTATAGGAATTCCAATAATTGTTAATGGAGATAATTTTTTCAATAAATCCGAAGTGGAAAGACATCTTTTCTTAAAATATACAATTAATGAAAAACTCTGCTTACTTGAAGAGACCATCAAAAAGAAAAAGCTTGATACAGATTTCAGAAAACTGAAAGCCGATTTAGAGAGTATTTTATCTTGATGATATCCGATCAGTTTTTTCAATATTGAAGTTTTGACCATAAAACAAAAAAACATATCCAACAAGGCGGCGGCAGACGGTCTTCGCTGCGCTTCGCCGCTGCGCCCCCACGTTGGAAATGGAGGTGAAATGACATTTACTTCGATTTTGATATCAGTCTTGGCTGTCCTGCTATGTCTTATCATATTCGGCATTTTGAATGCACATCGTGGGACTGCAACTCGGAATCGTCAGCTTGAAGAAATCATACAGCCAGCCATAGATGCAGTGAGCAAAAATCTGCCATCTGCTCGGGAATTAGTTGCAAATATTGCGAGCCTAGCAGAGACACGAAATCTCTTGTTTATAAGGCTGAAGGAAATTGGAAAAGAAAGTATATTCCCGGCGGCTTACCGCACAATCGAAAAGATCGCTGAATCGGATTTAGCAATATGGCTGATGCATCCAAATGAATTGAGAGCAGTTCCTGATGAGATGGAATGTGTTCGAATATTATCAGTCCACGAGAATGAAAAGAGCGGGAAAATGTTACTCTTTCGCTTTCGCACTGTTAAACCACATTGGGCTTCGGAGAGTGGATGGATGTCAGGAATTGCTGGCCCTTACTGGGATGGCGAGAGAACATCTGACTTTGCAGAAGGCACATTCAGCGAACTTACGCCATTCGACAAGGACAAATAGGGGACACTCCCCATATTTACAGTTGCCCCGCCCTGATTTCTGCAGTATCATTCACAACATGCCAAGAATCGCACGTATCATAGCCACCGGTTATCCTCATCACATCACTCAACGCGGCAACAATCGCTCGACTGTCTTCTTTGATGACGATGACCGGCAAACCTATCTGAGGCTGCTGTCACGTTATGCACAAAAACATCACATGTAGATATGGGCCTACTGTCTGATGGGCAACCGCATCCATCTGCTCGCCGTGCCGGCTACGGAAACCGCTCTATCGCGAGGAATCGGCTTGACCAATCAGGTGTATACCCAATACCTCAACCGTAAATTGAATCAATCGGGACGTATCTGGCAAAATCGTTTTTTCTCGTGCGTGGTTGAAAACGATCTGTATCTCTGGGCAGTGGCACGCTACATTGAGCGAAATCCCGTAAAAGCCGGCTTAGCGGTGAGTGCTGAGACTTATCGCTGGTCGAGCGCCGAAGTCCATATGACCGGAATAAACGATTCTCTACTGGGTGCTGCCTCATGGCTCTCTCCACATGAACGGAGCGCCTATGTCGAGTTTGTCCGCACACAGGATGAAGGGGCTGATAACACAATCCGTAGAGCCACCCGGACCGGTCGTCCATTCGGATCGGAAAGTTTTGTAGACATGCTGGAATTCCGGTTGAATCAGTCGCTAAAACCAAGGAAAGCAGGACGGCCTAGTAAAAAACAGGGGAGTGTCCCTAATTTAATTTTTCGCGTGTGATTAACGTAAGCTTCAGGCTACTCGTCGAGTTGCCTTTTGGTTTTGTCGATCATTTTCTTTTTTTCGCTCACGCTGGTGTCGGTGAAACTGCCGAGCTGCAAGACAAAATATCCGGCGATCACCAGTATCGCAATAATCACCAGGACCTTGAATGACTCCTTGGGGCTTTGATAGAAAAAATAAACCACAACTACCAGGACTGCAATGCTTATCAGCAGATGGTTCTGAAGAAATTCCGCGACATAAGCGGCTATCTGAGCGAACTTCATATCTGACTCCTTGTTCGTTTGTTTCAACAAAAGGAAGTTTGCGCATTTTTTTCGCAGCGCGCAAGTAAATTATCATAGGTTTCGGTTGCGGTAGGGATGCCGGTTACTTGTCCCCCTCGGGAAGATAGAGGAGTCAGGCCTTGAACGTGGACAAACCATGACCAAATGAAGTGATTGAGAAAGAATCCCCCTGTTTGAGACTAAAGCTTTCTGTAGGCATTAAACCATAACTTGTGCGGATAAAAGGAGGCAGTCATGCGTAAAACCAAAAAGCTTGGATGCGATGGGTATCGATCCTTCATTGGCTTGTTCATGTTTTTTCTCCTTGTTTCAATCGGCTTCTTGTCTGCTTTCCCCATCATCGGCATTGCCGCAGACCCTCCGGATCTCATGCAGTCGAGGCAGGAATGCCTGAACGTTCCGAATTGCGTTTCGGTCCCAATGAAGGCATCGATCATGAAGGGCAACAAAGAGTCGGTTCTGCTTTTCATCTGCCCTGCCAATGCCCCGTTTCTCTGGAATTGGGATTCCGACCATAGCCGTGACGTCAGCATCACCCTGAAGGAAGAATCGCCGCGTCACGTCATGCTGCACATCATCGATAATGATACCAGAGATCCGAGCACGTTCAAGATCTTCCTCGGATGTTCAGCACAGGACGTGTCCAGGCGGGTCGTTCATTTCACACAGTCCGCCTCAGGTAAACAGGTCGGCCGGGTTACTGCGGCCCCAGTGGCGGCCGCAAAGAACCTGCAATCCATCGATCCTCCCAATCCATGTACCGCGCAAATCCAAAACTGCACGGTCGCAACAACGGACACGATGGCGCTGCTCCCATCGGAGACCAGGGTCTTTGATGTCTACTGTCCGTCTCAGGCGCCGTATTATCGGGCCTGGACCGCGGGGAGATCCAGTGACTGGATCGGCAATTACAACTGGGACGCCACGATGGCCGGGAAATACGGGCATTTTACCGCAACTAACTGGGATCCGGGCCAGACCCATGGCACCAGGGTCTCTATTGCCTGTTCGACAGATCCGAGTCCTACCGGATGTTACCAGGTTGGCACCAAAGAAGACGGTTGTACGATAATCGAATCGGAACTCATTTGTCCCGACGAAAAATGCTTCTCTCTTTGGAAACTACAGTGCCCTGACGGCCGCCGCTGGGACTGTGATACAATGTGGTTTGTACCGTGCTGTCGCCCGCCTAGAGGACTGCCGGAAAAGTAGCGGCAGCCATAGAGGTAACAAACAAAAGACTCGTAGAGGAGATCGACAGGGTTAAGGCAATGGTTAATATCTGTGATCTGTAGACCCTTTCACTTTTGCCCCAACGTTGGCGTAACAATATGTTGAACCTGATCCCCGACATGCCCCCTCGAGAAGGAGTGACAACCATGAAGCATTTCATAACGAACGCATTTGCCATCCTGACTTTTGTCACCCTTGCGCACCCTTGCGCCGCGGAAAGCTTCCAGTCCGATTCGAAACGCTTCGGCAACCCGAAGATGGATATCGTCATGACCGAGGTGGAACAGGGCCGGAGGACCTCGGTAGTCGATATAAAGGTAAACAAAATCGGCTCATCGGTGGGCTCCTCCTTTTTCATACTATGCAGCCTCAGGGAGCTGGCAAAACAGCGTGGAGGGTTCCACCATATCGTAAAGGTCGAGGAGACGCCGAGGCGGGGTCAGATGCTGGTCGGTTTTCTGAAATCCGCAGACGAGCCGCCGGAAACTGCGGATACGCGCTTTGCCGGGGCCGAGGTCATCGATCTGGAACAGTTCTCCCCCATCTGCGACAACATGAAGTGAACCTTAGCACGGAAGCTAAAGGGACGCAGGCAATTATGCCAACTTATATGAGGTAACATAAAAAAAGTCAGGGCAGGCCTTGGAGACGCCTACGATATGAAAGAGGTTACTAAAGAGCAGTTCAAAGAGATCTACTTTAAACTTGGCGGTGGCGCAGCGGCCGGTTGGGGTCTGGAGCATTGGAACAAATCTTTCGAGGATGACAAGAGATCGGAAATGAAGTATTTATTGGAAGAACCTGAAACACCGGAGCATACAAGAATGATGATCGTCACAGACTATGGCGAGAACGAACATCGCCTGTTCTTTTTAACCGAGGAGAGTGAAGAATCCCTTTTCGAATTTCCAAGCGAAGAATGAAGGGCCGCGTCTCCAAAAAACAATGATGCCGGCAAACACAATAGACATTCCACGACCAAGCGAAACAGCGGTGAACCCGCTCTGCTCTTAGCGTTAATGTACCTGCAAATAAACGGAGGTGTTAGTGAATATGGACATGGATCAGAATATGAATGGCAGTCCGAGCGCGACGGCAGATTTAAAGAATGACTTGATTTCTGAATTAAGGATTGTAAGCTCGACGGAAAGCAAATTCAACTCTCTAACGCTGCTCATTATTACCATCATACTCTTTTTCAGCGCGCAAATAATTTCTGTGAAATGGCAGGAAATACTTATCCTGATCGGCGTTCTTCTTTTTCACGAATTGGGCCATCTGGCCGCCATGAAAGTGCTCAAGTACAACGATGTAAAAATGTTCTTTATCCCTTTTATCGGTGCAGCCGTGTCGGGAAAGAACCTTAATGATACGGCCGTAAAAAGCTGCATTGTTTCGCTTATGGGGCCTTTTCCCGGGATAGTCCTGGGAGTGCTTTTGTACTTCCTGTTTTTTTTGACGAAGAATTATTACGTTTTCAAAACCGCACAAGTGATGTTGCTGTTGAATGCTTTCAATTCTTTGCCAATCATGCCCCTTGACGGCGGCAGGTACATCGATGTCCTCTTTGTCAACCGAAGGTATTTCCGATTCATATTTGCATTTCTCGGAGCCGCTATTTTTTTGGTTCTTGCAAGCTCTTCAAAAGATATAATCCTGGGCATCTTTGGAGTTATTGCAGTTTATGTCGCGCTCTCCAACTTCAAACTTCACGGAATATCCGCTGACCTGAAATCTCAAGGCATCAGGGCGAGCTCGGTCAGTAATCTGATTGAGGATGAAAACTCTTTGCAGGTTGTAATTGATAAAATCCGGATCAGCAATCCGAAGCTTTTTAACCCCAAGATGAGCTATCGGGCAATTCACAACCAATTAACCGTTATAGTGGACACGATAAAGTTCATGCCCGCCAAATTATTGCCGAAGATCATTTTATTAGTGACGTATCTGGCACTGGTCTTGGTATCTATACTGGTGTCATTCTTTTTTGTGGCTGCAAATTATAAGGAAATAGCGCGGATGGAAGAAGGTGGCGGGCAGAAATATGTTTGTGTGGAACGTCATATGTTCGGGCAGAAGAGGAGTGAATGCCCGATAGACGCTGCTCTTTACTTCAATGGAAAAGGAACGGCGTTCGCAACAAACGGTTCGATCTCTGATGTTTTCTACTACGCAAACGGATATCGAACAGGAGAATGGCTGACTTTTGATAATGCCGGTAAAGTTATAGAGAAGAGAAGCTATGATAGTGGCCGGTTATTATCATACTCCAAAATGGAAGACGGCACATGGAAAACACACACTTCTGAAGATATGTCTTTCTTGAGCAAATGCTCTGAGAAGGTTCAGCGGTTATCTCAGCCATTCAAGTCGAATCATGAATATTTTTGACACAAACGCGCAGACTCTATCCTCCGTCAACTTTGAAGATACCGTCAAGTCGGGCAATACCGTCAAGAAGGGAGATATGCTCGGCTATTTCCTGTTTGGCGGTTCGGATTATGTAATGCTGTTTCAAAGCAAGGCGCCGCAAGCAGCGGGGTATCTGTCGTCATTCCGGGCTTGACCCGGGATCCATCGTATTTCCTGGATTCCCGCTTTAGCGGGAATGACGGGCGCGGCAAGCCGCGTGGCAGTTGAATGCATCCACCTTGTCACACATATTGTAAACTAAATAGATAGCAAGACAAGCCGCCCGCGCAGATTGTCTGCTTTCCCCTCAATACGAAAGTTGTTCCGTCACATATGACAGTTATGTTAAATATGGCGGATACCGCTGACGGTTTTCCCTTCACCCCGCGTCCTCCCTCACCACATTACCCAGTGCAATTAGCCGGTTGCACTCGCAGTATGCGCAGGCCTTTCCTGGCATGTTAGTTGCGATTTAACTTCTTGGCAGGAGATTACTTCTGTCGCGCTTTCCATGTAACTTTATCAAACGGTCCGGCGGACCGGATCGAAGGATAGATGCAATCTGAGCAGTTTCATCGATGAAAAAGAAAACAAGCTCTGTGCAAAGGAGAAGACGATGAAGAACACAATCATGTTGATAATCGTTTCAATGATGACGCTTGTGTCTCTTGGAGGATGTTGGGTAGGGTTGGATGAAGGCGGCAGGGATGGAAGAGATCACGGCTATGACAGGGATCACGGGCATGACAGGGATCATGGGCATGACAGGGATCGAGATCATGACAGGGATCGAGATCATGACAGGGGTGGAGGTCATGACAGGGGTGGAGGTCATGAAGAACGGCATTAGGCGCTAAAGCAGAGCTTCACCCGCAACGCCGGTTACATGAGGTAAAATCGGAAATGGCAGAAGGAGTCTGAAAAATGAAAAAGTTACTTTTTGGAACAATGTTTTTGGCGTCGGTTATTGTATTGCCTATGCCGGCGATGGCAAGGGTGGACATCGGCATTAATATTTCTCTCCCCCCCCCCATCGTGTTTGCCGCGCCTCCAGAGGTGGTCGTGATCCCCGAGACTTATGTCTATGTCGTCCCGGACTCGGATGTGGATATCTTCTTCTACGATGGCTGGTGGTGGCGTCCGTGGGAAGGGCGATGGTACCGCTCACGGCACTATGACAATGGTTGGATTTACTATCGAAGCGTCCCATTCTTTTATGGCGGGATACCGTCAGGCTGGAGAAATGACTACAGGGCTCATCGCTGGGGAGGACATCAATGGAACTACCAGCGCATACCGCAGCGACAACTTCAAGGCAACTGGAGCAACTGGCAAAAGAGCAGGCATTGGGAGAAGCAGCAAACCTGGGGTGTTCAGGGCCTGAAACCGCGGGCGGGAGCACAACGATCGTCTCCGGCTGTCCAACCAAAATCTCAGGTAAGACCGCAATCGCGAGAGGTGGCCAAACCTCAACAAACCCGGCCGCAATCCCGTGAGGTCCAGCCACAGCGGCCGCAGCCACAACAGCGTGAGGTCAAGCCGCAGCGGTCACAACCGCAACAACGTGAGGTCCAGCCACAGCGGTCACAACCGCGACAACGCGAGGTCCAGCCGCAGCGGTCGCAGCCACAACAGCGTGAGGCGCCGCAACAATCCGAACATCAACGTGGAAATTCCGAAAGAGGAGGAGAAGGAAGACAGGATAGAAAGTAGGTGACATTGTCATCGTGCTGCCCGGAGTCATTCAGGGCCGAAGGCCCGTTGAGAAAGAATAACATTATTGCATCTGTGCGGTTAAATCACCGGCATTTTCAGGACAAATACATTCTGCAAATGCCGGGAAAATGTGTTATAATTTTTCAGCGCCTGCAAGCGCAAGATCAAACTAAAAGGAGATAGATCATGAATCAAAAGGCTTATCAAGTTGCTGTCCCAGGTACAATCGTTGTTGTGATGGTGGCGTTTCTCTCCATTTTCTTTTTCGCCGGCGCCGGCAATTCTTTTGCCGCCACAGCCGCGAAGAAAGCGCCGGCAGTCGCCAAAACCTCTTCCGTTGAGCAGACCGAGGCCCGCATCAAGGACCTTAGCGCCTCGCTGAAGATCACCGAGGCCCAGGAACCGCTATGGAATAACCTTACCCAGGTGATGCGGGAAAATGCAAAAGAGATGGACGTCCTTACCAAGGAGAGGAATGAAAGCTCCAAGACCATGAATGCTGTCGAGCATTTGAAACTCCACAGTCAAATCACCGAAGCCCGTCTGAATCAAATGAAGAAGTTCCTCCCGCCATTCGAGGCGCTCTATGCCAGTCTGTCGGATGAGCAGAAGAAGAGTACCGATACGATCTTCCGGACAGGGAAACGTGGAAAACGCGCGATCAAATAACCGGCGATGTAAACAAGAACAAGAGATTTCAAACTGGCGATTTAAATCAATCCAGGAACGGAGAGAGATTATGAAAATATCAAGAAGGGATTTGAGGTCCATAACGGGCAGGATCATGATGGGGCTTGCGTTAGCCGCTATGATCGGCGGCATGGGAGCGGCGCCGTCCTTCGCCGATGACGGCCGTGGCGGGAGACGTTACTACGGCGACCGGGAACGCGGGCATGACAGAGGCCGTTACGAGCACAGGGGACGCGGGTATGACCACGACCGCGGCAGACGGGTCTATCGGCCTTACGTCGTCAGGGAACGGGTTTATGTCCCGCCGCCGGTGTACTATGAACCGCCCCCGCCGCCGGGCATACATATCTTTTTCCCGCCCATCATTTTTCGTTAAATAGTGTCCATCCGGAAACTCCGGATGAGACACTATTGGTTTCCAATTCGGAAACAAAATAGTAGCGCCTCAACGTGGTCCGTCATATGCGGCGGTTGTGTCATATATGACGGATTACGTTGACGGTTTTTCCTTCCCATCGCACCCTCTCTTTTAATTTTCCCCTTAACAATCATATCGTTGCATCCCTACTATGCGCTGGTCTTCGCTGGCATGTTAGTTGCGATGTATTTGTTCAACGAACGTGAGTAGTGTCGAACTAACAGCGAATTTAAGCTGTTGGTCAAAAGGAGAAACAATGTTAGGAACTATTTTGATAGTGCTGTTGATTCTGATGTTACTGGGCGCTCTCCCCACCTGGCCTCACAGCCGTAGTTGGGGTTACTACCCGAGTGGCGGGCTTGGCCTGGTCGTTTTGATTCTGATCATCCTGGTGCTGATGGGCCTGTTCTAGGCGGTCGAACGTCCGATATGTTTCCGGAAGCAAAAGAGGGAGGTGTATTAGCTCATGCCGTTAATTCATGTGGTAGTAGTCCTGATCGTGGTTGGCGTACTTCTATGGATCATCAACCGATTCATCCCGATGGAGGGATCCATAAAGTCGATATTGAATGCCGTTGTGGTCATTGCCGTCATTTTGTGGCTTCTGAACATTTTCGGGATTTTCGATTACCACTCCCTGACCCGCATGGTGAAGTGAGCCGTCAACTAATCTATTTTATGCCTAAAGGAGAAACCGATGATCGACGCCACTATCAAGCTGACAGTGCCACCCGAAAAACGGAAAGAGGTCCTGCAAACCTTTAAGGCGATACTCGACCCGATCCGGCGCGAGCAAGGCTGCGTAAGCTGCAATTGTTACGTGGATGTAGAGGCTGAAGACGTTATTTTCTTTAAGGAAGAGTGGAATAGCAGCGAGGAGTTGAGCGCCCATTTGCGGTCCGGCCATTTCGGCATCTTGATCGGGGCAATGAAGCTGCTCATCAAAGAGCCGGTGATCAGGTTCGACACCATTGCCTCCACGGCCGGAGCAGAAGCGATAAAAGTCGCGCGAGCGTGATGAATTTTACTAAAGGAGACAGGCAATGGTTCGACTCTTAAAGTCCGCACGCACACTCTGTGTAACAATTATGGCTGTTGGCATGCTTATGTCGGGATGTGGTTCAGATTCGTCCTCGCAGCAGACCGGCATCAACCCCGCGGCATTGCTGGACAGCATAAGGAACAGTGCTCAACCGGCTGTCACAAGTGCTTTGGCGGGTTGGGACTGGGATAGTTTCATCAGCAACTTCGGCGCGCTCCTTATCAGCTTCAGGTATACCCTAGATATGCAGAAGGTTACCTACCAATCCATCGGCGCGGACGGCAACCTTCACTCCATGACCGGTCTCTTGATCCTGCCGCGGGCGATCCTGGGGGGCAAGCCCTCGGTGCCGATCCTCATGTATCAGCACGGAACAGAGGTTTTCCGGCCACTCTCGCCGTCCCAGTATCTAACCCATCAGGGCAATCCCAAAAACTATCCTGAAGTGATGGTCGCGGCGGCAATCGCCGCCACCGGCTACGCCGTCGCCCTGGTCGATTACGAGGGTATGGGGGACAACACCGATCCCCAGCCCCATGTTGTCGGCGCAACTCTTGCCGGGCAGGTGATCGATCTGCTCAGGGCAAGCCGCGACATCATCGGCAACGGCAGCACTCCCTGCACGTGGAACAACCAGCTCTTTCTCATGGGTTATTCCGAGGGAGGGTACGTGACCATGACGGCAACCCGGGAACTGCAACTCAATCATGCCGCCGAGTTCACCGTTACCGCTTCGGCCCCTCTCTCCGGCCCCCATGACCTTTCAGGCGTGCAGCGCGGAGTGATATTATCGGCCAACACCTTCAAGGCCCCCTACTTTGTCCCGATGATTCTCGCCAGCTACGACTACGCCTATGGGGCGCAGACGAATGTTTTTAGCCCCGGGTTCGCGTTGAAGACCCTGCCCGATGCGCCCGTTGCATATGACACCATCCTTCCCCCGCTCTTCGCCGGCAATACGCCATCGGAAACGATCAGCACGGCGATGGGGATGTCCTTCAGTCCGGTCATTCTGATCGTGCCGAATATCGTTCTGACCCCTGCGTTCATGACCCAGCTCGCCCTCGACGGGAGCCCGCTGGTGGGCTTTCTGCAGCTGAACGACTCGTACCGGCTGCCCGGGAATCTGGCTGCCTCTTGGAAGCCGACCGTGCCGATACGGATGATCCACGACCTGAATGACGAGCTGGTTCCCTACGGCAACTCCCAGGCCGCCTTCGACGCCTTCACCGTCGCAGGTTCCACGACCGTCCAACTGGCAGCAAATCCCGTCGTCATCAACATCTCTTCCGACCCGGTCAAGACGGTTCACTTGGGCGCCGCCTTCCCGGAGTTGATAGATGGGTGGAAATGGATCGACGGCTTCAAGCATTAAGCATGTAAAAGGAGGGATACGGAAGCAATGGTTCGCAAACTGAAAGGAGAAAAAATCATGTTAAGAATAAATCGCATTATGAAATTCCTGGCTGGCTTTGCGCTGATAGCCTCATTCATGGGGTGCGCGGAAACGCGGACACATGAAAGCACCGGACAGTATGTCGATGACTCAACAATCACAACCAAGGTTAAAGCCGCAATCTTCAGCGAATCTACGCTGAAAACCATGCAGATCAATGTCAAGACTTTCAAAGGGGAAGTTCAGTTGAGCGGTTTTGTCAATTCGCAGCAGACTGTTACCAAGGCTGGAGAGGTTGCCCGCGGCGTTAATGGGGTCGTATCGGTGAAAAACGACCTGATCGTGAAATAGCTTTTTTTCAAGTTGTATCAAGGGGAGAATAATCATTGTTAATCGAGGTTGGCCGAGTAGTGTTTCGCCATCCGAAACCGGATCAAAAGAAAGGAGAAAACCGATGAAAAACAAATTTTTTCTAGCAGGCCAGATGATTGTGATTCTTTTCCTCTGTTCTTCATGCACAACGT